>Ga0070680_100001945_pt1 | contig 15197 bp, 15 predicted proteins | sample KBSC73BmetaG_FD_64672 | JGI IMG/M metagenome (GOLD analysis project Ga0070680, IMG submission 64672) | Corn rhizosphere microbial communities from Kellogg Biological Station, Michigan, USA - KBS C7-3B metaG | ecosystem: Host-associated > Plants > Roots > Rhizosphere | place: USA: Michigan...
GACCAGGAGGCCCGGCGCCTGACGCACCTCGTCGAGAACCTGCTGCACTTTTCGCGTTCCGAGCGGCAGACCACCCACATCGCGCCCGAGCCGACGGCACTCGCCCCGCTCGTACGCGAGGTGATCGACGGCTTTGCGCCACTCGCGGCCGCCCGTGGCGCGCGGCTCTCCTCCGCGGTGCCGGAAGATCTCGTCGTCCCCGCGGATCCCGGCGCGGTGCGACAGATGCTGCTCAACCTGCTCGACAATGCGGTGAAGTACGGCCCGGCGGGGCAGGAGATCCGCATCGGCGCGACGCGCGAGAATGGCGCCGCCCGGCTCTGGGTGGACGACGGCGGACCCGGTATTCCTCGGGCCGATCGCGAGCACGTATGGGAACGCTTTTGGCGGCTCGAGCGTGATCGGGGGTCCGCGGTCGCCGGCAGCGGCATCGGACTCGCCGTCGTGCGCGAGCTCGCTGCCCTGCATCACGGCAAGACCTGGATCGACGACACCGGTGCGCAGGTGGGCACCCGCGTCGTCATCGAGCTGCCCGCGTGATCTCCGGACCGGCCGTGGCCACGCCCAAGCGCATCCTCGTGATCGAGGACAACCCCGATCTTGCCTACGGACTGCGCAACAATCTCGAGATCGAGGGCTACGAAGTCGAAGTCGCGAAGGACGGCGCGAAGGGGCTCTCGCGTGCGCGGGCGGCGCGACCCGATCTCGTGGTGCTGGATCTGATGCTTCCCGGAATGGACGGCTTCCGCGTGCTGCGGTCACTGCGCGAGGACGGCATTGCGATGCCGGTGCTGATTCTGACGGCGCGTGGCGAGGAAGCCGACAAGGTGCGCGGGTTGCGGCTGGGCGCGGACGACTATGTCACCAAGCCGTTCGGGGTGCTCGAGCTGCTGGCCCGCATCGAGGCCCTGCTCCGGCGCGTCACCGCACCCCGCAAGAACGGCGGCCCACCGGGTCCCGCCATCGAGAAATTCGGCGAGATCGAGGTCCTCACGCCGTCGCGGACCGTGCTGAGGGGCGGGGCGCCGGTGTCGCTGACCCCCAAGGAGTACGACCTGCTGATGGCGTTGCTGCAGCGCGACGGCGCATGCATCACGCGCTCCGAGCTGCTGATCGAAGTCTGGGGCTATAGCGCCGAGGTGATGAGTCGAACGGTCGACACGCACGTCGCCGAGCTGCGCCGGAAGCTCGAGCGCGACCCCGCGAACCCCAAGCACATCATCACCGTCCGCAAAACCGGTTACCGCCTCGCGCGGTAGCTAGGGCCGGGCCGGCGCAGGCCGGGTCGCTACAGAATCGAATACCAGCCGAATCTCCTGCACCGGCGCGAGCCGCGCGTTGCTGAGGTTCGTCACCAGCGCGATCACGACCCGTGAATCGCGGTCGACTCCGAACGCTGTTGTTCCCCCAACAGAGCCGCCTCCGTGGTAGACGTAACGATGTCCGAGCGTGTCGGTTGCCACGAACCATCCGATCCCGTACGGCGTCGCCTCACCGGATTTGGTATGCTGCGGCGTGAAGAGCAGCTCGAGTGTCGCGGGATTCAAATAACCGGGGGTGAGATGCGCAGACCCGAACTTCACGAGGTCTTCGGCGGTCGAGAGAAAGCCGCCGCCCGCCCACTTGTAGCTGTTGTCCACGGTCGGCGAGGGCACGAATGTGCCGGACTCGGTCCGCTCGTAGAAACGCGTGCGGTTGGGGATCAGGCTGTCGTTCTTGTCGGGCGCCGTGTGAGTCATTCCCAGCGGCTTGAAGACGTGCCGACTCATGTAGGAGAGGAATTGCTCACCCGAGGCGCCTTCGACAACCGCACTGATGAGATTGAATCCGTAGGTCGAGTATGAATAGCGCGTGCCCGGCGGCGCCACGAGGGAGTCGCTCTGGAAGATGGCCAGCCCGGCCGTGACCGTAGCGTATGGCTTGTTGAGCGTGAACTCGTCCCCCTGGTAATGCCGGATCCCCGCCAGGTGCCCACCGAGGAGTCGGGTGGTAATAGGGGCTCCCTTGTCGGGGAATGTCGGGACATAGCGCTGCACCGGCGCATCAAGGTCCAACTTTCCGGCCTCGTACAGCTGCGCGACGGCGTCGGCCGTCAACGGCTTCGAAACGCTCCCGATCCGAAACTGGGTCTCGGGCGTCGCACGGCGCTGCGCCTCGACGTCGGCATATCCGAAGGCTTCCGACCACACGATCTTCCCGTCCACCGCAACCGCGAGAGCGAATCCCGGGATGTTGGGCGCCAGCTTCTCGCAAGCGATCGCGTGCGCCTTGGTCGCGGCGGCGGCCCACCGCTGGTCGACCTTCGAGCGTGCCGGCTGCGAAACACACGTGGCTTGCAGAACAGCAAGAACAATCAGCACGCTTTGACTCCGCTCGAGGAGCGGATAAGATACCCGCGCATGCCGGACTCCCGCACGTCAGCGTTCCGTGACAAAGCCGAGCTCCTGCGCCGACTCCATGTCGAGGGGCCGATGCTCGTGCTGCCCAATGCGTGGGACGCGGGGAGCGCGCGGATCTTCATAGAAGCCGGTTTCAAGGCGCTCGCCACGACGAGCGCCGGCATCGCGTTCAGCCTGGGCTTTCCAGACGGTGAGCGCATCAGCCGCGACGAAATGTTGGAGGCCGTTGCGCGCATCACGCGCCGCGTCGATGTGCCGATCACTGCCGATATGGAGGCGGGCTATGGCCTGAGTCCCACGGAGGTGGCCGAGACGGTGCGTCGTGTGGTCGATGCCGGCGCCGTGGGGATGAATCTCGAGGACCGGATGGAAGGCAAGCACCTGATCGACTTTCCGCTCGCCGTCGAACGCGTCGCTGCCGCGCGTGCCGCCGCCGATGCCACCGGCGTCTCGCTGGTGCTCAACGCGCGCACCGATGCCTTCGAAGCTCCCGAGCTGCGACCGGACCAGCGGCTTGCAGAGGCGGTGCGGCGGGGCAATGCGTTTCGCGAAGCAGGCGCCGATTCTGTGTTCGTGCCGTTCGTCGGAGACCGGGGCACCATCGAACAGCTCGTGCAGCTGATCCGCGCGCCGGTCAACATCCTCGGCACACCTAACGCGCCCTCGCTCAAGGACATGGCGACGCTGGGCGTGCGGCGCGTGACGTTCGGCTCGGCGCCGATGCGCGCAACGCTGGGGCTGGTCAGGCGCATGGCGCGTGAATGGAGAGAGAAAGGAACCTACGGTACGCTGGAGGCTTACGGGATACCATTCGCCGAGCTGCAGAAGCTGTTCGCTAGTTGAGCTCTACGTGCAGATGGTCGGCCGTGCCGACGTGGCGCCGAGTCTCGAACCCCATCAGCCAGAAATAGAACTGCACGCCGCGATTCTTGATCGCGCCGCGTCCGCTCGTTCGTAGATCCACTGCATGAATCCAGCCGTCGGCCTGGCGATAGTGGCGGGTCCGAGTGTTCGTCGGCAGTCCCATCCGCGTGTAGTCCTCCGGTTGCCGTCCGGCGTCAGTGATCAGCATGTCGCGATCGACGAGAATCAGCGTAGACAGCGACAGTCGCAGCAGCGGGTGGAGTGAGCGGTAATACGCCCGTATCGGCGCCGACTTGGCGTTCACGCTCGCGATATAGATGAGGGAGTACCCGCAGTAGAACACGACGAGCGGCACCGCGACCCATTTGGCGAGCGGAATGATGAGCGCGCGCCCGCCCCGCCCTCCTTTGCGGGTGAACTTCCGAGCCAACCACACTGCATAGGCAGTGACGACGCCGGCCGAAAGGAACGCCGCAACCAGCAACGCGAGCCACACCGGCGTCTCGCCGTTTTGGTAGATGAACACCGCGCCGCGCACCAGCACCGCGAAGGGGAGCGCGATGATCAGCGCGATCTTGAGCAGCCCGGTCGCTACGGCGCCGGCGAGCGCGCGCCACTCGGCCGCGTTCGATGGCGCGGCGTCGCGTAGCTTCTTGCGCCACTTCCGCTTCCATTCCTTTTGGGCTTCGCGCTTGAGCCGCTCGAGCTTTACGGCAAGGGCATCCATGTGTCCAATCTACGAATGGCGGCTGTGCAAGGAGTCACACGCGTCACGTCCTACAAGGCATCCCCCCACTGGAGCCTTGCCGTGAAACCGCTGCGCATGACGCTCATTGCCGCGACGCTGCTTGCCCCGCTTGCCTGCACCGATCACCGCCCCCCCGAGACAGTCGCGGCGCGGGACGATTCCTCGAGCGCACAACAGATGCAATTGTCTCGTAGGCTCGGCTATGACGCTGCAGGTCGACCCGCCGGGGTCGCCTTGAGTGAGGTCGTTGTCACCGGAAGCTCGGAATGGACGCCTGTCGCTCCTGCGGACCCGGCACCAAACCTGGTCATCCGGACGGCAACAGCATCAGTCGAGGTCGATTCCCTGGAACGCGCTGTCAAGGAGTTGAAGGAGCTCGCGGCCCGCCTGGGCGGCTACGTCGCGAACTCTGGGATCGAGGCCGGCCCGAGGCGGCAGCGTCAGGGCGTAATCGAAGTCAAGGTTCCGACAACCCGGTTCGAAGAGGTCCTGTCAGGACTCACACCGATCGGCAAACTCGAATCCGTCAACGTCAGCGCCCAAGATGTCGGCGAGGAGTTCGTCGACGTCACCGCCCGGATGGACAACGCCAAGCGGCTCGAGCAGCGGCTCATCGAGCTGCTCGGCACGCGCACCGGCAAGCTCAAGGATGTCCTGGCGGTCGAAGAATCGCTCGCGCGCGTTCGCGAAGAAATCGAGCGCCACGAGGGGCGGATCCGCTATTTGAAGGCCCACACCGCGATGAGCACGCTGAGCGTCACGGTTCACGAGCCCTTCCCCGTCGTTGGGACGGCAGGCAAGAGTGTCATGGGGGAGGCATTTACCCAGGCCTGGCGCAACTTTGTCGGCTTCATTGCATTCGGCGTGCAATCGCTCGGGGTCGTTCTCCCTTTGACCGTCCTTGCCATGGCCGGTTGGATGCTGACAAAACGCGTTCGGCTCGCCAAGCAGCGCCCTGCCTAACTGGCGCGTAAATTGCGAACCATGCGGCGCGTGATCCTCCCCGCAGGGCTCGTTGCACTGGCGCTGACGTTCCAAGGGATGGGTTTTCCCAAACCCGTCCAGGAGCCCGTCACGGCTTTCGTGGACGTCCGGGTCATTCCGATGACCAGCGACGCTGTCCTCGATCACCAGACAGTGATCGTGCGCGGCACGCGTATCGCCCAAATGGGTCCGGCGTCGCAGGTCCGCGCGCCCGCCGGCGCGGTCACAATCGATGGACGCGGCAAGTACCTGATGCCCGGTATCACCGAAATGCACGGGCATCTGCCCAATCCTAATGCCGGTCCCGAGCTGACCGAGAACGTCCTCTTCCTTTATGTAGCGAATGGGGTGACGACGGTTCGGGGGATGCAGGGCCAGCTTCCGCACCTCGAGCTGAAAGCCCGAATCGCGCGCGGCGATCTCCTCGGCCCGCGCCTGTGGGTGCCCGGTCCGCCACTCACCGGCAACTCCGCCCCGACACCGGAAGCCGGGCGTCGCATGGTGGAGGAGCAGCACGCCGCCGGCTTCGATCATCTCAAGATCCACGAGGGGCTGAGTCTCGAGACGTACGATACGATCGTCGTGACGGCCAAGCGGTTGGGGATGCGGTTCGCCGGTCACGTCCCGGACCCCGTCGGCGTGTATCACGCGCTCGAATCGGGCCAGGCGTCCATCGAACACCTCGACAACTACGTCGAGACGATCGGCGGCCCCGATTCAGCCGACGACGCGCGACTCACCAAGGTGGTCGCTTCGACGTGCGCCGCTCACGCGTGGACCGTGCCGACACTGGCGCTCTGGGAAACGTTCATTGGAACGGAAGACTCGGCCCAGCTGGCCGCGCGAGAGGAGCTGCGCTATGTCCCACAGGCATGGCGCGCCAACTGGGCGCAGCAGCTGTCACAGCTGCGCAAGAGCAACACCCTGCCCGCCGACAAGCGCCTGGTCACCCTCGCGCTCCGCCGCAAGATCCTGAAGGCGCTCCAAACCGCCGGCTGCCCGATCGCGCTCGGCACCGACTCGCCGCAGTTATACAGCGTTCCCGGCTTCTCCATCGAGCGCGAAATGCGCAGCATGGCCGCCGCCGGGCTCACCGCGCAGCAGATCCTGTCCGAGGCGACGCGCGAGCCGGCGCGCTATTTCGGCGCGGAGCAGGAGTTCGGCACCGTTGCCCCCGGCCAGCGGGCCGACCTGCTGCTGCTCAACGCCAATCCACTGGCTGACTTGAGGAATATTGCCAAGCGCGCAGGGGTGATGGTAAACGGGCGCTGGCTACCGCAGGCGGATATTCAGGCGAGGCTCGAACGGATCGCAGCGGCGTACCGCTAGGCCGAAACTCTCGCCACCCGGCGGTGTGTCAATAAGCGACCCTTAACGGAGAGAATTAAGCCATGGCGTCACGCGCGGAGCGCTACAAGAAGACGGCCGTGAAGGCCGCGAAGAAAGCGCGGATGTGGGCCCTCACTGCCGTTCGCGAAGCCGACCGGCTGCTGGCCGAGGCACAGAAACGCGCCGAGACGGAAGAGCGCCGGATGCGGTTGAAGGCGGCGCTGCGGCGCACGGGAAAGGTGCTGCGGGCGGTCGGGCGTGCGGCGATCGTCGCGGGTGTGGCAGCCGGTATCGCTGCCGCGCGGGCTGACAACCGCGCACGCAAAGCCGCAAAGAAGTCCCGGAGCTAGGGTTCCGCTCCGGCCAATTTCAACAGGCGCTTCCACTGTGGCGCCGTCACAGGACTCACCGACAACCGTCCCTGCCGCACAATCGGAAGATCCGCGAACGTCTGGTCCGATTTGATCTGGGCAAGCGTCACGGGCTGCGGCAGACGGCGGTGCGCCTTCAAGTCGATCACGGTGAACTGATCGCCCTTCTTCGGATCGGCGTACGGTGCTGACACGACCGTCGCCCATCCGACGACCGCCTTCTCGTCTCCGGTGTGGTACACGAGCACCTGATCCCCCGGGTGCATCGCGCGCAGGTTTCTGAGCGCGACGGGATTCTTCACCCCGTCCCACACGGCGGTCTGCTGCTTCTCCATGTCCTCGTAGCTGTAGCTGCTCGGCTCGGTTTTGACCAACCAGTAGTTAGGCATGGCTCACCCATTGCTGAAATGCGTCCGCCAGCTCGTTCATCACGTCGATTTCGGTCTTGCCGGTTCGTTTGGGCACCTTGAACGAGTGGTCGCCCTCGTCGACCAGGTGCAGCGTCGCGCGGTCGCCCAGATCTCGTACGACACGCTGAAGCAGATCGAGCTGGGCGAACTCGTCGCGGGTGCCCTGCAGAAATAACATCGGCACGTCAACGGCCGCTAAATGCTCCGCCCGGCTGGTCCCCGGCCGGCCCGGGGGGTGCAGCGGGAATCCGAAGAACGCGAGGCCCCGCACTCCCGGCATTGGTCCTGATGCCTGCGCCTGCGAGGTCATCCTTCCGCCGAACGATTTGCCACCCGCGAAAATGGGTACCGCGGGCACAGCGCGCGCAGCCTCGGCAACCGCGGCCCGCACCGCCGCTTCCGCAACCGCCGGCGGATCAGGCCGGCTCTTTTGGGCCTGCATGTACGGGAATTCGTAGCGATATGTCGTGATCTGACGCGCGGCGAGCGCATCGGCGACGCGCGCGAGGAACGGATGCTTCATACCTGCTCCGGCACCGTGCGCGAGCACATACAACGCGCGCGCACGGTCCGGAGCCGTCAGCAGATGATCCACCCCGCTATTGTAGCGTGCGACAACCCTTCTTGCAGGCGGGCGTGACCTTGCTGCGCTGCCGGCTGTTATCGCGCCCGACAACGATGTCGCTGCCGGCTGCGACTCCATCGGCAGTATCGGGCTGACCTCGCCGAGCCGCGATGTCAGCAGCTGCTGCAGCAGCATTGCTGCGCAGCTGATCGACGTCATCTCCCGCCACGATTGCAATCCACAGCTGAGTGGACGCGCCCTTCGCGAGCGTGATTGGACCGACGGCCTGGACATACCGATGATCGCTGGGTTCATCGGCAGACGGATTGGTGAAGTCACCCGCCAACGCCGAGACCAGTTCCTCGGTCGTTTGACCGAACTGGGTGAAGAATGACGTCCCCGAGACGGGCGCGTCGCTGATGATCAGGGAGCCTGCGGCGACGCCTCCGCCGGCATTGGTCATGTACATGAGACGTCCTTCCGTCGTACCGATGTCATCGAGGAAGTCGTCATCGATGTCCCAATCGGCAAAGAACCCGGGATAGATCGTGATGGGAGCGGAGCCGCCGTTCGTGAGCGTGAAACGGAAGAGCACGTAATCCGCGGGCGGTACGCCATCATAGGACTTCTGCACCACCTTCAAACCGACGCCCTGTGGTGACGCCGCATCTGAGTATTGCCAGGTCACCTTCTTGCCAAACTGTGGAGATGAATTGAAGTGCAGCCGGCCCTCGGGGCCGAAGGCTCGGCAGTTGCCGCATTGAATGTACCCATTGAGCTCGTTCGCACTGAGGATACGATCGGGGCGAATCGCGACAATGAGCCCTCCAGCAAAGAGCTGGGAGCCGGTGATGTCCCGGTGCTGCGGTCGATCACCCGGATTCACAGGAAATTGCACACCCCAGCCGTTGCCTATCCCCTCGGTAAACGCTAGCTGACCGGCACCGATGTCTCCCACGCCGGGCGTGACCACGAGGCGTGTGCGGTCATGCGAAAATGCGGTCGCAGCAGACTCCGTGAGCGTGCACGTCTGGTCGCTCGCTTCGTCCGGAAACAGGAACGGATCAAACGAAGGCCGGGACAGCAGTCTGGCACCGAGGATCTCGCAGACCACCGACGACACAATGCGCACCCCGCTCTGCAGCAACGTGGTGTCGCGACCCAGGAATTCCGCCCAGCGCCCGTCCGCGCCAGTCGTTGCGATAGTGAGCCCGAAACCGGGCGCGTCCGCATAGGACAACGTGAGCGGGACGCCTTGGATGGGCTGACCGTCCAAGAACACGCCGCCGCCGAGCGGGGTGCCGGGACCGATCACCACATCGCGCGCTACGTCGCTCTCCCCGACTTCGACTGGGGATGGAAGGCCGAGCGATCGCCACGGGAATCCGTTGTTCAGCGCCTCGACGACACCAATCTGCGTGCGCAACAGGTAATTGCCGGGTGCGACCGACGAAAAGCGGTAGGCGTCGTTGGGGCACACGACATTCGAAGCGCCGACGAAGATGCCTCTGTCGATACTGATCAAGCGCACCAGCAGCGTCGAGCCATCGGCGAAGGTGTTGCAGATACTGCCAGCTGGACCCAAGACACGACCGCTCACGGCTGGCTCTGCCTCGACATCGAATGAGGGAGCTGCCGGCCCGGGGCGATCCGCACCACCACAACCGGCAACTTCTGACGCGACCACGGCAATGGCGAACCAGCGATGGAGGGACATACGCGCCGTCCTTGGATGGGATTGTAGAGACAGGTACACCAGACGAACTACAATCGCGCAGGCAAGCGCGCCAAAAGTCATAATCCCGGATCTGTCACTTCAGTTGTTCGTTGAGCCGCTCCAGCACCCCCATGAGTTTTGGCTTCACCTCGAGCACCTTCACAACGGGATCGTGGCCGAGCTTCTCCATGCGCTTGCGCGCATTCTTGATCGTCCAGTTGCTGTTGTGGAGCTTGCCGTTGACCTCGTCCCATTCGATGGGCATCGACACCGGCGCGCCAGGCGAAGGCCGGACGCTATAGGCTGAGACCATCAGCTGCCCCGCGCGATTCTGAAACGCATCCACGTAGACCTTGCCCTCGCGCTTGCTGATCGTGCGCTGCGTTGTGGCGATGTCGGGATGCCGGTCGGTCACCAGTCGCGCGAACAGCATGGCAAACTGGAGACACTGCTGATACGTCATCTGCCCGCCGAGTGGGAGCATGATGTGTAGTCCCGACTTCCCGGTCGTCTTGATGAACGCCGGCATTTCGACTTCTTCGCACAGCTTGCGCATCGTCTTCGCGAGCGTGATGACGTGCTCGAACGGCGCGTCTTTCGGATCGAGATCGATTAGGCACCAGTCGGGCTTGGTGAGATCGTCGATGCGACTCATCCAGATGTGCAGCGGGATCGTGCCGAGATTGACGAGGTAGACGAGCGTCTCCACGTCGTTGCACACGAAGTACTGAATGTCGCGCTGCGTGTCCTCGCTCCAGATCGGAATCGTCTGAATCCAATCGGGGACGAAACCGGGCGCGTCCTTCTGATAGAACGACTTCCCGTTGATGCCGTCGGGATACCGCGTCAGGACGACGGGCCGGTCTTTGAGGTACGGCAGAAGCCAGGGCGCCATCGACCGGTAGTACTCGATGAGATCGCCCTTTGTGTACTTCTCCTCGGGCCAGAAGATCTTGTCGAGGTTGGAGAATTTGACTTCTTGAGGGGCTCGGGCCTCGGGCTTCGGGGCTCGGACTGCCGCTTCTTCATCGAGGCCCGAATCCCGAGCCTCGAGCCCCGGCATCACGACATCCTGCGGCTTCTTATCATCCCGAAAGCGCAGGAAGACAGACTGGCGTAAGAGTCCGTCCTTCGTCATTTCCTTATATCGGACGTCGCACACGAGCTTCGGCTCGACCCATGTGTGGTCCGGACCCTTGGGCAACTGACCGCCGGGCGGTGGCTGGCAGGGTGGTGTCTTGCGCACCAGGGCATGCAGCTGTTCACTGACCTCGTCCAGCTGAGCACCCGTGAATCCCGATCCAGCCCGGCCGCAATAGATGAGCGTGTCACCGACGTACGCGGCCACGTGCAGCGATCCAAACCCGGAACGCGCGCCCTTCCCCTTGGTGAACCCCACCACGACGAAGTCGTCGATGCGGTCGGCGCGAATTTTCAGCCAGTCGCTCGAGCGGCCGCTGCGATACGGGCTGTCCATTTTCTTGGCCATGATGCCTTCGAGTCCCAATTTCACGACCTGTTCGTAGAGTGCCTCGCCATTCTTCTCGAAGTGCTCCGAATACCTGAGCGGCCCAGTCTCGGGGAGTACCTTCCGCAGGATCTGCTTGCGTTTGACGAGCGGCAGCTTGCGAAGATCGTATCCGGCGAAGGCCAGCAGATCGAACACGTACAGGGTCGCGGGCGACTCGATCGCGGCGCGCTTGGCTTCGCGCGCGCCGAGTTTGGCGCGCGCCTGCAGCATGTTGAAGTTGGGATGGCCGGCGCTGTTCGTGACCACCAGCTCACCGTCCAGAATGACGCCCTCGAACGGGATCGCTTTCACCGCACGCGCGATTTCGGGAAACGACTCCGTGTATGCGAGCCCTTTCCGTGAATAGAGGATCGGCTCGCCGTCCTGACAGGCGGCGCGCATCCGGTACCCGTCCAGCTTCACCTCAAACAACCATCCCTCCTTCGAGAACGGCTCTTCCCTCGTCTCGGCCAGCATCAGCTCGGTATCCTCGACGCGGAGCGCCCGCTTCGGGGCTGGGGCGCCCAACTTCTCGAGCTCCTGCTTGATCGGTTCGGCGCGCTGCTTGGCGTTGCGCAGCTCGTCGTTGGTGAGGCCGGAGAGCACGGACTCGTTCGAATACGGATTGGGAGAGACGTACTCGTCGCGCTCCTTGATCAGCAGCCATTCCTTCTCGGTCTTCTTGAGCTTGATGAGCGTCCAGCGGCCGTGGAGTTTGTAGCCCTTCAGGTTGAACAGCAGCTTGCCCTTCTCGAGTCCCTCATGCGGGTCCTCGAGCGGCTCCCAGATGCCGCGGTCCCAGACGATGACGGTGCCCGCGCCGTAGTTGCCTTCCGGAATGACGCCCTCGAAGTCGCCGTACTCGAGCGGGTGATCCTCGACTTTCACGGCGAGCCGTTTGTCGGTGGGATTGGCGGAGGGTCCTTTTGGAACGGCCCACGACTTGAGCACGCCGTCCATCTCGAGCCGGAGGTCCCAATGCAGTCGCGTCGCGTCGTGCATGTGCACGATGAGTAAACCGCCCTGCTTCGGGGCGGGCCTGGGAGCTAACCCGCCGGGCTCGGGGGTCTGATCGAACGCCCGCTTCGCGCGGTAAGTGCTGAGCGCGTCCGCCTCTGCCGGCTGGGTCTTCCGACGTGTGGGCATGAGCGCGTATCATACCCCCATATGGCCGCCCATTCCATCGGTTCCGCCACGGTCTCGTTTGGCCTCGTGTCCGTGCCCGTGCAGCTGTTCGCTGCCGGCGAGTCGAAGGCCGCTATCTCGTTCAACATGCTGCACAAGAAGGACGGCGCCCGGCTGAAGCAGCAGTACGTCTGCTCCAAGGACGGCGAAAAAGTCGAACGCACCGACACCGTCAAAGGCTACGAATTCCAGAAGGGACAGTACGTCACCTTCACGCCCGAAGAAATCAAGGCGTTGGAGGAAAAGGCGACCGGGGCGATCGACATCCAGGAGTTCCTGCCCGCCGAGCGAGTCGACCGCATCTGGCTGGACCGCACGTACTACCTGGGTCCCGACAAGGGAGGCGAGCGCGCGTATAAGCTCCTCGCCGAGGCGCTCGAGCACACGAAGCGCGTCGCGATCGGTCAGTATGCCGCGCGCGGCAAGCAGTACCTGATCATGGTTCGTCCGATGGAAGGCCGGCTGGTGATGGAGCAGCTGCGCTACGCCGACGAGATTCGCAATGTCGCCGAGGTCCCCCTCCCCAAGACCGAGGTGAAAAAGCCCGAGCTCGACCTCGCCGTGAAGCTGATCGATCAGGCCGCGACCGACGAGTTTCACCCTGAGAAGTACAAGGACCACGTGCGCGATCGCATCATGGAACAGATCGAGCGCAAGGTCGAGGGCAAGCAGATCACGGAGGAGCCGGAGGAAGCGCCGAAGACCAAGGTGCTGGATCTGATGCAGGCGCTGAAGCAGAGCCTCGGAGGTGCGCCGGCAGAGGAGAAAGAGAAACCGGCCAAGCGCCGGAAGGTGGCCGGCAAGCGCTAGCGGTATAGCTGCTGGAATTCGGCCGCGAGCTTCGGGCCCATCCCTTTCTCTTCGTGTTTGAAGAAGACGTACGCATCGGTCCAGGCGCTTCCCAGCGCCTGGATTTTCTTCACCCACTCCCGCAGGGCCTCCTCCGAATAGCCTTCGTCGCGTAATCGCACGTACCCAAAGTCGGCGGTGGCGACCTCCGGCGTCGTTCCTTCCTCCGTATCCGCGATGCAGAGCGCGGTGTTTGTGCTGCGGAGCAACTCGTAGACGTCGTCTGACCACCAGGATGCGTGACGGAACTCACATGCCGCGCGGACATCCGACGGAAATTGTGTGAGCAGGTCACTGAGTCGCGCCAGGTCTTTCTTAAAATTGGGGGGTAACTGAAACAGCAACGGACCAAGCTTGGCATGTAGTTTGCGAACTGTGTCGAGGAAGACGCGGAGTGGTTCATCTATATTCCGTAAGCGCGCGATGTGTGTGATCCTTTGAGGCGCTTTGAGAACGAACGTGAACCGCTCCGGAGTCGCCGCATCCCAGCCGGCGACCGTTTTGGCGTTGGGCATGCGATAGAACGTGTAATTGATCTCCACGGTGCCCAATTGTTGGGCGTAGTACTCGAGCCACTTCGCGCTCGGGAGCTTGGCCGGATAAAAGCTGCCCCGCCATTCGGGGAAGTTGTAACCGGACGTACCGACGTTCAGCCGCATCATCGCGGCAAAACTAGTGTCACCATACAGGATGGGGGAGTCGTATGCGGAACCTGAAGTTCACATTCGCCGCGCTCGTGTTTGCCATGGCGGCCTGCGGAACGTCGGCGGAAACCGAGCGGAAGTTGGCCGATCTGGAACAGGTCAACGCGCAGAAGGATAGTCTGATGCAGGAAGTCGCCATCAGCTCGCGGCTCATCAGCGACGTCAACGTCGAGCTCGCCAAGGTCAAGGTCCGCAATAACCGGCTGCACGTGTCGAGTGAAAGCCCGATCACCGCGCAGAACGACACGCTGATCGCCAAGCTGCGCTACGTGGTCGCGCGCGTCCAGGAAACGGAAGGCGCGCTGAGCCAGAGCCGCCAGCGGATCAAGAGCCTGACGTCTCTCTCCGACAGCATGCGTGCCGCGTATGACTCGACGGTCGGCAACATGCAGGCGGTGATCGCGTCCCAGAAGACGACGATCGATTTGTTGACCGACCAGGTCACCACGCTGACCGAAGAGAACGTCGCGCTGCGTGACAGCCTGTCCACCGGCTATTACGTGGTCGGCACGCGGGACGAGCTCAAGAAGAAGGGCATCCTGACCGAGCAGGGCGGCGGGCGCGTGCTCTTCATCCTCTGGAAGACGGGGAAGACGCTGCAGCCGGCGCGCAACCTCGATCCCAGCCTCTTCACCCCCATCGACACCCGCCAGGTGACGCAGATCCCGCTGCCGGTCGCGAGCGCCGAGTATCGCGTGGCCTCGCTGCAGGATCTCGACTTCATCGCCGAGGAGCGCGACAACGGGAAGTATCAGGGCACGCCGACCCTGACGATCACGTCGCCCGTGGACTTTTGGCGCACGTCCAAGTTCCTCATCATCATCCGCGAGGGATCCTCGAGAACAGTGGCTACTTCGCCTCAAGTGAGCTCAGAGTCTCAAGTCACCGCTCGCTAGTCACACTGACGTTTCGTCAGCGCCGCCCCACATCACGAAAGTGGTGTGGGGCGGTGTAGTTTTCCGGTATGACCACCCGGTGCGGCTGGGCCTCCACGAACGAACAGATGATCGCCTACCACGACACCGAGTGGGGTGTCCCGGTCCACACCGATGAGCAGCTCTTTGGGAAGCTCGTGCTCGACGGATTCCAGGCCGGCTTGTCGTGGGCCATCATCCTCCGGAAGCGCGACGCGTTCCTGAAAGCGTTCGACGGCTTCAATCCCGACAGGATGGCACGCTACGACGCCAAACGGATTGCCAAGATCCTGCGTGACCCCGGAATCGTGCGCAACAAGCAGAAGGTGAAATCCGCGGTCGGCAACGCCCGTGCCTTCCTAAAAATGAAAGATGCGGGCGAGTCGTTCGATCAGTTCCTGTGGCAATTCGTCGGCGGGAAACCGAAGGTCAACGCATGGAAAACGCTGAAGCGCCTTCCCGCCGAGACCAAAGAATCGATCGCGATCAGTGAGGCGCTGGTCGAGCGCGGCTTTCGGTTTGTGGGTCCGACGATCGTCTACGCCTTCATGCAGGCCGTGGGAATGGTCAACGACCATTTGGTGACATGTTACAGGTATCGCGAGTTGACGAAATAATGTAGGGGCGCAGCATGCTGCGCCCCTACAA
>Ga0070680_100001946_pt1 | contig 15197 bp, 11 predicted proteins | sample KBSC73BmetaG_FD_64672 | JGI IMG/M metagenome (GOLD analysis project Ga0070680, IMG submission 64672) | Corn rhizosphere microbial communities from Kellogg Biological Station, Michigan, USA - KBS C7-3B metaG | ecosystem: Host-associated > Plants > Roots > Rhizosphere | place: USA: Michigan...
CGGCGACAGCGTCAGCGGCGGGCCCGCCTCAGCTCCGCTCCCTCGGCCGGCACCACGGCCGCCACGACCGCCGCGGCCACGCCCGCCTCCAGCGCCGTTGTCGGCCGGGATGGCGATGCCTGCGCATTGGCTCGCCGCCGCATCGCAGCGCTCGCGCTTTCGCGTGGCGGGATCGATGACGACGATCTCCGGCCCCGCGAGCGTCGTGTTGCGATACCAGAATCTGCCGTCCCGCAGCCACGTCGGTGACACGCTTCCGCCCACGACCATGCCGTCGAGATTCGGCGCGAGAAACCTCGCGGCGCGCAGATAGTCTGCGGCAGTGACCGTTCGCGGCTGCTGCGCGTTCGCCGACAGGGCGAACGCGACCAGGCCAAAGAATCCACAACGCAATGCTCGCACGAGTACTCCTGAATTCGCGGGAAATGATCGAGGTGGGACGCGGACACATTATGCACGCGTCGCCCCGAGCGGGACAGACGCGGGTTTCGTCGCGCCGGAACACGTGTTGCCTGCGGGCCGCGTGCTGCGCATTCTCCACGGATGCGTCTACGACATCTCCTTTCCGTGCTCGGCTGCATTGTCGCAGCGGCGTGTGCCACGCTCGCGAAATCGCCGGCGTCGGCCTCCGCCCGCCTGAACGACCCAGCCGACGTCTGGGCCACGGGCACCGCGGTGCCGGCGCTTCCGGGACATCCGGTCGTTCCCACGACCCCGCCGTCGACGCCGGCAAACAGTCCGCTGCTCCATCCCGAGGATCCGTTCTGGCTCGTGCAGGCTCCGGCAACATTCCGCGTTCGCGTCGAGACCACGCGCGGCCCGTTCACGATGGAGCTCGTGCGAGCGCTCGCGCCGATCGGCGTCGACCACTTCTACAACCTCGTGCGCGCGGGCTACTACAATGATTCACGGTTCAGCCGCATCAACGCCGGATGGATCGCGCAATTCGGCATCGCGCGCGATTCGCAGGTCACGGTGACGTGGTTGAGCCATCCGATCAAGGACGACTCGGTCCGTGGGCACAACGTGCGCGGCAGCTTCACGTACGCCATGCGGAAGCCCAACGACCGGACGGTCGAGATCTCGATCAGCCGGCGCGACAATCTCGTCCAGGACGGCCAGGGCTTCGCACCACTCGGCACCGTCGTCCAGGGAATGGACGTCGTCGACAGCCTGTACTCCGGCTACGGCGAGACGTCGGGCGGGGGCGTTCGCGCGGGCAAGCAGGGCGAAGCGATCGTCGGGGGCGATGCGTGGTTCGACGCGCATTACCCCCGACTCGATCATCTCATTCGAATGACCATCCTTCCGGCCCGGCCCTGACCGTCGTTCGCCGTTCGCTATTCGTCGCCCGTCTCACTGCGGCGTGTACGATGCCGTCTTCCCCTGAAGGTTCGGGTTGTTCTGCATCTCCAGATCCGGCAGCGGCACGCACGTCATCGGGCCGAAGAGCTGGTTCTTGAAGTTCACGCCGGACGGGAAGGGAATGCCCTTGCGCAGCATGTCGCCGAGCCGAGTTCCCTCGCTGAACAACTGACGACGACGTTCTTCCAGCACGACGGACGTGAGATCCGAGCTCTCGGAGCCGTCGAGCGGCGCCACACCCGCGATGGCACGCACGCGGTTGATCGCATCCTTCGCCGACTGCGGTGCGGTTCCCGCCACGGCTTCCGCGTAGATCAACTGCGCCTCGATGTACGACGCGAGGTTGATCGGTGCGGCGCCGCTGCCAGTGAACTTCTGCTGCGTCCACTGGCGAGTCACCTGATCCTGACCGTTCCGTCCGGCATCGACGACTTTGACGCGCGGGTCGGCCTTGCCCCCGACGGTCAGGTTGCGATAGGCCGGCCCGACCGAGAGGAAGTCGTTGCGCACCGTCATGTTGTAGACGCGATTCTCGCGCGCGGGCGTCGACTCCGAGAACTCCGCGATCCGCGCGTAGCCCGCCGGCACCAGGATCGCGTCGGCCGCCGCATTCGTCAGGTCGCCGAGATCGAGATACGTTCGCGCACGTCCGACGTGCGCCATGTTGGTGATGTCGGCGTTGCTGGTCGTCGCCGCATACTTCAATGCATCCGAATACTTGGTGAGCGCCAGCTTCCACGTGTCGGCACGGGACATCAATGGGCCGTTGTCGATCGTCATCTGACACATGCCTTCGCCAAGCAGCGTGAGCGCGTAGCCTTCGTACGCGCTCAGCTCGGCGAGCATGTTCACGCGGCCCGGCACCTGCGCATCGGTGAACGCGGAGATGCGGTTGACCCCGTCCTCGGCCAGAAACCGCGCCTGTTGCATCGGCGAGTAGAAGCCCATCGACGTCGCCGTCCGGCTGCCCGGGCAGCTTCCCGGCGCGGTCCGCGTCTCGGTCCCGCGCCACCCCCAGATGTTGGAGTCGACGAAGGAATTGGACGTGATGTACTCTTGCGTCAACGTTCCCGCCGTGACGATGTAATTAGCAAACGCACATTCGAACGCGCCGAGCGCGGAAGCGTCGAGCGTGGGCGCCATCGCGGGGTCGGAGAGCGCGCTGGTGGGCACGCGTCCCGGGTTGTCGACGGACAGGAGATTGTCGCACGCGGCCGTCGACACGAGCGCGAGCGCCGCCGTCATCTGGCGAATGGTGTGATGGATCGCGCGCCGTCCCCTCGGCCGTCTTGCACGATCGCTGCTATGCTGTGGCATCGTGGGTTCTCGCGTGGTTAGAAGGAGAGTCGAAGCGTGGCGATGAAGCTCGCCATCGGCGGCATGATCGTCTGGTAGCCCTCCGAGAGCTGGCCGGCGGCGCGAATCTCCGGGTCCCACGCATGCATGTTGGCAATCGGGACGAAGATCTCGCCATCACGCGCGGTGTTCCATCCGTTCGCGCCGGTCCACAACATCGAGACGTTGCGCATGGCGAGATTGATCGAGCTGCTGCGCACGCCGAGCCGGTTCGCGAAGCGCGCCGGCAGCGTGTAGTTCGCCGAGAGCTCGCGCAGGCGCAGGAAGCTGGCGTCGAAGGTCCCCGCGGCGTCGGCATCGATCGCGCGATACTCGTTGAGGATCGGATCGTTCAGGAGAATCGACGCTCTCGACTCGCCGAGATTGTGAATGGCGCGAATCTCGGTGTCGGACTGCCAGTCGCCGCCGTTGCCATCCACGCGCGCGTACAGCCGCAGGTTCTGCCAGAGCGTCACCGAGGTGTTGAACCCGATCTGCCACGTCGGCTGCGAATGTCCCCACAGCACGCGAGGCGCCGACGAACACGGCGTGTCCGGGCCGCCCTGCTCGAGGCCCGCCTTTCCCGTGCCGCCGTCGCACGTCGCCGAGAGCACCTTGCCCGTCGCGTCGATCGTGGCGGAGCGCACCTTGTACATGAACACGTCGCCGAGGCCGAAGCCGACGCGATTCTGCGCCTGGCCGCCCGCGGTGATGAACTGAATGCCTCCCATGTCATCGATGCGGTTGCCGTTGCTCGCGAGCTGCGTCCCGAAGTCCCACGCGAAGCTCCGACGCGTGAGCAGGCGGGCATTCAGAGAAAGCTCATCGCCCCAGCCGCTCACGCGCCCGATGTTCACGACCGTCGATCCGGGGAAACCCGTGGAGGGTGCAATCGGATCGTTGACGATCGCGTCCGTGATCTTTCGCTGATAGTGCGAATACGAGATGTCCGTCGTGCCGCGAAGCACGGTCGTCTCGAACCCGACCTCGAGCTCCTTGCTGCGCTCGGGCCGAAGCTCCGGGTTGCCGAGGGAGCCCGGCAAGAGCCCCGGCTGATCCTTGTAGCCGACCGCCGGGTTGTAGAGCTGCGCGGCGTCGAACGTGCCTGGCTGCGTTCCGGCGGCGCCGAGCGCGGCGCGCAGACGCAGGCTGTTGATGCCGGGCACGTGGAACCACGGCTCTTCGCTCATCACCCACGCGCCACTGAGCTTCGGATAGTACGCGGCCTTGAACTTCTTGCCGAAGGAGCTGTTGTCGTCGCCGCGCAGCGCGGCGGTCAGGAACACGCGATTGCGCCACGCGATCTCCTGCTGGCCGAACATGCCGACCGTCGCGTTGGCGCTGTAGTCCTCGGTGCCGCTGCGTGTCGATCCGCCGGTCACCGTCGTGACCGCGATGGCAGGAAAGTTTGAAGCCGTCGCGCCGACGGTGCTGATGTCCTGATGGTAGTACTGCAGGCCCACGGAGCTCGTGAGATCCCAATCCTCGCCGCGGTGCACCTTCGCCGAGCCGGCATAGTCGAGCGTGACGAAGTTGTGCAACACGCGCTGCACCGTCTTGCTGCCCAGGCCATTCGCACCGAGCGGGTCGAGGTTGCCGTTCGGCTGGCGCGGATAGAGCAGCCAGTTGTTCTCGGAGGTGCCGTCGACGCCTGTGACCACGCGATTGGTGAACCACGACCACGGCGTGTACGTGGTCGTCAGCGTCGCGGTCGTGCGATCCGCATCGGCCCAGTTCTGCACGGTCGGCCACTCGTCGGGGCCCGACGTGTAGAAGCCGCGCTGCACCTTGTTCAACGTTGCCGGCGTCGCCCACACGAGCGCGCTGAACGGATCGATGTCGATGCCGCCCTGAGCGAGGCGCGTGCGATTGCGAATGGTGCCGATGTCGGTCGACAGCCGCAGAGTGTTGCCGATCAGCAGGTCGAGGTTCGCGCGTCCGCCGAGCTTCAGCGCCGTGTTCCACGGCACGACGCCGACGTCGTTCGAGTAATCCGCCGACGTGTAGTACTTCGTCGCGTCCGTCCCGCCGCTCAGGTTGAGCGAATACCCCTGCGACGGGCCGTTGTGGAAGATGGGCCCGTTGCCGAATGCCTCCTCGTGCTGGTAGATGTTGACGCTGTCCAGGCCGCCCGACGCGTTTTTAGCATATGTGAAACCCGTGCGGCCTTCGGGATTCTCCATCCAATTGGTGCCCTGACGCGTCGTGAAGTTCCACGACGGCCGTCCGCTCTTTCCACGTTTCGTGATGATCTGGATGACGCCGTTCGACGCTTCGGTGCCATAGAGCGTGCCGGCCGCAGGTCCCTTGATGACTTCGACGCTCTCGATGTCCTCGGGGTCGATGTCGTCGAGACGGCTGACACCCAGGCCGCCGCGCTGCGATGTGCCGCGCGATGTGCTGGCGTCCATGCGGACGCCGTCGATGTACACGATCGGATCGTTGCTGAGCGAGAGGCTGCTCGCGCCACGCACGCGCAACTGCGCTCCGGTGCCCACCTGGCCCGCGGGCGGAAGGACGATGAGACCGGGCGTGCGTTCGCCGATCATCTGATCGACGTTCACCGCGGGCGCCACGGCCATCACATCAGTGGCTTTGATGCTCTCGACCACGTTCCCGATCGCTCGGCGCTGTGTGGCGCCCGGGGTTCCCGTCACGACGATCTGATCGAGGATCGCCGTCTGGGCGATGAGCGCGATGTCGACGGTCACGGCTTGCCCCGCCTGCACCGTGACGGTCTTCTCCGCCGGCTGATATCCGATCAGCCGCGCGCGCACCACGACGGTGCCTGCCGGCACGCCGCCAATCGTGAATCGGCCGCCCACGGCGGTGCGCGCGCCGCGCACGCCGGGACCTTCCGCGACTCCCGCTGGCGCCGCCGACACCTGCACGTCGGCGATCCCCGCGTGCCCGGAGGAATCAGTTACGACGCCCGTGACGGAGCCCGTTCCCTGTTGTGCGAGTGCGGCGCCGGCGTAGAGCAGCAGCGCGAGTGGAAGTCCGGTGAAATACCCATGGTACTGCCTTGGCATCGATCCTCCCGTTGTGAGAAAACCATCGATCGTACCATTGTGAGACTTCTCTCAATCACTTCGACGGCAGGTGGGACCGTGGCGATGCGCCACGCCCGGGGCGTATGCGAGCGTCGCGCGCGCGCCCGTCTGCCGCTCAGCGTGCAGGTTGTTTCACCGGGGGACCGCCGCGCCGGCCCGTACGCGGTGTCGGAGCCCACGCGGCCGTATCGGCTGCGCTGGCGGGACCGATCTTGCCTTCCGCGGACTTGAGCAACTCCGCTGGATCGTAGACGCGTCCCGCCTTGATCACGACGCGCGGGTTGCGGACGCGCTTGATGTCTTGCAGCGGGTTGCCGCGCAGCACGACGAGATCCGCCCACTTGCCGGCTTCGATCGAGCCAAGCCGGTCACCGACGCCCATCGCGCGCGCGCTGTTGATCGTCGCGATCTTGAGGATCTGCCAGTTCGGGATGCCCGACGCCGAGTACGCGTACATCTCGCGCGCCGCGGAGAAGGGAGTGAACCATTCGCCCCAGCTCGGATGGTCCGTGCCGAGCGTCATGAGATCGCCGCCGCCGGCGTCGAAGAACGCTTTGATCTCCTTCCGTTTGACGTAGTAGATCTTCTCGAACTGCTTGTTGACGGGCCGCGGCGGACGCTTCGCGAGCACCTCGCGCATGTACGGCGTGAGGAAGCGGCGTTCGTCGCCCGCGTAGTACTGGGTGAGCACGGTGTCCTTCGCGCCATACATGCCGTAGGTGCTCAGCGTGGCGTCGAAGTAGGTGTGGTGCGTGATGAACAGCGCGGCGATCTTCTTGAACGCCGGCGTGTTGAACGTCATGTCCTCGTACGAGGCATACGCCGACCTGTCCGGCGTGAAGGCATCACCGCCCATGAAGTGCTCGATGCGATCGATGCCCATGAGGATCGCGTCGCGCGGATTCACGCTGTTCCGATTGCCGGAATCGAGATGGCCCGTCACGGTGAGGCCGTGAAGATGCGCGCGCTCGATCACCGCCTTCAGCTCGTCGGGCGTGATCCCCTTCGCCTTGATGCCCTTGATCCCCATCTCCGCCCAGTGGTCGATCTCGGCGTAGATCTGATCGCGGGTGATCTCGCGGTTCCAGTTCGGGCGGGCGGTGCCGAAATACGGCCCGGAGTTCATGAGTCGCGGGCCGACGACTTCGCCGTTGTCGATCTTGATGCGGAGGGCGCGCATGTCGTCCGGATTCATCTCACCGGCCGGGAAGGTCGACGTGACGCCGTTCGCGATGAAGAGCGGCGGATAGGCGATCGTTTCGTCTTTTCGGCCGGCGTTGAACAGGTCCATGGCGTAGTGCGCATGGAGATCGAAGAAGCCCGGGACGACCGTCTCGCTGTCGGCGAGCTGGACGCGCTGGGCGTCGGCCGCGGCAATGGAGAGGTCGCCGCCGACGCGCAGAATCTTGCCGGCGCGGACGAGAATTCCCGGGTTTCGCACACGGGCGTTGCTCGTTGAGGCAAAGAGCCACCCGCCGGTGACGAGAACGTCGCGTTCTTGAGCGGACGCGAGGCTGGTGCAGAAGAACACCAGCAGGAGGGCAAGGCGCTTGATCATGCTGGGGACCGTCGCGAGAGAGAGGGGAACCGGAGTGTGACGACGCGGTGACAATGGTCTGTGCGCCGGAGTGTGTCTAGATGGGATATAGGATTCAATATCCGCACGGCGGGCGGCGGGCGATGGAATGCCGGGCGATGGCGGATGGCGATGCGCGGTGGCGAGAGGCATGCGCCCGACGCGAGGGGTCCCGACCGCAGCGAAGCTCGGCCGCATCGCCCATCGGCCGCCGTCCATTAGAGAACACTCATCATCTCCGACGTCATCGGACGAGACATTCTTCCCCGGGCAGTTTGTCGCGGTCGCCCGACACGACCGCCATGTGCGATACGACACAACGAGAATCTCCGCGTGGCGAGCGAAACACTCGGTCGTCTGTGCTTCGAGACAGCCGCACGCCCAACCGCAGGAGCTTCCGATGAAAATCTTCAGACGTCGCAAGGCACGGCCCGCGTCCGATGGCTACTCCGTCATCGACGAAGAGCTGACCATCAACGGCGATCTCGCCAGCAAAGGGACCATCCGCGTCGACGGCCGGGTCGACGGCTCGCTCCACATCGTCGACACGCTCATCATCGGCGGCGGCGCGTGCGTCGTCGGCAACGTGCAGGCGCGCGAAGTCGTGATCGGCGGTGAGCTCCTCGGCCACTTGCGCGTGAGCGGTCGCGTGGAGGTTCAACCGTCCGGCATCGTCCGCGGCGACATCCAGGCCGCCGCCGTGATGCTGGCCGAAGGCGGAGTCGTCGACGGGCGCGTCGTCGTGCATCCGCTGGCCGACGCGTTGCCGCTCGAGGGCGAGCGCCGCCTGATGTTGACGCCGAGCCGCGGCGTCGCGGCGGTCGGACAAGGCTAGCCGTTCCGCGGTCGTTGCATGCGGAATAATCCCACCCCGGCGTGGACGCTCATTCTCGTCCCGCCGACGCCCAGCCGGTCACCGCGACGCTTTGGTGTGAAGAAGCGCACGGTGCGCTTGGCGTTGCTCGTCGTCGCCAGCGTCGTTGCCATTCCCTGGCTCTGGACCTTCGCCGCCTCGACCACCGCGCGCGACATGGCCGACCGCCTCGCGGCACAACAGCGCCTCGCGGTCATGCTGCGCGATACCGTCGAGTCGCTTCGCGCGGCTTCGTTTGCCGCGAACGCGGCGAAGCTGCCGCCGGTGGGCATGGAGATGCCGGTGCACGGCGAGATCACGAGCCGGTTCTCGCGCTCGCGGCTTCATCCGATCCTCCAGGTGTTCCGTGCGCACCGCGGCGTCGATCTCGCCGTCCCGCTCGGAACGCGCATTCACGCGTCGGCGGCGGGCAAGGTCGTTGCCGCCGGATGGCGGCTGGGATACGGTCTGACGATCGAGATCGCGCACTCGGGCGGCGTCGTGACGCGCTACGCCCACTGTCGCACGGCGCTCGTGCAGCCCGGTGACAGTGTCGTTCTCGGGCAGGCGATCGGCGCGGCGGGCCAGAGCGGATTGGCCACCGCGCCGCACGTTCACTTCGAGGTGTTGGTGAAGGGCGAGGCGGTCGATCCGATCAAGTACATCGCGTCGACGCACTCGCTGCCCGCGACCGCAGTGGGACAGCACTGACCTGAACGGCGTCCGAGCCCGCACGCCGCGGGTTCGGGAGCGCGCCGGTCATGAGTATTTTATCAACGTCGAACGAAGCGCGGCCGCTCGCGCGCGTCGCGCGACATCGGCTCTTCTGTCTCGACAGTCGCATCGACCAGAATCCTGGCATCACGATACTGTGATGTTGTATTCGGCGTTCCGGATCACACGTCTACGGCCGTTGGCGAAAGTCAGCCTCGCGCATCGGTCCCGATCGACCCGCGCGAGCACCGGCGACGATCAGCGACATGAGCGCTTCGCGCCCCATGTCCGCGGTTCGACTCTCGTCACCGAAGCCGTACGCGACGGCAATGTCTCGCAGCCGCGAGACATCCAGTGCCGCGAGCTGCCCGAGCAGCACATGCTCGCCCTGGAGATGGACCTCGTACGGGTTGAGCACCGCGCTCGGCAGCCGATCGACGATCGGGCGATCTGCTCTTTCCGCCGGCGCGCCGAACACGGATTGAGCTCGGACATCTCCTCTCGACACGATCGGCGAGTGCGGCGCGATGGCACGACCGAGCGCGCCCTCGAGGTAGGCCCGCGTGAGTCCCTGTGCCCAGTACAGGAGGTCGTTCCGATTCGACTGCTCTGTTTCCCGGCCGGTTCGAATGGCAGACGCATCGGACGCCTCTGGAAGAAACTCCAGCCATCCCTCCCAGAGCCCGTCGCGTGCGACTCGGCCGCAGGCTTGCGCGATCCAGCTTCGTCCGTCGCCTCCACTGATCGGCGCATCGTAAACCACGAGAACTTCTGACATCGGGAGCTCGTTGTCGGTCGTCGGTTGCCTGGGCGCCACGTCGCGCATCCGGTTTTGCGATGCCGGAACTGTGCCTCGAACGGTGCAAGCCGGCGATTTCCGACGGACGCCGCCCGCGGTGCTGTACCTGCACCATGAAAACATCCGGCTGATCGAGCGCCCGATCGGTCGGCCCGGCCGATCTTCGACGCGGCTCTCGGGCCGCGAGCGGCCGATCGAAGAGCCGACGATTGTTAGAGTTGTTGTATCATCGACCGACGCCGCAGGCAAAGCTCGAGCATCGGGACTCCGCGGATGTCGAGTCGTGTCGCCATTTGCGGCGAGCGCAGGACGCACGCATCTCGGGTGCGACCATCGCGAGACCATGCCGTGATGAAGCGCCGGAACGACGAATCGCACCGCTGCCACTTGAAACAGGCGGACGCCGACCATAGCCTCTGTCTGGCAGCGCGGCCGAGCGAGCATTAAAAAGTTCTCGACAAAGAGCTTGCACGGTCCGAGCCGCCTTTGCAGGTACGATCGCGGCCGTTCCAGGCAGCGTTCGTCCGAATGCCACCGATTCACCGAAGCGACAGCACCGGCGGAGTGAATTGACTGCGGAGATGATCTGTCATGACACGTTCGATTGAATGAAGCCGCACACATTCGGTAGGGCAGGCCTGGTCCTGCCGGCGTTGTTCGCGGCCGTGGCCCTGATGGTTGCCTGCGACGAGGCGTTCGAGCCGCTATCACCCGGGAGGCAGGCGCTCGTCTCCGTCTTCGGCTACCTCGATCCATCCGCGGACACGCAGTGGATCCGGGTCATGCCCATCCGCCCGCTCAAGACCACGTCGCCGGACTCCTTCGACGTCAGCGTGACTCTGACGGAAGTCGGCAGCGGGCGCATCATTGCCTTGCGCGATTCGCTCATTCGATTCACCCCGGGACCGGCCGCCACCGACTCCGCAACGGCGTTTGTCCACGACTTCTGGACAGCCGAGCGGATCAAGCCGGGCGCCACCTACCGCTTCTCGGCCACGCGTCCCGGCGAGCCCACCACGGAAGCCGTCGTCAAGGTTCCGCAGCGTTTCACCGTCACGGTCTCGCTGCACCAGCCGAATTTTTCCGACGCTCGCGATTTCGCTCGCGTGTCCGGCGTCGGCTATGTGCCCTTCTCGAAGCAGATGTTGCGCTTCCTGGATGGGTGCGGCTCAGGTGAAGACACGATCCCGTACCGCGCTGCAAGCGCCGAGAATGGGACCGCTACGCTGACGCCGATCGCGGATACCGTCGGCCGGCGCGGCACTGGTCAGTGTCGTGTCCCGGTCGTCACGATGCGACACCTCTGGGTTGCAGCGGCCGATTCCACCTGGCCGGCGCCGCAGGAGTTCCCCGTCTTGGGCCTCGGCGCCTCCGAACGGGCGTCCACGCTCACGAACGCTCTCGGGTTCCTCGGCGGCGTGCTCACGATGCAGGTGCCGTACAGCAAATGCACCTTCGCGACGCAGATCAAATGGCCCTTCGGGACATCGTCCGGCGTTCCGGGGCCGAAGCCGAAATATGCTCCGGAGTGGTGCGAGCTCCGGTTCGACTCGGTTGCCGCCACGCGCAGCGGCAGAGTGGTCGAGACGCGCTGTGGCGATGGTCCGGTCGACAGCGCAACCGTCAGATTCACCGAAGTGAGTGATTCCGCGCGGACGCAGTTCACGGTGACCACCACCGACGGGACGTTCGAGTTCGGTGCACTGAAGCCCGGCGTGCGGTACAACCTCTACGTGTATGGCAAGCTCCGACCGAGCTTGACCCAATTCACGAACGTCTACAGCACCATCGACGACACGGTGACCTTCGCTCCGGGCGAGCATCGCACGGGAGACCTCTACATCCAACGCCTCATCCCATGCGATCAGAAGTGATAGCCGCGCGGTTCGGCGTCGTTGCGCGGACGACCTGCCTCGTGTTGGCGGCGTTGCTGTCATTGTCGGTCGCTGCTCGGGCGCAGCAGCGGGCCGCCATTCAGGGCATCGTCGCCGAGTCGAACACGGGCCGTCCGTTGTCGGGCGTGGCGGTTTCGCTCGAGGCCGACGGCAAGGTCGCCTACGGAGCCCACACCGATCAGAACGGCGTGTATCACATCGACGACGCTCGCCCGGGCAATTACACACTTCGCACTCGTCTGATCGGATACCGCGAGCACGTCGAAGCCGTTGTCCTCGTGGGCGACAGGCGACTCACCGTGAACTTCCGCATCGAGCAGGTGCCGGCAGTGCTCAATGGCATGGTGACCAATCCGGAGCAGGGCGCCGCGGTAAGGGAGCTGGGCCGCCAGGTCGTGACACCGGAGCAGATACGCGCCGTGCCGGTGCCTGGTGGAACGGGCGATCTCGCCTCGTATCTCCAGACGCTGCCGGGTGTGACCACCGCCGGCGATCGCGGCGGGCAGGTCTTCGTGCGTGGAGGACTTCCGGCCGAGAACGAAGTTCTCGTCGACGGCATCCCGATCTATCAGCCGTTCCACCTCCTCGGTTTCTACTCCGTGTTCCCCGAGGATCTCGTCTCGAGTGCGGATTTCTACGCCGGCGGGTTCGGGGCCCGCTATCACGGACGTACGTCGTCGGTCCTCGACGTGCACCTGCGCGACGGCGACACGCAGAAGTTCCGATCGACCGCGTCGCTCAGTCCCTTCGTGGCGGACGCGGTGGCCGGAGGCCCGATGGGTCAGGGAGCTTCCTGGCTCGCCTCCGTGCGCCACTCACTCGTCCAGCAGACGAGCGACGCACTCCTCGGCACCCCTGTGCCCGTGGCCTTCGAGAGCGAGCTCGTGAAGATTTCGTCCGGCCAGAATGACGGATGCTCGGTGCTCGGCATGCACACCGCGGATCGTGGGCAGATCGATCCTCAGTTGAGTGGATCGCACATCGCGTGGGACAACAAACTCCTCGGGCTCAAGTGCGTCACGCTTCGCGAGAACGGGCAACGGGTCGAGGTGAACTGGAGCTACAGCGGGTCGAGCAGCGCGGCTGTGACATACGGTGCGTCGAATCTCCGCTCGAGCATCTGGCGCGTGCAGCACGACCTGCACGTCAACGACGTGCTCGGCTCCGTTCCGGTGGAGGTCGGATACGAGCTCTCCGATGAGACGACGCATTACGACCTGTCGGAGTTGTTCGCGGATCAGACAAACCGTTCGTTCGACATCGTCATCGGCACCAGCGCGTATGGCGAGGCGGACCTGTCGCTCGGACCCAATATCCATGCGAAGCCGGGCGTCGTGCTCGTCGCGACTCCGGCGCCGGGCGTCGAGCCTCGGTTACGAGCGAGCTGGACTCCGTTCGGCGCCTCGGGAGGGACGCTCGAGAGCGCGTTCGGTCTGTATCGGCAGAACATCATCGGCACGAGCGACATGCGCGACGTCGGCTCGGTGTTCACCGCCTGGATGGCCCCGCGCGAGGGCGGCCCCCTTCGGGCGATTCACGAAAGCCTGGGGTGGCAGCAGCCCGTGGGAAGCAGCTTTCGCTGGTCGCTCGAGGGATACGCGAAGCAATTGAAGAACATTCCCGTCGCCGAGTGGCAGGCAGCGGCCGTGTTCACGACGACGCTTGGTCGCGCGGACGGACGCATCTATGGCACCGACGCGAGAGTGGAGATCAGCCGTCCGCACTTCTACGGGTTCGTCGGCTATGGGTACAACTGGACGCTGTACCGGTCGGCGCAGACGGATTTCGCCGACTGGTTCGGGCAGCCCGTCCAGAGCTATCACCCTGCTCAGGACCGGCGAAATCAGGTGAACGCACTCGCGACGGCTGATGCTGGCGGCTTCAAGATCTCGGCGCGGTGGCAATTTGGATCGGGCTTGCCGTTCACGCAGCCCATCGGGTTCGACGAGGGATTCATCTTCTCTCGAAACCTGTCCGACGTTCACACGAACCTCGGCACGACGCGCCTGGTGCTCGACAAGCCATTCACGGGGCGTCTGCCCGCGATGCACCGTCTGGACCTGTCCGTGGAACGTGGCTTCGACCTGTCGATGGGCCATTTGACGATCCAGGGCGGCGCCATCAACGCGTACGACCGTCGGAACATGTTCTACTACGACCTGTTCACGGGACATCGGCTGGATCAGATGCCGCTGGCGCCGTACGTGTCGCTGACGCTGACGTCTCGTTAGAGATCGTTAAAGGCAGAACGCTCTGATTCGTCAGAGTCGAAGCCGGCGATTCATCCTGCAAACGATCCCCTGTCATGGTCCGGCCATTCTTGTTCGGGACCCTCAGGAGTAAGAACGAGCGAGCGGTTATTGGAGTTCTGTCATGTCGACTGTGGTACGGCGCGGCCGCCAATTATGGGGCGGCGCGCCGCATGATCGTCGGCGAGCAAAGGGGTGGCCGCGGCTCCGGGCGCTGGCCCGAATAAGGCTCGCGATTTCGCTGCGCAGCGGCTATATTCCAAGGAAAGCTGGTGAGCGGTTCTGCTCCGCTCCCTTTGGGCTCCGCGCGACGTCTATCGCGCCCGGATTCCCGAGCCGCTTCGGTCAGCCCGCTCGTGGAACTGCAGGGAGCGCCATGAAAGTGAGCGAAAGACCTGTCCTCCTCCTCCGCAGCGTCGAGGATCTCGCTAGTGCGAAGGAGTTCGAGGTGTGGAGCGACCTGGCGACGGTGTCTCGGCGATGAGCGACACCGCTGATCGATCCCGCACACGGTCGCCGACTGCATCGCCCGAGGCGGTTGCCGCGGAAACGCCGCCGTTTCCCGCAACGAGCGTCGATCTGCCGATCGAGTCCTTCTTTTCGGACTGGCGCCGCCGTCTCACGCGCAATCTGTCGGCGCCAAGCGATAGTCGCTGGGAGCCGCTGACGTGGGTGCACGCTCCTCTGAAACCGCTCATTCCAACGCCGAAGGCAGCCATGTCGCCCGTGTCGTCCCGCCCATTTGCCGAACATCGAGATTCGCGCCTGTGGTCGGCGATCGAAGCATCGATCAATGAGCTGGTCGCTACGCGCGAGATCTCGGTCAACACCGGGAGCGACTATGTCGTCGGCCATCTCTGCCGCGAGCTGGTCGCCAAGAAGTTGATCCCATCCGAGAACGCTCGGGCATGATCGTGTCGGTCCTGGTGAAATGCATCGCGGTGCGCTCGACGGAATTCATTTCTTTTTCAAGGGGACGCAGATGAAGCTGATGGAATTCAAGGATGGCGACCGGACGTTCGTGTGCCGTGCCGAATCGTCGCCGGCGACCCCAGGCACGCTCTGGTGGTGGATGAGCGTCACGGGCGAGTCGGCGCGCTACGCGGCGTTTCGCGCGGAGTCCGGTGACACGGAAGGGAAGCTGCGTCCGCGCATTCTGGCGTACTACGAGCAGCTTCTCGCGGATCGCGCGCGTCCGGCGATGTTGAAGCAGCATTGGGCGCAGCGCCGGGCGGCGGGAAAGCCCGCGGACGCAGCCGCTCCGATCGCTGCGCCTTCGGCGAGTCATGCGGTCAGCCCGTAGCTGAAATAGCCTGATCGACTCGGCGTACAGCGGGAGGCGGACACGGCACGTTGGC
>Ga0070680_100001948_pt1 | contig 15185 bp, 11 predicted proteins | sample KBSC73BmetaG_FD_64672 | JGI IMG/M metagenome (GOLD analysis project Ga0070680, IMG submission 64672) | Corn rhizosphere microbial communities from Kellogg Biological Station, Michigan, USA - KBS C7-3B metaG | ecosystem: Host-associated > Plants > Roots > Rhizosphere | place: USA: Michigan...
GGCGGGCTGGCGTTACTCAGAGCAGGACAATACCGCGCCGCACGCCAATTGCGATCGCCTCCGCCCGGCTGGCCGCTCCGAGTTTGCCGAGCAGCGCGGAAACGTGGAATTTGACGGTATGTTCCGAAATGCCGAGCCGATAAGCGATTTCCTTGTTTGCAAGCCCCGCGGCGATCATACGCAGAACTTCCGTTTCGCGAGCTGTGAGGGCTGAGCCTGCGGGCGCCGTCTGAGTGCGGTGAATGGCTTCCGGCGCAACAACGACAAGCTCCGTCGCCACAGCTTTCAGGGCAATGCCAATCTGTTCCGGAGTGGCGTCGACCGGCAGCACGCCGCGGGCTCCGGACCGGATCAGGTCCATCGAAGGCTGCTGCGCGAGGATCAGGACGGGCATGTTCCCGAGCGCATGCAGGATGCCGGCGGGCTCCTCCTCAGGCGCAAGCTGCCACAGCACGACACCGGGTTCGAGTTCGGCCGCCTGCGCGACGAGAGAAGACGAGTTCACCGCGCCGGCAAACTCGAAATCCGGAAGGTCCTCGACAGTCGCCCGCAACCCGGCGCGGATCACGGGCGATGTCGCTGAGACCAAAACGGGGATCACGCAGCGCGGGCTCCGGACGCGCGTTCGGCATGCACGCGAAGCATGCGTGCGCGTCCGCCGCGCACAATGGGGATTTCGATCGAGCCGTTCTGCTGGATGCCTGCGAGCAGCCGCCGCAGTTCGTCCGCGGAGCACTGGAGAACATCGCCCAGCAGGACGCCGGCTCGATGCGCCAGTGAATCCTGTTCCACAGCGACTACGATAAGCTCCTGTGCAGCCGCGATCAGTTCGACCCCGAGATGCGCGTGATGGCTTTCGCCGCGAACGAAAGCGGTGACTTCATTCGATGGCGCAGCGAGGCCCAGCCCGCCGTAAACCATGGTGTTGATGCCAATGATTTCACCCGTAGCGGTCGCCAGCGCGCCCCCGGAGTTGCCCGGAGCCAGGCGAATGTCGGCCTGAATCCAGCTGCGGCGGGCGCCAAAGTCGAGCGGGCCGACGGCATGAATGATGCCCCAGGCCGCTGCGCCGGCTACGCCGAGAGGATTTCCCACAGCGATCGCGATTTCACCAGCGCGAAGCCGTGACGAATCACCAATGACGGCTGGTTCGAGATTCAGGGCCTGAGTCTCAATAACCGCAAGGTCGCTATCCGGATCTCTTCGGGACACCTTGCCACGAAATTTGCGGCCGGAGGAATCGATCAGAAGAAGTTCACTGGAACGAGCAACGTGGGCGTTGGTGACGATCGTACCGGCCGCATCCCACATCACGCCGGAGCCGCCGCCCCGGCCATCGGTAATCTGTACCGTTGAACGGCGGAGCTTCTCAACGACCTCGTTGAACCCTCGCATCAACGTTCTCCAGTGGGCCGCTCGCCCGGAACGATTTTGATCGTCATCGCCGATCCGCCGCGGAGGATATCCGCCTCGATCTGCCGGCCGACGCGATCCGCGCCGAGATGCGACTGGACGTCATCGGTATCGGTGATGGCCTGGCCTTCCAGTTTGAGAAGCACATCGCCCAGAAATACCCCCGATTTAGCTGCCGGCCCATCCGGTTCGAGGCTGACGATCATGAGGCCCTCGCGGCCATCCGGCAATTGCACGGGATGGAGGCCCACGCCGAGATATCCACGCCGCACGTGGCCACGCGAAAGCAGTTCCTCCATCACGCGCGAAACCGTGGCGAATGGAAGGGTTGCGGGAGCGCCGCGCGTCAGCCCCGTCGTATTCACGCCGATTAAACCGCCTTCCACATCGACCAGCGCGCCGCCGGAAAATCCGTGATAAACGTTCACGTCCGGACGAATAAAGGCGTCGATCTGGCCGCCGCGCCAGGTTCGCCATGCGCCTCCGGTAGCGCTCACCACCCCGAAGCTGGCGCTCACGCCATTCGCTCCTCTTCGTCCCAAAGCCAGAACGAAATGGCCTGCCTTCAATGATGCGGCTGCAGCCGGTTTGGCTGCTTCGCCGGCCTCGTCCGGTATCCGCAGGACTGCCAGATCGGTTCCGCCGTCCCGGCCGGCAAGGGTAGCGGGCACGTTCCTGCCGTCGATGAGCGTAACCGTAAGATCTTCATCGCGCTTGAGAGTGTGGTCCGTCGTAACCACGACGCCCGGGCGCAGGATGACGCCGCTCGACGGGATGTGAGGGCGACCGTGCACTGCGACAACAGATCGTTCCCCAATTTCGACCGCCTGAGCCAGATCCCGGGAGAGCTCCGCGAGAGAGTTAATGGATTCCATGCTTCAAGGATGATTCCGGAAGGCTTCGTGCGCATCGCTCGAACGGGCAGGTCTTTCGGGCAGGGGCGGCGGTATCGGCGGAAAAAGAAGAGATGAGAGATTTGTAGCGCGCCGGCACTACTTCCCTACGGGGTACCAGGGAATTGGCGCTCGACCACATTGTTGCTGTTCTGCTGGCCCCGCTTGCCTTCTGGGTACTGCTGAACGGCATTGACGATCTCGTCATCGATATCGCGGCCCTGGTCGCGTATTGCCGGCAGGAGTGGTCACGCGATCCGGCCGAGCGAACGCCGACCGAGACCGAACTCGACGCCGTTCCGATGCAGCGGCTGGCGGTTTTTGTCGCCGCATGGAAGGAACACCGGGTGATTCGACGAATGCTCGAGAGGAACGCGGCCAACGTCAATTACCCGAATTTTGATTTCTTCGTTGGCACATATCCAAATGACCCCCCGACGCTGGCAGCGGTGCGGGAAACGGCGAAGCTGTACTCGAATATCCACCATGCGGTCTGTCCGCATGACGGCCCCACATCAAAGGCGGACTGCCTGAACTGGATCTACAGGCGGATGCTGCAGTTTGAAGAAGAACACGGCGTTCGCTTCGATATGGCGATCATTCACGACGCCGAGGACATTATCGACCCGGACGCCCTTCGATGGATCAATTATCACGGGCATTCGAGCGATATGGTGCAAATTCCGGTGCTGGCGCTCCCAACGCCTCTGCGCGAACTCTGGCACGGCATCTATTGCGACGATTTCGCGGAGTCCCAATTCAAAGACATGCGTGCGCGGGAATTATTGGGGGGATTTCTGCCGTCGACCGGCGTTGGCGCCGGACTATCGCGAGCAGCGCTCGAGGCGCTGGCCGGGGGCGCGGACGGGCGAATCTTCGAGCCGGCTGCTCTCACCGAGGATTATGAAATCGGTTTCCGGGCACGCGCCCTGGGACTTCGGCAGAAATATGTGCCCATTCATATCCGGCATGGGCGCCCGATCGCAACACGCGAGTATTTTCCGCGGCCGTTCTGGAAGGCGGTTCGCCAGCGAAGCCGCTGGGTGACTGGCATCGCGCTGCAATCGTGGGAGTTTCACACGGTGCGGGAGACAATGCAGCAGCTTTACTGGTTCTGGCGAGATCGAAAAGGGCTTGCGGGCAATCTGATCGCGCCGTTCATGAATTTGCTGTTCCTGTATGGGGGGCTGACGTGGACGATCGCGGAGGTAATCGATCAGCCGTGGAATCTGGCTCGCGAAGCGCCGCAGGGTGTGGCGTTAGGCCTGGCCGGGTTGGCGCTCCAGGCTCTCCATACGTCCATACGGACATGCTGTTCGGCGCGCATCTACGGCTGGCGGTTTGCGGCAGGGACTCCGGTGCGTGTGTTCGTGGCGAACTGGCTGAACGGTGTGGCTACGGTGCGCGCGATCGGAACCTATGCAGCGGCGAAACGGGCCGGGCAAAATCCGCAATGGGCGAAAACGGATCATCGCTATCCCGCGAGAGCGACTGCCGACATAAGGCCGATCGATGAGATTCTCGTCACGCTCGGCTCGTTAACGGCGGAAGAACTGGAAACGGCATGGGCCACGAAACCGGTCGAAGCAAACATAGGCGATCATCTTCTGGCAAGCGGGTTGATAACAGAGGAAGCGCTCTACGGAGCGCTGGCGCGTCACTATGGCGTAGTCTTCGGCAAGCCTGCGACGGATGCGATATCGACGCCGATCACCCGTCTCGTTCCTGCGGAAATGTCGCGACGCTGGCGAGTACTGCCGTTCCGCATTCAGGGAGGCGAACTGTATCTGGCCGCCACTGAAATTCCTTCCGAAGAGTTCGTCGCCCAGGTTCGGAGTTTCAGTTCGCTCGATCTGAGATTTCAACTTGTGACGCAAGCGGATTTCGAGGATCTGGCCATGACCTATTTGCCGGCCATGCCGAATATGAGGCTGCGCTCCGCCTGAGCCCCCTGGCCCTGCTCCTCCGAATTGCGGCGCGAGAATAGTAAGCGCATGGCCAGCGCAACCCGCATCGACCCACTCGCATATCTGGGCGATCAGATCGCCGAATGGAAAAAAGGCGGCACTTATCAACGCCTCCGGATTCTTGAAGGGCCGAGCGCCGCGGAGTCCCGGTTCGATGGCAGAGACGTAATCAATCTCGCATCGAACAACTATCTGGGACTGACCACACACCCGAAACTGATCGAAGCGGCGATTGCCGCGACCCGCAAATATGGCGCGGGATCGGGCGCGGTACGAACGATCTCCGGCACGATGGACCTGCACATGGAGCTGGAGCGCCGCATCGCCGCCTTCAAAAACGTGGAGGCCTGCGTGGTTTTTCAATCCGGATTTGCGGCCAATGCAGGAACCGTCTCCGCCGTGCTGACGCCCGAAGATCACATCATTTCCGACGAATTAAACCACGCGAGCATCATCGATGGCTGCCGGCTTTCGAAGGCGAAGATTCACGTCTTCCCGCATAAGAACTACGAAGCCGCCAGACGCATTCTGGCCGAACTGGATGGCATGCCGGGAAGAAAGCTTCTGATTACCGACGGCGTGTTCTCGATGGACGGCGATATTGCTCCCCTGCCGGAATTGGTGGAGGCCGCCGAGCGATATGGAGCGATCATGATGATCGACGATGCGCATTCTTCCGGCGTGCTGGGGCGGAATGGAAGAGGTACGGTGGACCACTTCAGTCTGCACGGGCGCGTGGATATTCAGGTCGGAACGTTATCGAAAGCAATTGGCGTCCTCGGCGGCTACGTTTGCGGAACAAGGAACCTGATCGAGTTTCTTTACCACCGGGCCCGCCCCTTTCTGTTTTCAACTTCGCACCCGCCCGCGGTTACGGCCGCATGTCTCGCGGCCTTCGATATCCTTGAAAACGAGCCGGAGCGGATCGATCGGCTTTGGGAAAATACGCGCTATTTCAAGCAGGGATTAACCGCATCCGGCTTCAATACAGGCGTGAGCGAAACGCCGATTACGCCCGTGATTGTAGGCGAGGCTGCGCGCGCCCACCAGTTATCCGCTGAGCTTTTCAGCGAGGGGGTGCTGGCGACGGGCATAGGATTTCCGACTGTGGCCCGGGATAAAGCGCGCGTCCGAACAATCGTAACCGCGACGCACACCAGAGAGGAACTGGACCGCGCCCTCGGAGCATTTCGGCGAGTCGGGAAACGAATGGGAATCGTGGATTGAGGGATTCAGCGGGCCGGAGTTTCCGCCGGGCTTCCGCCGCTGAACGCATCTCGCAATTTTCGCCACGCGACACCCAATTCTTCCGGCAGCACGCGCGTTTCGCCGATCGTGGTCATGAAATTCGCATCCCCTCGCCAGCGCGGGAGTCCGTGCATGTGGATGTGTCCGGCGATGCCGGCGCCGGCGCTTTCCCCAATGTTCATGCCGAAGTTCAGGCCGTCGGGCTTGTAGATCGCTCGAAGATGACGCTCGGCGGACTGCGTCAGCCGTATCATCTCGTCCGCCGTCTCCGGGCTGATTTCGCTCAGCATGGACGCATGGGCATAGGGAACGATCATCAAATGTCCGCTGGTATAAGGGAAACGATTTAATACGACAAAGTTCAGATTTCCGCGGAATACGATCAGGTTCTCTTCATCCCGGTCCTCCGCCGCCATTGCGCAGAAAATGCAGGAACCCGGCGCGGTTTTCGCCGCCGTCAGATACTGATAGCGCCACGGGCTCCAGAGATAGTCCACTTTGTTTCGGCAGAGCGGGAGGGCAGTCAGACCGCGGGACCGGAGTGTTCGGGAGATTGTTCGGCCGGCTGCCCATTGGAGCCCACGTTCACCACGTCTTTCAGTTCTTTGCTGGGCTTGAAATACGGGATCTTCTTGGCGGGTACTTCCACGCGGGTTCCCGTCTTCGGGTTGCGCCCGATCCGGGACTGCCGCTGGCGCGTCCGGAAGCTGCCGAAACCGCGAATCTCGATCTTGTCGCCCCCCCGGAGCGACCGGACAATGCTGTCGAAAATAGCTTCTACGATGACCTCCGACTCCTTGCGGGTCATCTCGACTGCGCGGGAGACCTCTTCAATCAGATCGGCTTTGGTCATCTCATTCCTTCCCTCGATTGTGTCAAACTTCCCGCGAATGAAGCAATTACGAGAAATTAAGAGTATCTCCCGAACGGCCGGCAATTGCAATTCCACGGTGGCTGGATCCGATTTGCGCCCGGAATGAGGGCGGTCCGCGCATTATTTTTCACAAATGGTTTCCGATCCATAATGGAATCGCTGCGTCGCGACAGGGTAACGAATCGAACGGCAGGTTGCCACGTGCGGTTCGCGTCTTTGCCTTTCGGCGAAGTTCCCTCGGCTTCCGTCCCATCGTGGTGAGTCTAGCGAGTCGCGTAATTGCGGGTTTACCGCTCCGCTCCTACTTGCCATCATTGACCAGCAGTTCCCAGTGCTCGCCGAAGAATCCGACCGTCGCGAGTTTCCCAGCCCAGCGAGGCGTGGCCGGCGATCTCACATCGATCACTGCATAGTCCGGTAGCTCGGGTACCTGCCAGGAGTTCGTTCCATAGGCCGATTCGCGGAACGTGAAGCCGCTGTTGATTACCACATAGCGTTTCGGGTTTAGCGGATTGGGATAGATCAGGACGGGTACATTCGTTGCGGATGGAAACTGGCGTGAGCCGACGCTGATCGAATTCGCGGTCCAGCGAATTGGAAGCTTATCTGCAATTCGCGCCAGAATCCTGTTGCTTGATGGATCGCCCCACAGTACCAGATTGCTCGAGGCAATATCGGCGTCGGTAATCGCGGAGTCATCCTTCACGGGCGTATCGCCGCGGAAGATTTTGCGCCATTCCCGAACCGCGCGCTCTTCTTCGGATCTGGTCCACTTGCCGACGGCGTCATTAATCGCCGTTCCCGTGGGATGCACCATCAGGAAAGGCTCCATGAAGGCGTCGTCGATCGGACCTTGCAGATCGTGCTTCTTACCCAGCCCATTCTGATCCTCTTCGCCGATTGACCAGCGTGAACCTGTTTTGTGAAGGTGGGCTATCCAGGATCCGTCACTCAGCGGGCCCGGCGCGCTCAGAGTCTGATTGTCGATGAGGATGGCCGTTTTCGAAGCCGGATTGAGCACTTCGGCGCCGGAGCCGAAATCGAAAGTGAGCGCCGCAACGTTGAGCGTTTTCACCTGAACCGTGTGATCGTTTTCGATGTTCGCCTCCACACGGGCGCGTTCGTACTCCCGATCCATCGCATCCACCGTGACCCATCGCATGTGGTTGTATTTGAGCGTCCACGTTTCGAATCGAATTTGCCGGGGCCACGGATTGCGGCCTTTCGCAGCAATGGCGTCGACTCGCGCTGCGATTTCTTCCTTTGCTTCAGGGGTGTACTTGTGGCCCACGCCCAGACCGTAGATGCGCGCGAGCGTCATGCCGTATTCCGACATGTTGCGAGCCATGATGTCGGCTGCCTGGCCTTGCGGATCCTGATCGCCGTTATACGCAATGATCGGCAACTCGAAAAAGTTCAAAGCATAATCGGTGGCGTTGGTGAAGTGGAGCAGTTTCTCTTCAAACCAGGTCGGCGTATATCGATGTTTCTGGTATTCGAGCGTCTCTGCGAATCCTGCGCCTGGTTGAGCGGCGGCGAACTCTCCCGCATGGTGCGCCGCAATGTGCCACACAGAAGCGCCTCCCATGCTGAAGCCGCGAACGAGGATACGGTTCTCATCCACGTTGTAGTTTTTCCGCACGTCATCCAGCGCTTCGAACAGGTCCACCTCGCCGGCGAACTTGCTGGCGTTGCAATAGCGGCCGTACAGATGGAGCATGATCGTGTCCCGCGGCGTGAAATCACCGGCATCATGAAGACGTCCCCAAAGGAAATCGATCTCATTCAGCGTATCGCTGCGGCCGTGAAACCAGGCGTCGACGCGCCATCGGTGAGGCCGGTCCGGCGCGAAGCTCAGCGGGATTACCAGCCCGTAAGGCTGCACGCTGCCATCGATCTTCGAGACGTACGCGCGAACTACGAGGCCGGTCTCGCGTGTCCACGGCGCATCGCCATTCGCAAGCTGGTCCGCGCGCTCCATGCCGATCCGCAGCAACTCCTTCGCGCGAAAGATCTGTTCTTCCCGGAAGAATTCATTGCCGTCCAGCGCGAAACGAACGGCTTTGTGGAAGATCTCGACATCCGCTAAATGGGGATTCCCCTTCAGCGCTTCGATCCGCTTGCCAAGGCGATCCAGTCCGGCGCGAAGGATCCGTTGATCCTGCTGAGATACAGGGATTCCCGGCGGCGGGAGCGGTTTAATCTGGCTGAAATCCTGCGCGGCGACGGCTAAGGAAAAGACGGCAAGCACAAACAGCGTTCGCATGGGTACATCGGGATTGTATCGACCGCTCGCTCAATCTGGCGCGACTTTGTTCGCGATAAACTCCTCGCTGATGAAACCGATTCGACGGGTAGCGGTTCTTGGGGCGGGAACAATGGGTTCGCGGATCGCGGCGCATCTTGCGAACGCGCGTATTCCGTCTCTGCTGCTCGATATTACGCTGCCGAACGCGAAAACGCCGGATCAGGCGGCGCGGAACGGAATCGAAGCCGCGCTGAAAGGCAAGCCCGGCGCTTTTTTCACTGCGGATGCCGCGCGGCTGGTCGCAACAGGGACCTTCGACAATGACATCTCGAAAGTACGGGATTGCGACTGGATCATCGAAGCCGTAACCGAAGATGCCGGAGTGAAGCGCGCACTGTACGACAAGTTGATGCCCTTCCGCGCGCCGGGAACGATCGTTTCGACGAACACAAGCGGAATTCCGCTCAGTCAACTGACTGAGGGTTATCCGGCCGAATTCAGGCAGCATTTTCTGGGGACGCACTTCTTCAATCCGCCGCGGTATTTGCACCTGGTAGAGGTGATTCCCGGACCCGAAACGCAACCCGAAATACTCGTGTTCATTTCGGAGTTCTGCGACCGTCATTTGGGCAAGGGAGTCGTGCCCTGTAAAGATACGCCGAATTTCATTGCCAATCGCATTGGATCTTTCTTCGGATCGACGGTTCAGGAACTCACGGTGAAACTGGATCTGACAATCGAGGAAGTCGACGCGCTTACGGGAGCGCTGATCGGATTGCCGAAAAGCGCGAGTTACCGGCTGCTCGATATAGTCGGCCTCGACGTATGGGCGCACGTGACGAAAAACCTCTACGCCGCGGTTCCAAACGATCCGTTTCGCGAGCGGTTTCAAATGCAGCCGTTTCTCACCGACATGATTGCCCGAGGATGGCTGGGTGAAAAACGCGGGCAGGGATGTTACAAACGTGTCGGGCCGGATCGCGAGATCTGGGCCGTTGACTGGAAAACGCTCGAGTATCACCCGGCTGCGAAGCCGCGGTTTGCTTCTCTCGAAGGCGTTCGCAATCTGGAGCCGCTGAGTGACAGACTGAAGGCGCTGATCGCAATGCAGGACAAGGTCGGAACGTTCCTGTGGCAGGCGCTGAGCGACCACGTTCTCTATGCAGCGTGGATGGTTCCGGAGATTTCGGATCGAATCGTGGAAATTGACCGCGCCATGCGGTGGGGCTATGCGAACGCGCTCGGGCCTTTCGAATTGTGGGACGCGCTCGGGTTCGAGTCCACGGCGCTGCGGATCGAAGCGGAGGGCCGCCAGTTGCCGGAGAACGTCGAGCGTATGCTTTCGTCCGGGGCGAAGTCGTTCTATAAGGCCGCTGATACCGATTGCCAGCCACGGACGGAATACTTCGATCTGGCGTCCGGGAACAGATACAGAGAAGTAGAGCCACGGCCGGGCATCATCGTGCTTTCAGATCTGAAGCGCGCCCGAGGGGTGGTGAAGACGAACGCCGGCGCGTCTCTCATCGACCTTGGCGACGGCGTCATCTGCTGCGAATTTCACGGCAAGATGAACGCGATTGGAGACGACATTCTCGTGATGCTGCGCGCCGGCCTGGCCGAGCTCGAAACCAGCTTCGACGCGATGGTGGTCGGCAATCAGGGCGGAAACTTTTCAGCCGGCGCGAATCTGATGTTGATTCTGCTGGCGGCGCAGGAAGGCGAATGGGACGAGCTGGACGCGTCGATCCACCGCTTCCAGCAGACCAATATGGCGCTGAAGTATGCGCCGAAGCCCGTGGTTTGCGCGCCTTTCGCGCTCGCGCTTGGCGGCGGGTGCGAACTGCCGATGCATTGCGCGCGCGTCCAGGCTTCCGCGGAATTGTATATTGGCCTGGTGGAAGTTGGGGTCGGGCTCATCCCTGCCGGGGGCGGTTGCAAGGAGATGCTCATCCGCTCGCGGGATATAAAAAAGATCTTCGAACAGATTGGGTTCGCGAAAGTTTCAACCAGCGCCGCTGAAGCCCGCGAAATGCGTTACCTGCGGGATGGCGACGGAATCTCGATGAATCCCGAGCGGCTGCTCGACGATGCGAAGCAACTTGCGCTGTCGATGGTGAATAACTATGCGCCGGGCGCGCCGCGAACCGATATCACGGTGTCCGGCGAAGAAGGATTTGCGCTGATGAAGATGGGCGTCTACATGGCGCGGCAGGGCGGCTATATTTCCGAATACGATGCGTTCATCGGAGAAAAGCTGGCGCACATTTTAAGTGGCGGCAGGTTGACGGGAACGCCGCAGGTTTCCGAGCAATATCTGCTGGATCTGGAGCGCGAAGCATTTCTGAGCCTGTGCGGCCGGACGGAAACGCAGGCGCGCATCCAGCACATGCTCAAAACAGGCAAGCCGCTCCGGAACTGAATGCTGGTCGTAATCTGAGCACATGACCGCCGGGCCGGGTTCGCCCCACGAAGTTTATTCCTCGCGTATCGCGGCGCGGCGCCTGGAATTCGAAGTTCTCGAAAAGCGTGGCGCGCGTGCAGGGCGCTGGCGCCTGGTGATGCTCGCAACGGCGGCGCTTATAGGCTGGGGCATCGTCCAGGGCTATCTGCCCACCTGGGTCCTCGCATTGCCGATTGGCGCCTTCATCGCGCTCGTTGCCTGGCAATCAAAGGTTGATCGCCTCGCGGAACGCATTCGTCGCGCAATCGGATTTCATGAGCGCGGTCTCGCCCGTGTCGAGAACCGCTGGCAGGGTTCGGGCGAAACCGGCGAGCGTTTCCTTGATCCGCATCACCCTTACGCCGCGGATCTTGATCTGTTCGGCCGCGCAAGTCTTTTCGAATTGGTTTCGACAGCCCGCACACACGGGGGCGAGGCTCGCCTGGCGGCGTGGCTGAAATCCGCGGCGGATATCACCGAACTTCGGTCGCGTCATGAAGCCATCCGGGAACTTCAACCGATGATCGATCTTCGGGAAGAGATCGCCGTTCTCGGAGAAGATATACGGACCGGGGTGAATGCGGATCAGCTTGGTCGATGGGCTTCCGCGACACCGGCGCCGTTCCCGGCCTGGCAACGGCTCGCAGCCCTGGTGCTTTCCATCCTCGCAGCTCTGGCCCTGCTGTGGGTATTTGGAACGGGTTTCATGGATCCGGGGGCCCGAAGAGCCCTGATCATTACCGGTCTCATCGAGGCCGCTCTGTTCTTCACGATCCGTGACCGCGTTCTGGCCACAGTGGCGGCAGTCAACGAGCCGGCCCGTGATCTGGACATTCTTGCGGATCTGCTCGCAACTCTGGAGGCGCGGGGTTTCACTTCAGCGAGGCTCGCAGCTCTTCGGGCCGCGATCGATGTCGAAGGCCGGCCGGCCTCGCGCCGCATTGCTCGTCTGCGTCGCCTGATGGAGATTCTGGATTCGCGGGACAACCTTGTGCTGCGGGTGATCGGGCCTTTGCTGCTGTGGACGCCTCAGGCGGCGATGGCCATTGAAGCGTGGCGAGCGGCCAATGGCCGACTCATCCCCGGATGGCTTGACGCCGTATCGGACTTGGAGGCGCTCTCTGCGCTCGCCAACTATGCCTGGGAACATCCTTCCGATCCGCTTCCCCAGTTCGAAGAAGGCGCAAGCGTATTTGATGGCGAGGAAATGGTTCATCCGCTGATCCCCCCGGAAAGGGCAGTGCCGAATACAGTGCGCATCTCGGCGGCGCACACGCGCGTCTTCGTCGTGAGCGGCTCCAATATGTCCGGCAAGAGCACGCTGCTCCGCACAGTGGGGGTCAATACTGTACTGGCTCTTGCCGGCGCTCCTGTTCGCGCCAAACGTCTGAGCCTGAGTCGCCTCGCTCTGGGCGCCTCGATTCGAACCGTCGATTCGCTCGAAGAAGGCCAATCCCGTTTCATGGCCGAAATCCTCCGTCTGAAGCAGATCCTTGAGCTCCCCACGCCAGCCCTGTTCCTGCTGGATGAGCTGCTGCACGGTACCAACTCCCACGACCGCGCGATTGGATCCGAGGGGCTGCTCCGGGCGCTGCTGGACCGTGGCTTTATCGGCCTTGTGACGACGCACGATCTCTCCCTTGCGCGAGTGGCCGCCGAACTTGCGCCGGCCGCAGAAAACGTACACTTCGAAGACCGGCTGGAAAACGGGCTGCTGCGTTTCGATTACAAAATGCGGCCGGGAGTGGTCGAGCGAAGCAACGCGCTGGATCTGATGCGCGCCGTCGGACTCGAGGTATGAAACCAGCGGTATCGCTATAGGATAAAGGCGTGTCGGTTTCGAGTAAGGTCTTCGGACTCTGCGCCGCATCTCTTGTTTCTGCGCTCGCACTTCAGGCTGCGGGGCCCGCTGCATTCGTGATCGTGGAGAAGGGATCGAGCCACGTCGGGTTTTTCGATGCGAACGGTGCTCTGGTGAAGGAGGTCGAAACAGGTCAGCACCCGCATGAGATGGTCTTTTCCTCGGATGGAAAGTATCTGTTCACATCCGATAACGGCGTAATGGATATGCGCGAGAAGGGCCAGGGGTGGAACACGGTCTCGATTATCGACGTGAAAGCCGAGCGGCGAGTCGGGCAGATCGATCTGGGCGAGCACCGGCGGCCACATGGAATCGATTTCGACCGGGCGACCGGTCACGTGCTGGTCACGACCGAGTTGCCGAGCGCGCTCCTGGTTCTCGATCCTCGCGAACGCAAGGTATTGCGAGTCTACGACGTCCACGGCAAGGCGCCTCACATGGTCCGTCTGGCGGCGGACCACCGGACAGCGTGGGTCTCCTGCACAGATACCAGCAATGTTTCCGTTATCGACCTGCAGACGGCTGCAGTGAAGACGATCCCGACGGGCCCGCGGCCCCAGGGCATCGTGATCGCGCCTGATGGCAAACGGGTCTACGTGGCGAATTCCGATGGCGAAACGATTACGGTCATCGACGCGATCCGTAAAGAGCTGGCGGGCGAGATTCCGGTGGGCGGCCGGCACAGCGGCCCTGTGCGGGTTGCGATAACGCCTGATGAGCTAACTATCCTTGCGGCGTTGCAGTTGAAGCACGCCGTGCAGTTCGTGAATGCGGCGACAATGACACCTGGAAAAGAACTGCCCTTGCCCGGACCGCCCGTCTCCATGACCCTCTCGGCCGATGGCCGAACGGCTTACTCCGCCGTGCTCCAGCAGGACACGATTTTCATCATCTCCGTGGCGGAACAGCGGATCCTGCGCACCTTCAGGACGCCACCCGGGTCTGGACCGGATCCGGTTCTACCGATTCCGCGCTGAGTCTCGGGCCGCGGATACTCTCAATTACTCCGCGCCACTTGCGCAATGCGAGTTCGACGAGATTGAGAAGAATCGCCATTGCCAGCAGGCCCGGCCAGAGCTGCATTGTCGAATCTATGAAATGGCCCCCCGGGTCGAACGCCTTATTCAGCGGCGGGTTAAAGCGACCGCCCGTTGCTTCCGAAATCGATCTAAGCAGCGCCTGATTCGAGCCATAGTCGGTCATTTCCGATTCCTGCCGATAGAGGCCAACCTCCGGAAAATCGCGCGTCTCGTTCAACGGACGGATTCGGAACAGGCCAGTAAGGCCGCCCACGTGCACGCGGCCGCGATAGACGCCCGGTGAAGCACGAGTCACTTCAACAGGCCGCCGGAAGTCGCCAGGGCCGATCGCATACAGCTCCGGGATATGCTCCGGGTCTGTTTCCGGGGCTGAGAGTTGGTACTCCACCAGAATCTCTTGATTTGCGCTGTCGTACCGTGCGGAGGCTTCATTCGCGGTGCTGCGCGGCAACAGATCGCGAAATACGTTCGTCCAAAGGCGGTCGAAACCGGACCATGAAACCCAGTCCGCAGCCCACCTGCTTTTCGCATCCGACGCGAAAACGGCCGCGCGCCCAAGCCCGTATTGCCATTGGGAAAGCAACGGGTCTTTCCCCTGGCCGCTATCCACCTCGAGAACGTCGTCGCCCGTCGGCTTCATTTGGAACCGCACATAGCCGGCAAGCGCCGGCGCGGACGCCATATCCACCTGATCCAGCAATTCCGAAGCATGGCGAACTTCAGCCCGGATCGGTTTTTCAATCGCCGTCGTGCCGGTATGCTCCTTCACGTCCTTCAGAAGCAATTGCTCGAGGCCGCTCGGGTCGTTGAGGAAATACGATTTACCCTTTGCGAACGCCGCTATTTTTTCCAGATACGCGCGGTTCACGTCCTGCCCCAGGCCGACCGTCGAAATGGTTACGCGATTCGTGGCGGCGTCGCGGGCGAGCGTCAGGCTGTCTCCTTCTTCGGAGATGCCGTCCGTAAGCAGAACCACGTGACGATATGTCGCCGGAACAGGAGTGATGCGCCGATACGCTTCGGTCAGCGCGGGCGCAATCTGCGTTCCGCCATCGGGAGTAATTCCCGAAATCAGCCGCTTGATCAACGTTTTGTCTTCGGCTTTGCGAATGGGAACGGCCCATTGGAAAGAGTTATCGAATATAAGAACGCCGACATGGTCCTCGGGTTTGAGATTGTCGACCACGCCAATCGCCGCAAG
>Ga0070680_100001950_pt1 | contig 15180 bp, 12 predicted proteins | sample KBSC73BmetaG_FD_64672 | JGI IMG/M metagenome (GOLD analysis project Ga0070680, IMG submission 64672) | Corn rhizosphere microbial communities from Kellogg Biological Station, Michigan, USA - KBS C7-3B metaG | ecosystem: Host-associated > Plants > Roots > Rhizosphere | place: USA: Michigan...
GCGTTCGCCGGCGGCGTGCGCCCCTCGATGAGATACCCGTCGGTGTTGATCCCGCCCACGTACGGAACCGCCGAGGCCGCGGCTGCATCGCGCACACCTGGGACCGCCTTCGCGCGATGCACCAATTGGTCGAACGCAGTCGTCCATGCGCGTGCGCCCGCGTATTTCGCCGGCGGAAGAGGAATGGCCACCGTCGTTACGCCTACCGGTTCGAAGCCGAGATTCGTGTGCAGCAGTTGACGCACGCTCTTCAGCACCAGACCGGCCGACACGAGCAGGATCACGGACAGTGCGAGCTGCGCGACGATCAATGCATTGTTGAACCGCCGCGCGGCGCCGCGCGCGCTCTGCTTGTGCGTACCCGTGAGGTCGTCCGCGAGGCGACGCGATCGTGCAAGCTCGAGCACCGGCGAGAGGCCGAACAGGATCCCGCTCCCGATCGTCACCACGAGCGCGAAGCCAAGCACGCGCCAATCGACACCGACTTCGTCGATGCGCGGCAGCGAGGCGGCATTCGCCCGCGTGAATACACGAACTGTCAACGTCGCGAGCGCGATTCCGAGCACGCCGCCGCCGATCGCGAGCACGACGGCTTCCGTGACCAGTTGGCGCGCGACGCGCGCCCGCGTCGCGCCGAGTGCGGTCCGCACCGCCAGCTCGGCGCGCCGGGCCGCGCTGCGGCTCGACAGGAGTGTCGCGATGTTCGCGATCGCGATGAGCAGCAGCACGACCACCGCGGCTTGCAGGACCGCGAGCGGGCGCGCGACGTCGCTCGTCATCGCTTCCCGCAACGGCACTACAACGGCGTGCATCTTCGTCGCCTCTGGGCGAATCGACGCGAGCGAGAGCAGATCGGCGTTCGCGCGCGCCCAGTTCCACATCACGCCGGTGGTCTGACTCGAGGCATGCGCCACGGAAACGCCGGCCTTCAGTCGCGCGATGCCTGTCGTGAACCACCCGAAGCGCCGCGACGGATCGAGGTTGAGCGGCGTGTAGACCTGGATGTCGGAGCGCGGAAACGCAAAGCCACGCGGCATCACCGCCACCACGCGCGTGGGGATGTCGTCGAGATGGATTACCGTGCCGATGACGTGCGCGTCGCCACCGAAGTGGCTCTGCCAGAAGCCGTAGCCGATCACGGCGACGTTCTCGACGCCGGGGCGATCCTCGTCGCGGCCGAACACGTGTCCGAGGACGGGCTTCACGCCCAACACGTCGAAGAAATCGCCCGTCACGCGCACGCCGCTCACGCGCTCGGCGGATGCCCGGCCGCTGAGCGTCATTGCGCGACGCCAGTACGCGGCGAACGATGCATAGTCCGAGACCTGATCGCGGTACAGCACCACGTTCTGATGCGACAACCCCCAACGATCCAATCCTTTCTCGGGATAGGCCTGAGTCACGCGAACCAGTCGTTGCGGCTCGGGAAAGGGCAGCGGGCGCAGCAGGATCCCGTCGACGAGGCTGAACATGGCCGTCGTTGCCCCGACGCCGAGAGCGAGCGTGATGACGACGACGGCCGCAAACGCGGGCGCGCGGCGTAACGTGCGTAACGCATAGCGCACGTCGGAGAGAATCGACTCGACCCATTCCATGAATCGCATCTCCCGCACGTACTGCTGGTCGATCGTTAGACATTCCTCGCGGACGCGCGCATGGTCGCCGAACCGCGCGATTGCGTTCGCCTGCGCGCTCGCCGAGCTGTGGCCGAGTCGTCGCAGCTTCTCCTGGCGCATCGCGAGATGGAACGCGAGCTCGTCGTCGACGTCCTGCTCGATGGCCTTGCGGCTGAATCGGGGAAGCCGGAAGAGGCGTCGCCAGCCGGGTGCGAGACTCATGGCGCGCTCACGTTGCAGCTTGTGACGTTCGCTTCAGCGCCGCGGCGATTGCGCCGGCATGCGTGTGCCACACGGACGACTCGACGCGGAAGCGCGCGCGTCCCGCGGTGCTCAGCTTGTAGAACTTGGCGCGGCGATTGTTGTCGGACACACCCCATTCGGCGCTGATCCAGCCGCGCCGCTCCAGGCGATGCAATGCTGGGTAGAGTGTGCCTTCCTCGAGGAGCAGCAGCGAATCCGTCGCGCCCTCGATCCATTCGCTGATGCCGTAGCCGTGCATCGGGCCCCAGCTCAGCGCTTTCAGAATGAGGAGATCGAGACTGCTGCGGAGCAGATCGGTTTCGGCGTCGGCCATGCGCGGGCTCCATACCCCTTGTGACACTAGGGAGAGTAGAACCGTTGCCCTAGCGTCGCAAGGGAGGACGCCCAGCGCTTACATCGTCCTCACGTTTCCTGCTCGTCCGGGGGCGGGAAGCCGTGCTGCTCGCGGCCGACCTTGGCCTCGTGCTTCGCGGTCGTCTTGTACAACTCGAATCGGCCATCCGACGCCTGCTCGGCCACGCGCGTGCGAAGCGCCTGCATCTGCTTCGTGGTCCACGGCTTGAATCCACACGCGACGCCGAGGTTCTGCTTCAGCACGCGCATGGAGTCGATGCCGCTGATGGTCGTCGCCACGGGAAGACTCATCGCATAGCCCAATGCTTCCTGGGCCGTGACGACTTTCTTCTTCACCTGAATGCCTTCACCACTCATGCTCTTCATGCCGAGCGGCGCGATGCCTCGACGAAGCAGCTCGGGCAGCACTTGCTGCTCGAAGCTTCGGAAGGTGGCGTCGAAGCAGTTGAGCGGCATCTGCACCGTGTCGAACGGATAGTCGTAGGACAACATGCGGAGATGGAGCGCGGGATCCTTGTGTCCCGTGAATCCGACGAAGCGGACCTTGCCCTCGCGCTTCGCCCGGTCGAGCGCTTCGATCACGCCGCCCTTCATGAAGTGGCGCTCGGGATCATTGTAGAACGCGACTTCATGGATCTGCCATACGTCGAGATAGTCGGTCTTCAGTCGACGCAAGGATTCCTCGAGCTGCCGCATGCCGACCTTCGCGTCGCGCCCGTGGGTACAGACCTTCGACATGAGGAACACGCGATCGCGCCGGTCGGCGAGCGCCTTGCCCATGCGCTCCTCGCTCTTGCCGTCGTTGTACTCCCACGCGTTGTCCATGAACGTGATGCCGGCGTCGATCGCCGCGTGGACGATGCGAATCGCGTCGCGCTCGGTGCCGATCAATCCCAGGTGAAATCCGCCCAGTCCGAGTGCCGACACGTATTCGCCGGTCTTGCCGAGCGCGCGGCGCGGGATCTCGCCCGGTGTTGGCGGCGAGTAGGTCGTCAGCGGCCGTGTGCGCGGTGCGGGTTTGGGCTTTCTGGTACGAGTCGCCACCTGAGATCGCTCCTCTGGAAGTCGTGCCCGTCGTGATGCAAGATGAGGGCGCAAATCCTACGACCTGACCCGATGCCACGCTCGATCCGATTCAACGTGCCGCTGATTGCCGGTCTGTTCAGTCTCAGTGTCCTGCTGGCCGCATGCGCGCACGCGCAGCCCACGCCCAAGAGTCAGCTTGGCGTCGTGTCGCAGATGGTCGCAGGAACGCGCATCGAGCTGACGTACCGTCGTCCGGTTGCGCGCGGACGTGCGTTGTTCGGCGGGCTGGTGCCGTGGGGCGGCGTCTGGACGCCGAGCGCGGATACTGCCGCGCGGATCGTGCTGTCGGGCCCGATCGAGGTCAATGGCTCACACCTCGCGGCGGGGACTTACAGCATCTGGGCCATTCCAGATTCCACCTCGTGGACCGTGATCTTCAACTCGGTCGCCCAGGTGTTTCATCTACGCTATCCGGACGGCCGCGATGTGCTGCGAGTGAGGGCAGCGCCCACGCACGGTGATCATGTGGAAACGCTCATGTTCGCGTTTCCGATGGTCGACGGAGATTCGGCGCGGCTGGAGCTCAGGTGGGGGACCACCGTGGTGCCGTTGATGATTCGGTCATCGCCCTGAATGAACTGGCGGTCATCCTGAGCTTCACTCTATTGTCATCCTGAGGGAGCGAAGCGACCGAAGGATCTGCTGTCCGAGCCGCGTGACTGGAACTGCGGAAAACCGGACTGCAACTGCCTGGGACCACGGGCACAGACGGGGAACATCAAACGGTTGTGGACGGGGACGCCGATCGGGCTGACTTCCGTCGCCGCGTTGCCTGGTTCGCACGGAAGGCCTTTTAGAATATGATGACAGCCGCTCGAGATGCTACGGTGCGCCCGTGCGGCTTGTCGCGTCTGGAGACGAGATGGTGTGGTGTGGTCGCGAACGACGCGAATTGTCGCGAATGTTCGCGAATAGTGCCTCGGGCAGCCAACTCGCAAACAGTGCAGCAATTCGAACCAAAGAATGCTGAATTGTGGTCTGCCGGGCGTGACGCCTCTCTCGATCGAGCCGAGTGAATGGGTAGTTGATTCGCGTTCATTCGCGTCGTTCGCGACCCGAAGAAAGTCGAACCTTCTCTTGCGACGAGGCCAACGGGGCGATCCAGACTCGAGGTCGCAGGCAGTCCCCTCGTACACCGGTTTGCCGTTGCCGTTGTGCCCGTGGTCCCAGGCAGTTGCAGTCTGGTCTTCCGCAGTTCGAGGCACGAAACCATCACACTGTTCGCTCGACTAGCTCGAGTAGTACGCCGCGTTCTCGTCGATGTAGCCCTTCGTGAGATCGCACCCGTATGCCGTTGCATTCGCCGCGCCCCTGCCGAGCGACACCACGAGCTCGACGACCTCCGCCTTGAGCGTCTCGCGGACCGTCGCATCGTCGAACTCGAGCCGCTCGCCGTTCTTCACCACCGCGTAGCCATTGATCCATGCGTCAGTGGACGACGCGCGAATGTCACACTCGAAGCACTTGCCCACGGCCATCAGCAAGCGGCCGACGTTCGGATCGGCTCCATGCACCATCGTCTTCACGAGCGGCGAGTTGATCAATGACTTGGCGACGCGGCGCGCGTCCAGCTCAGTGGACGCGCCGCGCACGACCGCGCGAATGAGATGCTCGGCGCCTTCGCCATCGCGCGCCAGCATCTCCGTCATACGAATGCAGCCCGCGACGAGCGCCTCGCGAAACGCCCCTCGATCGACCGCGCCCGCGTGCCCATTCGCGAGAATCGCACAGGTGTCGCTCGTGCTCGTATCGCCGTCGACCGAAAGCATGTTGAACGAGACGTCCACCGCGTCGCGCAACAGACGATCCAGCGTCGCGCTGTCGATCGCGGCGTCGGTGAAGATGTAGGCGAGCATCGTCGCCATGTTCGGCTCGATCATTCCCGAGCCCTTCGCGACCCACGTGATCGTCACGTCGCCGACGCTCGCCGACAACGCCTTGGCATACGTGTCGGTCGTCATGATGCCTTCCGCGCCGACGAGCGGATCGTCCTGCAGGTCGGCCGCGATGCCCCTGATCCCCCGCTCGATCTTGTCGATCGGGAGCGGAACGCCGATCACGCCCGTGGAGCTCACGAGAATCCGATCTGCCGTCGTGCCGAGCTCCGCGCCGGCGGCGCGCGCCATCCGGCGCGCGTTCTCGACTCCGCGTTCGCCCGTGGCGACGTTGCTGACCTTGCTGTTCGCCACGATGCCGCGCAGGCGTCCGGACTTCATCGTTTCACGCCCGAGAATGACGGGAGCCCCCGGAAAGTGACTGCGTGTGAAGACGGCGGCGGCCGCCGCCTCGACGTCGCTCGCGAAGAGCGTGAGATCCCTGGCGGTTGGCTTGAGGCCGACATTGCGGCTCGCGCAGCGGAAGCCGCGTGGAAAGACCGGTCGGTCGTGAAAGGAGATCGGCACGAGAGTCCGTTGCGTGAAGCGAATGGAGGGAGTGAAGATATAGAGCGTCCCGATTCCCGAGGTAGCCCAGTGTTCACAAGTGATTTCACCGCCGAATTCGCGAAATACCGTTCGCTCGGCGAGAAGGCGATGGCCCAGGTGCCGGACGAGGCACTCAACCGCGTCGTCGCGCCAGAGGGGAACTCGATCGCGATGCTCGTTCGCCACATCGGCGGAAATCTCACGTCCCGATTCACCGATTTCCTGACCACCGACGGCGAGAAACCGACGCGCGATCGCGATGGAGAATTCAGCGACGGCAGCTTCACGCGCACGCACGTCGACGACGCATGGGCGAGCGGGTGGGGCGTTCTCGAGAATACGCTCGGCACACTCTCCGACGCGGACCTCGAGACCGGGGTCTCCATCCGCGGCGAGCCCACCACGGTGCACCAGGCGTTGGTTCGCTCGCTCGCCCACATCGCCATGCACGTTGGTCAGATCATTCTGCTTGCGCGCATCCTCGCGTCGAACGAGTGGCAGACGCTCAGCATCCCGAAGGGTCAGTCGAAGCAGTTCAATCAGAGCCTCGCGCAGGAGAAGGCGCCCGCGCGGTGACGAGATCGAGCATTCTCGTCGAAGCGGCGGTCGAATCCGTTGACGAATCGCTCGCCGCCGAGCGTGCCGGCGCGGAGCGCCTGGAGTTGTGCGCCAACCTCGATGTCGGCGGCACGACACCGGACGCGGAGCTCATCGAGCGAGTAAAAGCGTGCGTCGCGATTCCGATCGCCGCGATGATCCGTCCGCGTGGCGGCGACTTCGTGTATGACGCTACGGAGCTGTTCGCGATGGGTCTCGACATCGACATGGCGACGCGCTGTGGTGTCGACGCGATCGTCGTCGGCGTGTTGACGCGCGATCGGGCGGTCGACATCGAACGACTCCGCGCATTCGTCGAGCGCGCGTCAGGGACTCCCGTGGTCTTCCATCGCGCGTTCGATGCGACCAGCGATCTCGACGCGTCGCTCGACGCGCTGATGGAAGCCCGTGTGGCGCGAGTGTTGACGTCGGGCGGTGCGTCGACGGCGCTCGAGGGGGCGCCATCGCTCGCGCGCCTCCGTGCGCGCGGCGACGGACGCATCGAGATTCTCGCCGGCGGCAAGATTCGCGGTGACAACGCCGCGGAGGTCGTTCGTCGATCGGGCGTCGATCAGGTGCACGCGCGCGGAACGACCGACGAATCGCGGATTCGCTCGATCGTCACCGCGCTGCGATAGCGCTCAGGTGTGTGGGCGAGAGACCGTCACTTCGGTAGGCCGTACACCGCGGCGGCGTTCTCTCGCATCACCATGCGCGCGAGCGATTGCGCGCGATCGCGATCGATCTCGCCGTCGCGCATCATCCCGGTGAGCGCGATTGCCAGCGCCCGTCGAGCGGTCGTCGACCCGACCCACGCGACCTGCTCCCAACCTTGTTCCGCGCCGCCGTCGAATGCGTCGGTGCCGAACAGCACCTTGTCCGGCCACTCGCCGAGCCATTGACGCAGCACACCGGCGAGCACGGTGGGTGTGAGGATGGCGTCCATCATCGAGATGTCGGCGTAGACGTTCGGCTTGCTGATCAGTGCCTGCGTCTCGCCGACGAGCGGCCACCCGCCGTGGACGATGATGAACTTCGTGCCGCGCAGCGTGGAATCGTTGAACGCCCGCTCGAGGAGGTGTGGTGCGGCGCCGTGCGTCTCGTAGAAGCCCCCGAACGTCTCGAGCACGTGAATCTGGATCGGGAGCTTGAGCACGCCCGCCTGTCGTGCGATCGCACGAAACAGATAGTCCTCGAGATTCTTGTACTCGGCACGTGAAGGGGCGCCGCCGCGCACGTAACGCGCGTACGTGCGTTGCGCCGCGGCGATGTCGGGATCGTCGAAGTCGAGCGGACGCAGATATGCAGCCTCGAACTTGATCCCAACCGCGCCGTTCGCTTTCTGGCGAGCGAGCGTCGCGTTGACGATGGTGCGGACGTACTCGTCGACTGTCGGTGGCAGCGTGCGGATGTTCAGATCGCGCAGATAGCGCCGAAGCAGCTTCGCCTCGCGCGGGTAAAGCGAGCGCGTGTCGGGCGTGCGCGTGGCTTCGTTGCGCGTGTCGAGCGGCAGCATGAGCGCATCGACGAACGAGATCCAGCGGAAGCGCGGCGACGCGAGCCCGGGGCCCATCGCGATGCGGTTCGACATCATGACGTCGATGCCCGCTTGGTCGAGCGCCCAGGAAGGGAACGACTGTCCGTGTGCTCGGATGGCGCTCGCATTGGCGGCCTTGAGCGCATTGTGATACGCGGCGCCGTTCTGATCGACGGGAATGCGATAGAGCGCGTTCTGCGCGGCGCGCCAGATCGGATCGTCGGGCTTGAGACGACTCGGCAGGTCGAACGGCGGAATGCCATCGAGCGGCAGCGCGTCGTATTCACTGTCGGCCAGCGCGCCCGGGGCGACAGGACGCATCGGATGCGCGTGGTTGTCGATGGCGCGAATGCCGTTGATGTACCGAAGCAACGCCGAGTCGACCGGTGCTTGCGCGGCCAGTGCGTGTCCCGCGACGCCGAGCGTCGCAGCCGTCAGAAGCGTGCGAATGCGCATGAGGAAAAAGTGAGGCGAGGGACAGTTCGTGTGATACGCTTTCCGGCGGCGTGCCGCAAGTCAAGTGCGCCGCCGTGGTAGGACGACAGCGCCGGGGGTGCCCACCGCGTTTATCATGAAGGACCCTCAGATCCCCGCGGCGTGCATCGCTCGCACGCCGGAACGGCCGTTGCCTCTTCCTCTTGCGCCCAGCCCAATGCGTTCCGACTGCTTTCGCCGTCTCCTGCTTGCCTCCGTCATCGGCCTGTGCGCTGCCGCGCCGCCGCTCGCGGCGCAGGAGAATTACGAGATCCAGGTGTACGGCTCCGAGACCGTACCGCGCGGCGTGACGATGTTCGAGCTGCACAGCAACTACACGATCAACGGCCGGCGAACCTACGACCTCGGCGAGTCGCCCACCAATCACGCGCTGCACGAGACCATCGAGATCACCCACGGCTGGAACGACTGGTCGGAGCTCGGCTTCTACTGGTTCATGTCGAAGCCCGACGCAAAGGGATTTCAGTGGGTGGGCACGCACATTCGTCCGCGTTTCCGCGTGCCGGAGTCTTGGCGATGGCCGGTCGGCGTGAGCATCTCACAGGAATTCGGCTACGCGAAGTCGGAATTTTCCGCGGACACGTGGACGTACGAGTTGCGCCCGATCATCGACAAGACCATGGGCCCGTGGTACGTGTCGCTGAACCCGGTGCTTGGCAAGTCGCTGCGCGGGCCGAATGCGTCGCAGGCGTTCGACTTCACCCCGAACGTGAACGTCGGCTACGACGTGACGAAGAAGGTGAACGTCGCGCTCGAGTACTATGGCGCAACCGGCACCATTCGCGAGGTGGCTCCGATCGCCGACCAGGAACACCAGTTGTTCGGCGTCGTGAATCTGGATTTCGGGCCGGCGTGGGAGTTCAACGCGGGATATGGCACCGCGCTGACCGCGGCAGGGGATAAGAAGATTGTAAAGATGATTCTGGGACGGCGCGTCGGCGGCCCGCACGAGAGCCCTCGCTGACGCTCGCCACCCGTCATCCTGAAGGGAGCCCAGCGACCGAAGGATCTACTCCCTCGTGTTCGTGGCTTGCCACGCTTCACAGAAAGTAGATCCTTCGCTTCGCTCAGGATGACGTCCGTACGGTCGTCGCCCGCCGCCCGTCAGCGAGCGCTCATTTCCCGGCGTCCAGATCGTTCCAGTTCATGATGGCATTGAAGCCCATCGCGAACGTTCCCTGCGTCTGCCACCGCCAGAACGGCCGGAACGCGAACATCACCAGGTGGCCCTGGCCGACCTTCTCGTCCACGAGCCCCGCGCGGCGCGACAACAGCTCGCCATGCTCCAACGTGCCGGAAAGCAGCATGTCCTCCGCCTTCTCCGGGAACTGAATCACCACGCGCGTCGACGAATTCGGATCGGCGGACAGGCCCGGCACCGTGACTGGCCCCTGCGGACCACCAAACCCGCCGCCGAAGCCACCACCGCCGCGACCACCACGCCCGCCCGCGGCCTGCCCCGCCTGCGCGACGTTGAAATCATTGCCAATGCTCGTCGCGAGACCGTACGCCGTACCCGAATGATCCGGATCCCACGGCGAGAGCTTGAGCGGGCTCGCCATCGGCGTCGTATTCTGTCCGTTCTGGCCGACGCGACCGCCGCGACCGCCGCCTACGTCCGCGACGGGCGCCGCCCCGGCGCCCGCATTGAGCACCGGACCCGAGTTGAAGTACACCGGGACATCCGTGTGCACATAGCCGTAGACGAGCGGGCTCTTCGCGTCGCTGATCTGCGCACGCAGAATCGTTCCACGTGCGAACAGCGTGCTCGCCGGCTCGACTTTCACGCCCGGCGCGAGATTCATCTCCGGGAGAATCTGCGACGTGTTGCCCTCGGTGATGACGGTGCCGCCATGCTGAATGAACGCGTACAGCGCCTTCATGCCTTCTTCGCCGAGCGCGCCGCGGACATCGTCAGTCGAGTCGGGGAAGCCGAGCGACGGGAACTCCTTCGAGCTCTTGTACGGAACTGGTTGATCGGCGCCCGCGTTGCCGCGGCCACCACGCCCGCCGGCCGCGCCACCCACGCCGCTGCCGCCGTGTGGATAGATGATCACGTCGAACTTGCTGCGCAGGTCGCCCATCTTCGCGACGGCGTTCTCGCCGAAATACTGATACGGCACGCCGTACGTGTCGAGCGCGGCGCGCACCCAGCCTTCGTCCTGCGTGCGCGTCCAGCTATGGATGTAGCCGATGCGCGGGATGTCGAGATCGTGCGTCTTGACCGCCGCTGTGCTCGACGTCGCGTACGCCGTGAGGCCGAGCCGCTTGATCGTCGGCTCGAGCTGCGCGCGGTTGGCGTTGGCGATGACGATCGCGCCTGCGCCGACATGATGACCGTTGACGTCGAACGCATCCTCGGCCGCGGCCATCTTCACGCTCGGCAGCTTGAAGCGGAAGGTCACCAGCGTGTTGTCGCTGTTGTTCTCGACGACCACCGTGCTGCCTGATCCGGTGATGCCGCCGGCGGCGACCACGTCCTTCGCCTGCGCCACGCGCGTCATCGGCTGCTTGAGAATACTCTTATCGGTGACTTCTTGCACCGTGATGTTGCGCATCAGCGGGAACGTCCAGCCGGTATCGTCGTAGGGCGACGGATTTGCCGGCGAGAAATTCTGGAGCGAGAAGTACATGTCGGCGATCGTGCGGTAGGGCTGGTCGCCGCGGATGATGTAGTCGCCGGGGTTCACCTGCACGTTGCCAACCTTGAACGAGGTCGTGGCCGTGTGGAACTCCAGCCCCTGCGTCTTGAGCTCGTTCACCGCCTCGGCCGCATTCTCCCGCGCGTGCTGGTTCGCGGGAATCACCCACGCGGCGACGCCGGTGTTCGCCTTGGCGATCGCGCGCTTGTTCTTCCGCCAGTAGTTGTCGAGGAACATCTCCTTGTCCTGCGCCACGCGGTGCAAGGCGAAGAGAATCGCAGACTCCTGGATGTTGGTGTTCGCACGCGGGCTCCAGACGATGGAATCGAGCGGCGGATTCGGACGGAACCACTCCTTGCTCGTCGTCGTGGCGCCGGGGCGGACGACGTAGTTGCCGCAACTTCCCTGGCAATAGCTCTGCACCTCGTAGAAGCGCCCGATCGCGTTGTGCTCGTGCGCGATGAAGAACAGGTAGTTCGGCACCCAGCCGTCGTAGAAGCCGTACGTCCACACGCCGGGCACGCCGCGCTTGGTCATTTCCATCACGTCGTTCTTTGCGAGATACCACCATTCGTCGACGGTGATCGGATCGAGCGCGTCGTTGTACGGGCCGGTGCCCGTCGACGCATAGAGATACGTCTGCGCCTCGTGCAGATCGTGCAGGATGGTCGGCGTCCAGTCGAGGAAGGTGCGCGTCGTGGCCTTCGTGAGCTCGAGAAACTGGCCCATGCCGTCGCGGTTGTTGTCATGCTGCACGTACTTGCCCCAGTACATGAGCGGCAAGGGGCCGCCGCCGCGCCCGCCCGCGGCTTCGCCGCTCGTGCCATGGTCCTTCGCCCACTTCTCATTGAAGTAGTGGTTGTCGACGTACTTGTCGCGTCCGTCGACCTCGACCACCGGCGTGATGAGCGTGATGACGTTGTTTCGAATACTCTGAATGAACGGCGTCTCCTCGACGACCAGCCGGTACGCGAGCTCCATCAGCATCTCGGGGCCGCCCGATTCCGGCGAGTGCATGCCGCTCGTGATGTAGTAGATCGGCTTCGCCGTGTGGATCAGCGCCTGGGCCTGCGCTTCGGTCGTCGTGCGCGGGTCGGTCAGCTTGTGCAGATCGTCCTTGTACTTGTCGAGGTTCGCGATCTCCTGCTCGCTGCCGACGGCGAGGAGCACGATGTCGCGCCCTTCCTCGGTCTTGCCGATCTTCCAGAACTTCGCGCGCGTCGGCGCGGCCTTCGCCACGGCCTCGAGATAGCGGTGGATGTCTTCGGCGTGATCCAGGATACCGGGCGCGCCGACGATGTGGCCGAGGAACTTGAGCGGCGTCGGGACGGTGCTCGACGCGGGCATGTGGTCGACCAGCTCGGTCGAGATGCGTGGGTCGGAGAGATACTGTTTGATCTGCGCCGTGTACGCGGCGTCGAGCTTCTGCGCGCCCTGCGCCGCCAGCGCGGGCGCCTGTGTCAGCACACCGGCGGCCGCGATCGCGGCACTCCACCAGCGCACGGATTGGTTGGAACGAGACATCCGGACTCCTTCGAGAGTGGGGACCACGGGTTCGGATCGAACGCTTGAGAAACCAGGCGTTAGGCGCTGGGCGCTAGGCGTCACGTCGCCCAGCGGGCGATAGCCCGGCTTCCTGACGCCTCGGGCCGAGCGCCCGCTGCCTGAGCATCACCGTATTTACGACGAATTACGCCCGTGCGCGAGGAGCGCCGCGGTATACAAATGTCCGCCACCTGGCGACCTCACCGTATGTCCCTCTGGACGCAACGGCAAGCCCGCGCATCATCAAAGGCATCTCACACTTTCGTCCCGCAAGGAGGGACACATGTGGCCAGCACTCGATGACACTCCTCGACGCGGCTTCCTCACCCGAATGGCCGCCGGTGCTGCTGCACTCGCTGTCGGAGGCTGGTCCGCGGCCAGCGCCGAAGCACCAACGATTCTCGTGAGTGGGCCCGTCGGAGACGAATGGCTGTCGCGCATCAAGGGCAAGCACAAGCAGTACTTCGACGTCACGAGCCCGCATCCGTTTGGTCTCGCCTTCGGCCTCAACTACCTCGACAGCGGGAAGGACGCGCTCAAGCTCACCGACAAGGACTTCACCGCCGTGGTGGGCTTTCGGCACTTCTCCATGCCGCTCGCCCTCAACGATGCGATGTGGTCGAAGTACAAGATCGGCGAGTTGATCGATGTGAAGGATGCCAAGACCGGAGCGCCCGCGACGCGGAACATCTTCCATAATGACATTCCCATGCGGCCCGGGCTCACCTACGAGCAGGCGATGACGCAACGCGGTCTCGTGGTCGTCGCATGCAACATGGCGCTCACGGTGCTCAGCGGCATGGCCGCACCGAAGGCCGGCGTCACCGCCGACAAAGCAAAAGCCGAGTGGGCGGCCAATCTGCTGCCGGGCGTGTACCTCGCGCCGTCGGGCGTCTACGCCGTGAATCGCTCGCAGGAAGCCGGCTGCACCTATTGCTACGGCGGCTGAGCGCTTCTGTTCGTGTTTCAAAAGCAGCCGCAGAACACACGGAGAACGCGGTAACGGCACGGAATTGTTCCGTGAACGCGATGGCTCCTCTCGCAACGAGCCGTGATGTTCTTGACGTGAAAGCCGCTCGGGATGCCTGCGGGCGCATCCCGAGCGGGTTTCTTTTGAAATCCTCTTCTAGGTGGACCACCGATCACACTGACGAATCACCGGAATCCACCGGTGATGCCTCAGTGGACCTCGGTGCGCTCGGTGGTCAGGCTGGTGACTCTTTCAAGGCCTTCATGAATTCCTGTGCGCGCGCCGTGGCACGCCCTGGCGACTTCGGCCCAGCCTCACCAATGACAGGCCGAACCCGCAGCGTCACGAACACCGGCCCCGGCGCCGCGAACACGTCGCCAATTCTCGCGCGCCAGTCCTCGAGATCAGCAAACTCGAATACGGATGCAAACCCGACCCCGCGCGCGATCGCCGCGAAATCGACGTTCCGACCGCCGGGCAGCGGCTGCGATCCAGTCACCTCGTAGGTGCCGTTCATGAAGATGAGAACGATCATGTTCGTCGCGCCGGCGCCCGTGATCGACACCAGGGACCCCAGGTTCATCAGCATCGACCCATCGCCGTTGCACACGATCACTCGCCGATCCGGCTGCGCCAGCGCGAGTCCCAATCCCATCGACGTCGCGTGACTCATCGCCGACGGCACCAGCACCAGGTCGCGCGGATGCTGCGACAATAGCATCCAGTCGCGCGCCGGCGTCATCGTCGTGACCACGATGTCGCGGTCGTCGCGCGTCTCGTGCACCAGGGCGATCGCCTCCTTGGCCGACATGCCCGTCCGTTGCGCCGTCTCCACCGTCGCGCTCATGCCTTTCCCTCCGCCACGACGATCGCCCCCGCGACGCCGCGCGCGCGACACGACTCGAAGTGCTCGGTGATCACATCGCGTTGTGCGGCGCTCGTGATCAAGCGATAGTCGATCTTCCACGCGTCGAGCACGGGCTCGGTGAACACGAGGCACGTATCACCTGGAAGCGTGTCCTGGTTCAGATAGCTCCGGTAGCCGATAAAGCTGAACAGCGGGAGCTTGAAGTCGTGCACCGCGTTCCGGAGCGCGTCGCCGGATTCAAAGAGTCCTGTACACTGAATCATCAACACGGGCAACGCGCCGCCGAGGTAGAGCCCCGCGGCAACTTGCCACGCTTCGCCTTCGCGACAGACGCGCACGAGACGCACGCGTCCCGGACGCTCGATGGCCGGTTGCCACTGGCCAATCGTGCTGTCGGGGACGGTGACGACGTGCGTGACGCCAAGGCGATCGAGTAGATCGGCAACCTCTTCGCCAGAGAACACGCGATTCCTCGCCGTTGCGGCGTTTCGATGTCTAGTGCGCCTTGGGCTTGCTCGGATCGAGCACGAGATTCTCGATGAAGAACTCCATCATGCGCGCCTGGTTCAGCCCCGAGTGTCCCTGATCGGGACCCACCTGTACGTCGAAGCTCTTGCCCGCACGCTGCAGCGCCTGAATGAGCTGCATCATGTTCGTCGGATGGACGTTGTTGTCCATCGTGCCGTAGTAGAGCATCAGGCGTCCGCGGAGATTGTTGACGTACGACATCGCCGAGCCCTTGTCGTAGCCGTCCTTGTTCTCCTGCGGAATCCACATGTACCG
>Ga0070680_100001952_pt1 | contig 15173 bp, 12 predicted proteins | sample KBSC73BmetaG_FD_64672 | JGI IMG/M metagenome (GOLD analysis project Ga0070680, IMG submission 64672) | Corn rhizosphere microbial communities from Kellogg Biological Station, Michigan, USA - KBS C7-3B metaG | ecosystem: Host-associated > Plants > Roots > Rhizosphere | place: USA: Michigan...
GGCGCGTCGAGCAGGAACGCCAGCGCAACGGATGCGGCTGACCGCGGAGTCCTTCGCGATCCTGATGGCGCCCTTCGCGCCGTTCGAAAGCCATCCCGTCCTCGCCGTCGCCGTCTCGGGCGGACGCGATTCGCTGGCCCTGGCACTGCTCGCCGATCAGTGGGCGCGCGCGCGCGACGGTCATGCCGTCGGCCTGATCGTCGACCATGGCCTGCGCGCCGAAGCCGCCGGCGAGGCGTCGGCCACCTCCGACCTGCTGGCCCGCCACGGCATCGACGTCGAGATTCTGCGCTGGGACGGTGAAAAGCCCGCCCATGGCCTGCAGGAAGCCGCCCGCGCGGCGCGCTATCGCCTGCTGTTCGCGGCCTGCCGCGCGCGCGGCATCCTGCATCTGCTGGTGGCCCATCACGCCGACGACCAGGCCGAGACCGTCGTCATGCGCGCCGGGCGCGGCAGCGGGCCGGACGGGCTGGCCGGGATGGCGGCGCTCGTGGAGTGGCGCGACGCGCGCCTGCTGCGGCCGCTGCTGGGCGTGGCGCGCGCGGAGCTGACGACGATGCTGACGGCGCGCGGCGTGGCCTGGATCGACGATCCCTCGAACGCCGATCCGCGCTTCGAGCGTGCGCGCCTGCGGGCGGCGGGCGTCGTCCCGGCGGCGGCAGGGGAGGCGCAAACGGCACGTCCGGCGCGCGAAGCCGGAGTGGCCCGGGCGGCCGTCGACATGCTCGAAAACGACGGCGAACTCGCCCTCGACCGCGACGCCTTCGCGCGGCTCGATCCGGCGACGGCGGCGGCCCTGCTCAGCCGGGTCGTGCAGGCCGTGGGCGGGCGGGACCATCCACCCCGGCGCGACCGGCTCGCGCGCGCGGCGGCGCGGCTGTCGGCCGGCGATTCCCGCGGTAAATCGGGCAAAAGCGGCGATTTCACTCTGGCGGAATGCCGGCTGATGCTGCGTCAGGCGCCGAACGGCGGTCGCCTGCGCTGGATTGTGCGGCCTGAAAATGGCAAGGGAAACCTCGGAAAAGAGAGGCAGCCCCTCGTCCCGGCTGCTTTTTTTGCTTGCGGCGGGCTCACCTCGCCCCATGTAGACTGAGACCCTCATTTCAGTGGATCGGAAGCCCGTGAACCCGTTCAACCGCAACGCCGCCCTGTGGATCGTCATCGTGCTGCTGCTCGCGCTGCTCTACAGCGTGTTCCAGAGCGGCACGACCCGCACGGCCGGCAACACGGTCTCCTATTCGGACTTCGTCCGCGCCGTCGACCAGCGCCAGGTCCAGGACGTGCGGATCTCCGGCAACACCATCACCGGCACCTTCCGCGAGCCGCGCAACGGCGTGCAGAAGTTCTCGACCTACGCGCCCAGCACGCCGCCCGACGAGCAGCTGATGCCGAACCTGATCAAGAACGTCGACCGCGTCGACGCGGGCCCGGCGGAAGAGGGCGTCAATCTCGGCAGCATCTTCGTGAGCTGGCTGCCCGTGCTCGTGCTGGTCGGCGTCTACGTCTTCTTCCTGCGCCAGATGCAGAGCGGCACCGGCCGCGCCATGGGCTTCGGCAAGTCCAAGGCGCGCCTGCTGACGGAGAAGCACGGCCGCGTCACCTTCGACGACGTCGCCGGCATCGACGAGGCCAAGGCCGAGCTCGAGGAGATCGTCGACTTCCTGAAGGATCCGCAGAAGTTCCAGCGCCTCGGCGGCAAGATCCCCAAGGGCTGCCTGCTCGTCGGTCCTCCCGGCACCGGCAAGACGCTTCTGGCGCGCGCGATCGCGGGTGAAGCGAACGTGCCGTTCTTCACCATCTCGGGCTCCGACTTCGTCGAGATGTTCGTCGGCGTCGGCGCCAGCCGCGTGCGCGACATGTTCGAGCAGGCCAAGAAGAACGCGCCGTGCATCGTGTTCATCGACGAAATCGACGCCGTCGGCCGCCATCGCGGCGCCGGCCTGGGCGGCGGCAACGACGAGCGCGAGCAGACGCTGAACCAGCTGCTGGTCGAGATGGACGGCTTCGAGGCCAACGAGGGCGTGATCCTGATCGCCGCCACCAACCGGCCCGACGTGCTCGACCCGGCGCTGCTGCGGCCCGGCCGCTTCGACCGCCAGGTCGTCGTGCCGAACCCCGACATCGGCGGCCGCGAGAAGATTCTCAAGGTCCACATGCGCAAGGTGCCGCTGGCGCCCGACGTCGATCCGCGCGTGCTCTCGCGCGGCACGCCGGGCTTCTCCGGCGCCGATCTCGCCAACCTCGTGAACGAGGCGGCGCTGCGCGCGGCCCGCGTCGGCAAGCGCCTCGTGACGATGGCCGACTTCGAGTACGCCAAGGACAAGGTGCTGATGGGCACCGAACGCCGCTCGATGGCGATGACCGACGAGGAGAAGAAGCTCACGGCCTACCACGAGGCGGGCCATGCGCTGGTCGCCCTCAACGTCCCCAAGAGCGACCCGCTGCACAAGGTGACGATCATCCCGCGCGGCCGGGCGCTCGGCGTCACCATGCAGCTGCCGGAACGCGACCATCTCAGCCACACCAAGCTGTTCCTCGAGTCGCGGCTGACCATCCTGTTCGGCGGCCGCATCGCCGAGGAGCTGATCTTCGGACCGGAGAACGTGACCACCGGCGCCGCCAGCGACATCAGCGTCGCCACCCAGATGGCGCGCGGCATGATCACGGCCTACGGCATGTCCGACAAGCTCGGCCGCGTGCGCTACCAGGCCAACGAGCAGGAAGTGTTCCTGGGCCACGCCGTGACCCAGACCCAGAACATCTCCGAGGCGACCGCCCAGATCATCGACCAGGAAGTCCGTCGCATGATCGAGGAGGCCGAGGGCAAGGCGCGCAAGATCCTCACCGATCACCATGGCGACCTGCACACGATCGCCAAGGCGCTGCTCGAGTTCGAGACCCTGAGCCGGGACGAGATCGGCCAGGTCCTGCGCGGCGAGCCGATCGTGCGCGACGACACCGGCGGGGCGGGCCCCGGCACGGATCGCCGCCGCCGCTCGTCGGTGCCGACCAGCAGCGGTCCGGCGCCGGACGCCAATCCCGAGCCGCAGCCCGGGGTGTAGCAACCCGGTGTGCAAAGGCCGCGTTTGAGCCGCAGCTTCGGCGGTGTCGCGCTGGATCGCCCCCGTGTGATGGCGATCGTCAACGTGACGCCCGATTCCTTTTCCGACGGCGGTGAACGCCTCGACCCGGCGCGGGCCATCGACGATGGCCTGCGTTTCGTGGCCGACGGTGCCGACATCGTCGACGTCGGCGGCGAGTCGACGCGGCCGGGTTCGCAGCCCGTCGCCGTCGACGAAGAGCTGCGCCGCGTCGTGCCCGTCGTCGCGGGCCTCGCTTCCCGGGGTGCCGTCGTGTCGATCGACACGCGCCGCGCCGCCGTGGCGCGCGCCTGCCTCGACGCCGGCGCCGCGATCGTGAACGACGTCTCGGCGCTGCGGGACGATCCGGCGCTGTTGCCGCTGGTCGTCGCACAGGGCGTGCCGGTGGTGCTGATGCATCGCCGCGGCCGCCAGGAGGAGAAATACGAGGGCCCGGCCTATCGCGACGTCGTGGCGGAAGTCGCGGCGTTCCTGGTCGGGCGGGCGCGCGTCTGCGAGGCCGCGGGTGTGGCGCGCGAGCGCATCGCCGTCGATCCCGGCATCGGCTTCGGCAAGACCCCGCGGGAGAACCTGGCGCTGATCGCCGGCGCGGGACAGCTGGCGGCGGCGGGCTATCCGGTGCTCATCGGCTCCTCGCGCAAGGGCTTCATCGGCCGGCTGGCGGGTGTCCCGGAGCCGGCCCGGCGCGATCCCGCCTCGGTCCTGCTGGCCGTCGAGGCGGCGCGGCAGGGCGCTGCCATCGTTCGCGTCCACGACGTGGCCGGCACGCGGCAAGCCCTCGCGGTTTGGGCGGCGATGCGGTAAAATCGCCGGACATGTCCCGTTCCCTCTTCGGCACCGACGGCGTGCGCGGCCGCGCCAACAGCGCGCCCATGACCGCAGAGATCGCCATGCGCATCGGCATGGCGGCCGGCCAGGTCTTCAACCGCGGCGGCCACCTCCATCGCGTCGTCATTGGCAAGGACACCCGGCTGTCCGGCTACATGATCGAGCAGGCGCTGACCGCGGGCTTCCTGTCGGTCGGGGTCGAGGTGCTGCTGCTCGGGCCGCTGCCGACTCCGGCGGTCGGCTTCCTGACGCGCTCGATGCGCGCCGACGTGGGCGTCATGGTCTCGGCCTCGCACAATCCCTACGAGGACAACGGCATCAAGCTGTTCGGTCCCGACGGCTTCAAGCTCTCCGACGCCGTCGAAGGCGAGATCGAGAGACTGGTGGCCGAGCCCGCCCGGATCCGTCTTGCCGAGGCGTCGGCGATCGGCCGCGCCAAGCGCCTCGACGACGCCGAGGGCCGCTACATCGAGGCGGTCAAGGCATCGGTGGCGCGCCGGCTCGACCTGAGCCCGCTCAAGATCGTCGTCGATTGCGCCAACGGCGCCGCCTACAAGGTGGCCCCCACCGTGCTGTGGGAACTGGGTGCCGAGGTGATCCCGGTCGCGGTCGCTCCCGACGGCTTCAACATCAACCGCGGCTGCGGCTCGACCCATCCCGACGTGCTGCAGGAGCAGGTCGTGACCCATGGCGCCGACTTGGGCATCGCGCTCGACGGCGACGCCGACCGCGTCGTGCTGGTCTGCGAGAAGGGCCGGCTGGTCGACGGCGACCAGCTCATGGCCACCATCGCCAACCTGTGGAAGGGCGACGGGCGCCTCGCGGGCAACGGCGTCGTGGCCACGGTGATGTCGAACCTCGGGCTCGAGCGCTACATCGATGCGCGCGGGCTGTCGCTGGTGCGCACGCAGGTCGGCGACCGTTACGTGCTCGAGCGCATGCGGGCCGGCGGCTTCAACCTCGGCGGCGAGCAGTCCGGCCACATCATCATGACCGACCACGCCACGACCGGGGACGGGCTGATGGCGGCGCTGCAGGCGCTGGCCGCGCTGGTGCGCAGCGGCAGGCCCGCCAGCGAGACCTTCCGCGCCTTCGAGCCGGTGCCGCAGTTGCTGAAGAACGTGCGCGTGAGCGATGCCAACGCCGCGCTCAACGCCGCCGCCGTCGTGGCCGCGATCGCCGCAGCCGAGAAGAAGCTCGGCAAGAGCGGCCGCGTGCTGGTGCGCAAGTCGGGCACCGAGCCGCTGATCCGGGTCATGGCCGAAGGCGACGATTCCCAGCTCGTGCAAAGCGTCGTCGACCAGATCATCGAGGCCATCCCGCGCCAGGCGGCGTGAGGCGCGGGGCATGAACGGCCGCGTCCTGATCGTCGCCGGCTCCGATTCCGGCGGTGGCGCCGGCATCCAGGCCGACATCAAGGCGGTCACGGCGATGAACGGTTTTGCCGCCACCGCCATCACCGCGCTCACCGCCCAGAACACGATGGGCGTGCACGGCGTCGTTCCGGTAGATCCCGCGTTCATCCGCCAGCAGATCGAGGTCGTGCTGGACGACATCGGCGCCGATGCGCTCAAGACCGGCATGCTGCACAGCGCCGAGGTGATCGACTCGGTCGTGGCCGCATTCAAGAAGCACGCGCCCGATGTGCCGCTGGTCGTCGATCCGGTGATGGTCGCCAAAGGCGGCCACCGGCTGCTGCTCTCGGAGGCCGAGACGGCGCTGCGCGACAGGCTGCTGCCGATGGCGGCGCTGCTTACGCCAAACCTGCCCGAGGCCGAGGTGCTGGTGGGCTTCCCGGTGCGGGTCGAGGCCGACATGAAGCGCGCGGCCGACCGGCTGATCGCGCTCGGCGCCAAGGCCGTGCTGATGAAGGGCGGGCACCTCGAGGGCGATCGCGTCGTCGACCTGCTCGTGCATGCCGGCGGGGTCGACCGTTTCGAGGATGCCCGCATCGCCAGCCGCAGCACGCACGGCACCGGCTGCACGCTGGCCTCCGCGACCGCCGCAGGACTCGCCCAGAAGATGAGCCTGCGCGACGCCGTCGCGCGCGCCCGCGCCTACGTGCGCCGCGCCATCGAGACCGCGCCCGGCTACGGCCAGGGCCACGGCCCGCTCAATCATGCGGTGACGGTTCGCTCCGACTAGACCGTGATGAGTTGAGCTATCCCGTCGTCCCGACCGAAGCCGAGCGCAGCTCGGCGCAGTGGAGGGACCTTGTCTCCACAATCCGCCGCTGCTTGTTGAAACGAGATCCCTCCGCTGCGCGCCTTCGGCGCTCCGGTCGGGACGACGGGATTCGATCCAATGTCATCGCGCTCTGGGATTTGCCGGGGCGGGCCACTGGAGTGGGGCGCCCCAGCAAGAGAATCGCAAGAATGTCTTGCGGATTGTTGCGATAATCGCTATATGAAATCCGACGGCAATCACCGGAGACGATCATGCAATCGCGCACCGGCCAGCCGAGGCTTTCGGGAGAGGTTCGCGAGGCGCTCGGGAGCAAAAGCAACAAGGCCAACGGCCACGACGATTTGGCGTCGTCCGCCGAATTTCCCGAGCGATTCGCGAGCCTCGCGAATCGCTCGGAAAGAATCGCGCAGGGCCTTGGGTTCGCCCGCTCTTCGGCCGATTTCGGGAGCGATTCGCGAGGCGACGATTTTTTGTCAGGCGCCGAAGCGTTCGAGGCGCTCGAGCACGGTCGGGATCTTGTCGTCGGCGACGTTGGCGAAGGCGATGCGCACGAAGCGCTCCTGGCCCGCGCCAAACATGTCGCCCGGAATGGTGAGCAGGTTCTCCTCGTCGGCGAGACGCTTCGAGACCTCGGTCGAGCGCTGGCCGGCGAAGGGATGTTCGACGTAGGCGAAGTAGGCGCCGATGCTGACGGTGCGCCAGCGGTTCGAGCGCGCCAGGCCGCCGCCCAGCAGGTCGGCGCGCGCCTTCAATCCGTTGGTGTTCTCGCGCGCCCACGGCAGCAGGTTGCGCAGGCCGTAGAGCGCCGCCTCCTGGCCGAGCCGCGGCGGGCAGATCGAGACGCAGTCCATCGCCTTCTCGATCTCCGCCATCAGGGCGGTGCCCGCGGTGACGCCGCCCACCCGGTAGCCGGTGAGAGCGAATACCTTGGAGAAGCTGTAGAGGTGGACCAGCGTGCCGCGCCACGTCGGGTCCTCGAACAAGGCGTGCGGCCGCTCGCCTTCCGGCAGGAAGTCCTTGTAGGTCTCGTCGAGCAGCAAGGCGATGTTGTGCCGCTTGGCCAGCTCGAAGAAGGCATGGATCGTGGCGCGCGGATAGACCGCGCCGGTCGGGTTGTTGGGCGAGATCAGCACGATGGCGCGCGTGCGCGGCGAGATCAGCTTCGCGGCGTCCTCGACGTTGGGCACCGCGCCCGAGCCGGGACGGAAGTCGAGCGACACCGGCTCGACGCCCTGCATGCGCATCCACATGTCGTGATTGAAGTAATGCGGGCGCGGCAGGATCACCTGGTCGCCGGCCTTGGCGATGCTCATCAGCGCCAGGCAGAAGGCCTGGTTGCAGCCCGAGGTGATGCCGACCTCGGCCGGCGCGATCGCAGCGCCGTAGAACGCCGACAGGTGCGCGGCGTATTCCTCGCGCAGGACGGGGACGCCGAGGATCGGCGTGTAGCCGTGCATCGCCGGATCGAGCATCAGCTCGCCCAGGTGCCGGCGCAGCGCCAGCGCCGGCGGATAGCCCGGCACGGCCTGGCTGAGATCGATCAACGGGCGGTCGGCGGGGAAGGTGCGTCCAAACACCCAACGCTTGGTCTCGCCGATCGGCGAGGGCTCGACGGCGGCCAGCCAGGGGTTGGCGGCGGGAACATCACGCATCTTCGAAATCGCCCGATTTTACAGGGTTTGCACACAGGATTGACGGCCTTGCCGAGCGGCGCGGCGGGCGGAGCATCCCGGCGGCGGCGGCGGCTGTCAAACCGCGTTTACCGGCCCCCAGCTCACTCGGAAATGCGTTGCTTGGTTCGCGCCTTATGCATAGCATCGCTGCAAGGCTCCGCATGAGAGCCATCGCGCGCGACAGCGGGCAAAGATCGAGCCGGCCATCCGGGTCGGCCTACAGGAGGAAATTGAGATGCGTTCCAAAGTCAGTCGTCGTCGTTTTGTGGGTGGCACTGCCGCCCTGTCGACCGCTTTCGTGGCTGCCCCGTTCGTGCGTGGCGCCTACGCGGCCGGCAAGCTCTCGATCGGATTCTGGGACCACTGGGTGCCGGGCGCCAACAAGGCGACGGAAAAGCTGGTCAATGAATGGGCGGCGAAGGAAAAAGTCGAGGTCCAGATCGACTACATCACCTCGCAGGGCAACAAGCTTCTCCTGACGGCCGCCGCCGAGGCGCAAGCCGGCTCGGGTCATGACATCATGACCCTCAACACCTGGCTGCCCGCGCGCTATGCCGACCAGCTCACGCCCGTGAACGACATCATGGAGCCGCTGATCAAGCAGAACGGCAAGGTCAACGACACCGTCGAGTACCTCGGAAAGGTCGGTGGCAAGTGGCTCGCCGTGCCGGCGACCTCGGGCACGCAGATGAAGGGGCCGTGCTCGCGCATCGACTACCTGAAGCAATATGCCGGGATCGACATCCAGGCGATGTATCCGGCCGGCTCCGAGCCCAAGGCGGACAACTGGAACCTCGACACCTTCCTGAAGGCGGCGGAAGCCTGCCACAAGGGCGGCCATCCGTTCGGCATCGGCCTCGGCACGACGTCCGACAGTGTCGATTCGATCGGCACCTTCTTCCATGCCTTCGGCGCCGACCTCGTGAACGCCAAGGGCGACATCGTCGTCAAGAACGACCAGGTCCGTCAGGCCCTCGAGTACGTCAAGAAATTGATGGCCGTCCTGCCGGAGGACGTCGCGGCCTGGGACGATGCGTCGAACAACAAGTACCTGGTTTCGGGACAGGCCTCGCTGATCATGAATCCGCCGAGCGCCTGGGCGGTCGCCAAGCGCGACGCCCCCAAGGTCGCCGAGCAGTGCTGGTCGCATCCGTTCCCGACGGGTCCGAAGGGCCGGTTCGGACCCTTCCTGCCGTTCTTCTGGGGCACCTGGAAGTTCAGCAAGAACCAGGCGGCCGCCAAGAGCCTGTTGACGCATCTGTCGCAGGAGGCGTCGGCGGAGCAGATGGTGACGGTCAGCGGCGGCTACGATCTGCCGTCCTTCGCCAACTTCAGCAAGTTCAAGGTGTGGGCCGAGGCGGAGCCGCCGAAGGGCACGCTGTTCAGCTATCCCGACCCGTACCACACCCAGACGCTCTCGATCGCGTGTGCGCCCGCGCCGCACAAGATCGCCGAGCAGATCTACAACCAGGGCACCATGACCCAGATGTGCGTCCGCTATTTCAAGGGCGAGGCCATGGAGAAGACGCTCGACTGGGCGTCGAGCGAGCTCGAGGGCTTCATGCGCAACTAGGCAGGAAACTCGCTAAGGGGGACGCCGTCTGGGAGGCGGCGTCCTCTTCATATTCGAAGCACCGGCACAAAAATAAGCACGGGAGCGCACAATGGCAGACATCGCAGCCCCACGTTCGACCGCCATGGCGGGAAGCAGCCGTTCGAGCCTGCACAAACTGATGCAGCGCAAGTCGACGATCGCCTTCCTGATGGCGCTGCCGCTCATCCTGCTGATCCTCATTCTCGTGGCCTATCCGGCCGGCTACGCGGTCTGGCTGGCGATGCTCAACAAGTCGATGACCAAGTTCGTGGGCTTCGGCAATTTCGAATTCCTCTTCAAGCGCCAGACCTTCTGGGACGTCGTCTTCCAGTCGTGCCTGTTCGCCATCACCGCCGTGATCTTCAAGGCGATGATCGGCTTCGTCGTGGCGCACTTCGTCCACAACATCCCGACCAAGGGCCAGCGCAAGTGGCGCGGCATGCTGCTGGTGCCGTGGGTCATCCCGCCGGCCATGAGCACGCTCGCCTGGCTGTGGCTGTTCGACCCGTCCTACAGCGCCTTCAACTGGATCTTCCACCAGTTCGGCCTGGGCTCGATCTCGTGGCTCGGCGAGACCGGCTGGGCGCGCTTCGCGGTGATCCTGGTCAACATCTGGGCGGGCGCTCCGTTCTTCATGATCATGTACCTCGCCGCCCTGAAGTCGGTGCCCGACCAGCTCTACGAGGCGGCCTCGATCGACGGCGCCACCTGGTGGCAGCGCATCTGGTTCGTGACCCTGCCGATGATGCGCAACATCATCGCCATCACGGCGCTGTTCTCGCTGATCGTCACGTTCGCGAACTTCGACATCGTGCGCGTGCTGACGTCGGGCGGGCCTCTCACCTCGACGCACCTCTTCGCGACATGGGCCTTCAAGGTCGGCATCGAGAGCGGCGACATTCCTCTCGGCGCCACGGTGTCGCTGTTCATGGTGCCGATCCTGGCCATCGCGGCGGCGTTCATCCTGCGCGACATCAACAAGCGTGGGAGTGAAGTCTGATGACCAACGCCGCAGCAACCGCCGATGCACCGGTCCGTCCGGCGCACTACGGCAGCATGTCCCGTGATCGCCGGTGGGCGATGCGGTGGTCGTACTTCTTCCTGGTGCTGTTCGCGATCTTCTTCCTGATGCCGCCGTTCTACATGCTGCTGACCTCGCTGAAGACCAGCGGCGAGATCTCGGCGGCGACCAACCCGTGGTGGGTGTTCGACCCGACGCTAGAGAACTACATCGCGCTGCTCACCAAGAACGAGTTCCTGATCTTCTTCCGCAACTCGGCGCTGGTCTCGGTCTGCGTCGTGTCGCTGACGATGGTGATCAGCGTGCTCGCCGCCTTCTCGCTGGCGCGCATGAAGTTCTGGGGATCGGCGACGCTCGCCACCGGCGTGTTCCTGACCTACCTGGTGCCCGACACGCTGCTGTTCATCCCGCTGTTCAAGATGTTCGCGTGGTTCCGTGACCTGACCGGCATCGAGCTGATCAATCACTGGTGGACGATGATCATCCTCTACCCGACGCTGTCGGTGCCGTTCGCCACCTGGATCATGATCGGCTACTTCGCCTCGATCCCGAAGGAGCTCGACGAGGCGGCCCTGATCGACGGCGCGAGCTGGTTCCAGACGCTGACCAAGATCTTCATCCCGGTGGCGATGCCCGGCATCATCGCCGCGATGATCTTCAGCTTCACCGTGTCGTGGGCGCAGTTCCTCTATCCGCTGGCCTTCACCACCTCGTCCAACGAGCTGCTGCTGCCGGTCGGCATCGTCACGACGCTGATCAAGGGCGACGTGTTCAACTGGGGCCAGATCATGACGGGGGCGCTGCTTGGTGCCGCGCCGCCGCTCATCATCTACGCCTTCCTCATGGATTATTACGTCGCGGGTCTGACCGCGGGCGCGACTAAAGGGTAGGAACTCAAATGGCTCAGGTAACGCTGCGTAAGGTCATCAAGAAGTACGACGAGGTTCAGGCCGTCCGCGGCGTCGACCTCGACATCGCCGACAAGGAGTTCATCGTGCTGGTGGGCCCCTCGGGCTGCGGCAAGAGCACGACCTTGCGCATGATCGCCGGTCTCGAGGAGATCACCGGCGGCGACATCGCCATCGGCGGCAACATCGTCAACGACGTGCCGCCGAAGGACCGGGACATCGCCATGGTGTTCCAGAACTACGCGCTCTATCCGCACATGAACGTCTACGAGAACATGTCGTTCGGTCTGAAGCTCAAGAAGACGCCGAAGGACGAGATCGACAAGCGCGTGCGGCTGGCAGCCGGTATCCTCGACATCACCGAGCTGCTCGACCGCAAGCCCAAGGCGCTGTCGGGCGGCCAGCGCCAGCGCGTCGCCATGGGCCGCGCCATCGTGCGCGATCCCAAGGTGTTCCTGTTCGACGAGCCGTTGTCGAACCTCGATGCCAAGCTGCGCGTGCAGATGCGCACCGAGATCAAGAAGGTGCACCAGAAGGTGCGGACCACGACGGTCTACGTCACCCACGACCAGGTCGAGGCGATGACCCTGGCCGACCGCGTGGTGGTGATGAACGCCGGCCTGATCGAACAGGTCGGCACGCCCAACGATCTCTACCACACGCCGGCGACCAAGTTCGTGGCCGGCTTCATCGGCTCGCCGGCGATGAACTTCATCCCCTGCCAGCTCGAGCAGGCGGCGGGGGCGCTGCGCATCCGCGTGAACGACAAGCTCTCCTTCCCGGTCCCGGCCGAGCGGACGGCGCGCTACACGCCGCACGTCGGCAAGCCGAAGCTGGTGCTCGGCCTGCGGCCCGAGCACATCATCGAGACCCGCCCACACGTCGAGCCCAATCAGCATGATTTCGACATGAACATCGAGGTCGTCGAGCCGATGGGCATGGAGACGCTGGTCTATTTCACGGTCAACGGCGTGGAGATCTGCGGCCGGGTCAATCCCAACGCGGGCGCGGCGGCGGCCAGGACCATGAAGCTGCGGGCCGACCTCAGCAACATGCACCTGATCGACGACACCACGGGCAAGGTGCTCTAGGCTACGCCCGTCGTTCATCAGCGTTGGGGAGACATCGATGGCTTCGTTGACGGGCAAGGTCGCCTGGGTGACCGGTGCTGGCTCGGGTATTGGTCAGGCGGCGGCGATCGCGCTCGCCCGCGAAGGCGCCACGGTGATCGTCACCGGCCGCCGCAAGGAGCCGCTGGAGGCGACCGCGGCCACGATCAAGCAGGCCGGCGGCAAGGCGGTGGTGAAGGCGGGCGACCTGATGAAGGCCGCCTCCGTCAACAGGATCGCCGCCGACATCGACAAGAAGTTCGGCCGTTGCGACATCCTGGTCAACAACGCCGGCCTCAACATCCTCGAGCGCACCTTCAAGCAGCTGTCGCCGGCCGGCGTCGACCAGGTGATCGACGGCAACCTGTCGAGCGCCTTCTACTGCACGCTCGCCGTCCTGCCGATGATGCGCAAGCGCCGGGACGGCCTGCTGATCCACACCTCGTCGGTCGCCGGCCGCGTTCCCGGTCCGCTGAGCGGCGCCACTTACTCCGCCGCCAAGCACGGCGTCGTGGCGATGAGCCACACGCTCAACATGGAAGAGTGCGTCAACGGCATCCGCTCCTGCGCCGTGCTGCCGGGCGAGGTCGCGACGCCGATCCTCGACAAGCGGCCGGTGCCGGTGACCAGGGAAGAGCGCGCGAAGATGGCGCAATCGGAGGACGTCGGCGATCTCATCCGCTACATCGCCTGCCTGCCGGCGCACATCGTGATCAACGAGGTCATGATCAACCCGACGTGGAACCGCGGCTACGTCGCCGCCCTGCAGCGCGCGAAGGGCTAGCGACATGACCGTCACCATCGAGGCGAAGGCCCTCGAGGCCTTCGTCGCGGACATCTTTGCCTCCGCCGGATGCTCGACGGAGGAGGGCGGCCGCATCGGCCGCTACCTCGTCAGCGCCAACCTGTCGGGCCACGACAGCCACGGCGTCGTGCGCGTGCCGCGCTACGCCAGCCAGAAGAAGGCCGGCACCGTCGTCGCCGACGTCACGGTCGACGTCGTCGTCGACACCCCGGTGATCGCCGTCGTCGACGGCAAGTACGGCTTCGGCCAGACGGTGACGCCGCAGGCGGTCCGCATCGGCATCGAGAAATGCCGGAAGAACGGCCTGTCCGCCGTGACCCTGCGCAACGCGGGCCACGTCGGCCGCGTCGGCGACTGGGCGGAGATGGCGGCGGCCGAGGGGCTGGTGTCGATCCATTTCGTCAACGCCTCGGGCAGCGTGCTGGTGGCGCCGTACGGCGGCGTCGACCGGCGCTTCTCGACGGCGCCCTATTGCGTGGGCGTGCCGCGCCCGGGCCAGGACCCGCTGGTGCTCGACTTCGCCACGTCGATCGTGGCCGAGGGCAAGGTGCTGGTGGCCAGCCAGGGCGGCAAGAAGATCCCGGACGGCGCGCTGATCGGGGCCGACGGCGCGCCGAGCAGCGATCCGCACCTGCTGTACGGCGACTACACGCCGACCGGTCCGCGCGACCACAGCAAGGGCACCGGCGCCATCCAGGCGTTCGGCGACCACAAGGGCTCGGGCCTCGCCTTCATGTGCGAGATGCTGGGCGGCTCGCTGTCGGGCACGGGCGCCACCGATCCCGGGCGCGGCCGGTTCGCCAACGGCATGCTGTCGTTCTACGTCGATCCCAAGGTGCTCGATCCGGCGGGCTTCTTTCCCAGGGACGTGGCGCGCTACGTCGACTTCGTGAAGAGCTCGCGGCCGACGGCGCCCGGCGGCGAGATCCTCGTGCCCGGCGAACCCGAGGTGCGCACGCGCGCCAAGCGGCTGGCCGAGGGCGTGCCGCTGCCGGACGACACGTGGGCCGCGATCGTCGAGACGGCACGGTCGGTCGGCCTCGACGAGCGGCGCATCCAGTTGGCCGTTTCGCCGCAATAGCGGCGAAAGCGGCTTGGCGACCTCGCCGGCTTGAGGCGAGGCCGGCGGTCTATCGCGCCGGCTGCAGCCGGTAGAAGCGGCCGGCCAGCGGATCGTCGAACAGGAAGCGCGCGGTGTAGTCGCCATGCAGCATCGTGCGCAGCGCCGAGAGCTGCTCGCTGTCGACGATGCGCACGGTGGTGATCTCCAGGCGCGTCTCGTCCATGTCCCACAGGCGGGCCACGACGACGTCGTAGCCCAGCGCCATTGCCCGGTCGATCTGGCGCCGCAGCTCGGCCACCTGGCGGTCGGCGCTCCACTCGGGATGGCGCAGTGCCTCGCTGGCGAGGCCGATCCACTTGAAGCGCGGCGCGTCCTGCGGGGCGGGGCCGAGCGCGCGCGTGCCGGGATCGGTCATGCCCCACTGCAGGGAGGCGTAGATCTCGGTCCAGTCGAAGTCGTGGATCAGGAAGACGGTGCGGGCCGGATCGGCCTCGCGGCCGACATGCTCGATCGTGCGCTTCCACGCCGTGTCGAGGCCGCGCAGCGGGGCGATGCTCCAGACGTTGTAGGCCAGCAGCGCGACCGTGAGCGCCGCGAGGCCCGCGAACGCGCCGGGCGGGCGGAGGCGCCGCGCGGCCGTAAGGACCAGCGCCCAACCCGGCGTCAGCCAGGCCATGACGTTGATCTGCATCTGCGGATCCTGCGGCTGCGCATAGAGATTGAAGATCTGCCCGGCCAGGAAGGTGCCGCCGAACACCGCCGCGAGCGCCCGGGCCCGCGGCTCGCGGCGCGCGCCCCACAGCATGGACAGGCCGATCGCCGCGACCGCCAAGATCCACAGCAGCGACAGCGCGCGCCACAGATCCCAGCCGCCGGGCAGCGGG
>Ga0070680_100001954_pt1 | contig 15164 bp, 9 predicted proteins | sample KBSC73BmetaG_FD_64672 | JGI IMG/M metagenome (GOLD analysis project Ga0070680, IMG submission 64672) | Corn rhizosphere microbial communities from Kellogg Biological Station, Michigan, USA - KBS C7-3B metaG | ecosystem: Host-associated > Plants > Roots > Rhizosphere | place: USA: Michigan...
CCTGGGGGTCGCAATTACCCGCCCGCCCACTCGACAGTCCAACTCTCAGTCCAGCACCTAGCCCCCAGCACCTAGCACCTAGCACCTAGCCCCCATGCTCCACTCCCTCTTCACTCCCGGCGTATCACTCGGCGAGAAGCTCGTTCGCACGCTCGTCGTGTACGCGTTTCTCCTCGTCGGCCTGCGGCTCGCCGGCAAGCGCGAGCTGTCGCAGGTCAATCCGTTCGATCTCGTCGTCCTGCTGCTGCTCGCGAACACCGTACAGAACGCGATCATCGGCAATGACAATTCTCTCATCGGCGGCCTGGTGGGCGCGGTGGCGCTGCTCGTCGTCAATGCCATCGTCGTGCGGCTGCTCTACCATTACGGAAAGCTCGACACGATCGAAGGGCGGCCCGACACACTGATCCGCAAAGGCCGCATCATGCGCCGGCACATCGAGCGCGAGCTGATCACCGTCGCCGAGCTGGAAGCGGCGGCGCGCCGCCAGGGCATCGCGTCGCTGGCGCAAGTGGACGAGTGCCGCCTCGAGACCGGCGGCGCGCTCACGTTCATCCAGAAATCACCGACAACCGAGGAAGTGCGGCATCACGAGGTGCTGAGCCTCGTGGCGCAGGTCGATGCGCGTCAGCGCGAGCTGGTCGAGCAGCTCGCGGCGCTGGAACGAAAGATCGGCGGCGCGGCCGGCACCAGTCCCTGATCGGCGAACGATGACGCCAGCTCGCCGAGGATGGCGCCGCGCAGCCGCGCGACCATCTGATCGCCGGTGTCGGTGTTCCATGGCGCCGTGCCGAGCACCGATTCCGCCCAGTCGGTGCCTGGCCGCGCATGTCGCGCCCGGCGGGTGATCGCGCCACGGGCCCGGGCATCGGCCGCGAGCACGATTAACTGCTCGCGGGCGGCGAGGGCGGGCGCCGACGCTTCACAGAATACTGATATCGGCGCGTCGAGCAGCGACGACGCGATGCCGCCCTGCCGGAGCGCGCGCCACGGCACGGGCAGCTCCAGCACGCGCCGCACGAGCAGCGTCGGGTCGGCCAGCCGCGGATCGGCCCACTGCGACTCGAACGACAGCTGCGCCGAGTCGGGCACGTACGTCATCTGCTCGATCGCACCGAGGAGCGACGCGGCGCCTGCCGTGCCGACGGCCGTCGGCGCACCGGCGGCGTATCCGGCGAGGACACCGTCCTGGATCGCCGAGAGAAAGCCGTTGCTCCGTCCGTACCAGGCCAACGTCGACGCGACGAACCAGTCGGTGCCGCGTGCGAACAGCTCGGCGGGGCGATCGACCGGCGGTGCGGATCCCGCCGCGACGTAGGGGCGCAGCACGCGCGCTTCGGCAAGGCCGCGCACCGAGCTGGCGAGCGGGCCTTGCGACTGGTGTGCCGCATGGTCGGTGCTGTAGCCGCCGCTGGCGAACAGGCGCCGCGCCGTCTGCCAGTCGAGATCGTGCGCCACTTCATGGGCGATCGTACCGCCGGAGGACGCGATGGACAGCTCGAGGGTGCGCGTCCGCGGATCGTGCATCGCCAGCGCCGAGTCTGGCAGCGGCGCGTCACCGAAGCGAACGTTCAAGCCGGTGAGCGAGAGTCCAGGCAGCGCGCGACGCATGTCGGTCAGCGCACTGTCCAGCTCCCGCAGATAGTACGGGCGCCACGACTCGGGCACGGCGCGCGTGAAGGTCACGTCGCCCAACCCGAACTGCATCTCGAGATCGGCCGGCGACGGGCCGGGATCGCCCGGGAACCACGGCACATCCTGGGCGAGACTCCGCACGCCGACGGCGCTGGCGAGCATCGCCAGCGAGCGGGCGCGACGCGTCGAGTCGGGCAGCGACTCGGGCGCGAGGTACGTACCGGTGAGCGTTTCCTCATTGGTCGCCTGTAGCGCGGCGAGTGGGTGGCTGCGCATGGCGACGACGACCTGGGCGAGCGGCGGACGCTCGGCGCCGATCGTCTGCAGCCGCCGCGCGAAATGGACGTTGAGCACCGGAGCGAGGTCGCGTGGCGGCAGGTCGACGGTAACGACTGAATCGCGGTCGAGCGTGTCGAGCGCGGCGAGCATTCGCGGCACGTCGTGCATCGCCTCGATCTGCGAGGCTTCGGGGAGCGGCGCGAGCGGCGGCCGCTCGACGTCGAACGCGCGCGCCGCGCGGCGCAGATGCAGCAGCGCGAGCACGTTGGTGTGTTGCGCGCTCGCCGAGGACAGCAGCTCACGCAGATCGTTCATTGCCGCGACACGATCGCGCACGAGCGCCGCGACCTGCGTGGCGATGTCGACGCTGGCCGGCGTTACGGTGCCGCGCGCCGAGGCGATGAGATACGCGAGGCGCACGGTGAGCTCGCCGGCGCGCGGATCGCGCGCCGACGCGACGGTGTGTTCGATGAGCGCGAGATGCGCGCGGCCGGTGGCGTCCTGGCCGTCGCGGCCCCACGGACCGAGGCCGTCGAGCACCGCGGGGTCGATGGCGTACGCGTCGCCACGGCGCAAGCGGGCGAGCAGGGCCCACGCAACGCGCGACTGCATCGCCGGCGTGAGTCGAGGATCGGTGGACGCTTCGTCGACGAGACGGAACGGGCTGCCGAGGCCGAGGCGGAGTCGCTCGAGATAGCCGAGGGCAACACTCAACTCGTCGCCGCGCGGTCCGCGCGGAACGGACGTGCGCGCGACGGCAATGAGAGAATCGAAATACGTGGTTGCCCGGGCGAGCTGGGTCGCGGCAGCGGGGCTGACCGCGGGCCGGGCGCGAATCCACCCGAGCATCGCGGCGCAGCCGAGCACGACGGCGCCGGCGAGGACAACCAAACGGCGGGCGCTTTTCATCGGTATGTCATACACCCACTCGGAGACGGCGTGCCGATCACGACGAGCGCACTGCAAGAGCGACGACGGAGCAGCCGGTTCGGCACTGCGCGCAGATGGCGTCCGAACATGTGTAAGAGAACAATTAACGCGTTAAGCATGTGACGCACAAAGATTTAGCAGTGTTTGCTTTATCACATGGAGCACCGTTGACTACAATTTCGTCACTGGATAGATACTCAACGTCGCGGCGCGCAAGCCGGCTGATCACGGGAGGAGTGCATCTACTCCCGCTGACCAAGGACGCGCTTGGAGCTCACGCCGCAACTATCGCACGCGATGCGCACGGCGCCGTGACACCGCGTGCCCATGCTGGATGGATTCGCCCGACGCTGTCGCTGACGCGCCGCCGCGAACAGTCACCAGTCACTCACACGAGGTAGACACACGTCATGACGAGTAGCCTCCCACGCGTCCTCGCTCGTGCCGGCGCGTTGCTGGGATTGGTCCCGGCGGCGGCGTTCGCACAGCAGACCATCATCGCGGGCCGAGTGCTGAATGAAGCCAGCGCGCCGCTGCAAGCGGCGAGCGTCGGCATCACCGCACTCGGTCTCGGCGCCACGACGAACGAGCAGGGCCAGTATCGATTCGTCGTGAACGGCCGCCAAGGACAGACCGTCACGCTGCTCGCGCGGCGACTCGGGTACGAACCGAAATCGATCACGGTCCGGCTCACCGGCGATTCGGTCACGCAGGATTTCCAGATGGAACCCGCGCCGATCCAGCTGACCGGCGTGGTGACGACGGCGCTCGGCATCGAGAAGGAGAAGAGTCAGCTCGGCACGGCGCAGCAGGAGCTGAGCAGCCAGGAGTTGAACCAGACGTTCTCGCCGAACATCGTGAATCAGCTCGAGGGCAAGGTGTCCGGTGTGAACATCATCGGCAACGGCACGCAGGGCGGCTCGACGAGCATCACGATTCGCGGATACACGTCGATCAGCGGCAACAACCAGCCATTGTTCATCGTCGACGGCATTCCGGTGTCGAACTCCGACCGCGGCTCCAGCTCGGGCGGCGGCGGCATGCTCGGCTCGCACGACTTCGGCAATGCGATCCAGGACATCAATCCCGACGACATCGCCTCGATCTCGGTGCTGAAGGGCCCGAACGCGGCAGCGCTGTACGGTTCGCGCGCGGCGAACGGCGCGATCATCATCGTGACGAAGCACGGCTCGCAGACGAACTCGAACATGGACGTGAACTCGAGCGTCACGTGGGATCGTCCGTCGATCCTGCCCGATTTCCAGAACGAGTACGGCCAGGGCGCTGCCGGCCAATTCACATGGGTGAATGGACTCGGCGCGCTGGACGGCAACGATCAGAGCTACGGGCCGCGCCTCAACGGACAGCCGATCGATCAATTCACCGGGCCGCAGCAGCCCTGGGTCGCTCACCCGGACAACGTTGCGTCGTTCTTCAACACCGGCCGCACGGCGAACGTGACCGTCGGCATCTCGGGGGGCACCGATCGCGCGAACGCTCGCCTGTCGATCAACGGCGAGAACGTCGACGGCATCATCCCGAACAACTTCCTGCGGCGCCTCGGCGGCATGGCATCCGGCTCGTTGCAGGCGAGCGATCGCCTGACACTCAACGGCTCGGTCGACTACGTGCGCAATGACGGGTTGAATCGCCCCGGCCAGGGCTACGTCGGCGGCATCATGGAAGGGCTGTACGTATGGTTCGGCCGCCAGGTCGACATGAACGCGCTGAAGCAGAACTGGAGAGCCGCCGCGGACACGATGAACAACGGACCCGCCGGCCGCGAGTTCAACTGGAATTACAGCTATCACAACAATCCGTACTTCATGCAGTACGCGAATCCGGAATCGGATCAGCGCGACCGCGTGATCGCCAACGGATCGGCGACGTACAAGTTCACCGATTGGCTCAACGCGACCCTGCGCTCGGGAACGGACACGTACCGCTACGGCATCAATACCGATTATGCCGCGGGCAACATCGAGCTGAACAACGGGTCGACCACGGTGAATCCGGCGTACAACGGCGCGTTCACGACGCTGAACGACGCGTCGACGGAAAACAACACCGACCTGCTCGTCACCGCGAACAGGGACGTGACGAGCAAGTTGAACCTCAACGCCACGGTGGGCGGCAATCGCCGGTACAACACGTTCAACGAGAACATCGTCGCGGTGAACGGCATCACGGTGCCGGGGATCTACAACGTCTCGAACGCCGGCATTCCGCCGGTGAATACGCAGTACGTGCAGAACCAGGCCGTCAACAGCGTGTTCGGCGATGCGTCGTTCACGTGGAACGGCTGGTGGACGGTGGAAGGCACGGCGCGCAACGACTGGTCGTCGACGCTGCCGCCGAAGAACAACTCGTACTTCTACCCGTCGATCAATACCTCGATCGTGCTGTCGGACGCGATTCCGTCGATCAAGAACAGCGTGATCAGCTACCTCAAGTTGCGCGGCGGTACGGCACGCGTGGGCAACGACGCGCCGCCATACTCGCTGTACACGACGTTCTCGGGCAATGCCTCGCAATTCGACGGACTGCCGCTCTACTCTCTCGGCAACACGTTGCAGAACCAGTTCCTGAAGCCGGAGCAGACGACGTCGAACGAAGTCGGCGTCGAGCTCGGACTGTTCAACAACCGCGTATCGCTGGACGCGAGCGTGTACGACAAGTCGACAAAGGATGAGATCACCACCGTCTCGATTCCGTCGTCGTCGGGCTTCAGCTCGCAGTTGCTCAATGCGGGAGAGATCGACAACAAGGGATTCGAGGCACTCCTCAACTTCGAGCCGATCCGGACGAATCGGTGGGACTGGAACTCGACGATCAACTTCTCGCACAACCGCGGCACTGTCGTATCGCTCGCGCCGGGCCTCCAGCGCATCCGGCTTGGCAACTTCCGCTACACCGAAGTGGACGCCGTGCCGGGTCAGCCGTACGGCACGATTCGCGGCTTCGGGATCAAGCGCGACGCCAGCGGTGTTCCCCTGCTCGACGACATCGGTGAGTGGGAGTCGACGGACACGCTCATCACGCTCGGCAACATCCAGCCCGACTGGATCGCCGGCTGGGTGAACACCGTTCACTACAAGGGCTTCACCCTCGGCGCGACGCTCGACATTCGCCACGGCGGCAAGCTGTTCAGCGGTACGAACTTCTTCGGCACCGCCACCGGCACGCTGGCGAGCACGCTGTACGGGCGTGAAAAGGATTGGAACGACCCGGGCATCGTGATCAACGGCTACATCGAGTCGACGTGCGACGCGAACGGCGCGAATTGCCAGAAGAACACGAACACGATCACGACCGAGCAGTACTTCCAGTCGATCGCGTACAACGAGATCGGCGAGCCGTACGTCTACGACGACAGTTTCGTGAAGCTCCGCGAGATCCGGCTGGGTTACGATCTGCCGTCTCGTCTGGCGAGCCGGCTGAGCGCCAACGCGATCAACATCGCGTTCGTCGGCCGGAACGTGTTCACGCACTCGAACGTTCCGAACGTCGATCCTGAGGTCACCTACAGCACGGGCAACAGCAACGGTCTCGAGTACGCCGAGCTGCCCGTTCCGCGGAGCTTCGGCTTCAGCGTCCGCATCACGCCGTAACCCAACATGACACCCATGACATCAATGAATCGCACGTGGTCCGTGCTCGCTGCCGCGGCGGTCGCCGCGGCGGTGATCACCGGCTGCGACAACGGCAGCAAGCTGTCCGGCGTCAACAACAATCCCAACTCGCCGGTCACTGCCCCGGTGGGGACCGTGTTCCCGAATGCCGTGCAGTCCGGCGTCGGCAACTGGCTTGGCGCCGGCTACGATCTGCGCGACATCTCGCTGATCATCCAGCACATGGCCGAGAACCAGTACATCGGCAACGACCAGTACAAAGGCGTGGGCCCCAGCTCGTTGAACAACAATTGGGCAAGCGCCTACGACAACGATCTCAAGGATTTCCAGTACGTCTACAGCACCGGATTGGCGGAGAAGGATCCGTCGGTCTGGGCGCCCGCGTCGATCATGCAGCAGTGGGAGTACGGTTATCTCACGGACACCTGGGGCGACGTTCCGTACTCCCAGGCGCTCGCCGGCGACTCGATCGCACCGGTGCTGCAGCCGACGTACGACACGCAGCAGTCGATCTATCAGAACTTCTTCACCAAGCTGAGCGCGGCGGCCGCGGCCCTGTCGAACACGACCAAGACGACGCTCGGCGGCACCGATCCGATCTACAACGACGATGCGGCGAAGTGGCAGAAGTTCGCCAACTCGCTGCACGCGCGCGACGCCATGCGCATCGTCAACGCCGATCCGGCCACCGCCGACGCGGAGCTCAAGGCGGCGTTCACCGGCCCCGGCGGCGTGTTCACGTCGAACGACGACAATGCGCAACTCAACTGGCCGGGCGACAACATCTTCAACAATCCGTGGGCGGTGAACTTCTCGAGCCGCGACGACGATCGGATGTCGAAGACGCTGATCGACACGCTGAATCACTACAACGATCCACGCGTGGCCGTGTACGCGATGCCCGCCGCGGCAACCGGCAAGTACGCCGGCCAGCCGAACGGACTCACGAACGCCACGGCAGTCGCGTACTCCGACAGCGCTTCCCGCCCGGGCGCGATCTTCTACCCGGGGCCGGTCGCATACGGCAGTGGGTTCTACGGTGGAAGCGGCGGCGCGCAGCCATCCTACCTGATGACGTACGCCGAGCTGGCGCTCATTCAGGCTGAAGCGGCGGAACGTGGACTCGGCGGGTTGAACCCGGCGCAGGCGGCCGCGTTCTACAACGCCGGAATTACGGCGTCGATGAACCAATGGGGCATCACGAACGCCGGTACGATCGCGGCGTACCTGGCGCAGCCCGAGGTAGCGTACAAGGGCGGCGTGCTTGGTCTCAAGCAGATCGCCTTGCAGAAGTGGATCGCACTGTACAGCGACGGCGGCCAGGCGTGGTTCGAGTGGCGACGCACCTGCACGCCCCAGCTCGCGCTGCCACAGGTGGCGATCTACAGCTTCGTGCCGCGGCGCATCAAGTATCCGACGTCGGAGCTGTCGGCGAACAGCGCGAACGTCGATGCCGCCACGACTGACATGGGCGGCAACGCGAACGATACGATGATGTGGGAAGACAAGCCGTCCGCCGCGCCGACTTGCCAATAAGAGCAGATTCTAGTTGCTAGTTGCTAGTTGCTAGTTCCTGAAACGGCGCCCCGAGCTGAGCTCGGGGCGCCGTTCTGCTTTCACCGACGGCGTAGTCGATCGTCGGCGAATTCGCGATGCGCGGCGGCTATCTGCTCTTGAGCCAGACGAGAATCGTACCGCAGGTAGCCGACCGATCCATGTACTGCGGTGGAACGCCGGCGAGGGACGAGTAGATCTCCATGGCGGCGACCGACGCGCCGGAGACGAGATCGTCGACTTGCGCGCCCGGGCTGCGGACGCCGTCGATCCAGACGAGCGGCACGCAGCCGCGAATGCGGACGTCGTTGCCGAACCGGCGCGACGGGCGGACGACGACGCCGGGCACTCGGCGAAGCGCTTCGCTGGCGAATTCGGGGCGAAGCGCGCGCATGGTGTTCTCGTCGATGTAGTAGCCAAGCTTGTTGGACCGCGCGCGCGCGTAGAACTCGGTCAGATCCGGATCGTGCGTATCCGGCGCCGCGTCGTCAACGTAGACGGTGCCGAACTTGTCGGCGACGGCGTCGAGCTTGACGAACACGGTCGTGCTGCGCTGGCCGTCGTCGATGTTGACGCGCGTGGTGTGCGGCAGAAATCCCATGCGCCGGGCGACGAGATCGAATCGAGGCTCGGGCAGGCCATCGAAACGGAAACGGCCGTCGGCGCCCGTGCGAATGCGGCGAACGGTACTGTCGTGCAGCACGATGGAGATCTCGACGGCATCGATTGGCGTGCCGTCGTCGGCGGCGATCGTGCCGGAGACGGCGAAGCCAGATCGCGCCGGTTCGCCCTGCGGCACTCCGGTCTGCGCCGACGCACTGGGCCGGGGTGGAAGTGCGCACACCGCGGCGAGGAGACCTGGTGCCAACAGTCGAGCGATCATGAGAAGCTCCTCGTGTGCCTCCGTTCATGCTGGGGGCGGGGACAGCGACTGTCAACGGGCAGAGATGTCAGCCGTTCGGCGACTGCCGAAAGCAACGCGGGGGACGCCGGATGGCGTCCCCCGCGAGCACTGCTTTGAAAACGTGGAGCGATTACGGATTGCGATCGAGACACCCGTGGAAGTTCGGATTGGAGCGCTCGTCGTCCGTGACCGGGAAGTTGGTCTGCGAGCCGTACGAACCGCTCGGCTGCGTCTTGAGCACGAACGTGCCGGACGGGAAGACCTGGTCCTGCGCCAAGCCGTACTGCCGAACCTGACGGCGCAGGTCGTCCATGCGATAGCCGCGGCCGTACTGCCAGAGCGCCTTTTCGCGGAAGAAGAGAGCGCGAGCCTGATCCTGGGTCGTCGGTACGGTCGTGATCGGGCCGAGCTTGGGCACCTGGAACTCTCCGATCGTCTGCGGGCTGGCCCGCAGCGTGTTCAGGATCAACATCATCCCGGCGATATCATTGTTGTGCAGGTGATCTTCGGCCTCGATCAGGCGAGCGTCACCGCCCCAGGCCAGCGCGACCGGATCGTCACGCCCCCAGATATCGGCATTGATCGACGGCGTGCTGTTGTCCTCGCCCAGACCCTGGGCACTCGTCGGCACACGCGGATCCTTGAGGGACACGAACGGAATCGCATTCAGCACCTGGAAACCGGCGTCGATGCTGTCGCCGACCGTGTAGCGCTTGACCTGCGTATTCATGATCCACCACTCGTTGTCGCTGGTCGACACCGAGTAGTTGAGGTCGTACGAGAAATCCGTCGGCACCGAAGCGACGGTGGCGGCGGCGCCGTCCCAATCGCCAAGGTCGAGCTGGGCGCGGGCCTTTCCGATCAACGTGGCGTAGAGCACCGTCTTGCCGGCGTCGTCGGTCGGACTGCCGAGAATCGTCAGCGCCGTGTCGAAGCGCGAGATCGCCAATGTGCTGCCGTCGGCGTCAGTGACCGGCGTGGTGTACTGCGGCACACCGTCGACTGTTTCGCCGAATGGAATGCCGTTGCAGAACACGCTGGACAGCGACATCTCGGCGTAACCCATGACGAAGTACATCTCCGCCGTGTGCAGCACGCCGGTGGGTGACGTATCGAATTGCTGCAGCGCGTTGATCGCCGTGCGGGCGAACCCACGGGTCTGCTGGAGCCGCTGGTAGATCGGCGCGAGGTCGCCGTCGTTGTCAGCGAGGTTGCGCTGGTCGGCGTCGTTGCGCTGGCTGAAGGTGTCCGCCGACTTGTACTCGTCGGTGAACAGACCCTCCTCGTTCCAGAGGCCTTCCTGGTTGTTGCCGCCGCCATTCACCGCCCGAGTGAGGCGGCCGATGGTGCCAACGTAGATCGCTTCGGCGCCTGTCGCAGTCTGGACGTCCGACGGGCTGATGACGCCAGGCTGTTGCGGCTTGAGCAGCTCGTTCTTGGGGTCGCACGCGCCGAGGAGCCAAGCTCCGGCGACCGCCGCAAGTGCGGCGGCCGCGCTTCGAGCGCGATGGGGGAATCTCATCATCGGGATATCGTCCTCGAAGTCGATTAGTAGTGGAGGTTCGCGCGGATAATGAAGTACGTGCGCGGGGCGGTGGTCGAGAAATCAGTCTGGACGTTGCCCAGACCATAGTTCTCTTCAGGATCGACGCCCGTGTACTTGGTCCACGTGTGGAGATTGCGCGCCTCGAACACGAGCTGCGCGTCGCGCGCGTGGATTCGGCTGGCGAAGACGTTGGGCAGCGTGTAGGCCGCCGAAACCTCGCGGAGCTTCCAGTACTGGCCGTTCTCGTAGTAGCCGGCGCTCGTTTTGTTCGGGTTCTTGGCGCTGGAGTTTGCGACGTTGCGTGCCTGATCCCAGAGCGGGGTCGTGGGCAGGTTCGACGACGCGCAGGTCTTGAAGTTTCCGCAGTAGAAGGAGCCGGACGAGTTGTTCAGGCTGAAGCCGCCCTTGTAGTCGGTGAGGACCGTGATGCGGACCCTGCGGCTGAACAGGTCGAAGCCGTTGGTGATCGACACGAGGTCGCGCGGGACGGAGTAGCCGAAGTAACGGACGTTGGGATCGACCGTCACCTCCGACGGCGCGATGATGCCGTCGCCGTTGGCGTCGGAGAACGTGTAGGGCTTGAGGAAGATTCCGCTGATCGGGAAACCAACCGAGTCGCGAGTGGCGCCCGTGCCGATGGTCGGGTTGCCACCGAGCGAGACAACCTTGTTGCTGTTGTGCGAACCCGAGATCTGGACATCCCAGCCGAACTGGCGGCGATCGAGGAACGTAGCGCTCAGATCCGCCTCGAGACCGGTGTTCTGGACCGAGCCGACGTTCTGAATCAGGCTGAGCGCCGACGCACCCGAGGAGGCGGCGATCGGCACGTTGATCAGCGCGTCGTGGGTCTTCTTGTCGTAGTACGTGAAGCTGAAGTGGCTGCGGTTCGAGAACATCTGGGTCTCGAAGCCCGCTTCCAGCTCGGCCGAGCGCTCCGGCTTGAGGTTCGGGTTGCCGAGGGCGTTGGCGATGAGGCCGGGGGTGTCGGTGCCGGTAATGTTGACGGTCGATGCGGCGAACGTCTGCAGTGCCTGCGTACCATTTGGCGATACACCGGATGCCCCGTACGAGGAGCGCAGGCGGAGCTGATCCAGCCAGCCCATGTGCGGGAAGAAGCCCTCGTCCGACACGATCCAGGACAAGCTGAGCTTCGGATAGTAGATCTGCTTGAACTTCGTACCGAAGGAGCTGTTCTGGTCCGTGCGGACGGCACCGGTGAGGAACAACCGGTCGCGCCACGAGGCCTGCTCCTGGATGTACAGACCGAGCGTCTTGTTCGCCGTCTGGAGCTGATTGCTCAGTGACGGGATTGCGCCAGACTGCGTGGTCTGGGCGCCCGGCGGCAGAATGTCACCCTCGGCGAAGACGAAGTCGTGCTCGGAGTTGGTGTAGTCGGCGCCGAGCGTGGTCTTCAGGTTGAGGTCCGAGCGAACCTGCCAGGTCTCGTTGTTGACGACCTTCGCCGAGAAGTTGCGAAAGTTGTCCTGCTGGCTCCAGACCGAGCCCTGACGGAGCGGGTCGAAGTTGGGGCACTCGCCGAAGCGGCAGATGAAATTCTCGTTGTTGTCGGCGAGGTCGATGCCGACAGTGCCCTGGTTCTGCATCCAGGAGAACGGACGCCATTGCGCGTCGGTGCTGCCAATGAAGCGCTGCGTGCCGTTGCTGGTGTACATCTGGAAGATCTGCGCCGGATTGAACGCGCCGTAGCCGTGCACATCCTGGCCGAGGTCGTCGGTGTTGCTGAAGCCGAGACCGTCGTGCGCGAAGCCCGGATTGTTCAACGCGCTATAGAGAACGCTGAAGATGTTGTTGTCGACCTGGGGCACGCGCTGGTTGGTGTTCGAGTAACCGGCGTTGGTGTTGAGGTCGAACTTGGGCGTGAGCGCGGCGTTGAGGTTGACGCGGATGTTCTGCGTCTGGAGCTGCTCCGGGTTGACCCACTCGTCGCGCAGCGGCGTGCCCGCATCCGTCAACTGCTTCTGCGCAAAGGAGGGCATGTGGTACGGGCCGAGCTCCTCCTGGAGGTCGCCGCTGACGAAGTAGCGAACGGCATCCGTGCCGCCACTGGCGTTCATGCCGTACTGGTTGCGATGGCCCAGATGAATCGGCGTGGTCGTCGGGTTCATCAGCACGTTGAACGACGTGATGCTGTCCGCGATGCACGGGTTGGTCGTGGCAACCTCGCTGACGAGCGTGCAGCGGATCTGCGTGCCCGGCTTGGCCGCGGTGTGACCCCAGGTGGCGTAGTCGGTGGGATACTGGTTGCGATCGTCGACCGCACCGGCCTCGCCGTACCACGTCCAGCGGGTGGCGCCGGCGTGACCCTTCTTCGTGGTGATGACGATGACGCCGTTCGCGGCGTCGGTGCCGTACAGCGTCGCGGCCGACGGACCCTTGACGATCTCGATGTCCTCGATCTCGTTCGGATCGAGATCGTTGATCAAGCTCGTGTTGGTTCCGGTGAACCCGAAATTGATGTTGCTGGTGTTCATGCGAACACCATCGATGATGTAGATCGGGTTGTTGGACAGCGACAGGGAGTTGAGGCCGCGGATGTGGACGACCGGCGCCGCGCCGGTCATCGAGCCCGGGATCACCGTGACACCCGCCGTCTTGCCGACGAGGAGGCTGCCCAGATCGGTGATCGGCGTGGTCTCGGCGCGCTTGGCGACGTCGAGGGTCGCGACGGAGTTGCCCAATTCCACGCGGCGCTGCTCACCGGTGGCCGTCGTGACGATCTCCTGGAGTTGGACGACCGCCTGGACGAGCGAGAAGTCGAGCGTTGCGGCTTCGCCAGCCGCCACGGTCACCGACTTCTTCTGCTCCTGGTAGCCGACGCGCAGCACCTGCACGGTCACCGCGCCCCGTGGAACGTTGTTGAGCGTGTACCGGCCTTCGGTGTTCGTCGACGTGGCGATGCTGGTGCCCGAGACCATGACGCGCGCTTCGGACAACGGCTCGTTGGTTCCGGTCGCCGTGACACGGCCGGAGATCGTGGCTTGCTGTGCCTGGGCCAGCGACGGTGCGGCGATCGCGGCGAGCAGCACTACTGTGGACCGTAGGTACGTCCCGACGGTCCACGTCCGGGTAAGTCTCATTGGTTCGCCCCCTGGGGAGTTGGACAACATGTACACCTGCACGATCACCACGTGATCAGCCACGCACTCGGCCAGGCGGCCGAAGCCCGTGCGCCTGCGGATGCAACATCGAACGCGGAAGGATCCTGCTTGCGGCTCGGAATCTTAACCCCGGGTAATACCCGGTCCGTCACACACGAATTTCCAGCCGGTCCGGAAAGGCCAGCGCTGGCGCGGGGTTCGTGTAGCCGTGAGTGCGACGATTGTACATGCCAAGCGTACAAGCCGCAAGCCTAATCCAAACCTCGACGCCGCGGTTCCCGACCCGCCAGCACGCCCGCTCGTGTCGGTACGCTGGCGTTCAATCCCCGGCGAAATGCTCGTCGTCGCCGGTGTGTTCAGACGTCTCGAGTAAAGCCGCCATCGCGGCCACATCGTCAGATGTAAGCTCGCGGCGATCGAGATCGAGCGACAGTTGTCGAACGGGAATGAAGGAGCGGCGATGGTGCGGTGTCACGCCGTGGGCGGCTAGTCCCTCGAGGTGCGCGAGCGTCGAATAGCCGACGTTCCGCTCCCAGCGATAGTTGGGATAGCGCCGGGCGAGCGCGCCCATGATGCGATCGCGCGTGACCTTGGCGACGATGGACGCGCAGGCGATGGTGTAGCACGCGTCGTCACCGCCGACGATCGCGGTGTGCTCGCGTCCGAGGGTGCGAAGCGGCTTGCCGTCGACGAGCACGTGATGCGGCGCGATGGTGAGCCGGCCGAGCGCGCGGCGCATCGCGAGGATCGTGGCGTGATAGATGTTGACGCGATCGATCTCGTGCACGGACGCCGCCCCGATGCCGACGCTCACGGCGCGCGCGCGAATTCTGGTTTCGAGCCGGCGGCGTTCGTCGGCCGTGAGCTTTTTCGAATCGTCGACGCCGGGGATGGCGCGCACGTCGGGCGGCATCACGATGGCGCATGCGACGACGGGGCCGGCGAGCGGCCCCCGTCCCACTTCATCGATGCCGGCGATGTACGGTCCAGCGGTCTTCCGCAGCTCGCGCTCGATGGGCTTCCAGCGATCGCGGCCGCCGGAGGACGGCGCCATGCGCTCGGTCTCCCGAGACGCGGCTACTCGGTGGCGGCGCTGCCGGTTTCCGGCACCACGGCGCGCGTCTTCTTTTCGCGAATGCGCGTCGCCTTGCCGGTGAGATTGCGGAGGTAGTAGAGCTTTGCGCGGCGCACGCGGCCGCGGCGCACGACGTTGATCTCGGCCAGCATGGGGCTGTGCACGGGGAAGATGCGCTCGACGCCGACGCCGTTGGAGATCTTGCGAACGGTGAACGTCTCGCTGACGCCGCTGCCGCGGCGCGCGATGCACACGCCCTCGAACGCCTGAATGCGCTCCTTGTCGCCTTCCTTGACGCGAACGTTCACGCGCAGCGTGTCGCCGGAGCGAAACGGGGGAACGTCACGGAGCCACTCTTTCTGGGTTTCGATGAAGGCATGCATATGGCGCTCGGGGGCGGGGCCCGGGTAAATCGTGATTGGGTAGAGACTTGGAATAGTAATCGGGGGGAGGGTGTTAGTCCATGGTCCATGGTCCATGGTCCGTGGTC
>Ga0070680_100001956_pt1 | contig 15162 bp, 6 predicted proteins | sample KBSC73BmetaG_FD_64672 | JGI IMG/M metagenome (GOLD analysis project Ga0070680, IMG submission 64672) | Corn rhizosphere microbial communities from Kellogg Biological Station, Michigan, USA - KBS C7-3B metaG | ecosystem: Host-associated > Plants > Roots > Rhizosphere | place: USA: Michigan...
TATGTCAGCAAGAATTGTTACCGGGCTGTCACTCGTCATGTGCGGAGTTGCACTGGTTTCCGCAGTTGGGGCGGCCAATCCTGCAAAGCCGTCAATAAATCTCATGCGAGTTCCGAACTCCGGGATTCAACCGCAGATCGTCGAGAAAGATGGCATCGTTCACCTCCTCTATTTCACAGGCGACCCCAAAGGCGGCGACCTGAACTATGTCGAGTCGCGTGATTATGGCAAGACGTTCTCAAAGCCGATCCGGGTCAACAGCGAGTCCGGAACTGCGATGGCGACGGGCAATATCCGTGGCGGCCAGATGGCGATTGGCGCGGATGGCAGAGTTCACGTCGCGTGGATCGGTTCATCGCTGGCTCAACCGCGGGCTGCATCGAATTCGGCGCCAGTTCTATATGCGCGCATGGCCGATACCAAAGATCATTTTGAAGCATCGCACCATGTGAACGACGCGTCGTGGGGGGCTGACGGCGCGAGCATCGCGGCCGACTCGAAAGATGATGTTTTCGTCTTCTGGCACGCGCAGCCTCCCGGGGGCAGGAACGAAGCCGAACGGCGATTGTGGATTGCACGATCCACCAACGGCGGCAAGTCCTTCGCTGGTGAGCGGGTTGCTTATTCCGAACCGACCGGGGTCTGCGGCTGCTGCGGAACCCGGGCGTTCGCAGACGCGGATGACACCGTGTATACGCTCTTTCGCGCCGCCACTCAGGTGATTCATCGCGACATGTACCTTCTCACCTCCATGGATCGCGGTATGACATTTCACGGCGTCGACATTGCGCGGTGGAACGTCGGCGCCTGCGTCATGAGTTCTGCTTCGCTGATTCAGTCGGGAAAAGACGTGCTTGCGGCCTGGGAATCGGAAAAGCAGGTTTATTTCGGGCGAGTTGATCACGCAACGCACCAACTGGGCGGCGTCACAGCAGCTCCGGATTCAGGTACGAATCGCAAATATCCGGCGATTGCAACGAATAACAATGGCCAGACTTTGTTCGTCTGGACAGAAAACATGGCATGGGCGAAAGGAGGGTCAGTCGTCTGGCAGCTATACGACCGAAGCAATCACCCGGAGGCTGTGCGCGGCCAGACCACTGGAGTTCCCGCGTGGAGCCTCGTCGCCGCCTTTGCCCGACGTGACGGCAGCTTCACGATCGTCTACTGACGATGCGCGCCGAACACACGGACACTTTGAGGGACGGCGCGATGATTCAACGAACCTACTTCGCCAGAAACTTCATTAAGCGCTGCGCCACCCGCTGGGGCTTTTTCAGCTGGCATTCCCAAACGATCGTGACGCCCCATCCGGCCCGGCGTAATCTCCGGACAGTGGCTCGATCCCGCGCCACGTTTCGCTCGAGCTTGGCGATCCAGTAACTCCGACCTGAGGATGGCCGGTTGCGTCCGGCTCTGCAGGAATGGCCGTGCCAGAAACACCCGTGAACGAAAATAATCTTTCCAAGCCGCCGGAATACCAGATCGGGCTTGCCCGGAAGATCCGCCGCGTGCAGCCGGTAGCGAAAGCCCATTGCGTGGACCATTCGCCGTACGGCCATTTCCGGGCCTGTATCCACACCATGCACGCGGGCCATGTGGGCGCTGCGTTCGGCGGGGCTCAGTTTATCCACGGCTAGTGGTGGGCGGCCCCGTTGATCCAGCCGTTCATCTGCTCGCTGAGCAGATCGAGCGGCAGCGTTCCCTCGCGCAGGACGGCGTCGTGAAATTCGCGAATATCGAACCTGGGCCCGAGCTGCTTTTCCGCCTGGTCACGCAGCTGACGGATGCGAAGCTGTCCCATTTTGTAGGAGAGCGCCTGCGCGGGCAAGGAAATGTAGCGATCAACTTCGGCCAGCGATTCTTCCGGGGCATGCTGGCGGAAGTATCCGATGGCCTGCTCGCGGGTCCAGCCCATTTCGTGGATACCCGTGTCCACGACGAGCCGGACCCCTCGAAAGCGCTCGCTCGAGAGCTGGCCGAATCGGTGATACGGATCCCGGTAAAGCCCAAGCTGCGAGCCGAGCGATTCCGCGTATAGGGCCCACCCTTCGATATAAGCGCTGTTGCTATAGAACTTCCGGATATCCGGCAGCGACTGCTGTGATTCAGCGAGGGTGATCTGGAAGATGTGGCCCGGTACGGCCTCATGGAGCACGAGGGCCTGCTTGTCGTATTTCACCTGCTTTTCGGGTTGCCAGGTATTCAGGTTGAACCAGCCGGGCGTGGTGAAATCCGGAGACGGCTCCTGGGCATTGGTCGCAGTGGCGGCTTCACGATCCGGTGGAATCGGGCGGACTCCGTAGAGCAGCATGGGCAGATGCCGGAACTGATTCGGCAATTCGGGCTCGATGATTTTCGCGATATTCCGACAATATTCGAGCATTTCTTCCTTCGATTTGAAGTGCCGTTCGGGATCCGATTCGAGCTTTTTCTGGAATTCCGGGATCGTGCCGCTGAACCCGGCTTCTTTCATGGCCGATTGCATTTCGCCTTCAATGCGCGCTACCTCGCGCTCGCCGAGACTATGAATTTCGCTCGCCGGGAGATCAGTAGTGGTCAGCGCGCGAATGAGCACCGCGTAATCGGAGTGGCCGTTCGGAATGGAAGCAAGGCTCGCGACGGGACGAACGTTGGAGGCATATGTCGTCGCCATGTAGTCGTGCAGCTTGCGCCAGGCCGGAAGAAACTGTTTCGCGTAGGCTTCGTTTGCGGCGGAGTGCAGCTTTTCCTGCTCGGTCCGCGGGATGTTTGAGGGGAATTTCCGGAATGGCTCGAGGAGCGCGGAGTGGCCGGCGTCCTGATGCATCTGCGTTTCGATCTGTTTTGTGACCAGATCCGCCACGACGCGCGGCTGCATTATTTTACTGGCGATCGCCTCGTTCATGATGGCGATGTTCTGGTCGACATAGCCGGGAATGGCGCGGAGCCTCGCGATGATGTTTTCGTAATCGTGAATCGTACGCGCCGGCATCCTGTCCACGAGAATGTACACGCGATTGTGCAACCCGAACAACTGGCCAACGCGGATGAGGTGTGTTTCGAGGTTTTCCGCATCGGCGCGAATCCGGAAGTCGTACTGGATGAGGCGCAGGGTGAGCGCATCTTCCGGCGAGAGTGATGCTTTCGGGAACCGGTTGGCCGCCGCGAGCGTATCGAGCACAAAGCGGCTTCGCTGCTCGCGGGCAGCTTTGGACCAGTCGGTCCAGCGATCATCGTACTGATGAAAGCCGGTCGATGTGGCGAATTCGGGGTCGAGGCGCAGCATGGTCTCGAATGTGTTTCGGAAGAAGGTCTGGGGTGATGGTGAATTCGACGCCTGGGCGAAGAGGAGCGTTATCGGGCAGAGGAGGATCGCGAGCCGGAACACGTTGAACAGGGTACCGTATTGAGTGGCTGCAAAACGTGCAGCGGTGGATGCGCGTCGAATAACAAACTCTTCGGAGCGGCTGTTGCTTCGACATCCGTCGCGGTATATCATTTACTCCGCTGTTGCGCGCGTCGGCTGTGAATGCGTGCGCGCGATGTAGAAGGGCTTTCAACCAACAACGACGGGTATTCTGGCGCTACGTGTCGCCCCGGATTTAGAGCGGCCGCTGAGCGCCTGGGAGGGTGCTATGCGACAGCTGCTAATACTAGTTGCGCTTTTAAGCTTTGGTTTACATGAAGCGAGCGGACAAACCCTTGGACAGATCAGTGGCGTTGTCACAGATCCCAGCGGCGCTATTATCCCGGGCGCTTCAGTCACGGCGACGAATACCGCCACAAACGGTACGCGCAGCGCGACCACGAACGCGAGTGGCCTCTATTCTTTTCCGGACCTCGTTCCCGGGGATTATAACGTGCAGGCAACCGCGCCAGGATTCAATACGGTACTGAAACAGAACAATGTTTTGCAGGTCCAGCAAAGCGCTACAGTCAATTTCACGCTGGAGGTGGGGCAGGCTACCCAGACTGTCGAGGTTGCCGCGAACGCTGCGTTGATATCCACCGAGAATGCGACGGTTGGGACCGTTATTGAGGAACAGCGCATCATCGACCTTCCCCTGAATGGCCGCAGTTATCTCAGCCTTGTGGGACTGAGTCCGAACGTGACCACCGGGTTTGTGCCGGCGGCCCAGGCCGCCGGACGGCTGGGAGGAACACGGGGATCTTTAACCATCGCCGTTACCGGTGGCCGCTCGACGTGGGAAAACTTCACTCTCGACGGCATTACGAACACCGACATCGACTTCAATACCTACATATTGCAGCCCTCGGTTGATGCGCTTCAGGAATTCAAGGTACAGTCGGGCATCTATCCGGCTGAGTTCGGCCGCGAACTGGGACAGGTCAATGCAGCCACGAAACCTGGTACCAATGAATTTCACGGCGCGTTATGGGAGTTTCTCCGTAACGATGTTTTCGACGCGAAACCGTATGATTTCGCGGCAGCCACCCGCGCCGCGACCAATCCGGCGCCGGTGAAGGCTCCTTACCGGCAAAACCAATACGGATTCACCCTGGGTGGCCCAGTCTGGATTCCGAAACTATTCAACGGGAAGAACCGGCTGTTCTTCATGGCGAACTTCGAGGAGTACCAGTCCCGCCTGACCACGCCGGCGATCATTGCCACGCTTCCGCAAGCGATGCGGAATGGAGACTTCTCCTCCCTCCTGCCGTACGGCTACAATCTGTACGACCCGAATACGCGGACAGGAAGTACTGTGGCCCAGGTGGTCGCATCCCAGGCTCCTTTCCCGGGCAATATTATCCCCACAAGCCGCATCAGCCCGCAATCACAGCTTCTGATGAGCAAATGGTATCCGCTGCCGAACCTGCCACAGACGGTGAAGGGACTGCCTTTCCAAAATTATCAATACGGCTTGAAGATTCCGGTCGACAGAAATACTTTGACCAATCGCATCGATTTCAACGAGAGCGCCAAATCCCAATGGTTTGGTCGCTTCAGCAGAAACGAAGAATCGACGCTGCTGAATACCGGCCAGATCACGGTTGATGGGGAAACGCTCTATACGCTGGCCAGCCAGTGGGTGCTGGCCAATATCCGGACGTTCTCGCCGACGAAAGTAAACGAGGCTCGTTTCGGATACAACTCGCTGTTCAACAACATCACTCAACAGCTGGCGGGCAAGGAGAACGTAAACGCCGAGCTCAATATGCCGGTTCAACCCACCGATCCGAATTCGTTCGGCATTCCGAATATCGCGCTCTCACAGAACCTCGCCACTTTTGGCAATCCCACCAGCAGCCCCTTCCAGATCAATGACAAGTACTTCCAGTTTGCGGATAACTTTTCCTGGGTCAGCGGCAAACACTCGGTGCGATTTGGCGGCGAATATCGGTACAACGAATTCCCGCAGATCGGAAACGAATTTCCCCGCGGCCAATTCTATTTCGACAGCCAGTACACCAACCAGGTCACGGCATCCGGCGGCGGAACGGGCGGTTATACGGGCGCGGACTTCGTCCTCGGCGATACTTATGACGCGATTATCGCCGTGTCGCTGGCGAAGGCCGATTTCCGCAACAGCGAATGGGCGACTTACATTGACGACACGTGGCGCATAACTCCGCACCTGAACGTGAGCCTTGGATTCCGGTGGGAGGTTGCTCAGCCGCTGCTCGACAAGGATGGACTGGAACCGAACGTTCAGTTGCAACAGCCCCTTCCCAATCAAGCCAATGTGCCCGACCAGAGCCTGCATCCGGTGTACGTCCGCACAGGGACAGGAAACTTCTATGACGGCATCAATTTTCGGTACGAGCCTTTCTGGGCCGCTAATGGCGTAGCATCGGGGCCGCCTTTGCAAACGGTGCGCGACGGGCGCATGGGCGCTCGCCTCATCAATACCAATTACCGCGATTTTGCTCCGCGCATCGGCATTGCGTGGAGCCCCTCCGATAAATGGTCGGTCCGCGTCGGATACGGAATTTTTTATTCCCAGGAAAGCAAGAACTCCATCTTTGACCTGTCGCGCGGGATGGGAGGCCGGGCTACAACGCTCGCGCCCAGCACATGGGCAGCGCCCACATTCACCTACACGAATTTCCTGAACGTCGCCTCGCTTCCCGTATCCATTCCTGTCGGCCTCACGTGGGGAGCGGCGCAACACCTGCCGGACAGTTCCACGCAGCAGTTTATCTTCGACGTTCAGCGGACTATTGGAAAATCGAGCAGCCTGGAGCTGGGTTACGCCGGCTCGGTAAGCCGCCATCTCGCCTATCTGCTTAACGAGAATCAGGGCATTCTCAACGCAGCGCTGCCGGTCGTGCAGCGGCTGCCATATCCCGAGTGGGGCGCTTCGGGAATTCAATATCTGATGGCCGACGCCAACGGAAATTACAACAGCCTGAGAGCCCAGTGGACTACGCGCGTGTCGAACAACCTGAATGCGTTATTTGCGTACACGTGGTCGAAGAGCCTCGACGACAGCAGTAACATCCGCGGCACCGTGGGCAGCGACTTTTCGCCTCAGAATGCGCTTTGTCCGACGAGATGCGAATACGGGCCATCGGATTTCAACATTCCGCATCGCTTCGTCGCCTCGATTTTGTACATGCTGCCTTTTGGCAAGGGCCAGCGTTTTCTGAACCGCGGCGGTTTTGTAAACCAGGTGGTTGGTGGCTGGCAGCTCAGTACGATTACCACGTTGCAAAGCGGCAGCCCCGTGAATACGTCGTCCTGGGATTCGGGTGGAACGAATTTCATTTCGAATGCCACCCGGCTCAACTGTAACGCGGGGGTAAACCCGGTGCTGCCCAATAACGGCCCGAATGGCTGGTTCAATCCCGCGGCCTTTTCCAACACTGTTGCCGGCACATTCGGCAACTGCGGGCGCAACAACCTGCGCGGACCCTGGCTGGGAAATGAAGACATTTCGATCGTGAAGTATTTCCGGATCATGGAGAAAAGAACTTTGGAATTCCGGACCGAAATGTTCAACGCGCCCAATCACGTCGAATTGAACTCAGGAGGGCAGCTGAGCTGGGGCAACGGCTCGAATCCGACGCCTTCCGCCAATTTTGGAAGAATTACATCGACCATAAATCCGATGCGCCAGATCCAGTTTGCGCTCAAGTTTACTTTTTAGGGGCGGCGCTTCGTCTTTTTTACGGGTTTACGGGGAGTATACGCGCCGCGAAGCAACTCCCGCCGCGTTGTACGCGCCTGACACAGTGACAGCGGTCTGTTCTCGCCTCAGTATTTCAGTTCAGTGATGACCAGTTCGAGAGGTTTGTCGCTCAGATTTTCTTCCTTGTGTCTGGCGTGTTCGCCCCAGACAATGTCACCAGCTTTATGCTGCTGGTTTTCGACCTTCCCGTCCGCCCCGGTCACGCGCGTGTTCGCATCCGTCAGATACGTGACGATGCGCTTCAGGGTATGTTCGTGCATTGGCGTCGTGGCATGGGGGCCGATCTTTACCCGAAACACTCTTACCTGATCGTTTTCGAACTCGATCCTATAGTGTTTTGAATCGATTTTCAGCGGATCGCGAGGCGTATCGGGCCTGCGGCCTGCGCCCTCTTTCTTCAATTCGATTTCGACGATATTGACTGGCTCGTCGCTCGTGATCTCGGCAATGTGCATGCCGGCGGCCGGGCTCCACTTCGCTTCACCAGCGCTCCAGCGCAGAGTTTCGTTGCGGCCGTCCTGAAATTTGAAGCTCTGCACACCCGCCTCGCGATAGATCATGACGCGATTGGCGGCGTGCCGGTGCATTTTGGTCGGCTCATGAGGATGGACAGTTACGCTCAGCACGCGGACGTCATCATTATTGACAGGCGTACTGATCTGCTCGGCGGCGAACACGGCCACAAGGGCGCACGGCAACGCCAGAATAGGTTGGACTCGTATGCGGATGGCGCAATCATATATCACGCACGGCCCGCCCCGGCGACTGGCTCCGGGTGCAATATCTCACCCGCGGCGGCAATAGCGAAGAAGAACCCGACGAGAGAAAATACTTTCAGTGCCTGTTTTGCGCAATTTCTGTTCTTTTTTCGTTTTTGCGGCGCTTCCTGGAATATGGAGCTCCACCGCTTCGGGAATGGAGCCGATTTCCTGTCCTGCCGGAACGCCCATCGGCAGCTTCCATCTGTTGGTGACGGGGTCTTCGGGCTCAACTACGCCGCATACGCTTCAGACTCTTAACCAATTGCTGGCGGGTTATCACGTTCGCTATCATCCCGAATTGATTAAGGGCCCCGACAAAAAGAAAGCGAGAATCTCGCTGGTTCTGGTCCCATCGGATAAGGCCGCCGTGAAAGCCGGGATCATCGTGCTTGATCCAAAAGCTGCCGACCAGGACGCCGAATGGACCGTACCCACGCAGACGGCCATCGCCGCGCTGGTGTTCGGGCCACAGGGCCTCGACAAGGGAAAGGTAGCGAAGCTGCTGAAGAAGAACGATGAACTTGTCGGAGAGCTTGCCGATTATGCACAGAAGACGCAGCAGACCGAGGCGCTTATTCAGGCCATTACGCGCGACCAGCAGACGCTCGATACCGGGCAAAGCGTGAATGCCGCGGTGGTGAGCTTCGCCAATCAATATCCCGGCGCCCCGAAGCTCGATCGAACACAGCCGGTCGATGCGCAGATGGCGACATTGCTCCATGGGCTGAATCCGGCGCTTTCCTCCTATGACCCGCTCGCTCCGGATCCGACGCAGAGAGCGGCGCAATCGGCCAGTATCGCGGCGGCAGTTGCGGGATTGTTCTTTGGCACGGAGGTCGGTCTTGGAGCAAGCGCCGGGGCGCTTCTGCTCAACATGCATAGCCTCTTTTTCCCGCGCACCGAATTCCGTTCAGCGTTCGCGCAGACAGCGGCAAACGGGAAAGAGTTGACTATGCTCTGCGGAAACGGGACCGCATCCGCGTCCAGAACCCAAATCGCCTTTCTATGGGCGACGCGCTTTCCGGATACCACAGCTCCTTCGGTTACTTTGAAAAACACTGAACATATGGCTATTGGCCAGACATCCACAGTTCCGCTCGAGGTGAAAACCCGCGACTGGAAGATTGTGCCTCGCATACAGGACTGGCATCTGGTTTCCGCAGACGGTTCGGTATCTCAGCGGATAACCGCAAAGGCCAACGTAGAGAACAGGACTATCGAACTGGCTTCGGCCGGCGCGAAACTGAAACCCGGAACGTGGAAGCTGGCGGCTATGTGGGACTGGACGCCGATCGACGTTGGGGGCGAGATTGAGTTACACGAACTCAGCACGTTTCGAAAATCGCGTGTGGCGCCCCAGTCGCAGGACCGGATTATCCAGGGTGCTGGAAAGGTGTTGGTTTCTCTTGAAGGGGACGATTTCGAATTCGTCAACAAGCTGTCGTGGAAGAACTGCGACGACAAGTTTGCTCAGGCTTCTCCTATTCCGTTCATACTGCCCAAAGGTCCGCATGCCGGACCGCAAAACAGCCTTGAAACACAGATCGATACTCAATCAGCCAGGGCCGGAAATTACGAGTTCCTGATTGCGCAAAGCGACGGCGCGGATCACCCCGTTCCCTTCAAGGTGCTTCCAGCGCCGCCACAGATTTCGAATTTACCGATCCTGGTAAATACCGGGGAAGATGCGCACATTGTGCTGCGTGGGACCGGTCTGGATCGAATCGAGTCGATTTCGGCGGAAGGCGCCCGGATGCAGATGGACAATGCTGCAAGGGGTGATGAAAGAGGCGCAACCGTAACTCTGGACCCCGCATTGAAGACAGGCGCGACGCTGACGATTCGGGTGAAGGTGAAGGATTTCGACCAACCTGTCGCGATGAGTGGCGCCCTGGTTGTGGCGGGACCGCGGCCGGCGATCGAAGATATCCGGGTTTCAATGCCCCCATCAGCAGTCGCGCTCGAAGCCGGCGAAATTCCAGCGGATAGCGCGGTGAGCTTCGCGTTTGCGGTTAAACCTGCGGTTCCGGTGACATCTGTGGACCTCTATTGCGCGGCTACGCCTGACGCTAAGCCAGTCACAATCCCGGCCGGCCGGACAGTTGGCGGTAGCAGGTTGCGGCAGGAAGGCTCCGGAATACTGTTTCTTGCCTTTCAGCCAGGAAATGTCGGCCAGCCTGGATGCGATGTCATGGTCAGGGCGCATTCGGCAGCTAACGGAGATTCAGCGCCGAACAAGCTGGGAAAGATTGTTCTGCTGCCGAAGATCGAGTCCTTTCAGCTAACCGATCAAACAGCGCGCGATGGCGCCTTTTACGGCGAAATCAGAGGCAGGAATCTCGAAACCATCGCCAAAACCGGATGGGATGCTCAGACAGGGATCGCGACTGATTCGATCCCGACGCCTGCGGCGGACGGGGGAAGCATTGAGACGCTTCGCGTCGAAGAGCCGTGGCCGGCTCCGGCTCCGCATTCGCCTCTCTATATCTGGTTGCGTGGGGAAGAGAAGGGAAGAGCTACGACGGCAAAGTGGTGATGCTACCCAGGAGAATCCTTGAAGGCCAGGCCATTGCGAGGGTCTGGCCTGCGGGAGGATTGGACCTGCCGGGAACTAAGCTGCTGCTTTCTTGCCTGCGCGTTTGGATGACGCTTTCCTGGCCTGCGATGCAGTCCGCTTTGCGGCCCAGCGCCGTCTCATCGCTTCGGCCAGCCGTTTGCGACCTTCCGGCGTCATTCCGCCTCTGCGTTTCGCCGGGCCACGGCGGCTGGTGGAAGTAGATGCGCTTTGTTGTCCGGCTATCTCAATCCCACGCAAGGCGGACAGCGCGTTTTCGATGGCGGTTCGTTGGCGTTCGAGGCTGTCGATGATCTCTTTTATTCCATCTGCCATTCACTAATTCCTTTCACAGGAGCTTACCTGCCAAAAACAATAATATCCCAGCCAGACTGTTCTACTGGCAGTAAGCGTGACATAAAACCCCAGCCGCAGTATAAAGCTCATGACGCGATCGAGCCCCGGAGCTTTCGACGAAAGACCTGGGCGCCTAAGAGCCACGTCTGAAATTCAGCTCCTTAGACCTACGTAGAAGCACCATGAGATCCCGCTAATCCGGATGAAAGCCTATGAGCGCGCAGTCTGGATTCAGAGATCTGCAGTTGCGGTTCCGATGCCGCTGGTTTCGATGGTAAGAGTAGCTGGCGTGTATCAGAACGAAAATCTGCCCTGCAACTCAACCACGCGGCCGGCGAGCCCTGTAATCGCCCGCCCGAACGTGGGGTCTTCCACATGCGTATTCGAATCGCCGAAGCTGAACGGAGCCAGATTCAGTTTGTTAAATGCGTTGAAGAAATTGGCGCGAAGATCCAGCATCGCGTTCTCTCCCAGACCAGGAATCCTGCCGAACCGGATCTGCTTGACGAAACTGAAATCAGTATCGACGTAATGAGGTCCGCGGAACACGTTGCGGCCGATGCCGGGAGGGCCAGAGGTCAGAATATCGAAGTATTTCGTTCCCCCGCCGGGGAAATTGCCATTCGGCGAAAGAAACGTTGCGTTGCCATAGTCCGTGCCCGCGCCGCCCAGATATGCGACAGGGCGCGTCGGCGAAAGGCTCGGACCACCTGGCGTGCTTACCGACTGGCCCGTAACCGGAGTCCATGGAAAGCCCGTGTGCGCGGTGAAAATGGCATTGATCTGATATCCCCCGAGCAAAGCTCTTCGAAGGCGCGAACCGCTCTTCCCGAATGGCAGCTCATAAAGGGCCGAGAAGTTGAAATAATGGCGGACGTCGAAATCGGAGTCTCCGCGTTCGGATCTCAAGTTCTGCGGATACGTTTGATTCGTTACGAATCCAGGGCCTTCGTAGGACGATTCGTCTATGCTATGCGCCCAGCGATAGTTCGCCTGGAACTGCACGCCGTTCGAGAGCGAACGGCTCAGCGTGAGGAGCAAAGCGTTGAAGTTCGAGTTCACATCCGGCTGAATGAAGTAGACCGGCCCGAACACAGGATTGTTGGGGTATAGATAATTCTGATTCACGATACGAATCAGCTTGTGGTCCGTGCTGCCCTGATAAGCGGCGGTAGCAATGAAGCGGCTGGGCAGTTGCACGCTCGCACCGAGAGAGTAGATGTACGCGTATGGCGTCGATAGATGCCGCGGCGTACCCCACACCTGCGCCGCAGTCGGGAAAGCGGGGTTCGGATTCGGCGCGAGCGTAGCCGGATTGATCCCCGTGGCCAGCGCCGGATTCGACGGATAGCCGAAGAGCGTGTTATTTGCCCCGAGAGTGTAGAGAATCTGCCCGCCATCGAAAGGATTGGCCGCGCTTCCGCAGCAGATTCCATAATTCGCGACAAAGGGAGGATTTGTGCGCGAATTATCGAATAGCGCATCCGGCACGCGATTGTAGAACATACCGAAGCCGCCACGCAGAACAACACGCTTCTGCAGCACCGATGGGTTCCAGGCGAAGCCGGCACGCGGCCCGAAGTTCTTCTTATCGGCAGCGTAAAGCGATTTCACGATCTCGAGCCGGGAGTCGATAAGTCCATCAGGCCCGAACACAAGATTCGTAAGCCGCCCACGCGTCTCCGTGGGAGGAGAGAAGTATTCATAACGCAGCCCCAGATTCAGCGTCAGCGATGGCGTGACTTTCCAGTCGTCCTGAATGAATCCGGCATACGTCGTATCGCGAAAATAGCGCTGCGCAGTTGCAGGCGCCCCGGTAGTGGGATCCGCATTGATGCCTTCGTATACCGGAGCGTCGTTCGCAAGGTTGAACAGACCGCTGAACGAGTAAATAGGACGAGCGCCGCCGGCCAGGTTGTTGTTATCCTGCTCGCGCCGGACCTCCACTCCGAAGCGAAAGGCGTTGTTGCCGCGTACCCAGGTGAGCGTGTCGCGGCCTTCAATCGTGTTCTGCGCAAACACGGCAGGCGTTGCGCCGCCCTGCGGCGCGCCGAGTTCGAGATTGCCAAATGGATAGGACTCGACCTGCACGCGCGGAATGCCCCAGTTGGTAGCCGACGAAGCGCTGATCTGATTCGAGGCGAATCGGGTGAAGTTCCCTTTGGCTTCGTTGATCAAAGTAGCGCTTAATGTGTGGGTCCAGGTAGCGGTGAGTGCGATCGAAAGAGGGTTGTTGTGCAGATCTGCCATGGGCCGGCTGCCGGTTGACGTGTCGGAACTGACGCCGCGGAACATCGTGACATACGCGCCTGCTGCGATCGTGTCGCCGCCGTGCGTGAAATCAAGGCGCCCGTTGTACTGACTTCCGGTTTGACTGGCCGGATTGGAAAAAAGGCCAAACAGGGCGTCTGGTATCCCGTCGAGTCCGCCGCCGGCGCCTGCCGTGTAAGCGCCGCGCGCGCCGGTGATCGAACCGAGATCGAGTCCGCCTGAGACCTGTTGGCATGCGCCGGCTGCGAAAGTGGCGGAACAACCGATTGGGATCACGGAACTCATTCGCGGCGTCACGCCCGGCGAATCAAGGACCTTTGAAGTGATGGAATCCGGGCGCAGGCTCAAAACTGCCTGGCGATATTGGGGCGTCTCCACATAGCCGGTATAGGGGGTATCGGACCTGTTGCGGATTCCTTCGTAAGAGAAGAAATAGAACAGCCGGTTCCTGATAACCGGTCCGCTCAGGCTGGCGGCGTACTGGCGGAAAGAGTTTTCCACGCGCTGGGGAGGAGAATTGATGGCGCCGAATTTGTTGTAGGCGTTGAAATTTGGATCGTCGTATTTAAAAACGCCGCTGCCGTGAATCTGGTTGCTCCCGCTTTTCGAGACAACCTGGATTTGGGCGCCGGAGTTTCGGCCGAGATCGGCCGAATAGGCGTTTGAGGAAACCGTGATTTCGCTGATCGATTCCTGATTGGGCGTTATCACGGCGGCGCCGCCCCACGTCAGGCTGTTGACGCTAACGCCATCGAGCAGATAATTGTTCGCGGAGAGCCGCTGGCCGTTGGCGGCTATGGGAACCTGATTTTCACTTTGGAATATCGACAGGTTGGAGCCGCCCGGCCCGGTTGTATTCGGCAATGCGATCGCTTGTCCGCTGCCGTTGCGCGCGCCGTTGCCGAAAACTCCGGGAGTAAGGCGCAGCAGTTCATACGGATCTCGGCCGACTTCGGGGAGGCGCAGAATTTCTGTGGACGTCAGCGAGCGCTGAGTATTGGCCTGCTCCGTCTCCAGCGCGCCGGTGGTTTCGCCACTCACCGTTATGCTCGATGAAACCTGCGCTGTTTGCAGGTGAAGGTCGACGCCAGCGACGGATTCAGCCGCGACGTGAATGTCATTGACCGTCAGATCCGCGAAGCCCGACTTCTTCGCAACCAGAGAGTACGTGCCGGGAGCGAGTTCGGAAAAGCGATAGAAACCTTCGGGGCTTGAAGTGCTCCGCCGCTCCTGTGAAGTCGCCTCGTTACGGAGAGTAATATCGACGCCGGGGACTTCAGCCTGAGCAGGATCGAGAACAGAGCCCTGAATCGCGCCGCGGAATTGAGCCGAAGCAGCGCCTGCGAAAATGATCGCAAAATAGCCTGTGCGGGCGAGTCGATTGGAACGTCGCATAAAAGCGCGAATGCCCTCTTGCGATTGAAATCATAATCGCCCGCAGCGCAACAAGGCGGTACAATGGCGTTCGAAAAGACCGGTCAAAAGTATTGTGTGGTTCAGAAATTCACTGGCATTCTTTGTGCCGGCGAATGAATGTGCCGAAACCGGCGCCTGGGCATTTCACGCTGTGGCTCGCTCGGGAAGCAGCGCCCGCAGGTAGTGGGACTGCGGAGCATGAACAACAGATCCGCTACGCTCGACCTCGTGAAACGAAATCTGCCAGATCCGTTCCGTTCTTCCGGCCCACAGTCCTGATCGAAACTATGCCTGCTTGATCGCCTGCCCCGCGCCGGCGAGGTTGGCGAGTTTCATTTCGGAATACTTGCGGGAAAGAATCACGCCGTCTGCGCCTCCTTCAAAAGCGGCTTTCACTGCGTCACGCACCCCGGTCGGCGAACACTTGCTGTGGTCGGCGGCGGTGGGTATATCGATATCGATGCCGGGCCAGAGCTGCGTTTTCGCCCCGGCCAGACCATTGCGGGCGCGTTTGGTTTCGCGAAGAACGTAGTCGCTCGACAAACCTGTATGCGGTATTCTTTCGATGCTCCCTTCGTCTTTATAGCCCAGAACATCGTAATGGAAATGCAGCAAATCTTCAGCAGCAACGCCTTTATATTGCGTTTGAGCGACGCTTTCAATGTAA
>Ga0070680_100001957_pt1 | contig 15160 bp, 12 predicted proteins | sample KBSC73BmetaG_FD_64672 | JGI IMG/M metagenome (GOLD analysis project Ga0070680, IMG submission 64672) | Corn rhizosphere microbial communities from Kellogg Biological Station, Michigan, USA - KBS C7-3B metaG | ecosystem: Host-associated > Plants > Roots > Rhizosphere | place: USA: Michigan...
AGCGACGACATCGACATCGTGCTATCCGATGTGACGATGCCCGGCATGACGGGCATCGATCTGTCCTACCACATCCGCGAGCAGTATCCCAGCATGCCCGTCGCGATCGTCTCGGGCGACGTAAGCGAGTTGGAGCGGCACATCATCGGCCGAGCCGACGTGCCCTTCATCAAGAAGCCGTTCCATGCCGAATCGCTGTACAGCGCTCTGCGCGACGCGATTCGCCGCCGCGAGAACGACGCCTGAGCTCTTTCGGCCCTTCGCGAGCTCGCCGAATGAACGAAGCGGCCCCGGAGTGCATCCGGGGCCGCTTCGTTCATTCGGCGAGCAGTCTTACTGCTTGTTGAATGTGAACTTCATCGACAGCGACTGGCCGCCGGCGCTGATGTCGCGCTGCATGTGCAGCACCTTGCCGCCGTCGTCCAGCGACCACCGTTCGGTGAACGTCAATGACTGGCCATTCATGTCGCCCGTCGTCGTGATGGCGAGCGCCTGGTCGTCCCACTTTGCCGTGGACGAGAGCTCCATCGACATGCCGTTCGCGGAGATCGTGTTCTTCGCCGCGGTGCCGTCCAGATTGTACGTCATGGACGACTTCTGCTCGCCCATCTGGGAGCTCGCGACGCTCTCCACTTTGACCGTCTTGGGGTCCTGCGCGACGGTCAGGCTGCCGGACGTCGGAGCGGGCATTCCACCGGCTTCGACGCTCTTCGGATCGAGCACCCACTTTCCGGAGAAATCGGGGTGGGACTGCGCCGCGAGCGGCGAGGCCAACGTGGCCAGGGCAAACGCGACTGAAACGAGACGACGCATCGGATCTCCAGGAGTGTGAGTGTTCTGTCGTTCTGCGTGTGCTACTTCTTCTTCGCCTTGCTCGCGCTGGGCTTGCTTACGCTGGGCTTGCTCGCGGCGGCGGGCGCATCGCGGAAGAGTCGCGTGTCGCCTTCGGCCGCGTACTGCACCTTCGCGCTCTGCTCCACCTGCTGGATCGCAAGCCGCGACGAATCTAACGAGACGCTGAAGCTCGCCTCTCGGTCGAGGAGCCTCAGGTCGGGAACTTTGACATCGAGGTTGAACCACCGCGTGAGCTCGGCGATGACGTCACGCAGTTGCTTGTGCGTCACCGCCACGTGGCCGTCGACCCAACCGAACTCTTGCGCCCGTTCGTCTTCCGTCGGAGCGCGCATCGTACCCTTGTCGACGAAGATCGATTGGTTGGCGGCCACTGTACTGGACTGCTTACCCGACTTCACCGTCACGCTTCCCTCGCGCACGAGGACCATCATCCCACTATCCGAGGGATACGAGGACACGACGAAGCTCGTTCCAGTGGCAATCACGTGCACGCGCTTCGCAACAACCCGGAACGGAAGCTTCTGGTTCGGTGCCACATCGAATTGCGCTGTGCCTTCGACTCTGATCGCGCGAAGCTTCGTCGGAAATCCCTCGGGCTCCCACACCTTGGTCTCGGGGCCGATGCGCATCTTCGTCCCATCGGTGAGCGTCACCGAGCCGATCTGCCCCGCACTGGACTGAATCGGCTGAAGACCTGGCGCGCTGACGGCGGCCAGCACCGCGTCGTCTTCGCCGAGCCGATCGACGTACAGAACGCCGGCGACCGACAGCCCGAGCGCGACGATGCCGATCACAACCGGAATGACCCACGACCGTCGCCTGGCGACAGCCTTCATATGCTCCGCGGCATCATGCCGTCCAGCAGATGCGACCGCCGCGTGCGAATCCGTCGTGTTTCCGGTACCGTGAATCGCTTTATCGATCGCCTCCCAGGAACGGGCCGCGTCCGCCTCCGGTGAGCTGTGCGTCGCGGTCTGCACCTGGTCGCGCCCGCCGTGCGTCCCGAACCGATGGGCGGCGGCATGCCGACTGATGGCGCGCGCGATTCCGTGCTGCACCTGATCGTCGAGGAACGCCTCGACATGCTGCGCGGATGGCAGCTCCGCGCGGTTGGCCCACGCGGCGACGAACGCCGCTTCGACCACGCGCGCCGCATGCGACGACGCGTCGCCGAGCTGCGATCGCGCGTGCGCGACCCGCGTTGCATACTCGGCGTCGAAGACGCGACGCAGCACGCCTTCGTCGGCGAGAAAAGCAGTGGGAGAACTGGGCGATCCGGTCAGGGCACCGCCGTCGCGTGGGGGAACACTCGTCGACATGCAGCCTCCAGGGCTCTCAGTTGTGCCGCTATCATGGCACGCGGGAGCGCCGTGCGCGAGTCCGCGATGTCAGGACGCTTCGTGCCAGATTCCCTGATCCTTGGTCTCGTGCAGCAGCAGGCTGCCGACGACGAATGTCACGAGCGCCACGCCGATCGGGAACCAGAGCCCCGCGTACCGATTGCCCGTCGACGCCACGATCGCCGTCGCGATCACGGGCGTGAATCCGCCGAACCAGCCATTCCCAAAGTGATATGGCAGCGAGAGCGACGTGTATCGAATACGCGCCGGGAAGCTCTCGACCAGGAACGCGGCGATCGGTCCGTACACCATCGTCACATAGAAGACCTGAATGAAGATCAGGCCGACCAGCGCCCAGAAGTTCAGGGGGTTCGACAGCGCCGACATGGCTTTGTAGATCGGGATGTACGTGACGGCCGCGAGCAGACAGCCGGCCATGATGATCTTCTTGCGGCCGATGCGATCCGAGAGACCGCCGAACACGACGAAGAACGGCGTCCCCAGCACGAGGCCGATGGCCACGATCTTGTAGGCCGTGTCGACCGGCACCTTCAGAATTGTCTGAAGGAAGAAGAGCGCGTAGAACTGGCCGGTGTACCACACGACCGCCTGTCCCGCCGTCGCACCGAAGAGCACGATGAAGACACCTTCCACCGCTCCGCCGTGCCGTAGGCGTCGGTGAGCGGCGCCTTCGACGTCTTACCGGCCTCCTTGAGGCGCGCGAACAGCGGCGATTCGGACATTCGTGAGCGGATGTAGTACGACACGGCGACGAGTACCGCCGAGAGCAGGAACGGGATGCGCCAGCCCCACGCCTTGAAGTCGGCGTCGGTCATCGCGTGCTTGGTCAGCAGGATGACGATGAGCGACAGAAACAACCCGAAGGTCGCGGTGATCTGAATGAACGATGTGTAATAGCCGCGCCGGTCGTCGGGCGCGTGCTCGGCGACATAGACCGCCGCGCCGCCGTACTCGCCGCCGAGCGCGAGTCCCTGCAGCAGCCGCAAGGTGACGAGGAGAATCGGCGCGAAGACGCCGAGCGTTCCATAGCCCGGCAGCAAGCCGATGACGGCGGTCGAGCCGCCCATGATCAGCAGCGTGATCATGAACGCGTACTTCCGCCCGACGAGATCGCCGATCCGGCCGAAGACGAGTGCGCCGAAGGGCCGGACCGCGAATCCCGCGGCGAACGTCGCGAGCCACTTGAGCAGCGAGATCGTGGCGTTCGTCTCCGGGTAGAACACGCCGGAGATGACGGCGGCGAGACTTCCAAAGATGTAGAAGTCGTACCACTCGATCACGGTGCCGGCGGACGACGCGATGATCACGCCCCAGATCTTTCGCTCGGCATTGCTGGCGACCGTCGGTGTCAGCGGTCGCGTGGGTGCCGCGGAGGAAGTCGTCATGGGCGACAATACTGCGCCACGGTCGACGGCTTCGCAAAGTTCTAATGCGTGCCCTTACGTCTGTGCGTCGAGCACCTGAATGTCGGCGTGCTCGAGCAATCACGCGTTGCCCTCGAGCTCGTCGACGAGCCCGTTGGGAAGCGGCGCATCGAAGTCCGGAGCGATCACGACCCGACCAGCCCAAGTGCCGGGCACGCGACGCTCCTGGACCGCGCGGAGCGGCAACCCGACACCCCCCGCGGCGTGCACCGTCACCAATCCAGCGCGTCCACCACCGAATAGACGTGCCGAGCCTTGCGAGGGGGATTCGAACGCCGGATACTCATACTGCGTAGAGAGAACGGAAATCGGCTCGTCCCCCGGTCGGGGACGGGCGCAGGACAATCGCACGGGACGTCCCGGCAGGCAGCACCAGAAACTCGGCGCGGCAGCGGCTCGCGAGCACGCGAGCATGGAGGATCGGGCTCGATGAAGGTTGTCTTTGTCTCGGCCGCAGCGGCGACGGCCGCGCTGGCATTCACGGTGGGCACGGCCATCGGCGGCCGAGTTCCGCCGACCACGATCTCCCGGCGTCCAATCGCGGCGCCTTCCCTGCCCCATCCAACGCCACACGCGACCACGCCCCGGATCTCCGCGGCGGCGCTCAACGGCGTGATCCAGCAATATTGCGGCGAATGCCACAATGACAATTTGCTCACGGGCAACCTGTCGCTGGACAAATTCGACGTCGAGAAAGCATACGCGAGCGACAGCACCGCGGAACGGATGGTTCGCAAGCTGCGCGCGCAGATGATGCCGCCGCCGGGGCAGCCGCGGCCGAGTCCCGATACGCTGCTCGCGCTCGTGCAGACGATCGAGGAGAACGTCGACCACGCGGCGCAGCCCAATCCCGGCACACGCACGTTCCAGCGGCTGAATCGCGCCGAGTACGAGGCCGCGGTGCGCGATCTGCTGGCGGTCGACGTCGATGCGGGCGACTACCTGCCGCTCGATACCAAGAGCGCGAACTTCGACAACATCGCGGATGTGCAGTCGATCTCCGCAACGTTGCTCGAGTCGTATCTCAACGCGTCGGCGGCGGTCAGCCGGTTGGCGATCGGCGATCGCAAGGCCGCGGCCCTGGCGACGACCTATCCCGTCTCGCCGTTCGCGTCGCAGTATCCGTGGGACCATGTCGAGGGCGCGCCGTACGGGACGCGTGGCGGCGTGGTCACCGACCACGCATTCCCCGCCGACGGCATGTACACGTTCCGCGTGAACGTCGAGGGCGGCGTGGGCACGAAGCTCCAGGACATCGACCTCTCGATCGACGGCGAGCGCGTGGCCCTGATGCACTACGAGAAAGGCGTCGAGCCGTCGGCGGCGTCCGCGGACGAGCCGCTCGGTGCGGACTTCATTCGGACCGAGCCCATCTTCGTGAAGGCCGGGCAGCATCACGTGTCGTCCGCCTTCGTGCGGCAGATGGACGGCCCGTATGAGGATTTGATCAAGCCGCATGATTGGTCCGAGGCGGGCAAAGGCACCGCGAGCACGGGCACGACGACGCCGCCGCACGTGCTCGACCTGACGATCATCGGGCCGCAGAAGACGACCGGCATCTCCGAGACGCCGAGCCGGAAGATCATCTTCTCGTGCCGGCCGTCCAGGACCCTGAGCGCCAAGGCCTGCGCCGAGCAGATCGTCACGCGGCTCGGGACGAAGGCCTATCGTCGTCCGCTCACGCAGCAGGACAAGGACGGCTTGATGTCGTTCTACACGAAGGCCGCAGCGGCCGGCGACTTCGAGAGTGGCATTCAGGCCGCGCTGCAGGCGATGCTCGCGAGCCCGCGGTTCGTGTTCCGCTTCGAGCGCCAGCCCGAGAACGCGCAGCCCGGATCGGACTATCAGCTCGACGACTACGATCTCGCGTCGCGCCTGTCGTTCTTCCTGTGGGGCAGCCTGCCGGACGACGAGCTGCTCGCGCAGGCGAAAGCGCACAAGCTCTCCGATCAGAAAGTGCTCGATCGCGAGATGAAGCGCATGCTGGCCGATCCGCGCTCCGAGGCGCTCGCCACGCGCTTCGCCTCGCAGTGGCTGCGGCTGCAGGACCTCGACAAGGTGCGTCCCGACGCGTTCTGGTTCCCGGATTACAACCAGCAGCTCGCCGACGCGATGCGGACGGAGACGGAGCTCTTCTTCAACGACATCGTCAAGAACGATCGCAGCATTCTGGATCTCTTCACGGCGAATTACACGTTCGTGAATGAGCGCCTCGCGCGCCATTATGGAATTCCGAACGTGTCGGGCCGCGAGTTCCGCCGAATCGAGTACCCCGACGGCAACCGTCGCGGGATTCTTGGCCAGGGCGCGATTCTCGTGCAGACGTCGCTCGCGAATCGCACGTCGCCCGTGCTGCGCGGCAAGTGGGTGATGGAGGTGCTCCTCGGCTCACCACCGCCACCGCCGCCGCCGAACGTGCCAACGCTCGACGAGACCGCGGACGCGAAGGACGGTCATCCGCTCACGACGCGCGAGCGCGTGGAGCTGCACCGGAAGAATCCGGTGTGCGCGTCGTGCCACAAGTTCATGGACCCGATCGGCCTCGCGCTCGACAACTTCGACGTGACCGGCCGCTGGCGCTATCGCGAGAACGGCGTGCTGCTCGACACGCAGGGCATCCTGTACGACGGCACGCCGATCTCGACGCTGCCACAGCTCGTCGACGCGCTGCTCAAGCGGCCGATCCCGCTCGTCCGGATGTTCACGGAAAATCTGATGGCGTACGCCGTCGGCCGCCGGATGGAAGACTTCGATCAGCCGACCATTCGCGCGATCTCGAAGACCGCGGCCGACAATGGTTACAAGTTTTCGGATTTCGTTGCGGGAGTCGTGAACAGCTCCGCGTTCAGGAGCAAGCGAGTCGAGCCAGTCGCGGCGACGCAGGACCATCACTAACGGCGCAGCACCTCGGGGCGAGGACCCACACGATATGCAAATCCTGACCGGAAAGAGCCTCCCACGTCGGACGTTCCTGCGCGGCATGGGCGCCATGGTCGCCTTGCCGTATCTCGATGCGATGGAGCCTGCGCTGAAGTCGTTGTCGAAAGCCGCTGGCGGGTCAGCGGCGGCGGACAAGACGCGGCTCGTCTGCATCGAGCTCGTACACGGATGCGCGGGATCGAACACGTGGGGCGCGAGCAAGAACCTCTGGGCGCCGGGGGAAGTCGGCACCGCGTTCGAGCTGAATCCGGAAGGCGCGCTCGCCTCGCTCGAGCCGTGGCGCAAGTATCTGACGATCGTGAGCAACACCGATACGCGCATGGCCGAAGCGTTCGACGCGCCCGAGATCGGCGGCGATCACTTCCGGTCGAGCGCCGTGTTCCTCACGCAGTCGCACCCGAAGCAGACGCAGGGCTCGGATCTCTACGTCGGCACCTCGTTCGACCAGATCATCGCGAAGAAGATCTCCGGCGACACCGCGATCCCATCGATGCAGCTCTGCATCGAGAACCTCGATCAGGCCGGCGGCTGCTACTACAACTACGCGTGCGCGTACACCGACACGATCAGTTGGGCGAGCCCGAGCGAGCCGCTGCCGATGATTCGCAATCCACGCGTCGCGTTCGATCAGCTCTTTGGCGCGGGCAACGACAATGCGGATCGCGTCGCGCGTCGCAAAGCGAAGCAGAGCATTCTCGATTGGGTCATGGGCGACCTCTCGAGCATGAAGCGCCAGCTCGGTCCCGCGGACCAGCAGCGTGTCGACAAGTATCTCTCCGACGTGCGAGAGCTCGAGCGTCGCATCCAGACGGTCGAAGCACGCAACACGAGCGGTGAAGCACGCGAGCTGCCCGAAGCACCGGCTGGTGTGCCCGATTCATTCAGCGAGCACATGAAGCTGATGTTCGACTTCCAGGTGCTCGCATTCCAGTCGGACATGACACGCGTGTTCTCGTTCAAGACGGGACGCGATGCATCGAGCCGAGCGTATCCGGAAAGCGGCACGGACAAGGGGTTCCATCCGGCGTCGCACCATGGTGGACGCGAAGCGAACATCCTCGACTTCAACAAGATCAATCGCTATCACGTGAGCATGCTCCCGTACTTCCTGGACAAGCTCAAGAGTACCATGGATGGCGACAAGGATCTGCTCGAGCAGACGATGATCGTGTACGGCTCGCCGATGGCCGATGGGAACATCCACAATCATCGCCGCTGTCCGCTGCTGGTTCTGGGGCACGGCAATGGCCGGCTTGCGGGCAACATGCATCTCAAGGCACCGGACGGAACGCCGATGGCGAACGTCTTCCTGAGCCTCGCGCACCAACTCGGCGTCGACATGAAGAGCTTCGGCGACAGCACCGGCGAGCTCGCCCTTTCGGTCTGAGGAGCAGAGAGATGAAGAGGGATCCACGTCTCGCACGATTGGCGGGCCTCATCGGACTGGTCATCGCGGTGGGTGCCGCCGCAACCCCTGGCTTACCGGCGCCGGCGCCAGTCGCGGACGCCGCGATGCACGGCGACGTGAGTGGCGTGCGTGCGCTGATCAAGCAGGGCAAGAGCGTCAACGCCGCACAGGGTGACGGCATGACGGCGCTGCACTGGGCAGCGGAGCGCGGAGATTCGGCGCTCGCGGTGCTGCTGCTCGCGGCCCACGCGAACACCGCGGCGACGACGCGCATCGGCAACTATACGCCGCTGCACATCGCCAGCCGAACGGGCAGTGCGCCGGTGGTTCGCGCGCTGATCAAAGCGGGCGCGAACGTCAAGGCAACGACGATGAGCGGTGCGACAGCGCTGCATCTCGCCGCGGCCGCGGGCAATTCCGATGTCGTGACGGCGCTCCTCGACGCCGGCGCGGATCCGAACGCGAAGGAAGCGCAGTGGGGCCAGACACCGTTGGTCTTCGCGGCGGAATATGATCGTGCGAACGCGATTCGCGTTCTGCTCAAGCACGGCGCGGATCCGTCGATTCACACACGCGTCGAGAACATTCACGACGAGACGGCGAAGGAGCAGGCCGCGGCGAAGAAGCGGAATCAGGTTCTCATCTCATTCGAGCCGGACAAGCACAAAGTCGATTCGGCGAAGATCAAAGCGGCCGCGGCGGCGGCGGCCGCACAGCAGGCGGGCAGCGCGAATGATCCAGCGGCGCTGAATGGAACCGGCGCGGCACCGGGCGGCGCGGCGCGCGGCGGCCGCGGCGGTCCCGCGGGGCCGAAACCAGTGGGACCGTTCACGGCCGAGCAGATCCAGCAGGCGATCGACTCGGGTCGGACGCTGTTCGCGAAGTCCGACGTGCCGACCGGTCCGGTCACCGAAGAAGTCGACACGTTGAACGGCGGAGTGGCGGGCTACGCGAATTCCGTCGGCGGCGTCGGCGGGCTCACCGCGCTGCATCACGCCGTCCGTCAGGGCAACGTCGCCGCCGCGCTCGCGCTGCTCGACGGCGGCGCGAACATCAACGATCAGAGCGAGGTCGATCACACGACACCGCTGTTGATGGCGACGATCAACGGGCAGTTCGACGTCGCGATGAAGCTCATCGAGCGCGGCGCCGATCCGAACATTCCCGCGACGTCGGGGATGACGCCGCTCTATGCGGCGATCAACACGCAATGGGCGCCGAAGTCACGCTATCCGCAGCCCGAGGCGATTCAGATCCAGAAGACGCCGTACCTCGACGTGGTGAAAGCGCTGCTCGAGAAGGGCGCGAATCCCAACGTGCGCCTGACGTCGCAGCCGTGGTACTTCGCGTACAACAACTGTGGCAGCGGCAACTGCGGCCTCGAGAACATCGAAGGGACGACGGCGTTCTGGCGCGCGGCATACGCGCTCGACGTCGACGCGATGAAGATGCTCGTCGCGCATGGGGCCGATCCGAACATCCCGTCGCAGCGGATGGCGCAGGCCGCCGGCCGCGCCGCGCGTGGTGGACGCGGCGGCCGCGGTGGTGGCGGCGCTGATTCGACGGGCGGGCGCGGCGGCGGCGCGTTCGCGCGCGGTGGTGGAGGCGGCGGACGCGGCGCTGCACCGCAGCCGCCGACCGATCCCGCCATCGATTCCGCGGCGAAGGCCGCTCCGGTCGGGCTGGGCGTCTATGCGATTCACGCGGCCGCCGGTGTGGGCTACGGCAACGGCTTCGCGGGCAACTCGCACCGACACGTGCCGGACGGCTGGATGGCGGCCATGAAGTATCTCGTCGAAGATCTGCACATGGACGTCAACGCACGCGATCAGCAAGGCATGACGCCGTTGCATCACGCGGCCGCGCGCGGCGACAACGAGATGATTCTCTATCTCGTCGCGCACGGCGCCGATCCGAAGGCCGTGTCCCGCACCGGCCGTACGACGGTCGATATGGCGAACGGTCCGGTGCAACGTCTGCGTCCCTTCCCCGAGACCATCACGCTCCTCGAGAAGCTCGGCGCAAAGAATCAGCATCGGTGCGTGTCCTGCTGATCCGCTAGCAAATGCCGATCTTCGATTTCACCTGTCGCGCGTGCGCGCACGCGTTCGAAAAGCTCGTGCGCGGCGACGCGCACCCGGTGTGTCCATCATGCGGATCGAATGACGTCGAGCGTCAGCTTTCGTTGCCGACCGTGAAATCGGAGACGACGCGGGGACTCGCGATGGCGGCGGCCAAACGTCGCGACAAGGTTCAGGGGCGCGAGCGCGTCAATGAGCAGCGGAACTACGAGCTGCATCACGACGATTAGCGTTCGTGATCCTTGGAGGCCGCGCTCCAGAGAGAGATGCAACGTCTGGATACGGGCAACTGCCGGGAACCGCAGACGGGTTCTGAACGGGACTACGTGAAGACCAGACCGCAACTGCTTTGGCCGCTGACAAAAACGGACGCAGACGGACACGAACTGGCGCGACGAAAGTCCCTCGCGCAACGAGCCCGGATCTTTCTTGGTCGAAAAGCCGCTCGGTCAGCCAATAGGAGCTGACCGAGCGGCTTTTCACAATTCAATCAAGACCCTGCGACACCCCTCTGCTCGTCGAGTGCGGTCCAAGTTTGTTGCCCGTCCGCAGTTCCAGTCAGTTGCCCGTATCGGGACGTTGCCACTTTCCTCGAGGCGTGATCTCCAGGGATCGCAATCTCTACCGAATAGGTTCAGACGCAGCTTTCAGCATCAGGTCGACGTGTTCTGATGCCTGTTGCAGCCCGCCTTCGCCTTTATCCCAGCCGATGCGGCCGTCGCCATTCTTGTCCACACCCGCGATGAGCTGCTGCGTCAGCGGCACGAGCTGATTCACGAGCGCCGCCGCATCCGACGCGGACGTCGCGGCCTGAATGGCCTTCGCGATCGCGATCGCGCTGTCCGCGCGCTCGATGGTGCTGTGCGCCGCGGTCGCCACATGCCCCGCGTGCATGATCACGTTCGGCGACGCGCCCTGTGCCTTCGCGGCGAGATCGACATGCGTCGCAACGCCCAACGCAGCCTTCTTCACACCGTAGCCGAGTCCGGGACCCATCGGCATGATGCTGGGATCGAGCGCGTTGAGCACATGCCCCGCGTGCAGCTTCATGGCATCGAGATTCGTCGGCGAGCGCGCGGCGAGCGCCGCGTGCTGGGCGGCGGTCTTCGCTTCCGCGAGCGCGACCGGGAGCAGCCCTTGCTTGTTCGGCGTATCGCCGAACGAGTTGACCACGTGGCCGATGTGCACGCCGACCGGACCATCAGGGACTTTCACCAGCGGAGCGGCCGGCAGCGCCGGCGCGAGCGTACCAGGAAGAGGTGCACCGGTGAGCTTCGCGGTCACCGAATCGAACATCCGCCGCGCCGCGGGATTGGTGCTGATGACGTACTCGCGGCGCCGATAGTCGGCTTCGCTCACGTTGTTGTGTTGCAGGACCTCCGCGAGATCGTGCTGCAACTTGTCGCGGACCTCCTGCTGCTGCTCCGGCTTCGCGTTGCGCGCCGCCGCGAGCTGCGCCTGTGCGGAATCGCGAACGACGCCGAGTGCGAGCTCCAGCTTCGCGAAGGCGGCGATCTCGTCGGGACTCATGCGCGGCGCGGTTGCGGGCGTGCCCTGCGCGGTCGGCGCGCCTTGCGCGGGCAGCGTCGACGCCGCGAATACGCCGAGAGCGGCGATGACGGTCGTCGAAGCGAACGAGCGAACGATGCGTGGGGAATGCACTCCGTCCTCCGGCTGCCGAGTGACGACGAGAAGCTACGCGTCGTGCCCGTGCGCGGCTAGGAGAGCAGGCGCGAGCCCGCATCTCGATGGAGTCCCGTGCGTCGAGCACGTCGATTCGATGCGGCGATACTAAGAGACATTTGCGCGTGCGTCGGCGCGGATTTCTTTGTGCGTGGCACGCTGAACGCGACGGCAGATTGCCATTGCCTCCCCCGTGGGCCGTGTCATGCGCCGTGTCGTATCGATCGCCTGGTTGTCGCTCTCCGTTGCCGCGTTCATGCCGGCCGCGGCGCAGCGGTACTTTCAGTCGTCGGGCATCGACCCGACCATGCCGAACGTGCCGTATGATGGACGGTACACGTTCGCGCGCCTCGTGTACACGGGCGGGCCAGGCAACTTCTACTATCGCAACGAGCCGTCCTGGGCACACGGCTACAACGATGCCGAGACGAATCTGCTGAAGATCGTGCGCGAGGTGAGCGACATCAATGCGAACCTCAGCGGGTCGAACGTGTTCGCGATCGACGATCCTCGGCTGTTTCGCTATCCGGTCTCGTACATGACCGAAGCCGGCTACTGGGTGATGACGGACAAGGAAGCCGCGGCGCTTCGTAAGTATATCCTAAAGGGCGGCTTTCTCATCCTGGACGATTCACGCGACGGACGCTCGCCCGGCAACATGGGCTGGGCGAACATCGAGGCGAACTTCCACCGGATCTTTCCGGAGCTGCACTTCGTCGATCTCACGGTGGCGCACCCGATCTTTCATTCGTTCTTCGACATCGAGTCGTTCGACATCGTGCGTCAGTATTACGACGTCGGCCGGCCGATCTTCCGCGCGTTGTTCGAGAACAACGATCCGACGAAGCGGATCATGGTGATGGTCAACTTCAACACGGATGTCTCGAACTACTGGGAGTTCTCGGCGACGGGATTCGTGCCCGTTGCCGAATCGAACGAGGCGTACAAGCTCGGGGTCAACTATCTGGTCTACGCGCTGACGCATTGAGCGGATGGTGGACGCCGCGCCACGGACGGACACGCCGTCGCAGCTCCTAGCCGGTCTTTGGCGCTTCAGAAAACTTCGGGGAGCGGTGCCAGCACTCGGCGACGGGAACGACATCACTGCCGAACATCCGAGACACGCCGAGACCGTTTGAAACACTGAGCGGCCGGAGCGCCTCGATCTCTCGCACGCAAGCTCCGGTCTTCTGTTCAGCGACTAGCGGCCAGCGCCGAAGGGGTGCACGTTTTGGCCATGCCCGTTCCTACCGTTCTGCGCCGCCACTGGCTCATCAGCGTCATCGTGGTCGTGATCCTCGTGCCCGTGCTCGTCTTCGTCATCTGGTCGACGATCACGCTGCACTACACCTACGCGACCGGCGATCGCGCAGGGTATCTCCAGAAGATCTCGAAGCGCGGATGGCTCTGTAAGACGTGGGAAGGCGAGCTTCAACTCACGGCGATTCCTGGCGCGGCACCGGACAAGTTCATCTTCACCACACGATCCGATTCCCTTGCCAACGAGTTGAATCGGCTGGCGGGCCAGCACGTCTCGCTGCATTACGAGCAGCACAAGGGCGTGCCGAGCTCCTGCTTTGGCGACACTGAGTATTTCGTGACAGGCGCGCACCTCGTTTCCGCGATGCGATAGCGCAGTAACGAACTGGCCGCGCAGCAAGCACGGCTCTTGCCCCCTCTCCGCGTGATTCGAGTCGTTGCGGAGAGAGCATGTCGACATCGTCAGCGACGCCGCCACTCGGCGTCGGCGAGCGCGCGCCGGAGCTTCCGGCGAGCACCCGGATTGCGCGTGGGTGTGCCGAGCAGGCCGGCGAGAGTGCCGCGGTAGTCATCGCGTTTCATCCCCCCCACTGGGACCCTACGCTCGAGGAGCAGATGCGTTCGCTCACTCCGATCGCAGCGGAGGCGAGCGTCGAGCCCATTCTGATCTCGAGCAACGATCCACTCGCCGAACGATTTGGCGTGGCCGGGTGTTCCGCGGTGTTCGTCATCGGCAGCGACGGGCGCATCGTGTGGCGCCACGTCGCCGGCGTCGATCGACTCGACACGCGGAGCACCGCATGGACGCGACGCGAGTTCGTCGCGACGGGCGCCGCGGCCGCGATCGCGCTTCTGCTCGAGCCGACGCTGCGTCGCGCTCGCGCCGAAGTCGCGACGCCGGCGGTGGCGAGCGGCGCCGCGGTGCCCGTCACGCTCACGGTCAATGGCACCGCCATTCATCTCACCCTCGATCCGCGCGTCACGTTGCTCGACGCGCTTCGCGAATACGCCGGCCTCACGGGAAGCAAGAAGGGCTGCGATCACGGACAGTGCGGCGCCTGCACCGTGCACGTCGACGGACGACGCGTGCTCTCGTGTCTCACCTTCGCGGCGATGCAGCAGGGCAAGCAGATCACGACGATCGAGGGCCTCGCCGCAACGGCCGGTGCATCCGCGGTGGACGGGCTGCATCCGATGCAGCGCGCGTTCATCGAGCACGACGGCTTCCAGTGCGGCTACTGCACGTCGGGCCAGATCATGTCGGCAGTCGCGGTCACCCGCGAACCCTGGGGTGACAGCGACAGCGACCTGCGCGAAGCCATGAGCGGCAACATCTGTCGATGCGGGGCCTACCCCGGAATCGTCGCCGCTGTGCAGGATGTTCGACGCAGCGCCCGAGGACACTCCCGATGAGACCGTTCGATCTCGTGACCGCAACGGACGTCTCGAGCGCCGTGCGCGCGGGCCGCGAGGCCGCGGCGAGATTCGTGGCCGGCGGAACGACACTGATCGACCTGATGAAGCTCGACGTGGAGCGGCCGACCACCGTCGTCGACGTCAATCCGCTCGCGCGCCGAGACCCGTCGCTCGCCCAGGTCACGGACCTCCCCGGCGGCGGCATCCGGCTCGGGGCGCTCGCCCGCATGAGTGATGTCGCATGGGACCCGCGCATCCGCGAGCGATATCCGATGGTGAGTCAATCCTTGCTGCTCGCGGCGTCCGGACAGCTTCGCAACATGGCCACGATGGGCGGCAACATTCTCCAGCGGACGCGGTGTCCGTACTTCCGTGACACGGCGATGCCCTGCAACAAGCGCGAGCCCGGCACCGGCTGCTCGGCGATCGACGGCTTCAATCGCCCGCACGCCATCCTCGGCACGAGCGAACACTGCATCGCGACGCACCCCTCCGATCTCGCGGTCGCGCTTGCGGCGCTCGACGCCACCGTGCGCGTGCGCGGCGCCGCCGAACGCACGATTCCATTCGCGAACTTTCATCTGCTGCCCGGCGACCATCCGGAGCGCGAGACGACGCTCGAACACGGCGAGCTGATTACGGCGATCGATCTCCCTGCCCTGCCTCTCGCGCGCCGCTCGCTGTATCTCAAGGTGCGGGACCGCGCGAGCTATGCCTTCGCGCTCGCGTCGG
>Ga0070680_100001959_pt1 | contig 15158 bp, 16 predicted proteins | sample KBSC73BmetaG_FD_64672 | JGI IMG/M metagenome (GOLD analysis project Ga0070680, IMG submission 64672) | Corn rhizosphere microbial communities from Kellogg Biological Station, Michigan, USA - KBS C7-3B metaG | ecosystem: Host-associated > Plants > Roots > Rhizosphere | place: USA: Michigan...
GTTTTTTCCCACCAGGCCGTCCCAGGATTGGGGCGATCCCGCTTCGATGGCGACAATCGGGACGCCCGGCGGCAACACCGCGTTGCGATAGCTCTCGGGCTGCTTGCCGAAGTACTCGAGGCAGGGCATCGACACGGCCCGGGGCCGTCTGCCCTCAGCCGTCAGCTTTTCATACGCGCCGAGGATGAGCTCCACTTCTGAGCCGCTGGCCACGAGCACAACGTCAGGGTTCCCGCCATCGGCGAGTACATATCCACCCTGATGCAGGCCGGCCGCGGGCGCGAATTTCGTCCGATCCACCACGGCCACTTTCTGCCGCGTGAGCACGAGCGCCACCGGGCCGATCCGATGAGCGACAGCGGCGCGCCACGCCTCGACGACCTCGGTCGGATCCGACGGGCGAATGACGGCGAGATTGGGAATGGCGCGCAACGCGGTGAGCTGCTCGATCGGCTGATGCGTCGGCCCGTCCTCGCCGAGGCCGATCGAGTCGTGCGTGAACACGTAGATCGTGCGGAGATGGGTCAGCGCCGCGAGACGAATCGACGGGCGCATGTAGTCGGAGAAGATCAGGAATGTGCCGCCGAACGGGATGAATCCGCCGTGGAGCGCGAGTCCGTTCATCGCCGCTCCCATCCCGTGCTCGCGAATCCCGAAATGGAAATTGCGGCCGGCATGGTTGGTCGCGCTGAATATCCCGGCGCCCTTGATCTCGGTGTTGTTGGAGCCGGTGAGATCCGCGGAACCGCCGATGAGCTCGGGCATCCTCGATGCGATCGCGTTGAGAACCTTTCCGGACGCCGCACGCGTGGCCTGCGCGTCTTTGGCCCCGAACGACGGCAGCGCCGTGTCCCAGCCCTCAGGCAACCTGCCCGTAAACCGCCGGTCCAGCTCGGCGGCGAGATCCGGTTCGGCCGCGCGATAAGCGTCCCAGCGCTTGCGCCATTCGGTTTCGGCGCGCGCGCCGCGCGCCTTCGCCGTGCGCCAGTGCTCGAGCGCGTCTTCCGGAACGTAGAACGGCTCGAGCGATGGCCAGCCGAGATTCTGCTTGGTGAGCTTGATCTCTTCGACGCCAAGCGGCGCACCGTGCGCGTCCGCCGTATCCTGCTTGTGCGGGCTGCCCCAGCCGATATGCGTGCGCACGATGATCAGCGACGGCCGCCCACGCTCGCGTTGCGCCGCCACGATCGCGGCATCGAGCGCCTCCAGATCGTTGCCGTCCTCGACGTGCTGCACGTGCCAGCCATATCCCTCGAACCGTTTCGCGGTGTCGTCGGAGAACGCGAGGTCGGTCGAGCCGTCGATGGTAATGCGGTTGTCGTCGTAGAAGCCGATCAGCTTGCCGAGCTTCAGGTGGCCGGCGAGCGAGCAGGCCTCGTGCGAAATCCCCTCCATCAGATCGCCGTCGGAGGCGAGGAAGTACGTGTAATGACTGAAGATCTCGTGTCCCGGCCGGTTATACATCGCGGCCAGCTGTGCCTCGGCGATCGCCATCCCGACCGCGTTGCCGGTCCCCTGGCCGAGCGGACCGGTTGTCGCCTCGACGCCCGGTGTCATGCCGCGCTCCGGATGGCCCGGCGTCCTGCTCGCCCATTGCCGGAAGCTCTTGATGTCGTCGAGGGTGACGTCGTAGCCCGTGAGATACAGGACACTGTACAGCAGCATGCAGGCGTGGCCCGCTGACAGCACGAACCGGTCGCGGTCGCGCCACTCGGGGTTCGCCGGATTGTATTTCAGGTGTCGCATCCACAGCACGTACGCGAGCGGCGCGAGCGCCATCGCCGTACCGGGATGACCGGAATCGGCCTGCTGCACCGCGTCCATGGCGAGCGTGCGGACGGTGTCGATGGACAATTGCTCGAGATCCACGGCAGTCTTGGTCATAACAATCCGGATTTGGCGGCTTGCCACAGTTTGGTGAGGCGATCGAATCCATCGACGAGCAGCTCGACCTGCTGCGGCGACGGGCTGGCCTGGGCGGCGATCTTCAGCTCCTCGACGAGCTTCGGCATTTCATGGCGTCCCTGGCGCGCGCTTTCGACACCGATCTGATTCAGCAGCTGCATGATCTTCTGGCGCGCGGCGGCATCCTTGGGCACCTGCCACAAATACTCGGCCGTCTGTTTCCCATCGGCACAAAGCTGGCCGAGCGGGTCCATCAACGGCTGACGGGACGGGCGGGGTGCCTTCGGGTCGTTCATCGGAGCAGATAATCTAACATTGCCGGACCGTTTGAATGTCTCTAGCTTGCCAGTCCGATGCACACGCTGCCCCTCATACTCGCGCTGCTGCAGACGATCCCCGCGGATTCCGGGGAAGGGCATCTGCGCAACATTCGACAGCTGACCTCCGGCGGCCAAAATGCCGAGGCGTATTTCTCGAAGTCCGGCCGGCAAATCATTTTTCAGCGCCAGGAAACGGACTCGGGGTGCGATCAGCAGTTCGTGATCAACAGCGACGGGACGAACCTGCATCGCGTCTCGAGCGGGCGGGGCCGGACGACCTGCGGGTATTTCTTCAACAACGACAAGCGAATCTTCTACGCGTCGACCGAGCACACCGGGCCCGCGTGCCCGCCGCGCCCCGATTATTCCAAGGGGTACGTGTGGGCGCTGTTCGATTACGACATCTACTCGGCGCGGGCCGACGGACGCAACCCGCGCCGCCTGACCACAAATCCTCGCTACGACGCCGAGGGCACGCTGTCGCCCGACGGCAAGACGATCGTGTTCACCTCGTTGCGCGACGGCGATCTCGACATCTACACGATGAGTGTCGATGGCAAGAACGTAAAGCGGTTGACGCACACGCTCGGCTACGATGGCGGGCCGTTCTTCTCGCCCGATGGAAAACAGATCGTCTATCGCGCATGGCATGCGCAGACCGCGACCGATTCGTCGGACTACGTCGCGCTGCTCGGCCAGAACCTGGTCCGGCCGACGCGCATGGAAATCTGGGTGATGAACGCGGACGGCTCGAACCAGCGGCAGGTGACGAACCTGGGCGGCGCGAACTTCGCGCCCTATTTCCACCCCGACGGGCGCCGCATCCTGTTTGCGTCCAACCACAAGAACCCGCGCTCGCGCAATTTCGATCTGTATCTGGTCAACACCGATGGAACGGGGCTGGAGCAAATCACGACCGACACCGAGTTCGACGCCTTCCCAATGTTCTCGCCCGACGGACGTTCGCTCGTCTGGGCCTCGAACCGGCACGGTAAGGTGCAGGGAGAGACCAACATCTTCATCGCGGATTGGGTCGAGCAGCCGTGACAGCCCCGTCGCCGCGTCATTCACAACCTCCACCAACCTCCACCAAACCTTCACCGCCTCTCAAGAAGACGGTCAAGGATGAAGCGGTCGCATGGGCCCGGGCGATCGGCGCCGCGTTCCTCATTTGGATCATTCTCCGCTCGTTCCTCGTCGAGGCGTTTCGCATCCCGTCGCCGAGCATGGAGAACACGCTGCTGATCGGCGATTTCCTGTTCGTGAACAAGGCGGTGTTCGGCGGGGAGCTGGAAATTCCGCTGACGGGGTTTCACTGCTGCCGGCTGCCCTCGTTCGCCACGCCGAAGCGCGACGCTGTCGTGATCTTCCGCTCGGTCGAGGATTCCACGCCCAACCTGAACATCGTGAAGCGCGTGATCGGGACGCCGGGCGATACGCTGCAAATGACGCATGACACCGTGATCCGCAACGGCCAGCGGCTGGAGGAGCCCTACGCGCTGCATACCGCGCTCGCGCCGATGCCGGACGAGGAGTTCCGGCTGGCGCTGATCAAGGCCTGGCAGCTTCCGCACTACGTCGGGAAAGATCCGCAGCGCTACCGGCCGACGACGCACGATTGGGGTCCGATCGTCGTTCCGCCCGATCACTTCTTCGTGATGGGCGACAATCGCGACCAATCCTACGACAGCCGCTTCTGGGGATTCCTGCCGCGGGCGAACATTCGAGGCCGCCCGCTCTTCATCTATATGAGCGTGGCGACGCACCCGTTCCGGATCCGCTGGAACAGGCTGCTGCGCCATCCCAGGTAACCGCCGCTTACTTGTACCGGTAGGTAATGCGACCGCGAGTCAGATCGTACGGCGAGAGGTCGACCGCAACGCGATCGCCCTGCAGGATGCGGATGTAATTCTTGCGCATCTTGCCGCTGACGTAGGCGAGTACTTCGTGTCCATTTTCGAGTTTTACGCGGAAGGTCGTGTTCGGCAGCACCTCCGTAACCGTCCCCATCATCTGAATCGCGTCACCAGCCACGCCGATCTCCGGTCATAAGCTCCTTGGGTCCATGGTCGCGTCTCGGGGCACCTCTAATCCCCGGGTGATATAGTACGCGTGCCGGCTGCACGCGCCACAGGTCAAGCTAATCCGCTCGGGGATTATGAAATCCCCCATGCGGAGCGGGCGGCGACGCGGTGAACGCTGGATGGTCCTGGTCCCACATGACGGGCATACCAACGGCTCATGTGCACGATCGGCGGCGATGAGCGCCAGTGCTTCCGGTGCCCGGTACTCCTTGATACCACGTCTACCCACGGCGATTTCCCCTGTGAGAAACGAAATCTATACTACACCGGACTTGACGCGCTTCCCCGGCGGGATATCTCTCCGGCAACCAGGAAAGGTCGTCCCATGGAAACGAAGTCCCGCTCCGTCCCGGCATCGCGTCCGGCATTCCAGCCCCTGGCTGCGATCGAAATCGATGCGGTCACCCCGTCGGATCGCGGCTTTACCCTCACCGGGCAGGGCGTGGCGCCGGATCGGAGCAGCTACCGGCTCGATTTGCGCTTCGAGCTGCCGCTCGATGTCCGCACCCGCACCGTCCTCGGGGAGCTATTGTCGCAGTCCGGCATCACCGTGTCGCGAAGAGACACGGCTGCCCGGTAATTCTTGACGCGTCTCGGGAGGGCATGTAGCTTGGCGCGACCTCAAACCCTCCTTCTACGGCATACCGATGCCCGCTGAGCTAGGTGGTTCGCAGATCTCGTCTTTGCTCGAAGCCCTTCCCGGCATCGCCAGCGTGCTGCGCAGCCCGGTGGCGGACGCGCTCATCAAGGCGATGCGCGCGGCGGCCGGCATTGCCGATTTCGCTCCGGAAGATGCGGAAGAGCTGGTGCGGTACGCCGTGCGGCGCGGGCTCATCGGCCCGGATGAAGGCGACCGCGTGCTGGTGGAAGTGCAGGAGGGACTGAAAAAGAAGAAGCCGCTGCCCGTGAAAAAGACCGCGGCCAAGAAGCAGCCAAAGAAGCGCCGCTAGACGCGAAAGCCGCGGACCAATCCGCGCAGTTTCTCGGCCGCCTGGAGCAGCTCGCCGGCGGCCGCTGCCATTTCCTGGGTCGACGCGCCCTGCTGCTCGGTGGCGGCCGTCACCTGTTCGGCGCTCGACGCGTGCGCCACGGCCCGATTCACTACCTGCTGCGCCTGTGCGCCGAGCTGCTCCGTCACGCCGCGGCTCTCCTGCGCCGCCCGCGTCACGCGCCCCGCCGCCTGCTCCACTTGCTCCACCGCGGCGACGATCTCGGTGAGCCCGCGCGCGGCGCCTTCCGCCACGGACTCGATGCCGCGGACCTTCGCCTGGCCGACCGACATCGTCGCGCTCACTTCTTCCACCTGCTCGCGGATCACGCGCGTGGTCCGTGCCACATCCTCGGCGGCGCGCGCCGACTCGTCGGCGAGCTGGCGGACCTCTTCGGCGACGACGGCAAACCCGCGCCCATGCTCGCCGGCCCGCGCCGCCTCGATCGCGGCGTTCAGCGCGAGCAGGTTGGTCTGCGATGAGATGCGCTTGATGAGATCGACGAAGTCGTCGATGGCCGCGCTCTGCGTCGCGAGCTGACTGACTTCGGTGGCGGTCGTCCGGACGACTTCCCGCACGTCGAGCAGCGTCGACCCGGCCGCCGCCACGTCGTTGCGGTGACGGTCGGCTACGGTCCGGATTTCTTCGGCCAGTCTCGCCACGCGCGATGCCGCGTCAGCCATCTCCGCCGACGCCCGGCGCTGCTGCTCGAGCGCCGAATGCGTGGCGTTCAACTCGTTCCGCTGCTGGTCGGCGCCGCTCGAGATCTGGAGCATCGCGCTCGAGACCTGACTCGAGGACGCCGCCAGCTCCTCGCTGACCGCGGAGAGATCGCTCGCGGATGAAGCGATCTTGTCGGCCGAGCTGACTACCTCCGACACGATCCCGCGCAACCGTTCGCCCATGTGGCGCATTGCGTCAGCGAGCACCTGGAATTCGCGCGGCATGCGTCCCGTGGTCACAGGACGCAGATCGCCGCTGCCGAACCGCTCCGCCGCCGTCACCAGACGCGCCAGCGGTCCTTCCACCCAGCGGAGCGTGAACGCCCCGACGACGGCACCCACGACGATCGTCGCGATCAGCACAAGCCAGAGCAGGATCTCGCGCTCGCGGGCGAGGCGCGCCAGTCGCTGGCCCGCGGCCGTCGCGCGCTCGGCCTGCCGCGCGGACAGCTCACGCACCAGGCGCGTCAGCTCCGAGACCGGCTCGCGGACCGCGGCGGCGGCGGCCGCGGCGGCGCCTGAGCGGCCGAGATCGATGTTGGCATGAGCGAGCGAGTAGTCCACATGAATCGCGGACTGCAGCTGCTTGATGCGGTTGACGGTGAGCCGGTCGGTTTCCGTCAGTCCCGGCAGCGCATCGAGCTGCCGCTGATACCGGAAGGCCGCATCGGCCGCTGCCTGGAATTGATCGGCCGACTGCCGAGTTCCTTCGTCGAGGTAGTCGTGGGCCGCGCGGATCTCCTCGAACACCGCGGTCACGAGGCCGTTCCCGACTTCGCTCGACACGCGAAGATGATCGATTTCAATCGCCAGCGAGCGTCGCAGGGTGGCGAGGGACGTCACCCCCACGACGGCGGCGATGAGCAGTCCCACGAGCAGGCCCGAGAGGCCGAAGATGATGCGCCAGCGGATCGTCATTGCTGCGTCTCGGCGACCAATTGCCCGCCTCGCACCACCCCGATGACCACCGGCTTTGCGGGGACGTCGCCGCGATCATCGAACGCGATCGTGCCGGTGACGCCTTCGAATGCCGGCCTGCTCGTCCCGGTCTGCGCCACACGATCGCGGATCGCGCGCCGCTCGGTCCCTACGTCGGTCAAAACCGTGGCGAGCAACTGCACGATGTCGTACGCCCCGGCGCCGCGATGATCGGGTCGGGCACCGGAATACGCGCGCGCGTATGCGTCGACGAACCGCTCGTTTCTCGCGCCGGGTCGATCGAGCAGGTACGCCATTGAAAGCCGTGCGCCCTCCGCGAGCGCTCCGGCGCCTTCGATGCCCCCAAGCGCGTCGCCGCCGAGCACGGGCCACCGGACGCCGATGCGCCCCATGTCGCGCAGCGCCACCTCCGCGCCACCGCGCTCTGTCGCAAGCATCACGGCATCCACACCGCCGTTGGCGCGCAAGCGCGCGAGATAGGGCTCGAGGCTGGGGGTGGTCGAGAGCGCCGGATCTTCCTCGACGATCTCTCCGCCCAGCCTGCGGAATTCAGCCGCGAAGCTGAGCCTGAGTCCCCGCCCGTAATCGTCGTCGATGTAGAGCACGCCGACTCTGCGGGCGCCGAGCGCTTGGCGCGCGTAGCGGGCGAGCTGAGTGCCGTGACTCAGATCGGTGGGACAAACGCGGAACACGTATGCATTGACGCCGGAGAGATCCGGACTCGAGGCGGACGGCGACAGCATCACGACGGGGCGGCGCGCTTCTCCATATACGCGGCCGGCGGCGAGCGACGTGCTGGAAGTGAGATGACCGATGACGGCGACCACGGATGGATCGTCGACCAGCTGGCGCGCGATCCGAATCGCAACGTCGGGACGAGCGCTGTCGTCCAGGACACGCAGGGTGAGCTGACGGCCGCGGATGCCGCCGCGGGCGTTGATTTCCTTGACGGCGAGCTCGGCGGCGCGCTGCATCGACGCCCCGCGAGGCTGTGAGAACGGCCCCGCGAGCCCCAACACGATCGGTGTTTTTTCGCCCTGGGAACAACCTGCGACCACCAAGATGCCGGCGAGGAGCCTCCGCAAAAAATCCTCCTCGATGTGGAGAGGGACAGTGCGGGCAAGGTTAAGCCGCGGTGTGGGATAGCGCAATATCCACGCGCTTTCCACATTACTGCATGGAAGCGATTCGGCAGCTGTGCGGATTTGCCGCGGCACTCGAGCGACTGCTCATCGCGCGCGACGCCGCTCAGCTGGAGGCGAGGTGGGAAGAATTGAATCTCGGGCAGGTGGGCTGGGAAGCGCTCGCGCTCGCGCGGCGCGCGAATACCGAGACGCTGGAGCCCGCGCTCACACAGGTCGATCGCCGGTTGCTGGCCGCGCTCGAACGGTGTCGCGCCTTTCTCGATCCTCACATCGTCACCTTCCGCGTGCCGGAGCTCGAGCGCTGGCAACACGCCGCGGCCGCGGCGCTGGTCGGAGCGCGCTGGGGTGTGGCGGGACTCCGTACCGTCATCGCCGATACTCAAGCTCCGCTCGGCCGCCGGTATTTCGCGTTTCTGGCGCTGGCCGAGCGTCATCCCAAGGAAGCGTGGCCGTTGTTCGCCCGTTACCTCCAGACTCCCGGTGCGCACCATGCGTTCGTCGCGGTCGCGGTCGAGGCAGCCCGGTACTATCCCGGTCAGGCGCCCGACCTGATTGCGCTGTTCCAGCGGATTCGCGGCGACGAGATGCTGCGGCGCTTCCTCGCGCCCAAAATCCTCGCATCGCTCCACGTGCTGGGTGATCCCACCGCGCTTCCTCTATATGAAGAGCTGCTCGTCGCGGGACACACGGATCGGGATGTGGAGCGCTGTGAAGTGACGCGCGCGCTGGTGGGCGTCCGCAAGCTCACCGGCAAGGTTGCCCCCAGCAGCAAATTCCCCGATCCCGAAGAACCGGGCGTGATTCGCGCGCTCGATGAGGCGGAGCGGATTTTCGACGAGGCCAAAGACCGGCTCGCGCCGGTCGTGGTTATTTGACGAAGGCCGCGATCTTGTCGCGGTAGCGCGTCCCACCCAGGTCGTACGTGTCGTTGTGGCCTGCCCCCTCGATCATCACGAACTCCACCGGCCCGCCTGCCGCCGCCGCGACTTCCTGGCCCATCTTCATCGGGACGAGCATGTCAGAAGTGCCGTGGAACACGAGTGTGGGGCAGTGAATGCCCGGCATCCTGCCGAGGTTGTCGAGGCGCAGGCGGACGAGCACGCGCGGCACGAATCGATAGTGACGAGCCGCCATTCCTCGGGCGCTCGTGAAGGGCGATTCGAGGATCAGACCAGCCACCTCGTGCGTGGCTGCGACATGAGTCGCGGCGGCGGAGCCGAGTGAACGGCCGTAGACGTAGATGCGTTTTGGGTCGACGTCGGGACGCCGGCGCAGGACGTCATAGGCCAGATCCGCGGCCTCATACATCCCCGCTTCGGTGGCTTTGCCTTCGCTCGCGCCATAACCGGGATAATCGAGGACGAGCAGGGCGGCGTGGGAGGGCCGAAATTCTCTGATGATCGGCGAGATGGCCGCGATGTTTTCCCCGTTTCCATAGAACCAGAGCAGAGCAGGCATTTGCCGCCCCTCGCCGCCCTCCGCCGCCAGATACCAGCCCACGAGCCGAGTCCCGTCGCGCATCGTGACCCCGACGCGTTCACCACCGGTCAGGACCGGCAGCTCCGCCCGCGGCGCCGGGAAGGTCAACTTCTCCTGGAAGGCCCAAAGTAGCGCCACCACAACGACATAGAGGGCGACAAGTCCCGCAACGATGCCCATGGCGAGTGTTAACTTGTGCCGCAATGCAGGCAGACCCACAGCTCATCTCGCGCGCACGCGGCGCCCTGCTCGGCCTGGTCGCGGGCAATCAGCTCGGTGTCCCAACCGAACGTCTGGGGACCGCCGACGCCATTCGCCGCTCGTTTCCGAACGGCATCAAGGACCTCGCGCCCCCTCCCAAGAACTCTCCCTACGACGACGACGCGGCGATGGCGTTGCTGCTGGGCGAATCGCTGCTGTCGAACAACGGATTCGATGCGTCCGACGTCGCGCGCCGCTGGGTGAAGTGGATGAAGATGGATGGCCGAGGCATCGGGCTGACGACCAAGCGGGCGCTCACGCTGATCGATCGCGGCAAAGAGCCGTTCGAAGCGGGGCGGCTCGCGAATCAGGAGAACCCGAATCGCTCGGCGGGGAACGGCAGCGTGATGCGGTGTCTCCCGGTTGCGCTGCGCTATCACGACGAGATCGAGCGCCTGATCCGCGTGTCGACCCAACAGGCCGCCATCACGCATGCGGACGAGCGCTGCACCTGGGCCGCCGCCGCGGTGAATCTCGCCGCGCGCGAGCTGCTGCACGGCAACATCTACTTCATCGACGAAGTCCTGCACCGGATCGGCGATCGCGCGCCGCGGGCGCTGCGCGAGGCGATTCACCGGGTACCGCGCGAGCGCGAAAGCGACCTGCCGATCGCGATCGAGGGCGAGGCCGGCTACGTGATCCATTGCGTGGAGATCGCGTTCTGGTTCGTGACCCACGATCGCACGCTGGAGGAGGCGCTGATGTATCTGGCGCAGGCGGGCGGCGACACCGACACGAACGCCGCCGTGGCCGGCGCGCTGCTGGGCGCGCGCTATGGAGAGGCTGAATTGCCGCCGCGCTGGGTCGATCAGATTACCGGAGCACAGGGAATCGCGCAGCTCGCCGAACGGCTCGTAACGGCTACTTAGGCTTCGACGCGGACGCGGGCGGACGGTAGCGCGCGATCTTGTCCATCACGTCGCGGTCGTTGAGCGTGATCGACACGACCCGCCAGTCTTTATTCCCACGCCAATTGAGGCGGATGAACCGTCGCTCGCGCGACCACTCCCACATGCTGCGCTCACGGCGCTGCGGCGGCCCGAGCTGGCGGCGCATCTCGTCCTGCGTCCGTGTCAGGAGCGCCACGCTCCCCGAATCGAACAGCGAGATCACCGAGGTTCGGCCCTCGATCACGTTCGCACTTAAATAGAAGCGCGCGCTGTCGACGTCTTTGACGCGCACGGCGCAATCCATGACCTGCGCCGTGTGGTGCATCGTCTGGCACGCCAGGATGTCATCCTTGCTTTGCGCGATCGCCCGAGCCTTCCCCGAGAATTCCCGGTAGCTCATCCCGGGCGAAAAGCCCCGATACGCCAGCGGCTTGGTCGCCGGAGGGTTGGCCGGAGCGGCTTGAAGGAGGACGGCGAGCAGCAAGACGGAGGTCATGCGCCAATATACGAAAAGCAAACGGGCCCGGTGTGATCCGGGCCCGTCACCACAGCTGTTGCCGCTCGCTCAGACTTTGCGAACGTTCTGCGCTTGCAGCCCCTTTGGACCCTGGGCGACGTCGAATTCGACGTTGTCACCCTCGGCGAGGCTCCGGAAGCCCTCCGCCTGGATCGCTGTGAAGTGGACGAACACGTCCGGACCCGACTCTTGCGCGATAAAGCCGAAGCCCTTCGCGTCGTTGAACCACTTCACCTTACCCTTTGCCATATCTGTTCTAACCTCTGCAATGGGGCTGGGCCCCGAACGGGATCGACCCAGGCCACCGCGGTCCTGGGGCGGGCTCAAACAAAAATCCGCGAGACGTATGGTCCTCGCGGAAGCGCAGACAGCCGTATGACGGGTGCCACGTATGCTTGAACCGCGGCAAAAGTATGAGGCGCCTGGGAGACTGTCAATTAGGACTGCCGTTTCGTCCTAAATGCAGTATGCTGACAGTTTCATGACAGTTAGCGAATAATCGCCCACCCTTCCGCTCCCGGCACAAGGCCTGTAACCTCAACGACCACTTCAAACGCCGTCCGACGGAGGAGTCCTCATGTTGCTGCACGCACTACTGTCGTTAGTCACGCTCCAGCAGCCCACCAGCACCACTGCTCCACAACAGATTGCCAAGGTCGAAGTGCAACCGAGCGGCGGCGAAGTCCCGATCGGCGGCAAAATGAAATTCACCGCCCGGGCGCTCGACGGCGCCGGCAATCCCGTTCCAGGTGCTCAGATCGGATGGTTTGTCGGCGGTGATATCGGCGACGTGGACTCGCTCGGCGAATTCACCGGCGGCTATCAGGGATACGCCCGCGTGACCGCGGTCGGATACATCACGGGGCAGCAAAGCAGTCAAGTGTTCGGGTCTTCGCTCGTGCATGTGCTGCCGGAGCCCGCGGCGCGCATCGCGCTCGACGCGCGGCCGGCGCGCCTCGTTGCCGGATCGCGCCTCACGCTCTCGGGCACCGCATTTTCTCGACATGGCGACAAGCGCTACGATCCCGTGACGTTCACCTCGAGCAACCCGCGGATCGCGTCGGTGACGAGCGATGGGCGGCTGCGCGCCGTCGCTGCCGGTCGCGCGACGATTACCGCGGCCTCGGGTCCCGCGACGGAGACGCTGCCCATTCAGGTGATCGCGAATACCGTCGCGCGCGTCAGCGTCGAGCCGGGCACGTCGAACGTGCGCACCGGTGACGTGGTGAAGTTCACCGCCGCCGCGCGCAACGCCGCCGGTCGTTCCGTGGGCGATGTGGCGATCGACTGGGCGGTCACGGCCGGGCCCGGCGTCTCGCTGATCGATGCGAGCGGCACGTTCGTCGCCGAGCTGCCCGGCACGTACACGGTCACCGCGTCGGTCGGAGGCAAGGAAGGCGATGCGGTCGTGCGCGTCGCGCCGCGTGAAGTGGGACGGGCCATCGAAGTGCGCGGCCGCGTGCCGCTCACGATGAGCACCGCCGAAGTGTGGCTGCACCCCACGGCGCCCTGCGCGTATCTGTCGACGATCTCCGACCGCGTGTACGCGGTCGACATCAGCGACGTCACCAAACCCAAGATCGTCGACTCGATGATGACGAACGCGCGCATCGTGAACGACGTCATGACGACCGAGGACGGCAAGTACGGCGTGTTCTCGCGTGAGGGCGCGTCCGACCGCAAGAACGGCATCGTCGTGTTCGACGCGAGCAACCCGTGCCATCCGAAGCCGGTGTCGGAATACACGCAGACCGTGTCGGGCGGCGTCCACAGCTCCTACGTCTACAAGGGTCACGCGTACATCACTGATGACGCGACCGGTTCGATGCGCGTGATCGATATCCAGGATCCGCAGCATCCCAAAGAGGTGGCGCGCTGGCAGACGGAGCAGACGGAGGCGGGACGCTACCTGCACGACATCATGGTCGTCGACGGGCTCGCGTATCTCGCGTATTGGAATGACGGACTGGTCGTGCTGGACGTCGGGAATGGAATGAAGGGCGGCAGCCCCACCAATCCGCAGTTCGTGTCGCAGCTCAAGTACGACTTGAATGCGGTGTACGCGCGCGTCTCACAACTGTGGGGGCCGGGCTTCGTGCGGGGCACCCACACCGCGTGGCGCCAGGGCAAGTACGTGTTCGTGGGTGACGAGGTGTACGCCGGGCGGCCGTACAAAGGTCTGCAGGACGGGAACAACCTGACCTTTGGCCGGCTGCACGTGATCGACGTCGCCGACATCACCAAGCCCAAAGAGGTCGCCTGGTACGAGCCGACCGACGGCGGCGTTCACAACGTCTGGGTCGTCGGCGATACCCTGTACCTCGGCAACTACCAGGGCGGAGCGCGAGCCCTCGACGTCTCCGGCGAGCTGAAGGGCGATCTGCTGCGTCAGGGCCGCGAGATGAGCTGGATTCTCACGGTGGATTCGCTGGGGCACCGGCGGGCGCCGTTTGCGTGGGGAGCGGTCGTGCGGGATGGGAATATCTTTGTGCCCGACATCAACACTGGGCTTTGGATTCTGAGACTCGAGCCTAAGCAACAGGCAGTTCCCTAAGACGCCAAGTGAAAGACGCCAAGTGGTTGTAAGTCTAACAGCTTCAAGCTGTTAGCTTGTAACCACTTGGCGTCTTGTACTTGGCGTCTTGAGCTTCTACTGCTGGCTTACTGTCTTCGTGCTGTCCGGCTTGTAGTACGCCGCCTGCGCATTCCGAAATGCCAGCACCGCGTCGTCGTACGACTTCAGCCGCGTCGTCAGCGTCGTCGCCACCGTCGTGGGATCACGTCCAGCCGTTTTCTCGCACGTCCCCATCGCGCTCGACAGTGAGTCGAGGCGAGCGGTGAGCTGCTTGGCCAGGATGCGGAGCGAATCGGCGTACGCCGCCGCCTGCATCTTGGGACGGCCGCTCACGACGAATGAGCGCCCGCTGCCGCACAGCCCGCCGAGCCGCTTCGCCGCGCGCACCCGCGTCAACGAATCGGACGCCTGCGTCCGCACGACGCGATTCAGCCCGTCGCGCACCTGCGCGATGCCGCGCGTCGCCGTCTTCAGACCTTCCATGTAGCGGGTCTGCTCGAGCGTCGGTGTCGGCGCAGGCGGCGGCGGCACCGGTGCGGGCGCCGGGGCAGGCGTTACCACCGGCGGCGGCGGGGCCGGCACCGTATCCTGCTTGGTCACCGTATCCTGCTGCAGCGTCACCGCGGTGATCATCATCACGAAACCAGCAAGCGTCACTGAACAACTCCTCTAACAGTTGAAATGCTGCCCGGTTATTATCTCCGCATGGCCGTTCCCGCAACCTCTCGCATCATGCGGACCTTCGAAGATCGCGCCGACGCGCTCGCGCATTTCTTTCAGCGCGCCGGTGAAGCGCCGCGTCTCATCGCCTACGACGACACGGTCGGTTTGCCGCTCGACCAGGCGCTCGCCGCGCTCGAGTGGACCGCCCAGGTCGGCATTCTCGCCGCGGAAGATCTCGTGCATGCCGCGCGGCTCGGTCCCGATTCGGCCGCGATCGTCGTCGAGCGTCGCGAGGGCGACAATCGCCTCTTCGTGTACTTCGGTCCGCGCATGGACGCGCCACCCGCAGACCCTTACGAAGGTACCCTGCTCTATGATGAGCCGGGAGTCCGTTCATACATTTTCGCACAACGGGGTCACGCCATCGCGCATTTCCTGCGCGCGACGCACGGCCTGAGCGCGGCTTTGAGTCTGCTGTCACGCCGCGCGCCCGAGCTGCGTCACATTCGTCGCTGGACCCAGGCGCTGTTCAGCGAACCCGCGATCGGACGCTCGACCCAGTTGCTCGCCGGCTGGTTTGCGACCAGCGGCGCCGGTTTGCTGTTCATTCCCACCGCCTCGGACGAGCCTTATGCCTATTTCGAGGTGGCTGTCGAAGGATAAACACCC
>Ga0070680_100001961_pt1 | contig 15148 bp, 9 predicted proteins | sample KBSC73BmetaG_FD_64672 | JGI IMG/M metagenome (GOLD analysis project Ga0070680, IMG submission 64672) | Corn rhizosphere microbial communities from Kellogg Biological Station, Michigan, USA - KBS C7-3B metaG | ecosystem: Host-associated > Plants > Roots > Rhizosphere | place: USA: Michigan...
ATTCGGAGTTATACGTGGGCCGACGCTCCGGTCCCAATCGCAACGTTGAGCGGCGACACAATCGCCGCGGGTGGTAAGACGCTGGACAACCGGTTCGCCTTCTCGAATGCGCTGCTGCGCATCGGGTGGGGCCACGACGTGCCGCTCGAGGGGTCGAAGAATGTCGTGGGGCTGCAGTTCGGGTTGATGCTGCGCTCGATCCACTACGATCTGCACCAGACTGATTACGTCCAGGAGCTGCAGCGCTCCATGCAAACCGGCTGGCTCGAATGGACCCCCACGTGGGGCATCAGCCTGCGTGCTGCGGAGCTCGAAATCCGCTATCAGGGCCGCCTCACCCAGGGCGGTGGGCGTCCCGGCGCCAATTTCGCGTTCGGGGGTGTCCGCGCAACCGATCTCTCGAGCGGAACGCTGCTGGCGGCACCGCCACAGCCGCTGAGTCTCGTCGCTGTCCGTCCCACCACTCATCAGTTGACCCTGTCCGTGCCGCTGCATTGAGCGGGCGAGGAGGCTATCCCATGACGATTTCTGTTCGACGGCTGTGCCTCGCGGCACTCGTGGTGGCGGCCGCCGGCTGTGACGATTCGCCGCCCGTGGTCGACGGGGGCCCCGAGACCCTCGACGCGCAGCTGCGACGCAGCATCGGCCAGTATGGCCCGGTGCCGATCGCCCAGCTCGAGCCGCAGGATCCAGCGCTCGTCGCGCTGGGTCGCGCCCTCATGTTCGATAAAGTCCTGAGCGGCAACCGTGATATCTCGTGCAGTACGTGTCACGAGCCGTCGCTACACGCCACGGACGGCCTGCCGCTCGCCGTCGGCACCGGCGGCACCGGTGTCGGCGCGGCCCGCACGCTCGGACCCGGGCGCAGCTTTGTGCCGCGGAACGCACCGTCCCTGCTGAACAGCGCGATTGGGTTGACGTACGTGTTCTGGGACGGCCGGCTCACCCGGTTCGGGCCGCCGCCACCCGAGCTCCCATTTCCTGCCGACCTCAGCAACCCGCTCGTCGCGCAGGCAATGATGCCCGTGCTGAATCGCCGCGAGATGCGGGGCGAGGTGGGCGACGTCGATGTGTTCGGGAATCCGAACGAGCTCGCGCAGTTTGCCGACACCCAGCCCACGCAGATCTGGAACGCGGTGATGCAGCGGGTGCTGGCGATCCCGGAGTACGTGCGCATGTTCGGCGCCGCCTATCCGGGCCAGACCACATTTACCATCCGTGAAGCGGCGATTGCCATCTCCGCATTCCAGATGGATCAGTTGATGCGAACGAATTCGCCGTTCGATCGCTATCTGGCGCGCGACGATAACGCCCTCTCGGTGGAGGCCAAACGCGGCGGGGTTCTCTTCTTTGGCGACGCCCGTTGCAGCAGCTGCCACAACGGTCCCTTCCTGGGCGGCCAGCAGTTCGCGAACAGCGGCGTCCCACAGCTCGGGCCCGGGGTAGGGAACGGGGCGCCCCTCGATCTCGGTCGCGGCGAGCTGCCGAACAACGAGTTCTACAGGTTCGCGTTCCGCGTCCCGCCGCTCCGCAATGTCGAGCTGACCGCGCCGTATTTCCACAACGGCTCGTTCGCCACGCTCGAATCGGTGGTGGCCCACTACAACGATGTGGCGAAGTCGCTGCGCGAGTTTGATGCTGCGACATTGCCTGCTGCCGTGCGCGGCAGCTATCACGGCGACGGGGCCACGATCAGCGGCATACTCGCGACGCTCGATTTCCGTCTGCGCGATTCGTTACACCTCACGGAGGCGCAACAGCACGAGCTCGTGGCATTTCTCAAGTCGTTGACCGACCCTGCGGCGCGGGATCTGAGCGGCATCGCCCCCACGTCGGTGCCGAGCGGGTTGCCAATTCATTAAAACAAACGCGGGCGCGAGTGGTCACTCGCGCCCGCCTGCGCCGTCGCATTCCGGCGTGGTTTAGAACGCCGGCGTCAAGCTAAACCGCACCATCCAGTCTTTCCGCGGCCGGTTGAATGGATGCACGACATCCATCTGGCCGATCGCAAACCCGAACAGATTCATGCGGAAGGTGCCACCCGCGCTGCGCACCACATCGCGCGGGCCGGTCCCGAAAATTTTCGCGCCTTCGTTGCCGGTCCAGGCCACACCGGCATCGTAGAACACTCCGGCCTCGATTGGCAGGATGCCGTAATAGCCACCGCCGGCGTGCAGCAGCCCGAACAACGGAAAGCGCAGCTCCGCGCTCGCGACGATGATCCGGCTGCCGAACAGCTGATCGACGACCGGGCACGAGTTTGTCGAAACGCCGCACTCGATCCCGCTGAAGCTCCCGATGTCGTAACCGCGGACCAGACTCGGGTACCCGATGAACATCGGATACATGCGGAAATCGTCAGCGTCCTTGCCGTACCGGCCGATGTGCAGGACACGTCCCGCGAGTGTGAATGGACGAACCGGCATCACGTATTTTCGGTAGTCCAAGAGGCCGGTCACGAAGTTCAACGTGCCGTAGGTTGGATCCGCTTCGATGCGCCAGCGATCGCCCAGGATCGGTCCCACCGCACCGAAGAACGTATTGTCACGAACGAGCGCGAGTGTGGCGCTGCCCAGCCCCAAGGCGGGGGGGACGGGGTTGTGGAACGTCGAATCGTACACCACGCCCCCCGTGCCGATGTCGTATCCGATCTTTTGAATCTCATCGTTGTACGTGAGCTGCGTCACCCCAGCGGACGCTTCCACCCGGAGCGACCGATTAAACGGGTACGCGACGACGCCGCTGATCTCACGACTCGTCTGCTTGAACCGTTCGATGATCTCGTAATAATTGCCGTTGCCATCGATACCGTTGCCGTAGCCGCCCTGGATATAGGGGATGACCTGGGCCCCGATGCTCCAGTTCAGGCGTCGCCTCCGATTCTGATAACCGACCAGTGCCGCCCAGTCGCCGATACGACCATTGACCTGCGCCATAGTGACGAGGTTGTGATCGCCGAGCATGTCGCTCCAGTACAGCGTGATCCCGCCACCGATGTACGTCCCGAACCGGTCGGCCGCGACGGCGAGGCTCGGCTGCGCGATGAAGTCGAGCGACAACCCGGGGTGATACGGCCGGATGGCGGTCTCAACGGGTAGCGTCGTCGGGTCGAGCAGGCCCGTTTCGGGGTCGTTCAGCAACGCCACGACACCGGTTTCGCGCTCGAGCGGCGGCAACACTGCTGCGGACGGAGGCAGCTGCACAATCGGCGTGCCTGGCGTCGCGGTGAGGTCATCGATGCTCTGAATCGCGTAGCCTTCGCCCGAGTACACGCTGAACATCGCTCGCGGCGCTTTCTGCGCGACGGTCAGCGCGGGGCTCAACGCCGTGATCCCGCTGACGCCGCTGAAGACGTTGGTGATCTGGGTGAACGTGCCGTCGCCCAGGGACAACCGGAAGACGTTGCTGATTCCGCCGGGGTCACCGACGAAGTAGAGGCTCTGGCCGTCCGGGCTCCACTGCGGGTTGATCTGCTTGGCCCCGGCGAATGGCCGCAGCGGGGTGATCTGACCGGGCACCCCGCCGGTCACGTCGATCAACGCGAGCTGATAATTGCCATACGCCAGACTGTCGAGGGATGTACCGAAACGGTCCGTGGCGAACGCAATGGTCTTGCCGTCGGGCGACCAGGCGGGCTGGAGGTCGGCGTACAGATCGTCCGTGAGCCGCGTGAGCTTGCCCGAATCGATGTCATAGATGAAGAGATCGGTCACGCCCCCGACCTGCGAGCTGAACGCGATCTGCTTGCCGTCGGGAGACCACGTGGGATTAAAGATCTCGCCGAGCGATTTGAACTTGACTTCCTTGATCACGTCGCCGTTGCTGCCCTTCACGATCCGCAACGCGGGCTTTCCCGTGACCACGGCGCCGAAGACGAATCGCGTACCCGAGGCGTCCCACGCGCCGGCGGAGTTGATGAACTGCATGCTCTCGAGGTGCGGATCGCGCGTAGACGACACGAGCTTGCGTAAGATGCGGCCCGTTTGCGCGTCGGCGAGATACATGTCGATGGAGAACAGCCCCGCGTCGGACAGATACACGAGCCGCATCCCGTCGGGACTCAGGGCGGGCGCGACGTTGTAGTGCGACTGTGCGCCCGGGCTGATGACGAGGCGCGCGCCGGCCGTGGTCACCGGCTGCAGGCGCGCCTGCCGCACGTGCTCGCGGTCGGCCGGCAGCTGAATGCCCGTCGCGACCGCGACAGGCTCGGCGGCCGTGACGAGATCGCGATGCCAATCGGCGATGATGCTGTCCACCGGTCGATGCGTCATGACCTCGAGCGCGCCTTGGACATTGCCCGTCCGACCCGCCGAGCGCAGCAGCGCGCCGACGATGTCGTCACCGTACGTCCCGCCCATGTAGGCCCAGAACGCCTGGCCCCAGCGGTACGGGAAGTAGCGGTAACTATCGAGTTGGGTGAAGCTGGGCAGCTCGTGACGACGCACGGCGTCCCGCATCCACATCGTGGTGTTGGGATCCACGGGACCGAGCGACAGATACTCCGCCATGCCTTCGATGAACCAGAGCGGCACCCTGTTTAACCCGGCCCCCATGTTGCTGCGGCCCACGCCCGTGATGTCGTATTGGAAGGCGTGCACCAGCTCGTGGCCGATGACGTGGTCTGTCTCCCACAGCGATGCACCCATGGGCAGGATGATGCGGCGCTTCAGACTTTCCGTGACGCCGCCCGTGCCTTCGCCGGGCGATGAGCCAAGGACGTTCGTCTGCTCGAAATCGGGGTGGTCGGAATACAGGATCAGCGGCTGCCGACCGCTGAGCTGATGGCGCAAGATGTTCGAGATGCGCGCGTACCACCGCTCGGCCATGCGCGCCGCCTGTGCTGCGGCGTCCACTTCTTTGTCGTAGTAGTAAACGTCGAAATGCTGCGTCTTGAGAACTTTGAACTTGAACGTCTCATATTGGACCGAATTGCGTCCGAAATACTGAGCCGCCGCGGGAGGGGCGGCCGCGAGTACAAATGCAGCGCCCAGGAGCAGGGTGACGCGTCTAATGGTGTCCATGTCTAGCATTACCCCCCGGGCCACTGGCTGAGCCTACCCTAACCAAAGAAACAGTTCCGTTACCCCTAAGGATAGCCTGGGCCACCCTACCGCAAGGGTATGACTCGATCGACTGAGTGAGTGTAACCGCCACCAGGCATGCAGAGTTTCCGGTGACGTTCGAGAGACGCATGTGACCGCCACCATGTTAATGGCTATCACCTCCGTCTGCCCACCCGTCCACTCGGCTCGACGGGCGAACATGTCGCGTGTCGCGGCGTGGGTGGCGCCCACCTGGGCAAGAAGGACGTTGACGAGAAGCTTGCAATCCAGATCGCCACTACCGCGGCGCACGAGCCGCTGCAGTTGCCGGCGCTGATTTCGGGGTGAATGTTTTGCGCCGCATGAGCTCGCCGCTCGCCGCGCCAGCCTCAGCTGCCAGCGCCTCCACGGCACGCGTCGCGTCCATCGATCTGATCCGCGGCGCCGTCATGGTGCTGATGGCGATCGATCACGTCCGCGTCTACTCAGGACTCCCCGCCGGTGGCCCCACGGCGGGGATTTTCTTTACGCGTTGGATCACCCACTTCGTCGCTCCCGCGTTCATTTTCCTGGCGGGAACGAGCGCGTTCTTCTACGGCCGCAAGCATGCCGATCTGTCGCGGTTCCTCCTGATCCGCGGCATCTGGCTCATCTTCCTCGAGCTTACCGTCATACGCGTCGGGTGGACGTTCAACCTGGACTTCGCGAACTACATGCTGGCGGGCGTGATCTGGGTGATCGGCTGGTGCATGATCCTGATGGCAGCGCTGGTGAAGCTGCGCCCGGGGACGGTCGGCATCATCGGCGTCGCGATTGTCGTGCTGCACAACGCCCTGATGCCGTGGATCGTCAACCACGTGCCGTTGGGCAGGCTCTGGCCGGTGGTGTACGGCATCGGACCGGTCGAGGGAACGCCGCTGCTCGTGCTGTATTCGATCATCCCGTGGATCGGCGTGATGGCGACGGGCTACTGGTTCGGCACCGTGCTGGCGATGGAGCCGGCGCGGCGCAACCGCATCTGCCTCCGGGTGGGTCTTGGCGCAATCGCGTTGTTTCTCGTCCTGCGTGGGACCAACGTCTACGGTGATCCACGGCGCTGGACCGCGATGCAGATGCCCCGGCTGCTGGCGTTCCTCAATACGACCAAGTATCCCGCGTCGCTGTCTTTCCTACTAATGACGCTCGGGCCAACGATCGCGCTGATTCCGGTGCTCGATCGCGCCCGCGGACGCGTCGGTCAGTGGCTGACGGTGTTCGGGCGCGTGCCGTTCTTCTATTATGTGCTGCACATCCCGCTGATCCACGCTCTCGCCATGATCGTCTCGCTGATCCGAACCGGCAGCGTCGATCCATGGCTGTTCACGAACCACCCCATGGCCCCAGGCGACCTCCCTCAGGGTTACATGTGGAGCCTCGCGCTGCTCTACTTGGTGTGGGCGCTCGCGATCGTGCTGCTGTACTTGCCGAGCCGGTGGTACGCCGAGCTCAAGGCTCGGCGCACCGACCTTCGGTGGCTCAAGTTCCTCTAGCGGCTCGTTACTGCCGGCAAGGCGCGTTCGGATCCGTGGGCTTCGGCACGTCTCGTTTGGGGCGCTCCGGCGCGTTCGCGATCGCCAGCGCCCCGTCGTGCACCATCTGCGCGACGCGCGCGAGATCGGGATAACTGATGTACTGCGCCTCGTCGGTCACCTGGTGATAGTCCAGGTGCTCGCCGCGCGAGAACGCGACTGACGGGATGCCGTAGCGCGCGTAGCTGTAATGGTCGGCCCGGCAGTAGTACTGCAGCGGATGTCCCGGTGCGTCGTAGGTGTAATCGAACACGAAGGGCACGGGCTGTTTCGCGTTCGCGGCCTCCAGCATCTCCCCGAACTCGCGCGAAATCCGCTTGGCGCCGATGACCTCGAGGTACGTCGGGCTTCCCGCGCCGGTCCCGCCGCGCGGAAAGTCCGACGCAGTGCCCCGGCCGATCATATCCTGATCGATTTCGCCGACGATCGAGTCGATCGGTACCGTCGGATGATCCGCATACCATCGTGATCCGAGGAGACCCGCTTCCTCGCCAGTGTGGCTGACGAACAAAATCGAGCGGCGCGGCCGCGCTCCTCCGGCGAATGCCTCCGCGATCTCGAGAATCGCCACTGTGCCTGACCCATCGTCATCGGCGCCGTTGCGGATCGAATCTGGACGGGGCCGGTGGACCTTGCGGAGGCTGTCGAGGATAGCGCGAATTCTCACCTTCTCCTCGTCGGTCGCCGGCCGCATCGGCGAATCGGCGCCCATCGGCCGCACCACCCGATTGAAGGCGCGCAGCGAATCGTGCTCCACGGGACTCCGATCAAAGCCCACGTGATCGTGATGCGCCGACAGCGACACGTACTCGTTGCGCAGGGCAGGGTCCGAGCCGCGCAGAATCCCGACGACGTTGCGCGCGGGGAATTGTACGGGCTTGCGCGAAAAGTCGAACTGTCCGCTCACCGTATTCGCCGATGTCGTGCCAGGCGCCGCACTGGCGGGGTCCGAGCCGAGCAAGGCGCTCGCCGCACGGCGGCTGAGCCAGACGACCGGAATCGCGCGGGGATTCCGGGAGGTATCCGCCACAGGCCGGCCTTCCTTGATGCGCGCGATCGATTCGCTTCCGACATTCTCGAGCGCGACTATGCCCACGGTGGCCGCATCGCGGTAACGTCCCAGGAGGGGCCCGATGCCCCGGCGGTCCGGCGGGACGTCGATCACCACGAATTTTCCGGCGATTCCCTCTGATCCGATCAAGTGCGCTGTGTCAGCGACTGATCCTGCGTACACGACAGGCGCTTTGTCGAGAACCTTCGGCGGCACTGCAAACGACACTGGTAGAAAGTCCTTCACGAGCTCCAGCTGAGTCCCGCCGCTGGTGCTCAGGCGCGATTGAGGGTCTACCGCCACGACCCAGAACGGGACGGTCTGGAAGTACGTGCCGCTGTCGCCGGCTGGCTCGAGTCCCAGGCGCTTGAACTCGGAGGCGATGTAGGCCGAGGCCTTGAATGCCCCGGCGCTGCCCGTTTCGCGGCCCATGAGGGAATCGTCCGCGATGAGGTAGAGCCGCTGGCGCAAGTCCGCCGCGGTGATGGCGGGCTCGGAGACCCAGGCCCCGCCGGCCGGCTCCGGGTTGCCTGCCGCTGCAGTGTTGGTTGACTGACAGGAGAGGCTGAACAGCGCGACGGCCAGCGAAGTGCACAACGCTCGATTCATCCGCGGTCCTCCCCATTTGTTAGAATGCGCCACCTCCTCCACCGCCCCCGCCGCCACCAGAGCTGCCGCCCCCGCCGAATCCCGATCCTGACGAGCTGCGTGGCGAAGACGACATCGTCGTGCCCGCAACGCTCGACAAATGCGACATGCTGCTGGAGAAATGGCCGACATTGAAATTCGTGACGCCCGGTCCGACGTACCAACGCGGGGGTTCGGTATAGATGCCCGCGAACGCTCGCGCGAACTGCTTTTCGACCCCGAAGGCCATCGCGAACGGCAGATACTTATCGAACAGCTCGGGATGGCCGATGATGATCCGCTTCAAGTTCTCGGACTCGACGCGGCGCAGGAATTCCTCAAAGCCGAGGACGTGCTCCAGTGCGCGCGCTCCGGCTTCGGTACGAGCCGGCATGATCTGCGCAAAGAGTATCAGGATGATCGCCGATAGAGCAGCCGCGGCGACGAACGGAACTGGTGTGAGACTCGTCAACTTCGAGAGGTAGGTGCCGCCGACGCCCACGAACAGCCCGACGCCGACCGCCGCGCCTATCCAGTTCTGTCTGACCTTGTCAGGCCGGCTCCGGTAAAAGCCGTTGCCGGTGAGTGCGTCGAAGATCGCGTCGCGGATCCCGGGCAGATTCTTGTAGAACTCGTTCTTGAGCTCGGACAGCGGCACGACTTCGTCCTGCCCGACGAAGATCCCGGTAAACACTTTCGCTTCATGCGGGGCCATGCCGTCGCTATAGCCCGCCGCTACGGGCTTCAGCCGGTGCAGGGAGTACTCGGTCCCGCCGCCGAACAGGCCCAGGAGTTTGGGGTTTTCGTGTTCTTCGATCCGCAGTTGACCGCGCACCGCGAGGTCGACCATGGTCGCCGTGACGTCCCGCATGTCGGCCGAGTTGTCGAGCAGCGTGCCGGCCTCAGCGGGCGTCATGCCCTTCGGCGGCTCGTATTGCACCGCGATCGGCCGGCGGCGCGGATCGCGGCCGCGGCGCCGCCACGTGAGCAATGCCAGTCCGAATACGGCGATCGGGATCAGCAGCGGCCAGTTGCTGCGCAGCACTTCCCCGGTCCGCGACACGATCCCCGGTTCCGCGACCACTCCCTTATCCCAGCCCACGACCACGGTCAGGCCTTCGTGATACTCGAGCGCGTGCGGCATGGCGACGCGCACCACATTGCCGTCCACTGCGACACTCGCATCGCGCGCGGCGGACCCGTAAACGCCGTTGAACGCGATCGCGCGAATGCCGGACGTCCCGGGTGGCAGCGCAATCTCCGCCGTCGCCGCTTGAATCGGCACCTGCCATTCGTCACCAGTCACATTCCAGTACAGCTCGTCGTGCTCGTCGAAGAAGCGGAGACCATTGGTCGCGTGGTAGCGCAGCACGATCGTGCGATCAGCATTGGACGCGCCGGGAATCCAGACCTTGTACTTGAGGTAGTGACCCTCGCGGCTCGTCTCGGTGCGCAAACGTTGGCCGGTCGCCGCATCTTCGATGCCCTTGAGCGAGAGGCCGAGCGTCCAGTTCAACCCTTGAGCGGTGCGATACTTGATGGGAATCGTGCGATACAGGCCGTTCCACGAGCCGACGAAGCGCGCGGTGATTGTCTCCGTGACATCGATGCTCGCGTCCTTGTTCACCTCGATCCGCGCATCGAAGCTGCGGATGTAGTACGACTTGGCTTGCGCGGAGAGCGACCCAGCCGAGAGAGCGAAGAGCAGGAGCATGATCGACGGCGCGACGGTAGGTGTCGCGCGCTCCGACGGATCGTCCAGCCCAAAGAACTCGCGCGGTTTGAGCCGCATCATCCCGGCGATGACGCCGGCCGGGAACTGGGCGATGCCGGTGTTGTAATCGCGCACGACGGCGTTGTAGTAGCGGCGCGCGTTCTGGAGATGATCCTCGACGTCGGTCAACGTGGTTTGCAGGCTCGCGAAGCTCGCGACGGCTTTGAGCTCCGGATACGCCTCAGCGACGACCAGCAGTCGCGACAGTGCGTTGCCGAGTGGGTCCTCCTCGCGTGCGCGCGTCGCTGGACCGGCTTGAGCCGCTTGCACCGCGCGCCCGCGGGCCGCGACGACCGCCTCGAGCGTGCCCTTTTCGTAGCCGGCGTGGCCTTTCACCACGGCGACGACATTGGGGATGAGATCGTGCCGCCGCTTCAGCTGTACGTCGATGTCGGACCAGGCGTTGTCGCCGAGCTGCCGCAAGCGGATCAGGCGGTTGAAGGTGAGCACGGCCCACCCGAGGACCGCGATCCCGATTATCAGCGCGATCGTCATCGCGGCTACGCTAGCTCGTCGAAGGATCGGATGCGAGCGTGTCCGCCGGCGCCGCCGGCTGCGCTGGCGCGCCGCATGCACAGCGCCGTCCGCATGCCGGCCTCCCGCGCCGCGTCGAGCTCCGCCGTGACGTCCGAAACGAACAGCACGTCACGCGGATTCTGGTGCAGCGCGGCGGCGATGAGCCGATAGCTCTGAGATTCGCGCTTGGGTCCTGTCGTTGTGTCGAAGTAGTCGTAGAGAAACGGCGAGAGATCACCGGCGGTGGTATTTGCGAACAGATTGCGCTGCGCCTGCACGCTGCCGGAGGAAAAGATCGCGATGAGGATGCCGTTGCGGCGCCAGCGCACGAAGGCGGGCCGGACGTCGGCGTATACCTCCGCCTTTCCTTTCAATTCGCCGCTGTGATATGCCTCATCCCAGATCCTGCCCTGGAGCGATTTGAGGCCCGTCGATTTCCGATCGCGATCCATCAGCCAGTAGAGGTACGCTTCGGCGGAGTGCCGGTCGTGCAGGGGATTCCAGTCCGGGAGACCGGCCTCGTTTGGTGATTCGGCCGCGTGCTCGGCACGCAGCGCGGCTATATCCGCCAGAACGCCGGGGTCTGCGGCGTGCTGCTCGAGATACGCGCGCACGTGCGCGCGCGCGTACGGGAACAGCACCTGATGTACGAACTCGATGGGTGTGGTCGTCCCCTCGATGTCCAGCAGGACCGCGCGCGGGTTGGTCAGGCTCGCGTTACCCAGGCTCGCGTACCCAGGCTAAAGCCACACCCTTGAGGGTGTGAAAACATCAGGCGTGGTTCCCGACAGGTATGTACGTCGGCCCCATGCACACCGGCTGATAGCCCTTATCGGTGCCGCTGCCCGTGTAGTGCGGCGTCCAGCCGGATTTGTCCTGAAACAGCCGGATCGCGCGGATGTTGCGATCGGCGCAGAGATCGAACCAGTGGTGAGTGCCGCGCGGGACACGCAGCAAGTCGCCGGACTCGACTTCGATCGCGATGACGGGTCCCTGCGGGGGGTGAATATGGAAGAGCCCCCGGCCGCGAACGATGAAGCGTACCTCATCTTCGTCGTGCCAGTGCTCGATGTTGAACTTGGCGAGCATCGCGTCGAGACCGGGCGTCGCCGGCGTGACGTCGATGACGTCGGCCGTGACGTAGCCACCGCGGGCCTTCAGCTGCTCGATCTCCGGCGCGTACGCCGCGAGGACGTCCTCCGGCGGCGCATCCAAAGCGACGCGCTGCTCTCCCGGCCAGCGCTCATAGTCGATCCCCAGCCCGCGGAGATAGCTCGTCACCTCGGTTTGATCGGTGATCGTTCGACGCTCGGATGGAATTCTCACAGTTGCCATGTCAGTCTCGCTTTCTTCCCAGCGCTTCAAACAAGAACTCGAGGATTTCGATCTGGCGCTTGGCCTCTGCCAGGTCACGGCCCCAGGTGTAGAGGCCGTGCCGGCGGATCAGAAATCCATGCGTTTTCGGGTTCGCGCGCAGCAGCTGCTCCACCTCCGGTGCGGCGCTCGCCCAGTCCTGCGTATTCTCGATAATCGGCAGCCACTCCCGATGCTGGTGCGTGCTGACGCCGTCGAGTCCCTTCAGCATTTCATAGCCTTCCAGCACGATGCCGCCGTCAGCCGCATCGGATAGAATCGTGCTCCAGATCGAGTGCGTATGCAACACGGCGCCCGCTCCCACGCCGCGCGCGCGCACGACCGCGATATGAATGCTCGCCTCGGCCGATGGCCTGCCTTCCTGACGGCCGAGGGTCTGACCGGTTTCGTCAATTTGCACGATTTGGCCGGCGTTGAGCAGGCCCTTGTCCACGCCGCTGCTCGTGATGGCGAGGCGGAATGGCTCGCGACTGAGGACGGCACTGAAGTTCCCGCTCGTGCCGAGCGCCCAGCCACGCGCGTACAACTGCCGACTGAGCGCGGCGAGCTGCTCGGCGATTGCGTCGAACGTTTCAGGAGAGGGCATGTCCTCCGCCGAGCTCGAGGGTGGCGGCGCCGAGCTGCGCGGGCCACACCGGCGTGATGGACACGCCCTGGATGGTTTCCTCGAATCCCCGCTCACTCCGCGCGACGGTCGTGATGTCGGACCGCCAGACGTGGACGTCGGGCTGCAGGCGGAGCGTCATGCTGCGCGCGAGCGACAGCTCGGGAGCGAACACCGCGCCGGCGGGGAGATCCGAGGCGTCCCACTTGTAGTCGACATGCATGCAGCCCGCGGCGTCGAACGTCAGCCGCTTCTCGAGACGGTCGCCTTGCAAGACGATCGCGATCGCATCCGTTGCCGCAGTGACGGTGGCCCGCAGCGGCGCGCCGGCCCACGAGCGCAGCGGCTTGTAGTGGCTCTTTGCATACTGCGCCGGAGTCACGTCCGCGCTGAGCACCCGATCGACCAGGATGGCCCGCGGATCGAAGTCGACCGGTGGCAGCTCGGTTAGCCGGGACGCCTTCTCGATGTCGTGGATGCTCTGTGAGCCGGCGCCCTTGTGCTCGTGTCCGGTGTCGCCAGGCGCCGGCTTGGGCAGCTCGTGGTAGGACTCGCGCCGCCGCGTAAGGACATCCGCGAGGTTCGTGAGATCGCTGAAGTAGGTGAGGGCCTCGACGGCGCCACCGCGATGCGGGCTGATCCACGCGGAAAACTGTGCCGAGTGTACCCAGAGCTCCGGATATCCGTCATAGTCGAGGTCGAGCTCCTGATACGCGAGCGGCTCTCCGTGGCGGAGCACCCGCTCGGCGATCGCCAGCTGACGCCAGATCGCGTGGCGCAGATGCGGCAGATAGAGGCCCCCGAACACGCCGTGCCAGTACGCGTCATTGCATTGAGCGCGCCCGATGGCGCGTCGCGCCTCGGGCGGATCCCCGCGATCGCGCGACAGGTTGGACAGCGCCAGCATGGTCTTATGCATCCGGTTCGCCTCGGAGTACTTCACCAGGAAATGATGCCAGTGACCTCCACGCACGAACGATGCGGATGCCGCCAGGTGCTTCGGCCCGAGCTCCTCTTCGAGCTTAGTGAGCTCGCGCTGCGCATTGGGGGGCAGGGACCACTTTTCCATTTCGCGATACGACGCCGTGCCGAGGTAGGCGAGGCCGCCGGAGGCGACCTTCCGGAAGGCTTCCTGACCCGTCGACAGCGCGATCTCGCCGGCCGCGATGAGTCGCTCCATGGCTTGGAGAAAGTTGTCGAGCCAGCCGGAGCCGTAGACCCAATCCTTGGTGCCCGGCCAGCCGCCGAACTTCTCGCCGTCGTCCGCAAGCACCGCCAGCTGGTGTCCGTGGGTGCGCAGCTCGCGCAGATACGCCGCGGTCTCTTCCGGCGGCCGGAACGGAATCAGGTAGCGGAGCCGTTCATCGATCGCGAGCAGACCAACCCGCCGGCCGTTCGATTCCGTGATGTGCGGCCGGTGCAGCTCGTCGCTGCGGAAGCCGCTCACCAGGAAGTGGCGATCATCGACGAGCGCATATTCGACGCCCGCTTCGGCGAGATCCTCCACGAGCCCTGGTTGCCAGACGCGCTCGGTGAGCCAGAGACCGGTGGCGTCCACGCCAAAGCGCCGCGTCAAGTACTCGCGCATCCGCGCGATCTGTTCGAGACGGTCGGGCTTGGGCAGCGAGGCGAGTATCGGCTCGTCAAACCCGGCGAGCAGCAGCTCCAGCTTTCGATCGCTCGCCAGCCGCCCGATCATGTCGACCCAGGCGACGTCATGTTCCGCCAGCCATTCCAGCAGCGGGCCGGACACGTGGAGCGTGAGCGGAAAGAATCCGGCAGCGGTCGCGTGCTCGATGATGGGGCGATACACGTCGCGCACGTGATCGGCCATGACGTAGTCGAAATTGCCCACCGGCTGATGCAGGTGCAGGCCGAAGACGAATTTCAGTGGCGGTTTCACGATGGTGTGGGTTGCAGGAATTGACGGAATACATCCACTGCGGTGCCCGCCTTAGGGTTGTTGCTCCTGGCAGCGCCCAGCTTGTCGATGAATCCCGCCTCCAACCGCGCACTCTCGTGACCGGCGAGCCCGATCGCGTACGCGGCGTAACGGAGGATCTGTCGTCCCTCGAGCCCGGCAAAGTCGTCGAAGAACCAGGCGCAGGATGTCATGGCGCTGAGCGCACCGCGTTCCATCTCGATCAAGCGGTTCGCAGTCTCGTCTTCCCCTCCGTCGACCGGTCCGGTCGCGCCGGCGGCGTCGCGGAACGCCCACGGCCCGCCGCGCAGACCTGCACCTTCCCGCTCGTAGATACCGTGAATTTCCGCCGCGAGCCAATCGACCGCGGCCCGGAGCGGTGCGCGCCATTCCTGCTGCGTGTCGCCGTGCATCCGGCAGCCGCAGTAGGAGCGCCAGCGCTCCACACCGTGCGCGCAACTCCAAGAGCTGGGCTCGATCACATCGGTGGTTTCGGTGGGGGGGGATGCGGCAAGGGCGGCTGCAAAATTGGTGAGGCTCACTCTGGGGGAGTGTTCCAGTCGATGGAGTACGGTGGCCACGGTCCTGTCGGCGCCTTTGTGATGATGTCCGAACGTCTCGCCGTCCACCGCGATGCTCGCGATCGTGCCCCCGCTCGCCCCCCCCCCCCC
>Ga0070680_100001962_pt1 | contig 15137 bp, 13 predicted proteins | sample KBSC73BmetaG_FD_64672 | JGI IMG/M metagenome (GOLD analysis project Ga0070680, IMG submission 64672) | Corn rhizosphere microbial communities from Kellogg Biological Station, Michigan, USA - KBS C7-3B metaG | ecosystem: Host-associated > Plants > Roots > Rhizosphere | place: USA: Michigan...
CCTCCCGTAGGAGTCTGGGCCGTGTCTCAGTCCCAGTGTGGCCGGTCGCCCTCTCAGGCCGGCTACCCGTCGTCGCCTTGGTAGGCCGTTACCCCACCAACAAGCTGATAGGCCGCGAGCCCATCCCTGGCCGGAAATCCTTTCCACGTCAGTAGATGTCCACCGACGTGAGTATCCGGTATTAGCCCGAGTTTCCCCGGGTTATCCCAGAGCCAGGGGCAGGTTGCTCACGTGTTACTCACCCGTTCGCCGCTAGGACACCCACCCCGAAGGGTGGGGCCTCGCTCGACTTGCATGTGTTAAGCACGCCGCCAGCGTTCGTCCTGAGCCAGGATCAAACTCTCCGTAGATGTCATATGTGTGCCCGCCCGAAAGCGGGATCACGACCTTCTGCGAAGAAAGCCTGGCAATAGACAGAGCTGAATGCTTCTGTCATCACCAAAGAAACCCAACCGACCGGGCGAACCCGGCCGACGGGGGTAATTCAGTTGGCACTGACTTTTAGCACGCTGTTGAGTTCTCAAGGTACGGACGCGCACCGATCCGGGTCTCGCGACCAGTCTCGGGGCAACCCGCCAAATCTATCCCGGCTCCCCCAGGCTGTCAAAGACGGCCCCGGTGAAGTGCCCGGCCCCCAGCATTGACCCGCCGCGCCTGAACACGGCCTCGTCGATGTGGGCTCCCGCAGACCCGGCCGCGTCTCGCGCGTCCGGTCCCCCGCGGGCGAAGACCACATTACGGGGTGCCTCGCCGGCGGGTCAAACCGGGGTCCTGTTGGGCCCGACACGGGCCCGCCGCGCACCGCGTGACGGCCTGTCGACGCGTTGGTGGTCGGGCCGAGACTCCGCGCGACCTGCCCTGTCCGGGAGGTGGTTCAGCCGGTCCGCTCGACCCCGGCCAGGTGCCGCTTGCCCACCCGGAGGACCGCCCACCTGCCATGGAGGAACTGCTCGGCCGACAGGGCCGCGTCGGGGTCGTCGACCTTGTCGTTGTTGACGTAGACGCCACCCTGGCCGATGAGCCGGCGAGCCTCGGAGCGGCTCTTGGCCAGCCCGGCGTCGGCCAGGAGGACACCGATGGGTGGCGGCTCTCCTGCCACGGACACGTACGGCGTCTCGCGCAGCGCTGCGGACAGCGTCGCCTCCTCGAGCGCCGCCAGCTCGCCCTGACCGAACAGCGCCCGGCTCGCCGCGACGACCCGCGCGCACTCCTCGCCGCCGTGCACGAGGCTCGTGATCTCCTCGGCGAGCTGCCGCTGCGCGGTACGCGCTGCCGGGCGTTCGCGCGTGGCGCGGTCGAGGTCGTCGATCTCTTCCCGGGACAGGAACGTGAAGTAGCGCAGGTAGGCGCCGACGTCACGGTCGTCGGCGTTGATCCAGTACTGGTAGAAGGCGTACGGCGAGGTGAGGGCCGGATCGAGCCAGAGCGAGCCGCCACCGGTCGACTTGCCGAACTTCTGCCCGGTGGCCGACACGACCAGCGGGGTGGTCAGGGCGTGCACGGCCGCGCCCTCGACCCGCCGGACCAGGTCGACGCCGCCGAGGATGTTGCCCCACTGGTCGGAGCCGCCGATCTGCAGCCGGCAGCCGTGCCGCCTGAACAGCTGCAGGTAGTCCATGGACTGCAGCAGCAGGTAGCTGAACTCCGTGTAGCTGATGCCCTCGCCGGCGAGCCGCGCCTTCACGGTCTCGCGGGCGAGCATGACGTTGACAGAGAAGTGCTTGCCGATGTCGCGCAGGAACTCGATCGCCGACATCGGCGCGGTCCAGTCGAGGTTGTTGACGACGATCGCCGCCGTGGGCCCGTCGCCGAACTCCACGAAGCGCTCGAGCTGGCCGCGGATCCGCTCGGTCCAGTCGGCGACGGTCTCGGTCGACTGCAGCACCCGCTCCCCCACGTCGCGAGGGTCACCGATCATCCCGGTGGCGCCGCCCGCCAGCACGATCGGGCGGTGCCCGGCCTGCTGGAACCGGCGCAGCGTCAGCAGCGGCACCAGGTTGCCGGCGTGCAGGCTCGGAGCCGTCGGGTCGAACCCGGCGTACAAGGTCAGCGGCCCCCGCGACAGGTCGTCGCGCAGGGAGCCGACGTCGGTGGTCTGCGCGACCAGCCCGCGCCAGCCGAGCTCGTCGAGGATGTCGGGCGCCTGCTCGCTCACGGGCGTGCTCGTCTCCTTCGCGGTGCGGACGGTCGATAGTCGCTGACCGTCGGGTCGTCGGCCACCCAGAATCGCCACGGCCGGTCGGCGGCCGCCGTGACACCGACGCGCGGACCGGTGCGTACCTCATCGTCGGGCACGGGCGCGCCCTCCCGCACCACCAGGTCCCCCACCGGCGTGGTGACATCGAAACCGTCGCAGCTGCGGTCCACGCCGAGCGCCTGCGTGAGCCTCGCGGGCCCGCGGGCGAGGTCCCGGTCGCGGCGCGCGGCCGGCCGGCGCTCGCGGGCGCACGGCAGCCCGTCGACGACCTCCCCGGCGCGCAGCAGCACCGCGAACGCCTGCCCGGGCGGGCCGCAGACGAGGTTCATGCACCAGTGCATGCCATAGGTGAAGTAGACGTAGGCGTGGCCGGGCGGCCCGAACATCGTCGCGTTGCGCGTCGTCGGCCCGCGGTAGGCGTGCGAGGCCGGGTCCAGCGCACCGGCGTAGGCCTCCACCTCCGCGAGCCGGACGGCAACCCCGCGGTGCGTCACCACCGCACCGAGCAGGTCGCGGGCGACCTCGAGCACCGGCCGGTCGTAGAACTCCCGTGGGAGAGACGTCACCGACCGCCGGCCCACCCGGCGTGCGACTCGACGAGGGCGCGCGCCGCGGCAAGCTGCTCGCGGACCCGGTCCGGCGCCGTCCCACCCGGCGCCGCGCGGGAGCGCAGCGCCCCGTCGACCGAGAGCACCGATCGAACCTCGGGGGTCAGGCGCGGGCTGATCGCCGCCATGTCGGCGTCGGAGACCTCGTGCAGGTCGCAGTCGTGGACGGTGCACCACATGACCAGGTGCCCGACCGCCTCGTGCGCCTCCCGGAAAGGCACGCCTTGCCGCACCAACCACTCGGCGACGTCGGTCGCGAGCGCGAACCCCTCGGGCGCCGAGGCGGCGAGCCGGTCCACGTCGACGCGCATGGTCGCGATCATCCCGGCCACCGCCGGCAGCACGAGGAGCAGCGTGTCGACCGCGTCGAACACCGGTTCCTTGTCCTCCTGCAGGTCGCGGTCGTAGGCGAGCGGCAGACCCTTGAGCATCGTGAGTACGCCGGTCAGGTGGCCGACCAGCCGGCCCGACTTGCCGCGGGCGAGCTCCGCGACGTCGGGGTTCTTCTTCTGCGGCATGATCGACGAGCCGGTGGCGTACGCGTCGTCGAGCTCGACCCAGCGGAACTCCCGGGTCGTCCAGAGGACGACCTCCTCGCCCAACCGCGACAGGTGCACCCCGAGCAGCGCGGCGGCGAACAGGAACTCCGCGACGTAGTCCCGGTCCGAGACCGCGTCGATCGAGTTGGCCGCGGCGGCCGTGAAACCGAGCTCGTAGGCGACGGTCTCCGGGTCGAGCGGCAGGCTCGACCCGGCCAGCGCGCCCGCGCCGAGGGGCGAGATCGCCGCTCGGCGGTCCCAGTCGCGCAGCCGGTCGGCGTCACGCGCGAAGGCCTGCACGTGCGCCAGCAGCTGGTGGGCGAAGGAGATCGGCTGGGCGTGCTGCAGGTGGGTCATCCCGGGCGCGGCCGTCTCGACGTGCCGCTCCGCCTGGGCCAGCAGCGCGTCGGCGAGCTCGGTGAGCCGGGCGACCACGAGCCGGACGTGGTCGCGCAGGTAGAGCCGCAGGTCGGTGGCCACCTGGTCGTTGCGGCTACGGCCGGCCCGCAGCTTGCCGCCGAGGCTGCCCAGACGCTCGAGCAGCCCGCGTTCGAGGGCGGTGTGCACGTCCTCGTCCTCGACGGTGGGGCGGAAGCGCCCCGCTCTCACCGCCTCCGCGAGGTCGTCGAGCGCCGCCAGCATCTGGACCAGCTCTTCGTCGGAGAGCAGGCCGGCGCGATGCAGCACGCGCGCGTGCGCGCGCGATGCCAGCAGGTCGTAGGGCGCCAGACGCCAGTCGAACTGCACGCTCACCGACAGCCGGGCGAGCGCCTCGGCCGGGCCGCCTTCGAAGCGCCCGCCCCAGAGGCGGGTCGCCGGCGCCGGCGGCAGGTCCGGTGTCTCGCTCACGCGGTGTCCGGGTCGGCCAGGCGGGCATCGCGGCGGGCGGCGATCTTGCTGGGCAGGCCCCACAGCTCGACGAAACCCTTGGCCAGGGACTGGTCGAAGACGTCGCCGGCGTCGTACGTCGCGAGGTTGTAGTCGTAGAGCGACGCGTCGCTGCGGCGGCCGGTGACGACGGCGCGGCCGCCGTGCAGGGTCAGCCGCACGTCGCCGGAGACGTGCTCCGAGGCCGCGTCGACGAACCCGTCGAGCGCCCGCTTGAGCGGTGAGAACCACAGCCCGTCGTAGACCAGCTCGGTCCAACGCTGGTCGACCGAGCGCTTGAAGCGGGCAAGATCGCGCTCGACGGTGAGGTTCTCGAGCTCCTGGTGCGCGGTGATCAGCGCGATCGCGCCGGGGCACTCGTAGACCTCGCGGCTCTTGATACCGACGAGCCGGTCCTCCACCATGTCAAGCCGCCCGACGCCCTGGGCGCCGGCACGCCGGTTGAGCTCCTGGATCGCCTGCAGCATGGTCACCGGCCGGCCGTCGATCGCGGTGGGGGCGCCCGCAGTGAACGTGATGACGACCTCGTCGGCCGCCCGCGGCTGCGTCGGGTCCGAGGTGTAGGAGTAGACGTCCTCTACGGGTGCGTTCCACGGGTCCTCGAGGAAGCCGGTCTCGACCGCGCGTCCCCAGACGTTCTGGTCGATGGAGTACGGCGACTTCTTGGTCACGTCGATCGGCAGGCCACGCTCCTCGGCGAACGCGATCGCCTTGTCGCGGGTCATGCCCGAGTCGCGGACCGGGGCGAGGACCTTGAGGTCGGGTGCGAGCGCACCGAGGCCGACCTCGAAACGGACCTGGTCGTTGCCCTTGCCGGTGCAGCCGTGCGCGACCGCAGTCGCGCCGTGGTAGCGCGCCGCCTCGGCCATGTGCTTGACGATCACCGGGCGTGACAGCGCGGAGACCAGCGGGTAGCGGTCCATGTAGAGCGCGTTGGCCTTGAGGGCCGGCAGGCAGAAGTCGTCGGCGAACTCGGCCCGGGCGTCGACGACGACCGACTCGACGGCGCCGCAGTCGAGGGCACGCTGCCTGATGGCGTCGAGGTCCTCGCCGCCCTGGCCGACGTCGGCGGCCACGGCGATGACCTCCGCGTCGTGCTCGGCGGCGATCCAGCCGATGGCGACGGAGGTGTCCAGCCCTCCGGAGTAGGCGAGGACGACGCGTTCGGACATGGCGGTGGTGCTCCTTGGTTCGGTGAGTGGTTACGGCAGGTCGGGATGGCCTTCGGCCGTTCGTCGGAAGCGGTGTGCGAGCCGGGCGCCGCCGCGGGCGTCGCGGGCAACGACCAGCACGGTGTCGTCACCGGCGACCGTGCCGAGCACCCCCGCCAGACCGGCGCGGTCGACCGCGGAGGCGAGCAGGTGCGCACCACCCGGCGGTGTGCGCAGGATCACGAGGTTGGCCGAGCCCTCGGCCGCCACGAGCAGGTCGGCGAGCGCGCGGGCCAGCCGCGGCTCCGCGGCCCCGCCGCCGGTGTCGTCGTCGGGCACGGCGTAGACGAGTCCGCCACCGGGCCGGCGTACCTTCACCGCGCCGATCTCCTCGAGATCTCGCGACAGCGTGGCCTGCGTCACGGCCAACCCGTCGGTGGCCAGCAGCCGAGCCAGCTCGGCCTGCGAGCCGATGGGCGTGCGGCCGAGCAGCTGGAGGATGCGGGCCTGCCGCGCGGCCTTCGTGTTGGGAGCGGTGACGGTCACACCTGCTCCAGCAGGAACGCCAGGAGGGCCTTCTGCGCGTGCAGCCGGTTCTCGGCCTGGTCCCAGACCGCGCTGTGCGGTCCCTCGATGACCGCGTCGGTGATCTCCTCGCCGCGGTGCGCGGGCAGGCAGTGCAGCACGACGACGCCGGGCGCGGCTGCGGCGACCAGGCGCTCGTCGAGGCGGTAGGGCTCGAAGACCGGAATCCTGCTCGCGGCCTCGGCCTCCTGGCCCATCGAGGCCCAGACGTCGGTGTAGAGGACGTCGGCGCCATCGGCTGCCGCCCGCGGATCGTCGGTCACGGTGACGCTGCCGCCGGTGGTCGCGGCGATCTCGCGCGCGCGGGCGACGGCACGGTCAAGGGGCTGGTACGCCGGAGGGGCGGCCACCCGCACGTGCATGCCGGCCGCAGCCCCGGCGAGCAGCAGCGAGTGCGCCATGTTGTTGCCGTCACCGACGTAGGTCAGCGTCACGCCGGCGAGGCCGCCCAACCGCTCGCGGATCGTCTGCAGGTCGGCGAGCGCCTGGCACGGGTGCGCGTAGTCGGTGAGCGCGTTGACGACCGGCACGGACGCGGATCCGGCGAGGGTCTCGATACGTTGCTGGCCGAAGGTGCGGATGACGATCGCGGCGACGTAGCGCGACAGGACGCGTGCGGTGTCCTCGAGAGTCTCGCCGCGGCCGAGATGGCTGCTCTGCGAGTCGATGACGATCGGGTTGCCGCCGAGCTCGGCGATGCCTGCGGTGAACGAGAGCCGGGTGCGGGTCGAGGGCTTGTCGAAGATGACGGCCACCGAGCGCGGGCCGGCCAGGGGCTGGTCGAGGTAGCGGTCCTTCTTCCGGCGGTCGGCGTCGTCGAGCACCTGCAGCAGCTCGGCCGGCGACAGGTCGTCGTCGACAAGGAAGTGGCGCAGCGGCGACATGGTCAGTCTCCCTCGGGGGCGGTCGGTCCGCCGGTGATCTGCGCGACCCGCTCGAGCAGCTCGGCCACCGCGAACGGCTTGGTGAAGACGTTGTCGTCGCCGAGCAGGTTCTGCAGCCCCGGCACGGCGTCGACCTTGCCGGTCACGACGACGACGGGTACGTCGGCGAGCACGGGATCGCCCCGCAGCTCTTCGAGGACGCGGATGCCGCCCAGGTCCGGCATCATCAGGTCGAGGAGGATCACCGCCGGTCGCATGCTGCTCGCCTTGACCAGACCGGCCAGGCCGTCGGAGGCGACGGCGACCTCGTAACCCTCGGCGGTGAGCAGCGTGTGCAGCAACCCGCGCACGCTGGGGTCGTCCTCGACGACGAGCACTTTCGGCGTCACGACGCCTCCGCGCCCGCCGCCGCGAGGATCCCCGGCAGGGCATCGACGAACGACCTCGCCTGCTCTGCGGACAGGATCAGCGGCGGGGCCAGGCGGACCGCGTCGGGCGCGACCGCGTTGACGATGAAGCCGGCGTCCCGGCCCGCCGCCTCGACCCGACCCGCGGCCTCGCCGTCCAGCTGGAGCGCGAGCCAGAGGCCGCGCCCGCGCACCGACTGCAACCCCGGTCCCTCGACCTGCTCCAGGGCGGACTTCCAGGCGCCGCCGACGGCGGTCACGTGGTCGAGCAGGCGGTCCCGCTCGATCGTGTCGAGCACGGCGAGTGCCGCCGCGCAGGAGACGGGGTTGCCGCCGAAGGTGGAGCCGTGGTCGCCGCGCTGCAGCGCCTCGGCCGCCCGCCCTCGGGCCAGGCAGGCGCCGATCGGCAGCCCGCCGCCGAGGCCCTTGGCGAGGGTGACCACGTCGGGCGCGACGCCGTCGTGCTGGTGGGCGAACCACGCGCCGGTGCGGCCGATGCCGCCCTGCACCTCGTCGAGAACGAGCAGCGCGCCGGTCTCGTCGCAGGCGCGGCGCGCCGCCGCGAGGTAGCCCGCCGGCGGTGGCACCACGCCCGCCTCGCCGAGGGTGGGCTCGAGGAACACGGCGGCGGTCCGGTCGTCAACGGCACCCGCGAGAGCCTCGGCGTCGCCGTACGGCACGAACGTCACGTCGATGCCGAACGGGGCGAACGGTTCCCGGATCGCGGCCTTGCCGGTGAGGGCTAGCGCACCGAGCGACCGGCCGTGGAAGGAGCGCTCGGCGGCGACGAAGCGGCGCCGGCCCGAACCCGCGGCGCGCAACGCGATCTTGATGGCGGCCTCGTTGGCGGTGGTGCCGTCGTTGCAGAGGAACACCCGCACGTCGTCGCTGCCGCCGGCCGAGATGAGGAGGCCGGCGAGGCGTTCGGCCAGGGCGAGGGCGGGCTCGTTGATGTAGAGGTTCGACGTGTGGGCGACGCGTGCGACCTGCCGGCTGACGGCCTCGACGATCGCAGGATGGGCGTGGCCCAGCGAGGAGACCGCGATGCCGCCCACCAGGTCCAGATAGCGCTTGTCGTCGGCGTCCCAGACCCAGCAGCCGTCGCCGCGCGCGATCGCCATCGGCGGGATGCCGTAGTTGCGCATGAACACCGCGTCCCAGCGCTTGGCGAGTGTCTCGTAGGCGCTCATGACGCCACCACCATCGTGCCGACCCCCTCGTCGGTGAACACCTCGAGCAGCACCGCGTGCGGCACCCGCCCGTCGATGACGTGCGCGGCAGGGACACCGCCTTGTACGGCGCGCAGGCAGGCCTCCATCTTCGGGACCATGCCCTCGGCCAGGCTCGGCAACAGCTCGGCGAGCTCGCTCGCCGTCAACCGGCTGACGACCTCGTCGCTGGCCGGCCAGTCGCGGTAGAGACCCTCGACGTCGGTGAGCACGACGAGCTTCTCGGCACCGAGCGCGACGGCCAGCGCCGCTGCGGCCGTGTCGGCGTTGACGTTGTAGAGCTCACCGTCACGACCGACCGCCACGGTGGCCACGATCGGGATCCGGCCGTCGCCGAGCAGGGCCTGTACCGCGTCGGGCCGGACGTCGACGACGTCGCCGACCTGGCCGACGTCGACCTCCTCGCCGTCGACGAACGCGCCGCGGCGCTCCGCGGTGAACAGGTGGGCGTCCTCGCCGGACAGGCCGACCGCGAACGGGCCGTGTGCGTTGACCAGTCCGACGAGGTCGCGGTTGACCTGACCGACCAGCACCATGCGCACGACCTGCATCGTGTCGGGCGTCGTGACGCGCAGCCCGCCGGTGAAGACGCTCTCGACACCCAGCCTGTGCAGGTGCGCGGTGATCTGCGGGCCGCCGCCGTGCACGACGACGGGACGGATGCCGACGTAACGCAGGAAGACCACGTCCTCCGCGAACGCCGCCTGCAGGGTCTCGTCGGTCATCGCGTTGCCGCCGTACTTGATGACGACGGTGCGGCCGTGGAAACGCGCCAGCCAGGGCAGCGCCTCGACCAGCGTCGCGGCCTTCTCGAGTGCTGCGGTCATGTGGAGTAGGCCGAGTTCTCGTGCACGTAGTCCGCGGTCAGGTCGGTCGTGACGACGGTCGCCGTGGCATCACCCGCGTGCAGGTCGACGACGACGTGCACGTCACGGGCGCTCATGTCGACGAGAGCACGATCCTCGCCGGTGGCACTGCCCCGGCAGACGAACACGCCGTTGATCGCGATGTCGACGCCGTCGGGCTCGAAGGCGGCGTCGGTGGTGCCTACGGCGGACAGCGCGCGACCCCAGTTGGGATCCTCGCCGTGAACCGCGCACTTGAAGAGGTTGCTGCGGCCGACGGCGCGGCCGACCGTGACCGCGTCGTCCTCGGTGGCCGCCCCGACCACCTCGATGAGGAGGCGCTTGCTGGCGCCCTCGGCGTCGTCGGCCATCTGCGCGGCGAGATCGGCACAGACACCGCGGACGGCCGCGGCGAACTCGTCATACGCCGGCGCGGCGCCGCTCGCGCCGCTGGCCAGCAGCAGGACCGTGTCGTTGGTCGACATGCAGCCGTCGGTGTCCAGCCGGTCGAACGTGACCCGAGTGGCATCGCGCAGCGCCCGGTCACAGGTCTCGGCGTCGACGTCGGCGTCGGTGGTGACCACGACGAGCATGGTCGCGAGAGCGGGGGCGAGCATGGCCGCGCCCTTGCCCATCGCGCCGACCGTCCAGCCGTCGACGTGCTCGAGGAACGACGTCTTCGCGACGGTGTCGGTGGTGCGGATCGCCTCGGCGGCGTCACGCCCGCCGTCGGCGGAGAGGCCCGCCGCCGCCTTGGACACTCCGTCGAGGACCCGGTCGAGCGGCAGGCGTACGCCGATGAGCCCGGTTGAGCAGACCGCGACCTCGCCCGGGTCGACGCCGACGGCCGCAGCAGTGGCCTCGGCGGTGCGGTGGGTGTCGGCGAACCCGTCGGGACCGGTGCACGCGTTGGCGCCGCCGGAGTTGAGCACGACCGCCCGCACGCTGCCACCGCGGACGACCTCGCGGGACCAGGTGACCGGTGCGGCCTGGATGCGGTTGGTGGTGAAGACGCCGGCAACCGCCGACCGGGGGCCGTCGTTGACGACCAGCGCGAGGTCGGGGGTGCCGCTCTCCTTGAGGCCGGCGGTCACCCCGGCGGCGCGGAAGCCCTTGGGCGTCGTGACGCTCACGGGGCCACCCCGTCCGCCGACAGGCCGAGCGCCTCCGGCAGGCCGAGCGCGATGTTGGCGTTCTGCACCGCCTGGCCGGCCGCGCCCTTGCCGAGGTTGTCGATCGCACTGACGACGATGACCCGCCCCGAGTCCACGTCGACCGTGGCCTGCAGGTGGCAGGAGTTGGAGCCGAAGGTCGCGCCGGTGTGCGGCCACTGGCCGGCCGGCAGAACGTGGACGAACGGCTCCCCGTCGTAGGCCGCCGCGAGAATCTCCCGCGGGTCCTCGCTACCGGTCGGGCGGGCCGTGACGGTCGCGAGGATGCCGCGCGGCATCGGTGCGAGGACGGGCGTCAGGCTCAGGCTGCGCGCACCGGTCGCCTGCTTGATCTCGGGGACGTGTTGGTGTGCGCCCACCTTGTAGGGCGACAGGTCGCCCATGACCTGGCTGGCCATCAGGTGCGGTTTCGCGCCGCTGCCCGCACCGCTGGTCCCACTGGCGGCGACGACCACGACATCGTCGGCCTCGACGGCACCCGAGGCGATCAGCGGGGCGAGCGCGAGGGTGACCGCAACCGCGTAGCACCCGGTGTTGGCTATCCGGGTGCTGGCCGCGATCCGCTCGCGCTGGCCCGGGATCTCGGGCAGGCCGTAGGTCCAGGTGCCCGCGTGCGCGCCGCCGTAGTAGCGCTCCCACGGGCCGGCGTCGGCGAGCCGGAAGTCGGCGCCGAGGTCGACGACGAGGCAGTGCTCGGGCAGCTGTGCGGCGATTGCCGCGGACTCGCCGTGCGGCAGGGCCAGAAAGACCAGGTCGGCGGTCAGGGCGTCGGGCGTCGCCGCGTCGAACACGCGGCCGTAGTAGCCGGTCAGGTGCGGGTGCACCTGGGACACGGGCCGGCCGGCGTTGGACCCGGCGGCCAGCCCGACCACGTCGATCTCCGGATGTGCGTGCAGCAGACGGAGCAGCTCGCCGCCCGCGTAGCCACTGGCTCCGGCGACGGCCGCGGTGATCCCCATGCGGCCAACTATACAGACACCCGCATATCTATGCGCAATCGGTTTAGTGGCGCCTCAGGCGCCGCGGAGCACCGCCCCCACGCGCCGCCCGGCCTCCTCGACTGCCGCGTCTCGGGCGACTGTCGCCTCCTCGGTCGACAGGGTCCGGTCGGCCGCCCGGAACCGCAGCGCGTAGGCCAGCGACTTCTTGCCCTCGCCGAGCTGCGCACCCGCGAAGACGTCGAAGAGCCGCAGCGACTCGAGCAGCGGCCCGGCGCCGGCGCGCAGGGCGGTCTCGACCGCGGCTGCCGGCACGGAGGCATCGACGAGCAGCGCGACGTCGAGAGACGCGGCCGGGAACGCGGAGACCAGCGGGCCCGGTACCGCGTCGGGCACGGCAGCGAACACCGGCGCGAGCGCGATCTCGGCGGCGCAGGTCCGGGGCGGCAGCGCGAGCGCGTCGACGACCCGCGGGTGCAGCTCCCCGGCCCAGCCGATGACCTGTCCCCCGACGCTGAGCTCGGCGCAGCGTCCGGGGTGCCATGGCGCGACCTGTGCAGCGGCGACCTCGAGGCACACGCCGAGGCCGTCGGCGACCGTGCGGGCGGCCTGCACGGCGTCGGGCCAGCCGGTGTCGCGGCCCTTACCCCACCAGCCGGCCGGCTCCCACTGCCCGCACAGGACCGCGCCCAGATGCAGTGGCTGGTCCGGCAGGGCGGCCTCGATGCCGGCCAGCTCCTCGGCAGTGGGTCGTCGCGTGACCGGCGGCCTCGGTGCGGCCGGCACTCCAGCCGGGTCGCGGAACACCGACCCGATCTCGAACAGCGACAGGTCCGTGGCGCCCCGGCTGACGTTGCGGGTCAGCGCGGCGAGCAGCCCGGGCAGCAACGTCGCCCGGAGCAGCGGCTCCTCCTCGGACGAGGGGTTCGCGACCCGCACGGTTGCCCGCCGCGGGTCGTCGACGCCGAGCATCAGCCGGTCGCTGTCGGAGTCGGAGGTGAACGGGTAGGTGAGCACCTCGACGTAGCCGACATCGGCGAGCAGGCGACCGACACCGCGGCGCCACCGCTGCTCGATCGTGAGCCCGGCACCCGCCGGCGCGACCGGCACCAGCCCCGGGATCTCGTCGTAGCCCTCGAGGCGGGCGACCTCCTCGACCAGGTCGACCGGTCGGCGCAGGTCCGGCCGCCACGACGGCGGAGTCACCTGCAGCGGATCGTCTCCCTCGACCTCACAGCCGACGTCGACGAGCCGGCGGCGGACCGTGTCGACCGGATAGGCCACGCCGGCCAAGCGCCCCGGCAGGGTCGCATCGAGGGTGATGACGGGCCGCGCGGGCCGGGCGTCGACGTCGGTCACCGCGGGCTCTGGACGGGCGCTGCCGAGCCGCGCCAGCAGCTGCACCGCGACTTCAGCGGCGTAAGGCGCGAGTGCATCGTCGACCCCACGTTCGTAGCGCCGCGAGGCCTCGCTGGCCAGCCGGTGCCGACGGGCCGTGTAGGCGATCGCCACCGGGTCGAAGCGCGCCGACTCGACGACGATCTCGGTCGTCGAGCCGGTGATCTCCGTGGGGCCACCGCCCATGACGCCGGCGAGGGCGATCGGGCCGGAGTCGTCGGTGATCACCAGGTCGTCGGGGTGCAGCGCGCGGTCGACGCCGTCGAGGGTGGTGAGCCGCTCCCCCGGCATCGCCCGGCGTACGACGATCGCGCCGCGCAGCGCCGTGCGGTCGAAGGCGTGCAGCGGCTGGCCGAGCTCGAGCATCACGTGGTTGGTCACATCGACCGCGAGCGAGATCGGCCGCATGCCGGCGAGGGTGAGCCGGCGTTGCAACCATGCCGGGCTCGGTGCTGTCGGGTCGAGTCCGGTCAGGGTCCTGGCGACGTAGCGGGAGCAGCCGTCGACGTCGTCGACACGGACGGGATACCCGGCGGCGTCGACGGACGGCAGCGCCACGGCGGCCGGGTCGCGGTAGCCCACGCCGAGGGCCAGCGCTGCGTCGCGCGCCACGCCGCGCACCGACAGCGCGTAACCCCGGTCGGGGTTGACCGCGACGTCGAGCACCTCGTCGCGCAGGTGCAGCGCGGTGACGACGTCGGCGCCCAGCGGCAGGCCACCGTCGAGCACGAGGATGCCGCTGTGGTCGTCGGACAGGCCGAGCTCCGCCGCAGAGCAGATCATGCCGTCGGAGACCTTGCCGTAGGCCTTGCGCGACTCGATGGTGAACCCGCCGGGCAACCGCGCGGGGGGCCGCGCGTAGGCGACGACGTCGCCGGCCGCGAAGTTGCTCGCTCCACAGATGACCATGCGCTCGTCGGTGCCGTCGGTGATCCGGCACCAGCGGATCGGCTTCTTGAAGCCTTCGAGCGTCTCCACGTCGAGGACCCGCGCGACGACGACGTTGTCGATCTCGCCGCCGATCACCTCGACCCGTTCGACCTTGAGACCGACCCTGGTCAGGGCGGCGGCGAGGTCGTGACCGCCGACCTCGGGCAGGTCGACGTAGTCGCGCAGCCACGACAGGGGGACGCGCATCAGTGCTCCCGCCCCAGCGCCAGGCTGACCCGCACATCGCCCTCGATCAGGTCGCGGATGTCGCCCATGTCGTGCCGCGCGAGGAGCGTGCGCTCGATGCCCATGCCGAACGCGAACCCGCTGTAGCGCTCGGGGTCGACACCGCCGGCCGTCAGCACGGTGGGGTGCACCATGCCGCAGCCACCCCACTCGATCCACCCCTCGGAGCCGCAGGTGCGGCAGGCGGGCGCCCCCGGCTTGGCCGACTCGCCGTGGCAGACCCAGCAGAGCAGGTCGACCTCGGCCGACGGCTCGGTGAACGGGAAGTGGTCGGGGCGCAGCCGGGTGTGCACGTCGGGGCCGAACATCGCCTGGGCGAACAGCTCGAGCGTGCCCTTGAGGTGGCCCATCGTGAGGCCCTCGTCGACCGCAAGCCCCTCGACCTGGTGGAAGACCGGGCTGTGCGTTGCGTCGAGCGCGTCGTTGCGGTAGGTGCGCCCGGGTGCGACGACGTAGCACGGGGCGCCCCGGGTCAGCAGCGTGCGCACCTGCACGGGTGAGGTCTGGGTGCGCAGCACGACGCCGCGCGAGGGCGGCTCGATCCAGAAGGTGTCCTGGGTCTCCCGCGCCGGGTGGTGTGGTGGGACGTTGAGGGCGTCGAAGTTCAGCCACTCCGCCTCGACCTCGGGCCCGTCGGCGACCTCCCACCCCATGGCGACGAAGACGTCGGCGATGCGATCCATCGCGAGCGTGAGCGGGTGGCGGGCGCCCCTCGGCCGGCGGTCCCACGGGAGCGTGACGTCGACGGCCTCGTCCAGCAGGGTGTGCCGGTCGCGCGCGGCGACGAGCTGCTCGTGGCGGTCGTCGTACGCCGTCTGCAGGGCGGTGAGCGTCTCGTTGACCCGCCGCCCCGCCTCGGCACGGGCCTGCGGCGGGAGTACGCCGATCTCCCGGCGGGCCAGTGCGACCGGCGAACGCTGCCCCAGATGAGCGGTGTGCGCCGCGGCGAGCGCGTCGAGGTCGGGGGCCGCGGCGAACGCCGCGCGGCCCAGCGCGACGGCGTCGTCGAGCGCGGCTGCGGACACCGCCTGCACCTGCTTCGGGTCGTAATCGGGCGCGGACATGAAAGGGAACTCCAGCAGTGGGATGACGCGTCAGTCTACGGAGGCGAGACTTCTGG
>Ga0070680_100001963_pt1 | contig 15133 bp, 11 predicted proteins | sample KBSC73BmetaG_FD_64672 | JGI IMG/M metagenome (GOLD analysis project Ga0070680, IMG submission 64672) | Corn rhizosphere microbial communities from Kellogg Biological Station, Michigan, USA - KBS C7-3B metaG | ecosystem: Host-associated > Plants > Roots > Rhizosphere | place: USA: Michigan...
CTCCAACACTCCGTCGGCGATCATCGCCTGCGCGCCATTCGAAACTTCCTCCGCCGGCTGGAAGGCAAACTTGACGCTGCCGGCCACCGTCACCGGTGCGAGTCGCCGTGCTACCTCAAGCCCAATCGCGACGTGCCCGTCATGGCCGCACGCGTGCATCTTGCCGGGGTTGCGCGACCGATAGGGAACGTCGTTCGCCTCCTCCACCGGAAGGGCGTCCATGTCGGCCCGGAGCAGCACGCATCGGCCGTCACGGCCTGCAGCCCGCTTCACGGCGACCACACCCGTCCTCCCAACGCCGGGCGTCACCTGATACTCGAACGCGCGCAACCGGTCGGCGATGAGCGCTGATGTTCGAGTCTCTTCGAATCCGAGCTCGGGGTGCTCGTGAATCTCGCGCCGGGTGGCGACGAGCTGGGACCGGTCCACCGGAGGCAGGTTCATACGGTGGAGCTCGGGCAGAGGCGATTCAACACGCAGTCAGCGCAGCGAGGCCGCCGGGCGATGCAGACGGCTCGACCGTGCTGGATCAGTGTATGCGAGAACCACGTCCAGTCATTCCGTGGCACGATCGCCATCAGCTCCTGCTCGATCTTCACCGGATCGTCCTGCTTGGACAGCTTGAGCAGCCGGGTGAGTCGCTGGACATGGGTGTCGACCACCACCCCTTCATTTTTCCGGAACCATGTGCCGAGGATGACGTTGGCGGTCTTCCGGCCAACGCCGGGCAAGGCCGTCAACTCCTCCATGGTCTGGGGGACCTCGCCACCGTGGCGCTCGACCAGCGCCTGCGCCATGCCGATGATCGACTTCGTCTTGTTGCGGAAGAAGCCGGTCGACTGGATCTCTTTCTCGAGCACCCGCGGATCGGCAGCCGCGTAGTCGGCCGCGGTGCGGTACTTCGCGAAGAGATGCGGCGTGACCATGTTCACGCGCGCGTCGGTGCATTGTGCCGAGAGGATGGTAGCGACCACGAGCTCGAGGGCGCTGCTGTGATGCAGGGCGCACGTCGCGTCGGGATACTCCCGCTTCAAGCGGGCGATGATCTTGCGTGCCCGCGCCTGGCGCTCAGCCGTTGCGACTTTCGTGCTCATGGATTCTGGCGGAATCTACTCGACCTGGACAACCCGCTCCAATGCGCCACTGTCGAGGCCCGTATCTGCCGCGTCCGTCCCGGGCGGCAGCTGCGCCAGGATGCGGCAGGTCAGCAGCAGTAATTCTCCTGCGTTCGCGACCGAATGCAGGCCGGCGGCTGAGCCGCCGGCGAGCATCGGTCCGAATGGCGCGCTCCCGTCTTCGCGTGCCGCGGCCACCTCGATCTCGCTCGGCGTGGCATCATCGGCGTCCGCTCGCCCGTCGAGGCCGACCGCACTGAAGCCGGGGCGGTCAGGACGCATCCCGAAGACCGCGAGCAGCGCGATCGATCCCGCGGTCGTCGTCTCGCTCACGAACATCCCGTCGAGGGGCTCCGGCGTGGCATCTGGACTGGGGCGTCCCCACACGCGCAGCTCGGGCAGCTGCAGGTACAGAGCGGGATGCGGGGTTTGGGACGTGATTGGTCCTTCCGCCATCGCGCGACGCAGCGTCGCCTCGCCGACGCTGTAGACCCAGCCACCGCTCGCCCAATGCAGATAAGCATGATGGAGCAGCAGCAGGTGCGCTTCGAGCGCTTCGGCTCCCCCCCCGCTCTCCGGCACGATCTCGCGCAGCATTCGCGCCACGGGCTCGATCAGGACAAACCGATCGCGGTCGGCCGGCGGCGCGTTGTCCTGTTGCAGCGCCGAGGCCACCGCCGGAAACCGTTCGCGAGCCATGTCCGCGAACACGAGACTGAAGGGCGTAAATCTCATTGCCGGGGGAGGAATCCGTCGAGCGCGCGCACGAACTCGTCCGTCGCTTCGACGTGGGGGCAATGACCGACCGGCAGCTCGATCAGCTCGGCGTCGAGCAGAGGCGCCAGCTCGCGGGACCCGGCGATCGGAATGGGATCGTACATGCCATGGATGACGCGGGCAACGGGCAACGAGAAACGGGCAACGTGATCGCGGAGTCTCGGCCGCAGATCGTAGTCACCGAGACTATCCCATACCGCCTGCTGCGTGCGCGCATTCACGCGGAACGGCGTCAGGTTCTTCGCGTCATGGAAGTCGCGGAAGTACCCGGCAACCGAAAGCTCGAACGCGCGCCGCTGATACGCTGCCGGATCTTGTTCGCGAAGCCCGCTCGCCCGCAATGCCTCGCGTTCCCGCTGGATTTCCGGCGACGCCATGCGTCGTGCGAACTCCTGGTCAAACTGCCGGCGATATTCCGCGGTGATCGATGCGGGAGAAACGAGGGCCAACCGTTCGACCTTCGCGGGATGCTCCAGGAGATAGAGGATGGCGAGCAAACCACCCCACGAATAGCCGCAGAGCGTCAGGCGTTCGACCCCGAGCGCCGCCCGCAGAGCATCCAGGTCGGCCACGTGCTCACGCCAACCGACGGGCGTGTCACGCGGGACCGGTGACTGTCCGCCGCCGCGCTGATCGTAGTAAAACAGCTCCCGGCCTTGGGACAGCAAGTCGTACTGCGGCAGGAGGTAATCGTGGTGTGCTCCGGGCCCACCGTGCAGCACGGCGACGAGTGGACCGGTCCCTACCCGGCGCGTGAAGAGGCGGACGCCGTTGACTTCAAAGAAGGACGGCGAGGGCGTCGGCAACTTCTTTCACGTCGGCATGCTCCCGCTCGCCGAAACCGTTGGGGACGTCGGAATCGATATCGATTTGCCCGAGGATATGGTCGCCCCGGCGAATCAGGACCACCAATTCCGATTTGGTAAACAGATTGCAGGCGAGATAATTCCCGATCGCGGCCACGTCGGCGACGTTCTGATCCTGCTTTTCGGCGACGGCTGTTCCGCAGACACCCTTGCCGACGGGAATCCGCGTGTGTTCCGTGTCGCGTCCGGCAAACGCTTCGAGCACGAGCTCGTTCTCGTGCAACATGTATGCATAGACGGATGTGTACGGCGGCCCCCACGCGCGGATGCGTTCACAGGCCATCCGCAGCAACGCCCCACGGCCTTCATCATGCAAGTGCACGGCACGCAACGCGCGCACCAGTTTCGTGGCCTCGGACGCGGACTGCGTCGTCATGACCCGCGCTTGCCCAACACTGTGGTCGCGCGGCGCTCGACACCGCCACGCTGGCTTACGATGACCACCGTGTCCCCTGGCTGGTGGCTGCGGAGCGCGTCCGTCATGTCGTACAGATTGGCGATGTGTTTGTCGCCAATGGCGGTGATCACATCGCCGGCCTGCAGCCCGGCATGCTCGGCGGGACTGCCTGTCCGCACTCCGGTAATCCGCACACCGTCCGACACGCCGCCACCACTCATGTCGGGGATCGTGCCGAGGTACGCGCCATAGCCGGAGCCACCCGCACTCGCCTGGGGACGCGGGGCATCCACGAACGTCAGTGGTGCAGGGCGGTTGGCGAGCACCCAGGCAAGCTCAGCCACGAACTGCGCCACCTGCGCAATTCCTGTGACATTCAGCTTTTCCCAGTCGTCGGTGGAGCGATGATAGTCGTCGTGCAGGTCGGTGAAGAAATGCAGGACCGGATGCCGCGTCGCGAAGAACACGGCGTGGTCACTCGGCCCCCAGCCGTCGCCGGAGGCGCGAAGGTCGAAACGCGGTGGTGTGTTCAGCGAGTCTAACAGGGCGGGAAACTCACGTGCCGTCGCGGCACCCAGCGCCGTGAGCCGAGCGTTCCGGAGGCGGCCCACCATATCGAGGTTGAGCATGGCGTAGAGTGAGTCGATGGGCTGCGGCACGGCGTGCTGGACGAAGTAGGTCGAGCCGAGGGTGCCAAGCTCCTCACCGCTGAAGGCGACGAGGACAATGGTGCGGGCGGGTTTGCGCCCCGCGAGGGCGCGGCCGATCTCGAGGAGCGCGGCGGTGCCCGACGCATTGTCGTCGGCGCCATTGTGGACCCGGCCGGTCGAGTCGGGGTCCAGCGCCCCGAACCCACCCAGGCCGAGATGATCGTAGTGGGCCCCCACGACGACGACTTCACCACGCAGTTTCGCAGACGTGCCGGGAATCAGGGCCACCACGTTGCGGGTGGGGGTGCCCCCGAGATTCGTATGCAGAACCGCCGGTGCGTCCGCGGGAATGGCGAAGTCCTGGAAGGACGCCTCTAGCCCCGCACGCGCAAAGCCTTCCTTTATGTACGCGCCCGCGCGCCCGAGGCCCGCGGTTCCCACGCCACGGCCTTCCTGCCGGTCATCGGCGAGAAAACGCACATCGTTGAGCACGCGGTGTGCCGCAGGTGACAGGGTGTCCTGCCGGAATGTTATGACCGTCGCCAGGAGAAGGATGCCGAGCATGGGCGGAACACTAGCGTCCACGGCAGGGCACCGGAAGCGTATTAAATTGGGCACCCCTATGGCGCCGCAGGAATTCGCAGAACTGTTCGCGCGGACCCTGGACCTGTTTCGCGATCCCCACGCGAAAGAGGACCAGAAGACGCAGTTCCGGGCGCTCGTGACGTTGCTGAAAACTCAGGGTGCTGTGGTGGCCGCACAGGATGGCCGGTTGGTGATCGACGGCCAGTTGCTTGATCAGCCGGGCACCTACGACACGTTGGTACAGCGGCTCGAGTTCCACGCCGTCAAGGAAATCGCGATTCCCCCCGATCCCCCGCTGGCGGAGACCTTCGAGCTGCTCCGAGGGTTGGCGGACCAGCCTGGGGATGATGATCTGGCGCACCGCCTGCGTGCGACGGGGGCCAAGCAGATCACGGTCGTTATGCAGCCGGTGCTGGCGCAGGCTGCGCCGCCGGAAACGCCAGCCCCCACCCCGCTGCCCGCGACACCCGCTCCTGCCGCGCAGTCCGATGATGTACCAGCCATTGTGCGCGAATCTATTGCGCAGGGGGGTGCGTTCTCGCCGGCCACTGCGGCGTCGCGGCCGGCCGGCGACCTGATCGCGCAGCTGCATGAGAAGCCCGCGGGCCCGAATGTCGGCGATTTACTGGCGGTCCTGGGCCGGCAGCTCGAAACGGCGATGAAAGCCAACAGGATTCCGCAGGTGCTCAGCATCATGGTCGGCGTGGTGCGCGCCGAGCAACAGGTCTCGGATGCGACGCGGAAGCGCCAGTACTCGATTGCATTGAAGCGCATGTACAGCAAGCCGCTGCTCGAGGCGATCGCCGAGGTGGCCGACCATCCGGCGGACCGCGAGGCCGCGCTGCTGGTATTGCGGCGCGCCGGTGAGGATGGCGTAGAGGTGCTGCTCGATCTCCTCGTGGCCGCTCCGACGATCGAGGAACGGCGCGGCATTTTCATGGCGCTCACGGGCATGAAAGAAGGCATGGACCAGCTGGTCCACCTGCTCGGGCACCACCAGTGGTTCGTCGTGCGCAATGTCGCGGAGCTGGCAGGGGAGTTGGGGCTGGAAGAGGCCGTCCCCGTGCTCGGGCAGCAGCTGAGTCACGACGACGAGCGCGTGCGGAAGGCGTGCGCGCTCGCGCTCGCGAAGATTGGCTCGAGCGCCGCGGCGGAGCCGCTGCGGCGGGCCCTGCGCGACAAGTCTCCGGAAGTGCGGAAGCAGGCGGCGCTGGGGGTGGGCGGTCGGAAGGCCAGCGCGCTGGCGATGCCGCTTGTGGTCGCGATGGAGGGAGAAGAGGATCCAGAGGTGGAGCGCGAGCTGATGCTGGCGCTTGGTCGTATTGCGAGTCCGGCCGCGGTTCAGGCGCTCATCAAGTTCGCCCAGCCAGGTGGTCGCCTGTTCGGTCGCCAACCCACGTCACGCCGGGTCATGGCGGTCGAGGGGCTCCGCATCGCGGCCACGCCGGCGGCGATCGGGACGCTCGAGGGACTTACGGATGATGGTGACAGGGAGGTGAGAACAGCGGCCGATTCGGCGCGTCGGGATTTGAAGCGAAAATAGGGCATATTTCCCTGCCGATTTGTCGTCTTGCATATCGCCTAAAATTCGCATAACACATCGTCAAAGAATTAGTCAGCAGCACGGCGTATTTTGGCAGCCTGTCGGCCACCCAAGTCAAATAAACACAGCCACTTACAGCAATACTTCCGGGGTGGGTGCACTTCTTGCCCTCAAGGGACGTGCTGATTGTACATGCCTCAAAAACCTTGGTCAGGAGCCGATGTATGCGCGTTCCAGTGTTAGTCCTCGCGCTGCTTGCCATGCCGATCGCGGCTGGCGTAGCGCAGAGCCGTGGAAAGGGCAAGGACCAGCGGGTCCGGGCCGCTGATGCTCAGAGCGAGTGTAAGGATCAGCAGGCCGCTACTCTCGCCCGCGCTAATGCGGACGGTCACGACCCGTACGGTCTTGATAAAAAGTGCGGGGATCCGGCGCCCGTGCCGCCGCCGCCGCCGGCCCCGGTGCCGCCGCCGCCGTCGCCCGTGCCGCCCCCCTCGAGTTATCCGACGGGTATTCACGAGGCTCGTGGCGTCGTCTATGAGGACGTCGATGGCAGCGGTTCCCGCGACATGTTCTCGGGCGAGATGGGGCTCGCGGGCTGGACCGTCCAGCTGTACTGGGATGGGCAGCTCGTCGGGACCGCCACCTCGGATGCCGATGGCATGTACCTGTTCCCGGGCCTCGGCAATTCGGATAAGCCGTGGTGGATCTGCGTGATTCCTCAGGCGGGGTACGTCCGCACGCAGCCGGTGAGCGGCGATGCGTGCAGCGGCAATGGGATGGTGCATTTTCTGAGCAGCCCATTCATGACGCGGCTGCAGACTGACTTCGGCGAGATGATTCAGTAACGAGACTTATTCCTGACCAATTCAGAGCCCCGGGCAATCCGCCGGGGCTCTGTTTTTTTTAGCGAGGAATGAAGTCGATCGCGGGCTCGAGCCGCCGGGCGAATGCCGCCAGCAGGGCCGCGGCGCGATCGAGATCCTCGATCGCAACCATCTCATTAGGGCTATGCATGTAGCGGTTGGGCACACTGACGAGCCCGGTGGGAATCCCGCGCATCGCGTTATAGATCGCGTCGGCGTCGGTCCCCGTGTCGCGCGGCGCCGCTTGAACGGTGTACGGGATCTTCGCCTGCTCGGCGCATTCGACGAGGAGGTCGAATACCACGGGACTCACCGACGACCCGCGGCTCAAGACCACGCCGCCGCCGAGCCGGTGATCGCCGGCGTGTTTCTTGTCGGCCCCCGGATAATCGGTCGCGTGGGTGACGTCGACGACGAGCGCCACATCCGGCTCGATCCCCACCGCGCTGGTGCGGGCACCGCTGCCCGTCCAGGCGATCTCCTCTCGCGTCGACGCGACTGCGAACACGGCCGCATGCTTGGGCCGTTGGGACGACAGCCGTCGCAGCGCCTCGGCGGCCACGTACGCGCCGATGCGATTATCCAGGCTGCGAGACACGATGCGCTCGTTCGGGTACTCCTCGACCCGACAGTCGAGCACGCCCGGGTCGCCGACGCGTACACGGCTGAGCGCCTCGTCGCGATTCGCCGCCCCGATGTCGATCCAGAGGTCGATCACCTTGGTGACCCGGTCGAGGTCCTCCTTCTTCAGCTGGTGAATCGCCTTCTTGCCGATCAGGCCCCGCACCGTACCCTCGCGGGTCAGGAGTAACACGCGTTGCCCGACGAGCACCTGCGAATCCCACCCGCCGATCCCGGCGAAGTAGAGAAACCCATCGTCATCTATATGGGTGATCTGGAACCCGATCTCGTCGATGTGCCCCGCGAACATCACCCGTGGCTTGCCCTTGGGGTTCACCACGGCCACTGAGTTGCCGTGGACGTCGGCGCGCATGTCGTCGGCGAAGGTGGAGACTTCGTCGCGCCACACGCGGGCGGGTGCCTGCTCGAACCCCGAGGGACCAGGTGTGTCGAGCAGTTTCTTCAGGAAGCCAATCGTAGGTATCGCCATGATGTCGTTATGATGTCAAGATGGTGTCTACTGCCGCCGCAGCCCGGTGCGGTACAGCAGCGTACCAAGTATCGCGAACATGATGAGGGCGACAATCGTAGATCCGGAGAACCACCCAATCTTCTGATACAGGCCGACCGCTTCCGCCAGCCAGTCGGCGGACTTGCCGCTCCGCGACCCCCAACCTGCGATCGCCGCTACCGCGATCCCGCAAATCGCCCCGCCGGCGATCAGGCCGCTCGCGAACAGCACCCCGGGACCAGACTCGATCTCCGCGAGCGAGCGCTTGTCGGATCGAACCTTGCGCTCCACCAGCCAGCGGACGATGCCGCCGGCAAACATGCCTGCGGATGTGGTGATCGGCAGGTACACCCCGACGGCGACGGGCAGGGACTGTACCCCCATCAGCTCGATCGCAATCGTGAGGAAGACGCCGATCAGCACGAGCGCCCACGGCAGGCGGTGTGTCAAAATGCCGTCGGTGATCAACGCCATCAGCGTGGCCTTGGGGGAGTCGAGCCGCTTGAGCTCGTGGCCGCGGTACTCGTGGATGCGTCCGCCGATGCCCGGATCGACGACGTAACGAATCTCGTGCGATGCGGGATCGACCAGATACTTCCCGGGTGGGACACCCTGGGTCTCCACGTAGACGCGGATGACCTGATACGCGTTGTTGTCGATTGAATCCGTGCCCCCAACGCCGAAGCGCGCCATGGTCTCTTCATGGACCACGACGTTGCCATCGGCGCTCTTACCGCTGGCGGGCGCTACGAACCCCGGACGGCTTTCGGGGACCTGATAGCGGTAGGCGTCATTGAGGAAGGTGAGCGTCCATCCCACGGCCAGGGCCGATCCAATCGCGCCGATCAGGATGGCGATTTGCTGCCGCCTGGGGGTCGCGCCGACCAGGAAGCCGGTCTTCAGGTCTTGTGAGGTGTTGCCGCCATTGGCGACGGCCACCGCGATCACGCACGCGATGGAGATCGCGCGTACGCGGTCATCGATCTGGTTCCAGCCAAGCAGCAGGAAAATGACGGAAATCGCGATCAGTGACGCGATGGTCATTCCGGAGATTGGATTGGCCGAGCTGCCGATCTGGCCGCAGATCCGCGACGACACGGTGGTGAAGAAGAAGCCGAACAGAATGATGAGGACGCCGCCGAGCAGGTTCACGCCGATTTGCGGCAAGAATGCCAGGATGATCGCCAGAGCAATGGACCCAAAGACGGTCAGGCTGATCGGCAGATCATCATCGGTGCGCAGCTTTGCCGCGACCGCCTGGCCCATGCGGCTCGCCCGCATGTCGGCGAACCCGGCCCGAAACGCGCCCAGGATGGTGGGAAGTGAGCGGGCGAGGGCGATGATCCCGGCGCTCGCGACCGCTCCGGCGCCGATATAAAACACGAACGCGGCGCGGATTTCGCCCGCGCTCATGTCGCGAATCAGTTTGGTGGTGCCGAACATGGGCTCCGTCATCGAGCTGCCGAACAGCTTGATCGCCGGCATCAGCACGACATAGGCGAGGCAGCCGCCCGCGAAGAGATAGCCCGCAATCTGCGGGCCGATGATGTAGCCGACCCCCAGCAGCTCCGGGCTCACCTCGACGCGCACTTCGGCGCTCTGGTATCCGCGGATCACCTTGCCCGGGGTCTCCTGCCATACCCGGAGCGCCGTCATCAAGAACTTGTAGAGGAAAGCGATTCCGAAGGCCTGAAATACCGTCTTGGCGTGGATCCCGCCGCGCTCTCCGGCGATCAGCACTTCCGCGCAGGCGGTGCCTTCGGGGTAGGGCAGCTTGCCGTGCTCCTTCACGATCAGCGCGCGGCGCAGCGGGATCATCATGAGCACGCCCATCAGGCCGCCGGCAATCGCCAGGATCGCGACGCGCGAGATCTCGAGATCGTAGCCCATCAACAGAATGGCGGGGATCGTGAACACCACCCCCGCCGAGACTGAGTCGGCCGCCGAGCCGGTCGTCTGCACGATGTTGTTTTCGAGAATCGTCGAGCGGCCCAGCCAGCGGAAAATCGTGATCGACAGCACCGCGATCGGAATCGAGGCGCTCACCGTGAGGCCAATCTTCAGCGCGAGGTAAACGTTCGAGGCGCCGAAGATCAGGCCGAGGATAACGCCCAGCACGATCGCCCGCGGCGTGAGTTCGGCAGGCGATTGCGAGGCCGGAATGTAGGGCTGGTGAGCAACGGGCGGTGCGGTCTTAGACGGGCTGGTCATAGGCGGCCCAATTTGCGCTCAGGAAGGCAGAAGTGTCCAGCGGGGATCACAATTGCCTGGGTCATTTTCCGCGAACTTTGCTTCTCCCTCCCGGGTATGCAGGCCACATGAAAGAACTGCGTCAGGCATTGGCCGGCTTCTACGACATCGAGGCGCCGCTGGGTCGTGGGGGGATGGCACTGGTGTACCTCGCGCGCGAACGGCGGTTGGATCGCCGGGTCGCGCTCAAGGTGCTGTTACCCGACCTCGCCGCCGACGAAACCTGCCGACTGCGGTTTCTCAGTGAGGCCCGCACCATCGCGCGTCTCACCCATCCGAACATCGTACCCATTTTCACGGTGGACGACATCGGCGGCTTTGTGTTCTTCGCGATGGCCTACGTGCCCGGGGAGACTCTCTCGCACCGGGTCGCGAGCCAGGGACCCATCGATCCGCAGCAGGCGGGCCGCTTGATCTGCGACATCGGTGAAGCGCTCGATTATGCGCACGCCCGCGGTGTGGTGCATCGCGACGTCAAGCCCGACAACATCCTGCTCGATGCGTTCACCGGTCGCGCTTTGCTTACCGACTTCGGCATCGCGCACTCGAATCATGGGCGCATCCCCTATGGCCAGCTGGGACGGCCGGCAGCGCCGCGAGGGCGTGTCGTCGGGACAGCGGCCTTCATGAGCCCGGAACAGGCGCGCGGCGACGTCGTCGACGCGCGCAGCGACATCTATTCGCTAGGCGTGGTCGCCTACTACATCCTCTCGGGACAGCTGCCGCTTGATGCCCTGACCGACGAGGCGTTGCTGGCGTTGCACGTCAACGCGCCACCGCCATCGCTCAGCACCGTCGCTCCATTCACGCCGCCACGGCTGGCGCAGATCGTCGACCGTTGCCTCGCGAAGGCGCCATGGGAGCGCTTTCCGGACGCGGCCGCGCTCGTCAAGGAGGTTGCGGAAGCGGTGGGTGAGCGACCGGCGCCGCTTGCGGTGCGTGCGTTCCTGGTACGGAGCGCGCATCTCGAAGCGCCCGCGCTCATCCATGCGGCGTTCACGGGTGTGGGCCTCGTGCCCGCGTTGGTCGCCGCCTGGTCTTCCACAACCAGCGCGTTGGTGCGAGGCGTCGCCACTGGTGCGCTCGCGGCGGCACTCGCGCTGCCGGTGATTGTCCAGATAGTCCGTGTCCGCCGCTTGCTTGCGGCGGGGCATCGGCGCGAGGAGCTGGTCGCGGCACTGGCCGCGCGCCAAGCGCGTCGGCGCGAGGAATTGGCGTTCGTCTACGGATCGGGCCCCACCAGCTTTGAGAACAGTCTTGCCTGGCTGGCGCGTGTCAACCTGCTGCTGGCGATTGCCGCTCTCGTCGGTGCTTTGGGGGGGGGAGCGGGGGCGTTCGCGGTTCCCGATTCCCTACTGCCGCTCCTCTCGCCAATTAGCGCGGCCGCCGCAGTGACCGCGGTGCTCGCGAGCATCGTGGCACGTGCGCGCACCGAACAACGCACCGATCCGATCGGTGAGCGGCATCTCCGGTTTTGGCGCGGCCCGTTTGGCCGCGCGCTCTTTCGCGTGGCGGGACTCCGGTTCAATCCGGTTGTTCCCGTCGTGCGTATTCTGGATCACCTGGAGACCCCCGCCTAACAAGGGAGCGTTAGTATAAGGATGCCATGACGCATCCCCTCGCTCCCGACAGGCTGTTTCTCGATTTCCAGGCGGCGGTCGCCGGCCGCTATTCGCTGGAGCGCGAGCTGGGGCGGGGCGGGATGGGCGTGGTCTACCTGGCGCGCGAGGTGCGACTTGATCGCCCCGTCGCGATCAAGCTGTTGCCGCCGTCCAAGGCAACCGATCCCAAGTTGCGCGAGCGGTTTCTGCGCGAAGCACGGACCGCCGCCAAGCTGTCCCATCCCAACGTCATTCCGATTCACGCGGTCGAAGAGATCGGTGAGTTCGTGTTCTTCGCCATGGCCTACGTCGAGGGCGAAACGTTGACGGAACGTGTACGCCGGCGTGGTCCGCTCCCTCCTTCTGAAGCCGCACGCGTCCTGCGCGACGTCGCCTGGGCGCTCGCGTACGCGCACGGTCAGGGCGTGATCCACCGCGACGTGAAGCCCGACAACATCCTGCTCGAGAATACGGGACGCGTGCTCGTCGCGGATTTTGGCATCGCGAGTGTCGTAACCGGTGCGGGAGCGCTGTCGGGGACGGGGGAGGTTATCGGCACGCCGGAATTCATGAGTCCCGAGCAGGCGCTGGGTGAGGCCGTCGACGGGCGAAGCGACCTCTACTCGCTGGGCATCGTCGGCTATTTCTCGTTATCTGGCTCGCTGCCGTTCGAAGCTGAGAAAGCGACGGAAGTGCTTGCGAAGCAGGTCACGGAACCGGCGCCGGCGCTGGCACGAATCGCACCCATCGTTCCGCGCCGCCTGGCCCAGGCGATCGATCGCTGCCTGTCCAAGGATCCAACGGACCGGCCGGACGGGACGGCCGCCCTCGCCGAGCAGCTTGGCCAGGCGCTGGAACAGCGCCGCGACGTGCCGGCGCCGCTGCGTGTGTTCATCAAGGGCAGTCGCTCGACCGGTCTCGGCCTGGCGCTGCTCTACCTGTACGGCGTGTTCGTCGTGAGCGTGGGCGTGACCTTCGCGGCGAGCCCGGAGGTTGGCTTCCTCGTCGGGATGGGGGCACTCGTCGGGGGTCCTTTGTGGCTGCTCGGCTGGCAAGCGCGGCGCATCACGCGCCTGGGGTACGGTCAGCAGGACGTGGATTACGCGTTCCAGGTCGAGCTCGAACGGAGCCGTGAAGAGCGAGCGTTTGAATACGGCACGACCGCGTCCCCCGGCGAGCGGATCACGCGCGGGGTTGCGCTCGCCGGTCTTTTTTTGGGTTTCATCGGCATGAATCTCGGTACCGGCATCGTGGCGCCCCTGAGCGCAGCGCTGTTCTCGATCGGGGGCATCGCGGGAATCATCGCGGTCGTGCGGGCACAGCGTCGCGCCGATCTCGGCGGGAGGTTCTGGCGCAGGTTTTGGAAGGGCCCAATTGGCGGATGGATTCTTCGCCAGGCGAGCCGTTTCGGCGGTAAAGACGCAATCGCTGCCAGCGGTACGCACCGTCCCACCGAGCTTGCGATCGGGATGGCGGCCGAGCAGCTGTACGAAGGGCTCCCCCGCGAAACGCGACGTCAGCTGCACGATTTACCCGACGTGGTCCACAGGCTCGAGCGGGACGCTCAGCGCATGCGCGGCCGGCTCGACGAGTTGCAGGATGCGCTCGCCAACGTCGAGCGCGACGCCACCGATCCGGGCGTCGCGCAGCGGCACGATCGCATCGTTGCCGACCTGACCGCGGAACGGGCCGCAGTGGAGCAGCGCCTGGCGGACGCCGTCGCGGCGCTGGAGACGATTCGACTGAACCTCTTGCGGCTGCACGCGGGGACGGGATCAGTGCACAGTCTGACAACTGATCTCGGGCTGGCGCGCGACCTCGCGCGCGACATCAGTACGCAGGTCGACGCTTACCGGGAGATCGAACGCGCGCTGTAATCGATGGGAATCTGCCCCCACAGTGGCGCCAGTGTTCAGCAACGCTAATAGTAGAGGATGAGGGACGCGGGCAGTCCTGACCGGCTATTCCTCGACTTCCAGACGGCTGTAGCGGGCCGGTATTCGCTGGAGCGGGAGCTGGGGCGGGGCGGCATGGGGGTGGTGTACCTGGCGCGCGACGTGCGGCTCGACCGCTCCGTCGCGATCAAGCTGTTGCCACCATCCAAGGCCGCCGACCCCAAGCTGCGCGAGCGCTTTCTGCGCGAGGCGCGGACCGCAGCCAAGCTCTCCCATCCGAACATTATTCCGATTTACGCCGTCGAAGAGGTCGGCGAGTTCGTGTTCTTCGCGATGGCCTACGTCGAGGGTGAAACGCTGACGGAACGTGTACGCCGGCGGGGTCCTGTCGCTCCTTCTGAAGCAGCCCGGATGCTTCGCGACATCGCGTGGGGCCTCGCTCACGCGCACGGTCAGGGCGTGATCCATCGCGACGTGAAGCCCGACAACATCCTGCTCGAGAACAACGGGCGCGTGCTGGTGGCCGATTTCGGCATTGCGAGCGTGGTCGCCGGCGCGGGCGGGCTAACGAGCGAAGAGGTGGTCGGGACGCCGGAGTTCATGAGTCCCGAGCAGGCGCTGGGCGAGGCCGTGGACGCGCGCGGCGACTTGTACTCGCTCGGCCTCGTGGGGTTTTTCGCGCTGTCAGGGACGCTGCCGTTCGAGGGCGAGAAAGCGACGGAGGTGTTGGCGAAACAGGTGACGGAGCCCGCACCGCCGCTCGCGTTGGTTGCTCCCGGTGTGCCACGCGGGATCGCGCAGGCGATCGATCGCTGTCTGGCGAAGGATCGTGACGACCGACCCGAGGGGACTTCGGTTCTCGCCGATCAGCTCAGTCGTGCACTGGAGCAGCGCCGCGAGCTCCCGCTCGCGCTGCGGGTGTTCGTGAAGCGCGGTGCCCGATTCGACGATGCCGGAGCGCTGCTGTACCCGTTCGTCCTGCTCGGGGCAGTCGTGGCGGCTTCGCCCATCCTTTCGGTCGGCCTCGGGTACGGGTTGTTCGCCGCGGGCATCACGCTGGTGCCTGCCGCTGTCCTTATTCAGCGCGCGCGGCGTTTGCTGAAGGCGGGGTTCGACCACGGCGACCTCGAGGTTGCATTCAAAGCCGAGCTGGATCGCGATCGCGAGGAACGCGCGGGTGGTCGACACCTCGGACCGTCGTGGCTCGAAAGAATCTTCAAGTCGATCGGGCTGGGTGGCTTCATCTGGGCCGGCCTGAGCCTGACGGTCGTCCCGCTGGTTGTGGGGGTGTTCGTCCCCGAACCTGTGCTGATCGGCTTCAGTGTCGGCATGTGGGGGATGACGGGGGCGTTGATCCTGTTGCAGCGGCGGCGCGACGTCGACACCGAGTTTTGGGGGAAGGTGTGGGGAGGCCGCATTGGTCGCTGGCTCTTCAAACTGGCCCGCGCCATCACACCGT
>Ga0070680_100001974_pt1 | contig 15088 bp, 9 predicted proteins | sample KBSC73BmetaG_FD_64672 | JGI IMG/M metagenome (GOLD analysis project Ga0070680, IMG submission 64672) | Corn rhizosphere microbial communities from Kellogg Biological Station, Michigan, USA - KBS C7-3B metaG | ecosystem: Host-associated > Plants > Roots > Rhizosphere | place: USA: Michigan...
GCATTGATGTCGCCGAGTCCGTCGATCGGACGACCGAGCGCGTCGACGACGCGGCCGACGAGCTCCGGACCGACCGGCACCTCGAGCACGCGCGACGTGCGGCGGACCTCGTCGCCTTCCTTGAGCTGGAGATAGTCGCCGAGGATGACCGCGCCGATGTTGTCCTCTTCGAGGTTCAGCGCGAGCGCAGTGATCTGATTCCCCGTTTCCGACGACGTGACCTCGAGCATCTCGCCGGCCATCGCTTTCTGGAGGCCGTAGATGCGGGCGATTCCGTCCTTGACCTCGAGGACGGTGCCGACTTCCTCGACGTCGAGCTCGTGGAGGTCGGCGGCCTCGATCTCACGGAGCAGAATGTCCTTGATCTCGCCGGGGCGGAGTGTGGTGTCGGTAGCCATACGGTGGGTGGGAAATCGGAACGGCGTGAGGGGTCGTCGTGTCGCTTGTGAAAAATATCACAAGACCGGCGCGCGCTGCAAGATATGATATGGCCGCGTTTTATATGTGCCCACATGCAACGAAACGATTATGCTAGCCTGCAACTTCGTCTCCATGTTCGGGCCATGGCAGCCGGCATTCGCGATCTCAAAGTCTGGCAGGAAGCCGTTGCGCTCGGCGCGGATATGGTGCGCGTCGCTCGCCAGGGCGCCCGCCGCGAAACGAAAGTCGTGACCGATCAGCTCATGCTCACCGGACTGGCTGTGGCGAGCACGATCGCCGACGGCTACGGTCGCTACACCGCTCCCGAACAGCGTCAACTCTATCGCGCGGCAAAGCGCGAGCTGCTGCGGCTGGAGACGCAGGTCGCCGTGGCGCGCCAAGCGGACCTGATCTCGGCGCCAACCGCCGCGGAAATCGGCACTCGAATCCAGAGCGTCGGGAGGTTGCTGGGGGGATATCTGGTGTACCTCGAACGGCAACTCGAGAAGACCGATTGACGCGGAGCCGCGGATGCCGCAGTCAACTGCATTGATCGGCCGCTGATGAACGCTGATGAACGATGATTTGTTCGGAGCGGAATTCAAACTTGGTCACAAGACTTTCGAACTCTTGCAATGGCCTTTGCTACTTGCCAGGAAGTTCGATCGGGAAGAGGACAATCGAAGTCCGCGATGGCAACACCAATGGACTTCGGAGGGCCTTTCGACTCGAGAAGCAAAGTTCTTCAATCGGCGTTTTTCTGCGGAATCTGCGGCCGACAGGATCTGCGGCCCTGAACGACATCAATTCCCGCGGCTGCGGCGGTGGCCTCGGATGAATCGTTCAACCAGGTCGATCGTGCGCAGCCTCGCGAGGGACGCGGGCTTGCTGCCGACGATGCGGTTGGCGGTGCTCGACAGGTGCGACGACGAGGCGAACGCCAGCACGTTGGCGACGTCGCGCACGTCGTAGCCGGGATTCTTCGCGAGTTCGGCGGCGGCGATCAGGCGCACGAGATCGATGATCCGTTTGAGATTCGGCGCGCCGCCGGCGGCGAACGAGCGGCTCAAATGCTCGCGCGTGACGCGCACGGATTCGGCGAGCGCCGACGTGCGAACCGGCATGCCGGCGTGCGACACGACAAAGCGCCACACCGCCTGCTGGAGCGGGGTGTCGAGCGCGAGCGCCGGCGGCGGACAGGCGAGGGCGCGGGCGAATCGCGCCGAGAACGAGGCGTGCATCACCAGGTCGCGCGCCACGCCGTCGTCGATGCCGTCGACGAGGACATCAGCAAACTCGAATTCCGCGCACTGTGCCAGCGCCGGCCCTTCGGCCGCGCGCAGCACGGCGAGTCCGAAGAACGGCACCGACGGAAACTCGCGCGCGCGGGACGCCACGAGCCACGTTTCGTCTCCCGCGCGGCCGACGTCGACCACGGCCGCGTCGACGAGCGTCGTGCGGAACGCCGCGTCGAAATCGGCGAGCGTGCGCGTGAGAATCACGCGTGTCTTGCGCCGCGGAAATGCCGAGCGAATGAGCGCCCGCGCGCGCTCGCGCTGCGCGTACACGACGACGGCGGGCGATCCCGCGGCCGGAGCAGCCGAGCCGGTCGTCACGTCACGCCCGCTGCGACAGATCGGCGAGCATCTCCTGCGCGCGCCGCAGCACCTGCCGGGCGTTGTCGTAGGAGACGAGCGAGTGCGCGCCGGTGTATGCGCTCCAGCGACAGGCAGTGATTCCTTCCGCGCGCTGCGGCGACGTCGTTTTCTCCCCGGTTTCCATCAAATAGAAGTGACAGACCTTGTGAATGAGTTGACCGCGAAACCGGAAGTACCAGTCGATGCGGTCGAGCGAGCCGCGAATCGCCAAGTCGGCGAGTCCCGTCTCCTCCGTCACTTCGCGGACGGCGGCCGTCTCCGGCAACTCGCCGGCTTCGACGTGTCCCTTGGGGAATCCCCAGTTCTGATAACTGTCGCGAATCAGCAGAAAGAGCGGCTGTCCGCCGTCGAGCCGGAACACGACGCCGCCGGCCGACGTTTCCTCTCGAGCGCGTTTGCGGTTCATCGGCTGGCCGGCTCCGATTCCTCGGCCTCGATCGTCGGCTTGCCCTCGATGAACTGACGGACGATCGGATCGTGCGTGTGCCGGATCTCGTCGACCGTGCCGACGGCGCGCACGCGTCCCTCGTACAACATCGCGATGCGCGTGCCGACGCTGTACGCGCTCCGCATGTCGTGCGTGATCACCACACCGGTCACGCCGAGCTTCTCGCGCATGCGGATCATGAGCTGATCGATCACGGCGCTCGTGACGGGATCGAGGCCGGTCGTCGGCTCGTCGTACAGGATGTACTTGGGACGGAGGGCGATCGCGCGCGCGATGCCGACGCGCTTTCGCATGCCGCCGGAGAGCTCGGCCGGAAACCGTTCGGCGACGTTCGGCAGATCGACGAGCTCCAGCGCCTCGTGCACCCGGGTGTGAATCTCGGCCTCGCTGAGCTGCTGCTGCTTGCGCAGGCCCATCGCGACGTTCTCGCCGATGGTGAACGAGTCGAACAACGCGGCGAACTGAAAGACGTAGCCGATGCGCGCGCGGAGCTGATACAGCTCGCGGCGCGACAGCTTCGGCACCTCGAGCCCGTCGACGATCACCTGCCCCGAGTCCGGCTCGAGGAGTCCGACGATGTGCTTGATCGCCACGGACTTGCCGGTGCCCGAGTAGCCGATGATGACCATCGTCTCGCCTTCCTCGACGTCGAGCGAGAATCCCTCGAGCACCCGCTTGGGACCGAAGGATTTGTAGACGTCGATGAGTTGGAGCATTGCTCGAGAGAGGAGAGCGGAGAGAGGAGAGTAACTACCGAGAGATCAGCGGTCAGACGTCAGATGGTAGACGTCAGCTGCCGCGAACAGAAATGTGATCCCCGTGAGAACCCCATGGCTAGAGTATCGACAACAAAAAAAGGGGGACCGGTGCAACCGGTCCCCCCTTCCGAACCTTCTGTCCTCTATCCTCTCGCTTCTATCGTCTATGCGGCGAAGCTGCCGAGCGCCCGCCCCACATCTCCTTCGCGCAGCCGCTTGAGGGCGCGATCGCGGAGCTGGCGAACGCGTTCCCGCGTGACGCCGAGCATGGAGCCGATCTCCTCGAGCGTGTGCTCGCGGCCGCCCTCGAGGCCGAAGTACAGGCGCAGCACCTTGGCGTCGCGCGGTGGCAACGTGCTCAACGCCTGCTCGATCTCGTCGGTGAGGAAGCGGTTCATTGCTTCCTCTTCCGTGTCGGGCATCTCGTCAGCGACGAAACGCTCGATGAGCGAGCGGTCGCCTTCGGGATCCATCGGCGCGTCGAGGCGCACGTCGCTCGTGTTGAGCGCGGCGAGCGACTGCACGACGTCGACCGACAGACCGGTGAGCTGCGACAGCTCTTCCGGGCTCGGCTCGCGATTGAGCTTTTGGCGGAGGATCTCCGACGCCTTGATGATGCGCGAGAGGTCCGCCGTGCGGTTGAGCGGGACGCGAACGGTGCGACCCTGGCGCGCGAGCGCGGACAGGATTGCCTGACGAATCCACCACACGGCGTACGAGATGAACTTGACACCCTGATCGGGATCGAACTTGCGGGCAGCCGTGAGCAGACCGACGTTGCCCTCGCCGATGAGATCGATGAGGGGCAGACCGCGGTTCTGATACTTTTTCGCGACGGAGATGACGAAGCGCAGATTGCGCTTGACGAGCTCCTGGAGGGCGTCCTGATCGCCGGCGCGGATCTTCCGGGCGAGATCGATCTCCTCCGTTCCCTTGAGGAGCGGATAAGTGGAGACCTCGTAGAGGTACTGGTCGAGGATGTCGCGTTCCGGCTCGTTTGGAGCGATACCGGCCGGGGCCGCGCGGCGACGACGACGCTTGAGTTCAGTCATTTACGTTTTGCCTCGCGCAGAGGGCGCGTTGGAGTTCGGCAGCGATCGAAGGCGGCCACAGGGAACCGCCGAGCCATGGACATTGGGATCAGTGAGCAGCAGATTCGCGGCGCACGCCTACACACGTCTTTGCGAGTAAGTGAAGGCGCTGCAAAATACTGGCCCATGGGAATTTCGCCAGTCCCATTTCGTTGACACCCAGTATACCCTGGGCTATACTTCGTGGTTCCTGACCATCGCCTCGGGAAATGCCGGTAAGTTGGTGGCGGCGGTTGGGTTGCAGTGCGTGGTGTGGTGCGATTGTAGTGAATGCAGGGGGCGTAGCTCAGTTGGGAGAGCGCTTGAATGGCATTCAAGAGGTCAGGGGTTCGATTCCCCTCGCCTCCATGGCGTGGCGTCGCACGGACGAGGGCGCTGTGTCGGGTGTTGACTCGGGAGATTGCCGCGACCGGTGCCTGCAGTGAGGCGAGTCGTCTTCCGAGCTTTTTTGTGGGCGTTTCGCGGGAATAGCTCAGTTGGTAGAGCACAACCTTGCCAAGGTTGGGGTCGCGGGTTCGAGTCCCGTTTCCCGCTCTGCGAGAGAGGAGAGGGGCGAGAGGAGAGAGCACGGAGCGCGTTCAGCTCGAGAGCCTTCCCGATTGCCCACCCGCTCAGCGGTGGTTGGGGCGGTTAGCTCAGTTGGTTAGAGCGCCACGTTGACATCGTGGAGGTCACAAGTTCGAGTCTTGTACCGCCCATTTGCGGTGGAACGGATGAAGGGTGGAACGGTGGAAGGGATGAATGGTGGAACGGTGGAACGGATGAGCGGTTCGCTTGACTGATTTCGCGGTGGCAAATTAGGTTGACGGTCTGCCTGCGAAATCGTGGCCCGAATGCGAGTTTCGCCGCGGCAACGCGCTCGGCTGCAGGTAGCAAGTTGGCACGTGGCGCCCATAGCTCAATTGGATAGAGCATCTGACTACGGATCAGAAGGTTGGGAGTTCGAGTCTCTCTGGGCGCATGCACGCGGCCGAGATCAGCGGTAGGTGAGTTCGGCGGGGCGTAGCGTAGCCCGGTAGCGCGCCTGCTTCGGGAGCAGGAGGTCGCTGGTTCAAATCCAGTCGCCCCGACCATTACAACACGCGAAGCGCTCGGAGACGCAGGTCTCCGAGCGCTTCGTCGTTTGGAATGGCGAACGAACGTGAGCGTTTGCTCGCGTACGGACGTCCCCACGATGTGAGCTGGTGCGAAACGCGCGTGCACCAATGCGCATCGCGCGGACTCGGCGCGAGTGGTCGTATGACGACGTGGGCGTCGGACGTGTACGGATGTCGGTGCGACCCGACCGCGCGAGCGCGCGAGGTTTATAGATGCGCGTCGTCGGTGTACGAGCGCGCGTCGCGCCGCCAGAACAATCGCGGTGATCTGACCACGCGAGAATCGCGCGGATACGACTGCGCGTCTCGTCTACTCGGCCGTCGCGGTGGTCTTACTGCCAAGGCATCGCGTGTGTACGCCCGATCGTCGAACGAAAACGGATGCGCGCCGAGTGTGCACAGCGATCGCGGTGGTTTGACGACGCGACTCGCGTAGCGGTACGCATGGGCGTCGGAAGTGTACGAGAAACACGGTCGTCCGACCACGAGACATGCGCACGTGTACGCGTGGGCGTCGGCGGTGTACGAGCAACACGGTCGTCCGACCACGAGACATGCGCACGTGTACGCGTGCGCGTCGCGCTGATCCGCACGGGCGTCGCAGGTGCACAGGTGCGCGCTGCGCCTCGCCTCGGCGTCGCCTCATCTCTCCTCGCGCGCGAGCGGGCGGAACAGATATCGTCGTCGCGGCCACACCGGGCTGCGACCGGACCATATTATGAATGGGCGGGTACCCAACGCCTGCGGCAGGGAGGCGACTGAACGGCGGGAGCGAGCATGGGGACTGGCGCGGCGCACGTGTACCGATGGTCGTCACGGAAGGACTCGCCAGGACTGACGAGCGGCGTGATGGCGCTCGTCGTGACCGGTGCGCTGTTCGCGTCGGCGCTCGCGGCGATGATCGGCGTACATGCGTTGCCCGATTTTCTCACGGCGCCGTCAGTCGAGCACACGACGGTGGTCTGGCTGCCGCCCCCGCCCGCCGCTGTTCCCCGCGCGCCCGTTGCTCCGCCGCGGGTGACCCGCACTGTCCCGCCGCTGCACACCGCGGCGCCGGCCACGCCGGCCCTGACACCGCCGATCATTGCGCCGGCCGCGAGCGCGGCCGGCGCGGCCAGCATCTCCGGTGTCGGCGCGCGAACCGGCTCGGCCGCGGACAGTGCCGCAGCGCATCCGCCGATCGTTCCGCTCGCGCCGATTCAGCTTGCACCGACGCAGCCACTCCGCGCGGTCCCGAATCCGCCCCGCGACACGCACACGGGAGTTGGTGGCGCGCCGGTCGCACCAGCCGCGGTCACGAACAGCTGGGCCTCACTCACGACGGCGCAGCGCGACTCCATCGTGCACGCCTACATGTCCGGCCTGTCGCTCAATGCGCCGATGTCGGATCGGGAGCGCGCCGACGCCGCGCGCCGCGGGTATCAGCCGCCGATTCACAGCGGACAGCCCGACGCGGCGGCCCGTGCCCAGACGGTGGGCACAGGCGTCTCGATTCCGCTGCCGCTGTTCAGCCCCGGACCGTCGGCGGCGCAGCGCAAGCGCGACTCGATCGTCGCGGCCGAGAATGGTCTGCGGCTGGCGCGTCTGCATGACCGCGTGCTGCTGCAGCGCGACTCGATCCGTGCCGACTCGCTGCGGCGGGATTCGCTGGCGCGCGCCCAGAAGCAGCCGCCGCGAATCGTTCCGTAGCCGTCAGAACCAGGGAAAGATCGGCGCGCCGAGTCCGACGAGGAGCGATTCGTTGTGAGCGCTCGTCACGAACACGCGCTCACCCTTTGGCACCTCGTCGCCCGCCTTTGGCAAGCCGGACATCACCGCGTCGAGGACGACGAGCGCGTAGACGCTGTGCAGCGCCGACTTCTTCGGCAGCGACGCAAAGGGGTTGATCGTCGCCGCGGCGCCGATGTCGAGCTTGTGCGTGAACGCGCGCTCGTCGCTCGGCCGCGCGGCCTGGCTGAACAAGTCGCCGACGTAGCCGGCGAGGGTGAAATAGCCGTGCGTCTCCTTCGCGTCCACGGCGATGCCCTGCGCGCCGAAGCTCAGCGACGGAATGTTGGCGGTGATCGTGCTCTCGCCGATCTCGCTCGCGGTGTATTCGGTGAACGGGTTCGCGGTCGCCTTGGCCGTCGGCAGCCACTGCGCGGTCATGTACACCAGCGTGCGGGGCACCGCCGTCTTCGCGCTGACAAAGATCTGTAATTCGAGATTCGTCTTGGAAGGCAGCTCGTGCTCCAGGCCGGTCGCGAGGCTGCGCACCTTCGGCTTGCCGAGGATGTGCGACGTGTTGGAGATGACGTTGAGGGCGAGCGTCGGCCCGCAGATCAGGTGGCAGGCGCTGTCGGACTGAGCCCGCGCGGCGCCCGGCGCGGCGGTGAGTGCAGCTGCGACAAGCGCACCCAGCGCCGCGCCATGCAGCAATTGGAATTGAGCGTTCATGCGCGCACGGCTGCGGCAATTTCCGATCCCATTCAATCCTGGTGCACGGAGTTGCCGCCGTCTTGCACGATTCTTTGCTGTGCTCAGCTGCCCTCGCCGACAGGACCTCCAGCTCGCTAGTGCAGCACCCTGCGCGGCACGTTCCATCCGCTCAGCACGACATGTGGCGGCCCGTGCAGGTCGCGCGGCGCGTACCGCGCGGTGAAGCTGCGCGCTTCACCGGGCAGCAGCGAGACGTAGTTGTCGCTCCAGAACACCGGCAGCGCCTCGTTGCCATCGCTCCCGACGACCTGCAAGCGAACGAAGAACGCGATCGTCTTGCCGCTGTTCGTGAGCGTCACGGTCGTCTTGCCGGTCGAGGATGTGGTCGTCGCGCGCACGCGCGCCTGCGGCATGTTGCGCAGCGCCGTGAGATCGGCGAACGACTTCACCGGCGTCATGTACCACGTGGACGTATCCGCCAGCACGTCGGGTGTCGTCGACAACCAATAGAAGTTCGGGCTGCCGCCCGTGACGCGCACGTCGGCAAAGTACGCACCCGTGACACCCGCCGGCTCGGGCAACGTGAAGAGCTTCATGGTGGTATCGGCCGGCAGGTCGAACGTCGTATCGCGCGAGAAGTTCCGCGAGCCGTCGAGACCGTACAGCCGTGCGCGCAGATGCACGCCGCGCACGCCGTGCTGCGTCCCGTTGATCACGGCGACGGAGCGATCGTCGTACGAGAACATTGCGTGGACGGGCTCGTTCGCCTTCTTCGAGCCGAAGTAGCCGCCGGCCGGACGCAGATACCAGTCGAACAGGTGCCAGTAGATGCCGGGCCACGCGTTGTTGAGCATCCACTGAATCACGCCGGTCGACGTGTACTTGTTGCGGCGGTACGCCTCGAACATCGCGCGCTCGCCCTCGTACGTCATCAGCTGCGACACCTTCGTGTAATCCTCGGCGCTCGTCGGCGGGCCGAAGCGCGTGGAGAGCGCGGTGTTGAACCGATCGAGCAAGTGCGTGAACTGTCCGCCCGCGGCGTGGAACATCCACACGGTATCGAGCGGCCATTTGATGTCACGCTCGTGCATCATGGTGCGGATGCTCTCGATGGGAGGCACCGCGGCGCCGGGGCTCGTTTCGGTGTTGTAGGCCCACGCGCCGCCGTGCGTCGAATCCTGCAGCCAGTAATTCGGCGGCACCCAGTCGTACGGACCGGTCATCTTCACGCCGCTTGCGCCGGTGACGGTGGTCGGCTTCGCGCTCGCCGACGAGATGACGGGATTCGCCCAATGCTCGTCGCGCTCGACGTTCAGATACGTCTGCTCGACGTCGGCCGGCGGCGGGTTGTCGCTGCCGTTGAGCCAGACGAAGACGCTCGGATGCTGGCGCAGGCGGCGGATCTGGTCGCGCAGCGACACCGCGGATACGACGTGCTGCTCCGGTCCCCACTTCGCCCATTCCTCCCACGCATCGCAGCACACCCAGCCCGTCATGACGAGCACGCCGAGGCTGTCGGCCCGCTGGAAGAACCGATCGTTCTCGTAATTGCCCTCGAGCCGAACCGCGTTGAGGTGCATGTCGAGCACGTACTTGAGCTGCGCATCCTGGCGCGCGGGCTGCGGTCGGAAGAACATGTCCGGCGCCCAGCCGCCGCCGCGAATGAGAATGCGCGTGCCGTTGACGCGGAACAGCCGGCCACCCTTTGGCGTCATCTCCGACGTGACTTCGCGAATGCCGACGCGCGAACGCTGGCGATCGGACGTCGTGCCATTGACGGAGAAGGCGACGTCGAGCGTGTAGAGCGCCGGCGTGCCGAGCTGCGCGGGCCACCAGAGTCGCGGATTGTCGACGTGCATCGCCGGCAGGTCGACGTAGGTGCTCTCGTGCGGCGCGAGCGTGACCGATTGCTGCACGTGACGGCCAGCGATGATCGCCGAGAGCGTTCCGGTGACGGGGGAGTCAGCGAGGTTCTTGAGATTGGTGCCGACGGTGAGATCCGCGCTGCGCAGCGTCGCCGTGTCGACGTGGCTGACGAGCTGCGGATATTCGAGCATCACGTCGCCCGTGGTCACGAGCGACACGGGCTGCCACAGCCCCATGTCCTTGTCCGGCGGCGACGGGTTCCAGTCGACCCACGTCGTTTGCAGGTCGGCCGGTGTGGGTGCGAAGATCTCGACTGCGAGCGCGTTCGTGCCCGTCTTCGCGAGGGTGCTGGTGACGTCGAGCTCGTAGCGGCGGTACGTGCCGGCCACTTGCGTCGAATCGGCGATCAGCGTGCCGTTGAGCCAGACGTTCGCGCGGTAGTTGATGCCGTCGAAGTGCAGCACCACGTGCTTGCCGCGCGGCGCTCGCGCCGTGAACGTCGTGCGATACCACCACGGTTTGGCGTATGGGCTCGTGGAGTCCATCGGCAGGTGCACGAAGTTCAGCCCGATGTTGTACGTCATGCCCGGGATGTCGCGCAGGTTCATGCCGAAGAACGGATCCTTGAACACGCCGTCCTCGACGAGCGCGCCGACGACGGTCGACGGCACGGTCGCCTTGTACCACCCACTGGCGCTATAGCCCGGCGACGAGATCGCGCGGCCGTCGACGCCGACCTTCTCCGACGATTGCAACGACCAGCCGTCGTGCAGCATGCGACGCGTTTGCGCGCCGGCATTGGCGCCGGCAACGATGATGAGCAAACAACAAATCGTGCGATTCACACCGCCTCCGCCACTCCAAAGGGCCACCGCTTCACGTTCCACGACCAGAGCAGGAATGCCGCCACGCCGGCAACGAGCACGGCGATGCCGAAGGCGATCACCCGCGGCTGGGTCGTCAAGAATACGAAGATCCATCCGAGCAGCGCGACGAGCGCCGGCACGGGATACAGCCACATCCTGTAGGGCCGCGCCATTCCCGGCGCCCGCTTGCGCAGCAGCATCAGCCCGACGATCTGGCCCATGAACTGGACGAGAATGCGGGTGACGATGAGCGCATCAATCACCGTGCCGAGCGAGAAGAACCCGGCGACGATCGAGATGATGCCGAGCACGACGAGCGAGATATACGGGAAATCCTTCGTCGGATGCAGCTTGCCGAACACCTTGAAGAAATACCCGCTCTCGGCCGCTGCAAATGGAATGCGCGAGTAGCCGAGCAGCAGCGCGAACACGGAGCCGAACGCCGTCCACAGGACCAGCAGCGTGAAGATCGTCGCGACGCCGGAGCCGTAGATCTTCTCCATGAAGATCGAGACGATGAAGTTCGATTCCGCATGCTGGGCGGCCGGCACGAACTCACGCCACGGCACCACGCCGATGATCGACAGGTTGATGCCGAAGTAGATGACGGCGACCGCGGCGGTGCTGATGAGAATCGATCGCGGGATGACTCGGCCGGGGTCCTGGACCTCGTCGCCGATGTAGCAGACGTCGTAATAGCCGAGGTAGTCGTAGATGCCGATGCGCGACGCGGCGCCGACGCCGAGGAAGAAACCGAGCGAGAAGTTGAACGCGCCGGGCGGAAAGTCGAACGCGACGTGCGGATTGAAGTGCATCGCGCCGGTGATGATCACGGCGAGCACGGTGACGAGCGTCCCGATCCAGAGCGTGACGGTGAGCGCGGCGATCGACGTGATGCGGCGATACAGGAGCACGATGTTGATGATGCCGATCGCGGTGACGAGCGCGATGACGTCGGCGCGCGTCATGCTTTTCCAGATGTAGCTCGCGTAGTCGGCGAAGCCGATGTACCCCGACGCGATCTCGAGTGGCCCGGACAGCACGAACTGCCAGACGAACAGGAACGCCATCAGCCGTCCGATGCGCGCCTTGCCGAACGCCTCGCGCAGATAATGAAAGGAGCCGCCCGATCCGGGCATCGCCGCGCCAAGCTCGCTCCAGACCATGCCGTCGCAGATCACGATGATGAGCGCGACGACCCAGCCGAGCATGGCTTGCGGACCGCCGAGGGCGGTCATGAGCAGCGGGATGGTGATGAACGGACCGACGCCGATCATGTTGGTCATGTTCAGCGCCGTCGCCGGCAGGAGCCCGAAACGGCGGTGGAAGCGGGGCGGTTCGGGAGAGATCGGCGGGGCTGGATTGGTTTCGCTCATCGTCCTCCGTGCTCCGTGGTCGTTTCGCGGGGTCAGCGTGGTGCGCCGAATCGGGTTGGACTGAGTTGGGGACGCGGATTAGGCGGAAGCTGGCGAACGACGCGCTGATTTGACTGCGGCTGGCGCGTCGAGTCTCTCGCGCCACACCCCAACAGCACTTGGTTTTTTGTTCGTTCGATTCGTCCCGTCCGTGTCATTCGTATTTCAAACCTGTTGCGGCTGCGTCAGCATCGTTGCTTCGGAAAGAGCCGCGAAGCTGCGGAGAACTGCGGAGAACTGCGGAGAACGACTGAGAGGGCTTCATTCATCAACACCTCCAGCAACGCCGCTCCGCGCCTGCTCCGCAGTGCTCCGCCGTTCTCCGCAGCCCCTTCCCTCTCCCTGCGAGGTCGCGATAACGACCAACCACGGACCACGGACCACGGACCACGGACCACGGACTACGGTCTCCTCGCCCTCCCCGCCTGCAGCGCCGGCGCGCCGCCACTCTCCCCTTCTTTCGCCGCTTCGAGAATTCTCTGACGAGCGAGATACGTCTCGCCGTTCTCGATCCAGTCGGCGGCCGGCTCACCTTTGAGGTAATGGCCGAACCACTCGAGTTGGCGCTGAAGATAATCGGCCTGGCTCTCCGGGCGCGCGACGTTATGGTTCTCGCCCTCGTACACGAGATAGACGACTTCCTTGCCGAGCCGACGACCGAAGTTGTACAGCTCCTCGCTCTGGAAGTGGTTCACGTTGCCGTCCGCGTCGCCTTCCTCGAGCAGCAGCGGCGTGTGGAGCGAATCCACCGAGTACACGGTCGAGTTGCGGATGTACGCCTGCGGATCACTCCACAGCGGCACCTGCATGCGCTCCTGGCTCGTCTCGTAATGGCCGGTCTCGGGCAGGCCGCTGTTGCCGGACGTATAGCCATACATGCTGATCAAGTCCGTGAGCGGCGCGCCGGCGATCGTCGCGGCAAACGTGCCGTGATTGTGCACCGCATAGAAAGCTGACTGATAGCCACCCCACGAGTGTCCCATGTTGCCAACGTGCGCGGCGTCGATGTCCGGCACGCGCTTCTCCACTTCGGCAACCGCCGACGTCACGCAATCGAGTCCCGAGTAACCTGGATTCCGCGCCTGGAACACGATATCCGGCCGCAGCACGAAGTATCCGTTCTGGCTGAACACCGAGGTGTTGTACGGATTGCGCAGGTTGGGCACGACGTACTGATGGAAGCCCTGCGACAACTTCTCATAGTAGTAGACGACCATCGGATACTTCTTTCCGGGCTGGTAGTCGGCCGGATACGTCAGCATCATCTGCAGCTTGTCGCCGCGCTTGTTCGTGTACGGCATGAGCACCTGCTTTCCCCACGCGAACTCGTGCTGGAAGGCGTTGGTGTTCGACACGGGCTTGGCATCGCCGAGATTCGCACCAGCCACGAAGTAGTTGGGCGACTCCTCGGCCGTCTGCTCCTCCATGAGATAGACGTCGGCGTTGTCGGCCTTCGCGAGCCGCGAGACCTGCTTGTCGAGCCACACGAGCCGTTGCGCCGGCTGCCCGATCGTCACGCGCGCGTAGCCGCTCTTCTTGTCGTACTCGCCCGTCGCGGTGAACAGGAGCGGCTTCGACGGATCGATCGTGGATCCCTCATTGCCGGGCTGACACGGCGCCGACGGATTGGCCGCAGCACCGCCGCGGCCACCCCGGCCGCCGCCGCGGCCGAACCGGCCGAAGCCCTCGGTGACGCAGCGATAGACCGTCGAATCTTCACGGCCGCGCGTGAGGCGCGTCGCGTTCGAGCCGTCGAGATTCACGAGCCACGCATCGAATCGATCGTAGAGAATCGCCGATCTGTCGTCCGTCGTGAAGCCGCCGACACCGTACGACCGGCGCTCGGCCACCGGGTGATCGTCTTCCATGTCGACGAAGGTGCTCTTGATTGTGCCGGTGAGATCGGTGCGAGCACCGCTGGCCAGATCGAGCGCGTACCAGTGGCCGTCCTGCTGATACAGCACGTGCTTGCCGCTCGGGCTGAGCGTGGCACCGTATGCCGACTTCGTGAGCAGCTTCGTGCGCTGGCCAGTCGCCGGATCGACGCGATACACGTCGCGATACGAGCGCCCCGACATGATCTCGCGCACATAGGGATTCTCGTCTGACGCGAGCACGGTGCTCCGATCCTCCGAGAGCTGCACGATGTCGGTCGGGTCGTCGCCCAGCCGGACGAGCGTGTTCGGACCGACGTGCCAGGCGGCGAGCGTCGTGCGCGACCGATCCTGCGCGCCCTGCACCTGCTGCTGATGGAACTCGCGCAGATCCTTCCAGTGCCAGACTTCAACGCGCGCCGGCGGCAGCTCGCCCGGAGCGAGGCGCACCGGCACGATCTTCGGATCGCGCGGTGCAACGCCGAGATAGACGATGGCGCCGTTCTCGGACCACTCGGGCGCGCGATACGCCGTCACGCGCATCGTCTTTGGAAAACTCTGATCGGCGGCAAAGTCGTACACTTGCCGCGACTGGCGGCCGCCGAGATCACGCCAGGCGATGGCCGTGTAGCTCGTATCGGCGAAGGCGCTGTCGGGACGGGTGCGCAGCACGACGAGATCGTGGCTGTCGTCGCGCCAGGCGAGCGCGCGATACTCGTCGTCGCTCGCGTCGAGCGGCACGAGCGTGCCGGTCGAGACGTCCAGCAACTGGACGCCGTTGCCGGTGTGCCCGTCGACGTCGATCGTCATGGCGAGCAGCCTGCCGTCGTCGCTCCACGCCAGATCGGCGACGTTGCCGAAGCTGACATCGGTGCCATGCGCCAGCTCGCGAACGATCACGTCGGTGCCGCGACGGCCTTGAACGCCGTAGCGGCGAAGCGCGACGTGCGAGCCGTCGCCGCTCAGCTCGAACGACTGGATGTCGTCGAGCGTCGTCGTGCGGCCGGTCGCCAACTCGACGATGGCGACCTTGTCGTGGCTCGCCGGCGCCGCTGCTCCGCCGGCGCGCGCACCGCGGTTGCCGCCGCGACGAGCCGTGTCGGCCGCGACGGAGTAGATCAGCCAGCGGCTGTCATGCGAGAACTGTGGATTGCTGCCGGAGCGAGCCGTGTGCTCG
>Ga0070680_100001982_pt1 | contig 15063 bp, 8 predicted proteins | sample KBSC73BmetaG_FD_64672 | JGI IMG/M metagenome (GOLD analysis project Ga0070680, IMG submission 64672) | Corn rhizosphere microbial communities from Kellogg Biological Station, Michigan, USA - KBS C7-3B metaG | ecosystem: Host-associated > Plants > Roots > Rhizosphere | place: USA: Michigan...
TCGGCACTCACGATTGCGGGGAGCGGATTGGCCAGATCTGCCATCAACTCGATTCGGTCAAGCGGAAGGTGCGGCTCCAGGAGAGAGTTCACGATCTCCTGTATGCGAGCACGGAGCCGTACTACTCGATGCGGCGTAAATGCCTGCGAGCATAGTGCCCGAAGCCGAGTGTGATCGGGCGGGTCCATGAACAGATGCTGGAGCACCATGATTTGTCCAATGCGGTCTAGAGTCGACAGGCCCATAGGCGCGAGTTTCTGGGGTGCCGGAGCACACTTGGCTGAAAACGACTGCAGAACCATCACAACATCCGTATAGCGAGTAACCACCCAGGCATGGAGAAACGGGTCCCAGTGCACAGGATCTTCCGTCCGGAGACGAGCGTAGAGAGGGTAGGGATCTGCCAGGATCGCCGGATTATACAGGCGATACAGGCTGAGATTCCGTTGATCGATAATCGGGGGATGTACAGAAGACATATCAGGCAACCTTAGACTCACACGCTTAGCCCCGGAAAGGGTCTTGTGCGCGAACTTGCGCTTGTTCCATCTGTGAGGACGGTGTGCTCCGGCCCTATGCCGCTTCAATCCTGCGGCCGTTCGGAAGCGCTTCATCCGGAACGCGCCCTGCAAGTCGTGAATAAGCTCTCGGCCAGGTATGCCGGAGTAGAAAGAGCGTAGCTCGGTCAATATTGACGTAGGCTCGTAGAGCCAGGGCTCGGCCACCACGACGTAGTTTAAACTCATCGACCCCAGGGGTTCCCATGAAGCTGTCCCAAATGATATTCACGCCTGGCTGATCGCGAACTGCGATTCGCCAGGCATGGAGCAAAGCATCCGGGGTTCTGAGTGCGATGCCGTTGTCGGAATGGACGATCGTGTTCAACACCAACGTATCTTCAACGATCCAGCTTATTTCGAAAGAAAGCAGCTGATCTCGGGCGTACGCCCCTAGCACTATCGTCTCTGGAAATTGAAAGATCATGTGTGCCCACTTCGCGAAGCCTTCGGGATCTCTGCGCTGGGCTCCCCAGCGTGTACCGGCGCCATACTGGTTGCGACGGTAGGCGGACATGTAAACCGGATAGCACTTTGATGCAAACTCTTCTGGATCGGAGATGCGACGTACCGTCACCCCGTTTTTCGTTGCTTCCTTTAAGTTGCGAAGAGCACCGCCACTCACCCTGGTGCCCTCATAGCTCCAAAGTCGATCAAAAATGATGAAGTTCAGGTAACAGTTGTGAGGCTGATTGTCCTTTACCCCATGCTGGAACACCCCTAATTTGGTCACATGTCTCCTCGCTTCGCACAAATCATACTTTCTGTGCGGAAGCAGCGGCCGATAAAAGAGCCGGTGACCCTCCCTGAACCAAACAGGCCCTTGCTTGAAAACGGTTCCACCAGCGGCTTCGACCAGTTGGGCGTACCGGTCGATGCTCATCGTTTGCCAAGCGGGCGCGGCAATTTCGTCCAGAGGTAGTGAGAACATGATCCGAGATCTCGGCCAGAAGCTCAATAAGTCCAGGGCCACACTGCCTGTCCAGTTCCATACTGGTAGGGGCCGATGTCGGGAGGCATGGTAGTAGGCCTGGTCCGGCCATCTAAATCAATACGGGGAGCGCCGATCAGGGTACCGGCCGCAATGGCTGGGCTTGAGGGGGAAAGATGGTAGTCTCCTGTTCCATCGGCTCGGTAGTCTACCAGCCGGGGATCAGCGTTGATGGTACCCGCAGCAAGAAGTCCATTCTGCAGTACAATTCCCCGGTTGTTCTTCCAGATAAGATTGTTAAGGTATTTATTGCCCCTTCCTGTGTATCCCTCCTCTAAAATAGCAATCCCGTAGCCCCATGTACTATTGTGGTCCATAACTATGTTATTGGAAACCGTGGTGTTATTGTCCGTGACTCCTCCTGGAGAATCTCCATCGCCCACAACGATTCCGCCTTCGCCGTTTTGGAAAACCAAATTATTGGAGATCACCACATTGTTCGCAGCGTGCCAGAGGTGAATTCCCCATGCGTTGTTGCGATAGGAAATATTGCTGAGAATGTGGCCCCGCAGATTCGAATGATAGATGCCCTGAATCCCCTTGCACATGACTGCGGGATCTCCGATATCATGGACCACATTGCCAATAATGTCGTTATCATTGGCGCCGTAATTGCCGTTATCGATGCCAGCCCCGCCGTCATTGCTGCATTTACTCGCTATGTGATGCACGTGGTTGCCCATAATTCTGACAAAAGAGGCCAGGTTTAGAATTCCCAGTCTTCCATCGCCAGTGATATCGAAGCCTTCAATGTCAACGTAGTCACCGCGATTTTCCCAGGCGGAATCCGAATTTAGGGCGATTATCCTTGCGCCCCATTTGGTCTGCGATAGGAACGTGATCCGCGCATCGGAGGTTCCGCTGGCCCTTGTCTTGATCGCCTCCATGTACGTGCCTGGCGCGACATGAACGATTGTTCCTGGCCTTGCAGCATCGGCCGCGTGCTGGATAGTGGCCCAGGGAGCGCTGGCGCTCCCATCGGCTGCGTCACTGCCTGCGGGATTCACGTAAAAGGCGGCAGACGCGCCACTGTTCGCAACCGCGGAATGTATGAATCTTCCGCTGTCCAGGGAACTGCTCGGCTGCACCAGGAGCAGGATCATGAGCAGCGTGGGCAGCAGGTTTAAACTCGCGAATGTTATTGGACGACGATTTCGGCTCATGGGAACCTCCGGTTACGGCAGTTTCGTTTCGAATTTCTTCATGTTTCCAGGACGCAACCGCATTTGCAACGAACGGGGCACTGTTCCCACCTTCGTAAAGATCACTCCGGAATGCGGGCGTGCTTTCCAACGGCTCAAGAGTCGAGTGGCCACCGTTTCGTGACTGATCGGGAACAGGAGTCGATTGCACTTTCCTTCCGACGTTTCGAGCCATTCTCCGCGGAAGGTGACGGACGGTATGCGGTGGAAATGGGCTTCTTTCTGTTATGCCACCCAAGTCGATGGCAATCCCGCAAGCATGCTTTTCCAGCAAGATCATGTCCAGGTAGCCGAGCGGCTCAACCAAAGCAAGCCGGTCCAGAACGGCCGGGGAAATCTGGGCGCGTGAAATTTCCTTACGGTTGTCTCCCTCAGTGCTCGGTTGTAAGGTAGACGCCTTCGGGCGAGGATAAAAACATTCTTAAGAATCTCTAAGGAAATCGAGACCTTTGAATTGGGGAGCTTTCACCAAATAATTCAAGCACTTGCCCGATAGGGGCAGAGTAGTAGGTTCTTTAGCCTTCCGAGCAGCTCGAAAATCCCCCAGGAGTTGCTCAAGTTGCAAAAATCACTTCAGCTCGTCGCAAGCCTCTTTCTGTTCACCGCGATCGGCTTAACGCAAACAAGCGGCAAGGTGAATGTTACCTCGCCTGTTTCAGGATCGACTCTCACGTCGCCGGTTCATTTTGTGGCGTCGGCGCAGGCACCTGCCCACCGTCACATTACCGCCATGCGAATTTATGTTGATTACAAGAGCGTCTACTTTGTCCAGGCAGCCAAATTGGATACGTATGTCACCATGACGCAGGGCAGCCACAAAGTTACGGTTCAGGCATGGGACAGCTCCGGATCGGTCTACAAGAAATCGCTGTCGCTAACCGTCACCGGCACATCTCCAACGCCGACTCCAACTCCAACTCCGACCCCCGCACCAGGCATTTCAGTTTCCATTTCTCCCACCAGCGCGAGTGTTCAAACCGGAGCTTCGCAGCAATTCACAGCTGCAGTAACCGGTACCACCAACACTAATGTCCTTTGGTATGTAAATGGAACGCAGGGCGGAACTGCGACGGTAGGAACCATCCAATCAAACGGCTGGTATACAGCCCCCTCAGTCGTGCCAACTGGGACGGTCACAGTGACTGCCCGCAGCCAATACGATACCAACTATTCAGCCAGCGCACAGGTCACGATCATTCCCCCGGTCTCAAGCGGCCTAAATTACTATGTGTCTACATCGGGAAGTGACACGAATCCGGGAACAGCGGCGAGCCCGTTCCGCAGCATCCAGCATGCGGCTGATGTAGTGAAACCCGGGTATACTGTGCACGTCGCACCGGGGACATACAACGAAAATGGGCTAAACATAAGTACGAGCGGAACCGCCTCGCAGCGCATTCGTTTCGTCTCAGATACGCGATGGGGAGCGAAGATCACGGTTACATCCTCTTATACCGTCGTCACAATAGGAGGCTTCTACGTGGATTTCGATGGATTTGACGTTGAGGGAGCATCCGGTACGTGTCTAGGAATTAGGGCAGACAATTCCTTCGAGCGGGTTCTCAACAACCACGTGCATCATATCCCTGCGGATGTGGGGACATTGTGCAACGGAAATGGCGGCGCCGGTATCGATAGCACCAATTACACTGGTTCGGACAATGATATCATCGGCAACGTGGTACATGATGTCGGCAGTATTACTGCGCCCAATCAGGCCGTGCATGGAATTTACGTCAGCAATGCCAGATGCCGGATAGAAAACAATATTTCCTTCCACAATGCCGCGTGGGGCATCCATCTCTATCACGCTGCTACCAATGACACTATTTCCAACAATACCGTCTTTGAGAATGGAGCCGGAGGCATCGTGCTGGCTGCCAATATCGGAACGAATGACTACACTATTGTTGATAACAATATCGTCGTGCATAACTTCGCTTCTGGTCTTTACAATGATGGTTACGGAATTCAGGAAAGATCCGGAACGGGCACACACAACCAATATCACAATAACCTGGTATACCAAAATGCCAGGGGAGGCTTTAGCTTGCAAAATGGGCTAACTGCTACCGGCACTGTAACTGCTGATCCGCAGTTCGTAAATTACACCGGCACAATTAGCGGCGATTATCAGTTAAAATCAACCAGTCCTGCTATCAACGCTGGAACCAGCCAAGCCGCTCCAGCGATTGATATACACGGCGGCGCCCGCCCTTACTCCGGCTACTTTGATATCGGATGTTACGAATGGGGATCCACGCCAGGCACTTGGCCGTGGCAATAACAACTGTGAACGATTTGCTGGGGGGGGGATATTCCGCCCCCAGCGCCTTTTTTGCTGCGGGCGAGCGTAGATTGTTGAGCGCCTTTCTCTCTCGATGGCCAAGCATATCCCTGCCCACCATTGCCTGAATCCTGCAAGGAATGCCCGCCTTGTTTCACTGGGCGGCGCCGGCGCGAAAATAGTGTGCACGCATTTACAAATCACGAAGCTCTTCGCACCCTTCTCGCTTGGACCTGTAATCTGACAAAAACCAGAGCGGTTGGCGGTTCAGTTACTTGCCTATGAGGTACACGTCACGGAAACGAGCCGACCGACGGCATCGCATGCGCTTACAGTCCATAAATCAACGGCAAGAGATCCACTCAAATATTTCTGCAACCTCATTCACTAATATCGAGTTCTCGGCTGCTGGGCTAGTAAGGATGACCCGCGCCACGGTAATTGAGTCGCGTGCTTCTGGCTGGTACATATTGCCACGCACGCGACCGTTCATCTCTCGGCACCTGTATTTGATGTGGTAAGTAATACATGAGAAGGCATGCGAAACCCAAGCCGTGCATGAGCAAGCACGTGAGGAGACCCCCATTCGCCAATGAAACAGCCGGCATCGCAAGCATCAAGGCAGCAAGGCGCAAATCAATATCAAGTGTGATGGAGTCGTAAAACCAAAGCACCATACCCAATAACGCGGTGAATGCGAAAACTCCCACAATTCCAAAGTTCGCAAAGGCATCAGCCCAGAAATTTGCGTTCGCATCCGTTCCGCTACCCCGAAAATAAACGTTGCCGATTATGAGAGGAGGTACTGACTCGTACGGATTACCAACAATGCCTTTAAATATGCTGTGCGAGAGCATCATTTTAGGATGGCTTCCGAAGAATGAGAAATAAAAGCCAGTTAGGAGCCCGGGTATACCGGTAAGTCTCTCTACGATAAGGCTGCCTAGCGATAATGAGCCGACCCACGAATATAGCGCAGTCGCGCCCGCCACCGCACCGGTCAAACAAAATAGCATACGGATTCCGAAGCGACCGAACGAACGACACACGATTAAAAGCAAAAAGAGCACACTTGTGGAAAACAAAACAGCCCGAAAGCCCGTGACTGAGTAGATCACGAGCTGCCCAATGATGCCCATTACAACCACCAGTTTTCTGTGAGAGATTGAGCCCAAAATAATCAGTAGTGGATTCAGAATATAGGCTTGCCAATCAACAGCATACGATATATAGACATTCGTATTCTCTAAGGTGTTGCTGTATTCAGAGCGAATGAGATATACATCAGAGAGTGGAGGGAGATGCAACGGGAGCCCAAACGTGAAAAAGATCAGGCCGTATGAGAGCGTAGTAAATATCAACACTCCCGTCCACCATTCGGTCGGTTGAAATCGATTGTGACGAATCGTGCCCAGAGGAACTGTATAGGTCAGTCCCAATGCGGCAAATGCGCTGACAATCCACAGTGCGGTGCGTAATCCGCCTCGGGCATCGCCCGGAGAAGAGTGAATCGTCACAATGGTTACAGGGACAACAACAATAAGATAGAAAAACCAATAGGCCAATTGCGAAGGCCGCGTCAACCGTCTGGGCATCCAAAAAGACGGGAGAATCGCCAGGAGCCATGTGGCTGAAATCAGGGTGGAGTCGCCGCGGTACCGAAAACCTTCATACCCGTAGATAGGGGTGAGAATCATGGAATACGCCCATTGGAAAGATGCTGTATAAGCGATGGCTCCTAGTATAACTACGATTCTCGCCGAACCAAGAGACCGGACCATTCGCCGTGTGGACGCATCGCCTTGCACGGTTGAAACATAAGGCATTCGTGCCTGAATCAGCCTTTCATTCATCACAGCTCACCTGTGCGGCATTAACGCCGATATTATCGTAGACACCGGGGAAATTTCAGCCTCTCCTGCTTGCTGTTCCTCCGGCGCTCGGCATATTGGCCCGCTCGCACCTTAGATCACCAGCCTGTAAGCTTTAAGCCGCTGCATGGACGTTATTGGAACTCGGTAGCGGCGCAAGGTTGGTCTACGTGTGTTGATGAGATACTCAATAGAAGCAGAAAGAAGACCACGCAGGATATAGTTTTAACCGTAGCCAGCGCAATGATGGCTGTTATAACTGGCCAGTGGTGATGGTACGCAATTACAAATACTGCAATTGTTCCGCCAAAAGTAATGATGTCATAGACGAACTTGACTTTCTGCCGGCCCACCACCAGCACAACCCGGCTCAATGGGTTCACTATAAATTGTGCCAAGAACCAGGGGGCGATCCAGCCTGCCATTACTCCGGCCTCCACCCATCTGCTTCCGAATACCCATTCGAACAACCGTGGGCCAAACGCAACCAGGATGGCAGCAGGACAGCTTCCGATTAATAGGAGAAGGCCAGCCATGTGCTTCACCAGCCCCGGCAATGCGACCGGATTCGTTTGCGATATGAGGGCCGCCCTGCTATGAAATGCGTCCGCTACGTTGGCAGTGATCAGGACGGCGGGCAATGCGAGGACTCGCCATACCAATGAATAGCTGCCGCCGGCGCTAAGGCCGTAGAGAAAAACAATGAGCGGAAGGGAAATGGTCGCAGCGAGTGTGTCCAGGAGCGATGATGGCAGCGAGTACAGGGCAAAGTGGCGATTGTTTTTCAGCGTAGCTTTCATCTGGTGTAGATTGCTGACTGCAAGCTCCCGTCTTAGCACCGGCCAGGCTGCGTGAAGCATGCGGCTCATTCCGGAACAACGTCCGATGATCTCGCCCGCCAGCAACCCTACCGTATGCCCCCCTAACCACCCGAAACCGGCTTGCGACAGCGCGCGGCTGGCGTTCTGGAGGACCGTGCCGTGCGATACCAGACCGAACCGCTCCTTGCGCAGTAACCAGTAGCGAAGCGCGGTGAAGGCAGCAGTGCACAACGTTGCCGGGATGATTAGAACAGCTGCGTAGAGCGGCATATTCCCGTAGCCAAGGATTCCATTCCGCACCAGTAAATAAAATGTGAGTGCTGCAACCGCACTTACCGGCAACGCAAGCAGGAAGGAGCACAACGTTAATTGAGCAGCTTCACGGTCATTTCGGGCGGAAACAATGGCAAGTTCGTAGCGAAGAGATGCCACCAAAACTGCAACATTGATGAAAGCCGTAAATAACCCTAACTGGCCCAGATTATCGGGAAGATACAAGCGCGTGATCAGAGGCGCTACTGCTACGGTGAACCCCTGCCCGATGGCTGAGCCGCCGGTTAGTGTGCCGAAATTGCGCAGCACTTTCCAATTGAGGCCCGCTCGAGCAAATCCATCGAGTAGCGTGCTCACAAGTTTGCTTGCCCGTTTCTGCGGCTTTGAAACGTTCGTTACAATGGCAAAAAGCATCAAGATCAGAACACTCGGCGACCAACATTTCCTTTGTGACGACGTTCCATTTAGGTCATCGTTGAAATGTGCATCTCGGACATCAGATCACAATTTGCTAATCACCAGAGCGCTGCAAAGATTGAACTGGAGCTCCCCCATCGACACTCAAATTCCTGTAAACGCTTAGCAACTTCCTCTCTTCCATTGCCCAGTTATAGTTTTTCAGAACTGCGTTGCGGCCATTCTCTCCAAGTTGTTCTCGCAGTTTCGGGCGCGCCAGCAGATGCAAAATCGCGCGAGCTGCTTGTTCTGGGCGCTTGGGATCCACGCAAAGACCGCAGCGTGTAGGCTTAATTATTTGTCGAAGGTTAGAGAAATTCGACGCGATCACCGGCAGCCCACACAACATATACTCGAAGAGCTTGTTCGTGCCCTCCCCTGCGTACAAGTACGCAGGCACCGGCTGAAACAGCACAAGCCCGAGATCGGCGCTCCTCATGTGGTCGTAGAGTGTCTCCAGGGGTTGAAATCCGAAGTAGCGCACATTCTGCAATTCTCGAATGTGCCGCTCGTCTTCTGGCTTGGCGAACTCGCCCAGGAGGTGAAGTTCAACATTGCGATCCAGCAGAAGCCTGGCGATCTCAAACATGAACTGGAGACCGCGATCATCATCCAGTCCACCAGCATAAATGAGAGTATGCTTGCCAGGCACAGATTTATCTTTAGACCTCATGACCTGCGACGGCGTGAGAAGAGGATAATTCGCAACCGGAGTAACATGGCAGCCCGGAAGGGTAGCCGCAGTCCAGCGATCCACCACTATAATGTGGTCAAGCAAGGCGCTCGCGTTGCGTTCAACAACCGCAAACAGTCGGCTGACAAAGGGACGCAGCTTGATTGGAATCCATGACTTGCAAAGTATCTTTTGAGGGTAGGGTTCATGCGCATCGTAGATCACCTTCTTTCCCCATGCTTTCAACAGCAGCCCCACCGGAATAAGTTCAGGATCGTGGAAATGATAGATGTCCGCGCGTTGCCGCACTGCTTCTCTGTAGACCCTCCATACAGTAAGAGTCATGCGCCGAAATCGACCCCCAATCATGGGCACCCGCTTGATTTGAACTCCTCCGGTGATTTCGTCGCATGAGTGGGGTGCAATGAGCGTCACCTGATATCCTGCAGCCGCCAGTGATCTGCATTCCTTGAGGATCCGTAGGTCATAAGCGGAGTGTACGGAGGTTAGCTGAACAACATGGATTCGCTTCATTTAGACTCACCTTCCGGGAAAATCCTGAGAATAGACACTTGATTGTGCTTGTGGGAGCCGCAGTTCAGTTAGCTATGAGCAGAGTCTCTATCTATCGTCAGACGAAGTAGGCATTCGCGGATGTTGGGACGGGCAAGTCATAAAGGTTCAACTGGACGTGAGCGCGCCTTTACGCCCCACTTTCAAGCTGCCCGTGAAGGCGTCATTCGTGAACCGTCCGAGACAAATATCCGTGTCGCAGTTGCATTATCAATACAAGCTCTCAATGTGGCTGCCAAATCTCGAACAAATGGCTCTTCGAACATCTGGCCGGGATAGATGGGCACATAGAAAGTGTCCACACCTCCCTCAGCCAAGTCGCCCCAGCCGAGCTCTGGCCTTTTATATCTCGCATATTGTCGCACCGACCGCACATGTAAAATTCGCCCTCGGTACACGTTAGGAACATAACTGAGCGCCGCATGTTTGTTAGATTCCGAGAGTTCGGAAGGAGCGTGGCGGAGGTCGTTGAACAGTCTTTGCACAAACGTTCGTTTCTGTTGTGAGGTCAGGAGAAAGAAATGCCTGCAACCAAACCACCAGGTCTGCATATTGAAATAAAAATCGTGAAGAAACGTTCGCGTGATTTTGTGCCAGTTGTAGGTGTCAAGTAATGCCAGCAAACCCACGGTCTGTCCAACCCGATGAAGCTGCTGGGCCATTTCTAAGGCTATAGTGCCTCCCATGCAGTGTCCTGCGAGGTAGTAAGGGCCTTGTGGCTGAACAAGCTGAATCTCGCTGACATAATTGGCAGCCATCTCTTCGATTCGGTTGAGCGGAGATGTTTTACCATCCAATCCGTGCGGCTGCAATCCATAGACCGGCTGATCCGAGCCCAAGTGCTGCGCTAGGTTACGGTATATAATCAGGTTTCCTGATTGCCCATGGGCGCAGAAGAGGGGTGGGCGTGTACTGCCGGCTTGAATTTCTACGAGAAATGGATTAGTCGCTCTGGGCTCGGAAATGACTTTGGCCAATGTCGCTATTGTAGGCGCTTGAAATAAGATGCTTAATGGGATCGCTTCGCCGAAGGATTGCTTAATGAGTGCAAATAAACGCGCAGCCCGGAGCGAATCTCCACCTAATTCAAAGAAGTCGTCGTTCACGTCAATGGGCCGCTTGCCGAGAACAGCTTCCCAGATCTTGACGAGACGAGATTGGACTGAGTGCTCTCGGGTGGTGCACTCCTGTTGCATCTCCCAGGATTGCTGGATACTGCTCAGTATTCGTTTCCTCGCATTCTCGCCGTCGCTGACATGTCCTTCGGGATCTCTTATCATCCTCTTAAGAATCATCTTGTAATCTCTCAAGATTTGCTTCATGGTTGCAGGTTCGAAGAGATCAGTGTTGTACTCCAGCGTCACCTCGAGTCCCTCATGAACCCTCAGCCATACGTTAAGGTCATATTTCGCCGTTCCAAGGTCGAGGGGGAAATGGCTCACGGTCAGCCCAGAAACCTGCATCTGCTCTTTTGGGGCATCCTCTAAAATGAACATCACTTGAAATAACGGGTTGCGGCTGGGGTCTGGTGAGGCATCGAGTTCTTCTACCAATCTTCCAAACGGGAGATCCTGATACGAATAGGCCATGAGCGCGGTCTTCCGTACCCGGCCGAGTAGCTCACGAAAGGTCGGGTTCCCTGACAAATCCGTTCGGAGAATCAGGTCGTTGCCAAACCGACCAATCAGCCCTTCAATTTCCACCAAGGGGCGATTTGCAGCACAAGAGCCGACCGCAATATCCCTATCTCCAGAGTATCGATGCAGGAGGCATTGGAAAGCCGCCAACATCGTCATGAAAAGGCTTACTCTCTCGCGGCGGCTCAGTAACTTTAGTGAACCCATGAATTCGTCATCGAGAGTAACAGCCTCGCACGCGCCATGATAAGTCCGTTGGGGCGGCCGAGAGTGATCGGTAGCCAAATGATGGAAATTACTCGCACCCGACAGGGTCTCCTTCCAGAAAGAGAGCCGCTTAGACAATTCAGCACCTTCTAATCTCTCGTCTTGCCAACGGACGAAATCTGAATATTCAAAAGATATGACTGGCAGTGGAGAAGATTGCCCTCTTGTGAACGCCCCGTAGAGGAGAGAAAGTTCTCGTAGAAAAATGCCTGTTGACCAATCATCCCAGACGATATGGTGGGTGTTGAAGAGCAGAACATGGTCCTCTGCCGCTAATCGCACGAGACTGGCTCTCAGGAGAGGGCCGCGGACCAGATCAAACGGCTGTAATGCCTGTTCTAAAGCAAGCTGATGAGCTTGCGATTGTCTTGTGGTCTGATCAAAGCTGCTCAGATCGACCAAGGGCATTGTAAGGGCCTCAGGCTCAGTGATGATCTGCACGAGTTCGCCGTCAACACTCCGGAAGACCGACCGCAGTACCTGGTGCCTTTGCAGAATTTCTTGAAAACTCCGCTCCAGGGCTTCTGCATCGAGAGATCCGTGAATACGAAGCGGTACGGGAAAGTTATAAATAGCGCTATCTGACTCGCGTTGCTCTCTCACCCACAAATGCTGCTGGGAAAACCACGCGGGCACCAAAAACGCGTCCTTTGCCCGCAAATTAAACTCGCTTTGTTGAATTTTGGTCAGCAATCTTTCTAACCGGGGCATCTATACTTCTCCGCTATTTGCAGGACAGCAACTCCAGGAGTCCTTGCTGGGGATTGGAAACGGCAGCGCTTAACAGGGTCCGAAGGTTCTCAATGAGTGTGACGATGTTCGCCACATCGAACAGGTCAGGATTGTACTGCGCCCGCCCGATCAAGCCATTTGGCCTGTCGTTCATTTCAAGGTACAAATCCCATCTCGCGCCACCGCTTTCAACGTCCATAGGCGTCATATCCCATCCCTGAGGGAGGTCTGGTACATTGGGCGCAAGTGAAATCACAACGTTGAAAAATGGGTGACGGCTTGGATCAGGTGTGAGTCTCAGCTCTTGCGCCAAATCCTCTAGTGGCACATCATCATGCGACAATGCTTCTAATGTCACTTGCTGCGAATGCAACAATAGTTCTCGGAATGTGGAGTTGCCGGATAAATCGATGCGCAGTGCGACCGGGTTAAGAAAATAGCCGAGCAATCTTTGAAATTCTGATCGCTTGCGGCCCGTTGGCGCGAGAGTGCCGATGATGATGTCATCCTGTCCAGTGTAACGACGAAGCAGAGTCGCGAATCCTGCCAGCAAGGTTGCAAACAGAGAGACTCTCTCCCGCTGGCTCAGTTCGCGAAGCGCATCAGTTAATGCCTTTGGCAGGGTAAATGATTCGATGGCTCCTCGATATGTTTGAAACGGGGGCCTCGGGCGGGTGTTGGGCCATTGGAGAACCGGGAGATCACCGGCAAGCTGTTTACGCCAGTAAGATACCTGATTTGCCAGGACGTCACGCTGGAGCCAGTCCCGCTGCCAAAGTGCAAAATCGGCAAACTGAAAAGAGAGATCCGGCAGTGGTGAGAACTTGCGATTCAGGAAAGCTTCATAGAGCACGGAAAGTTCTGAAGGGATTATGTCGTAGACCGAGATACCGTCAACAATGAGTTGATGCATCGTCAGAAAGAGCCGCTGATCGTGATCTGATAGAGAAACGAGCGTAGCTCGAACCAAGGGACCGCCATTCAGATTAAAAGGAGCCATGGCGTCCTCGGTGGCTAGGCGCAGGGCTTCTGCTTCCCGGGTGGTTTCCGGGGCTCCAGATAAGTCAAACATCCGGAAGGGAACATCCGCATCTGGATGGATAACCTGGACAGGCTGTCCTCCAACCAGATCAAAGGTCGTTCGCCAAGCCTCGTGACGGCGAATCATCTGATTGAAGGCCTGCTGTAGTGCAGCGACATCGAGGTGACCACTGCGAAAGATGGTTATGGATTCGTTGTACAAGGGCGGCATGCCTCTGGTCTCTTGCGAACGAAGCCATACCTGCTGCTGAGCTAGAGACAAAGGTGGAGGGCTCTGTCGGATCCGCCGCGTGATTGCAGGCGTATCCGAAACCTGGCGGAGATCCCCTCGGAGATACTTCTCCAAGAGATTCCGTTTGGTTTCTGAAAGACTTACAGCATCGGGCAGCACAGCGTGCTCCTAGAACTCTTCAAAGGTGTTACTACGATTCTGGCTTTGGGGGTGCGTTTCTGTGATTGGCTTTATACTCCGGATCCCGCGCTGAACTCGGTGGCTACGCGTTCTGCCTCGTCCTCGCTCATTGCGCCCAGTCTTGCGACCAATAGTCGCTCGATCTCGGAGGAGAGCTCAGCAACCGTGGGATGGTTGAAAAGGCTGAGCAGCTCCAGCTCGACGCCAAAAGCATCCCGGATCCGCGCAATTACTTGAGCCCCCAGCAGGGAATTTCCTCCTAAAAGAAAGAAGTTTTCATTCACACCCACTTTTTCCAGGCGCAAAAGTTTGGCTAGGACGGCTGCCATGCGTGACTCGACCGGCGTGCGGGGCGCAACATAATCGTCGTTACTGAATTGCTGTTCTTGGACTGGCGGTGGAAGAGCATTTCGATCGATTTTGCCGTTCGCGGTCAATGGAAGGCTGTCTAAACGGTAAAAAGCGGCGGGTATCATGTATTCCGGCAACGTCAAAAGCAGAAACTCTCGCAATACTTTGTCTGTGAGCTGCCCATCTGCCTTTGGGACAACGTAGGCAAGCAGACGCTTTTCGCCCGGCGTGTCTTCTCGAGCTATCACAACGCTAGCCTCGACCATGGGGTGGCGATCGAGTACAGTCGCGATTTCGTTGGTTTCGACGCGATAACCCCGGATTTTTACCTGGTCGTCGCTTCGGCCTATGAAAGCGATCTGGCCGTCTGGCAAAAAGTAACCCATATCGCCTGTTCGGTACAGACGAGATCCTGACTGGGGACTAAATGGGTTGGGAACAAATTTCTCAGCAGTTAGGTCCGGTCGATTCCGATAGCCGCGAGACAGGCCAACACCACCGATATACAGTTCGCCAGACCGACCAGGGGGTAGTTGCTGGAAATTTTCATCCAAAATATACACTTGTGTGTTCGCGATGGGTCGGCCAATCGACGGGAGGCGATCAAAAGGTCCATTCGGTTGCACGGTCCCGGATGTACTTACGACCGTGCACTCGGTGGGACCATAGTTATTCACAACAACGAAGGGCAGGGATGCCGGGGGGTAATGCCGCAGTGTGTCGGCGCCGGTTAACAGAACCCGAAGAGCAGTATGCGGTGGCCACTTCGAGCACATCAGTTGCTCGGCAACGGGAGTCGGAGCAAATGCTATCGTGATTCCATGCTCCACGAGCCAGTCGCGAAGGCACTCAGGATTTGAGCGGGTGTTGTCATCCGGTACATGTATGCTTGCACCGGCGCTGAGGTAAGGCCACAACT
>Ga0070680_100001989_pt1 | contig 15039 bp, 14 predicted proteins | sample KBSC73BmetaG_FD_64672 | JGI IMG/M metagenome (GOLD analysis project Ga0070680, IMG submission 64672) | Corn rhizosphere microbial communities from Kellogg Biological Station, Michigan, USA - KBS C7-3B metaG | ecosystem: Host-associated > Plants > Roots > Rhizosphere | place: USA: Michigan...
GATACGGATTGGGAAACGGCAAGAAGCGAGATACAGGTAAACACTAACAGAAGTGATAATTTTCTGAAGCTTCTCATAATGCAGTTTTTTGGTTTTGAAGAATGCTGTCCGTTACAAATTTGTTATTTATTTTTGTTATAAAAAAATATATCTAAGTACTTTCGTCTTTAATAAAATATTTAATTAATACCTTTAATTATTAATTTTTATTAATAATTGCTCATCGCTAAAACCATCATATTGCCGTATACTATCTTCAGCCATCTGAATGGCCAATCCCGCTCCCATGTTGCCTTGAAAGACCTCAATCTGAAAAAAAATGTGGTTGGGCATCTCACCCAAAAAGGTGAATCCACGATGCTGGAACTGGCGGACCAGCTGAATATCAGCGTGCCCAAAACGACCGAGCTCGTCGCGGAACTGTCGGAGGAAGGGCTGGTAAAAGCCACCGGCCGTAAAACAGAGGGATTGGGAAGAAAGGCCGCGATTTATACGCTCAACCCGGATAGCTGTTATTTCCTCGGGGTGGAAGTCAGAAAATATGAGATCAATATCGGACTCATGAGCTTTAATGCCGGAATGCAGGAGTCCTCGCTGAATATCCCCTTTCTGTATTCCGACCCGGATGAATCCCTCAATGAAATTATTAACGAAATACAGAATTTTCTTATTAAATCGCCGGTTCCGAAGGAAAAAATTATCGGACTCGGACTCAGCATGTCGGGCCGGATTAATGTAAAAACCAGCCTCATCATGAGTAATTACCATTTCGCCGAGGCGCCCGTCAAGGCCCGGCTGGAAGAAGCGCTGGGACTTCCGGTTTATATCGATAACGACAGCCGTACTATCGCATACGGAGAATATTACTTCGGATGCAACGGTTTGTCGTACCCGGAAAAAAATGTCTGCATTGTAAACCTGGATTACGGTATGTCGCTTGGCATTTTCGTGGATGGGAGACCGCTTTACGGAACCTCGGGCTATGCTGGCGAAATCGGCCATATACCGATGTACAATAACGAAAAAATTTGTTTTTGCGGTAAGAAGGGATGCCTGGAAACAGAAGCGTCCGGACTGGCACTCATCGACTATATTAAGGCCAGAATGCATGAGGGGAGTAGCAGCCGGCTCCAGAAAACACTGGACCGGAAGGGTTTTTTGCAACTGGAGAATATTCTCGAAGCCGTCAGTCACGGTGATAACCTGGCCATTGAAGGGGTAACAGAAATTGCGCATAATCTCGGTAAAGGGCTTGCCGTTGCCATTAATATGCTGAACCCGGACCTGATTGTTTTGGGCGGTTTACTTTCTGAGATCGGAGACCTGCTGTTATTCCCGGTAAAAACATCCATCATGCAACATTCGTTGAGTATCGTAAACGGCGACACCCGGATCGCCTTATCTTCATTGAAACAAAAAGCCGGTTTGCCCGGATGCTGCCTGCTCGTTCGTAATAAAATGCTGGGACTGATCTGACGGCTTTAAACCTAATATATACCAATGAAACTGACTGCAAGGAAATGCCCGGTTCCTGAAAACAAAATGATTTTTCCCGGTTATTGGAAATTGCTTTTTCTGACCGCCTGTCTGCTATGCTCCGGAAGCCGGCTGGCACTTGCGCAGGATTCTGCAGTCATCCGGGAATTTAGTAAAACTTTCAAAACCTATCCGTTCTCCGATCCGGATCCCATTCCGGATCCCTTCGCTATTATCTATCCTTATTTCCGTTACGACGGATTCACTGATCAGCCGGTTCAGAAAGAATGGAAGCTGGTAGAACTTGAAAATGCGTATTTAAAAGTTACGATACTTCCCGAAGTGGGGGGCAAGATCTGGAGCGCCATTGAAAAATCCACCGGGAAATCCTTCATCTATGATAACCCCGTGATCAAATTTCGCGACGTGGCCATGCGGGGACCCTGGACAAGCGGCGGCATTGAAGCAAACTATGGTATCATAGGACATACGCCCAATTGCGCCACGCCGGTGGACTATACCACATTCCGCCGGGCGGACGGTAGTGTAAGCTGCACCATCGGCGTATTGGATCTGTTAACAGGATCCAGATGGAGACTCGAGATTAATTTGCCGAAAGACAAAGCGTATTTCACAACCAGGTCGTTCTGGTATAATGCCAGCCCCCTGGAGCAGCCTTACTATTCGTGGATGAATACGGGCATTAAGTCAAAAGGCAATCTGCAATTCATTTTTCCCGGTTCGCATTATATAGGTCACGAAGGAGAGTGGGGCGACTGGCCCATTAATAAACAGAATGGCAGGGATGTCTCCTTTTATGAGCAGAATAATTTTGGCGGTTATAAATCCTATCATGTTTTTGGAAAGTACAGTGATTTTTATGGAGGCTACTGGCACGATGATGATTTTGGGATGGGCAGGTATTCATCGCATGATGATAAGGCGGGGAAAAAAATCTGGATCTGGGGTCTTTCGCAGCAGGGAATGATTTGGGAACACCTGTTATCCGATTCCGGCGGCCAGTATGTTGAAGTGCAAAGCGGGCGTTTGTTTAATCAGTCTGCCCCAGGGAGCACGTTCACCCCATTTAAACATATGGGATTTGCTCCCTATGCAACGGACGAATGGGAGGAATACTGGTTCCCGGTAAAAAACACAAGGGGTTTTGTAAGGGCGAATCCTTACGGAGCGCTGAACATCAAAAACGAGAACGGCTGGCTGAAGATTTTTTTCTCTCCTTTACAGGCGATCCGGGACAGCCTGAAAGTGATGGACGGAAATAAGACTGTTTATCTGACAACGCTTGATCTGAAGCCCATGCAAAGCTTCGCTGATTCCATTCGAAGCAATGCGCAAACGGGAGATCTGGAAGTAGTGCTGGGAGATCATAAACTTGACTACCGGCCTGCAGCGGATGCGGATACGCTGGGCCGGCCACTGGAGTCACCTGCAGATTTCGACTGGAATTCTGTATACGGACTGTATCTGCAGGGCAAAGAAGATATCCGTCAGCGTTTTTATCCTGCCGCTGCCCTAAAGCTGAAAGCCTGCCTGGCAAAGGACCCGGATTATCTGCCGGCGCTCGATGAACTCGGTTCACTTCAATTCAGAAATCTTGAATACAGGGAGGCGCTGGTCACGATCAAAAAGGCATTGTCCATTGATACCTATGATCCGTCTGCGAATTTTAGTTATGGCTTAATCAATCAAAAACTCGGAAACATAACCGATGCCCGCGATGGATTTGATATTGCTTCCCTGAGTGTGGAATACAGAAGTCCGGCTTTTCTGGAACTGGCCAGGATCTGTTTTCGCGGGAAAGACCTTGCGGCAGCCATGCAGTATGCCGGGAAATGTTTGGTATACAATCAGCTGAACCTGGACGCCTGGCAACTGGAAGCCACGATTTACCGCCTGCAAAACGATCAGCAAAATGCAATGCGGGTTCTGGATAAATTACTGGGAATGGATCCGCTAAGTCATTTTGCTGCCTTTGAAAAATACCGCTGGAATAGGGCCGGCGAAAAGGCCTTTCAGGATGGAATTAAAAATGAACTGCCTTCCGAAACCTATCTGGATCTCGGTATCTGGTACGCACAACTCGGTCTCCGGGACGATGCACGCAAAGTTTTTGCACTGGCACCGCTTACTGCGGAAATCAGGTACTGGAAAGCATTTCTCGAAGATAAACCGGTGAAGATTATCAATCCGGAACCGGGCACAGCGTTTCCCTATCGCGCTGAAACTGCTGCGATGCTCGGAGAACTGATCAAAAGGAACAGCGACTGGCATTTAAAATATCAGCTGGCCCTGATCTGGTGGAATAGAAATCAGCCGGAAAAGGCGAAGGAATTATTTTCCGCCTGCGGCAGTGAACCCGACTATGCAGCATTCTATGCCGCAAAAGCATCCCTCTTCCCCGCGGAGGAGGAATCGGATTTGAAACGGGCCCGGTCAATGGACAGGGAGCAATGGCGCTATGCTAAATTATTGACAGAGTATTTTATCCGGAAAGAACAATTTCCCGAAGCAAGAGCGGCAGTTGAATCTTTCTATCTTACGCATCCGTCAAATTATATCCTCGGTATGCTGTATGCCAAAACATTATTGCTGAATAAACAATATGCAAAGGCGGATACCCTGTTAACCGGGCTGGATGTTATTCCCTTTGAAGGAGCTACGGATGGCAGGCGTCTTTACCAGGAAGCAAAGCTGATGCAGGCTATTTCCGGAATTAAAAGGCACCAGTACAAGGATGCCCTGGTATTCATTCAGGCAGCACGGAAATGGCCCGAAAACCTGGGAGTGGGCAAACCCTATGCGGAAGATATAGACGAAAGACCGGAGAACTGGCTGAATTACCTCTGCTATCATTTTCTGGGTGATAAAGAGAAAGCCCGGCAGGCCTTAACCAACATTATTCATTTCGCACCCGCAAATACAGCAGGTAAATATTTATCGGCCAATACCCTGATCACTGCCTGGGCGCTCGACAAATTAAACAAAAGAGAGGAGGCTGTCCGGTTGCTGGACCGGTGGATTCAGCAAAATCCCGGCAATAAAATCGCAGCATGGGGGAAACAGTCATTTGAAAATCCGCACACAGCTGTTCCGGAGGAAATCAGAAAGAATGAGGCGGTGAGAATGCTGGGAGAATTGATAATGGACAATTGACAATGGACAATTGACAATGGACAATTGACAGTGGACAATTGACAGTGGACAATTGACAGTGGACAGTGGACAATTGATGGTGGATGACGACTGTCTTATCTTAATTGTCAATTGTCAATTGTCAATTATTCCTTCCAGGCCGCAATGATCTCCTCAGCGTGTGTGCTGTTTTTCGGCTTTTCAAATATTTTCCGGATCATGCCGTGTTCATCAACCAGAAATGTGGTGCGGATCACTCCCATATATTCACGGCCAAATAATTGTTTCTCGCCCCATACTCCATATTTATCTATGATAGTATGTTCCGGGTCGGCGACTAAAGTGAAGGGGAGATCGAATTTGGCGGCAAATTTTTTATGACTTTTTTCAGTATCCGGACTGATGCCCAGGATTACGAAACCCTCTTTTTTCAGCAGGGAGTAATTATCCCGGAGATTGCAGGCTTCAATAGTGCAGGTTGGTGTGTCGTCCTGCGGATAAAAATAGATAATAACTTTTTTGCCTTTAAAATCGGACAAAGAGACTTTCTTGCCATGCTGATCATTGCCGGAAAACACCGGGGCTTTTTCTCCTTCTTTCAAATGTGTCATAAATAATGAATTGAATTTATCGGCAGCTTCGTCGTAATCCGGATGGAGCAGCCCGTATCAGCTAAAAAGGCCGGATACAGATCCAGCCTTCGAATGCAATGGACATAGAATTTACACCCTTGCAGAAAGTTCTTTACCTGCTTTAAATTTGGCTACTTTTTTGGCTTTGATCTTGATTGTTGCGCCGGTTTGGGGATTGCGGCCGTTTCTTGCAGCACGTTTGGATACGGAGAAGGTACCGAAACCAACGAGGGTTACTTTATCTCCTTTTTTAAGCGTTTTTCCTACGGCTTCTGTGAAAGAGTCCAGCGTTGCCCCGGCCTGGGTTTTGGTGATACCCGCATCTTCGGAGATCCTGGCAATCAATTCTGCTTTGTTCATGGATGTATATTTTATGATTGGGATAAAGGACAAATATAGTTATTTAATAACTGGGTATCCCTTATCGATCCAGTCTGTTTTAATATTATGCTGAATATTCAGCAGCCGCCGGTTTGGAAATTTCATTTCATTCAGCAGGCTGAAAGCCGGACGGATATTAGGACAGTGTTCAAAGGGACAGCATCCGCAATAGATTACAATGTCCGCGTCTTTGGGCAGTTTTTCCAGTTCCCGTTTCAGCTTCTCATAATTTGCCTTTTCATGGGCGGCTCCCATATCCAATGACCCTTTGATTACCGCGCCCGGCCCCACACTGAGTATAATGGGTTTCTCCGCCTGCGGATTGCCTATGATCTGCGCAAGTGCTTCCGGAGTCAGCAACTGCTTTTCCGTCCAGGGTTCACCCACTGGTTTTTGAAAGGCGGTGAATAGAAATAGCGGCAAACCGATGGCTGCAATCAATGCCAGGGAGAAAAATATCTTTTTATATTTCATAAAAGCGCGTTTGCGTCATTAAGCTGATTACCGGAAGACCAGTCAATTCCAAATAAAATTGTTTCTCCAGGAGTTCAGATCAGTTCAGTTTATAAGCAGTTACTTTTTTAGCCATGAATGTCGGAACATATAAAATCCTTTTGGCTGCATCATAGCCGATGTCCGCCGTATTCTTTTTTTCCAGGTGGGTATCCAGTAAAAGTTCTGATTTTCCGTTGGCGTGAACATAAAATATATATCCTGCCCAGGCAGTAACGATAAAGTCACCATTCCCGACCGGTTCAATGCCATCCATGGGCTGCGGCACTTCGGCAATTTTTGTGATCTTTTTTTGTGCATCCGCTTTAAGCAGGGATGTTCCCTGTGCGTATATCAGATCGCCTTTAATGGCCTTGAGGCCGTTGGCGCCATTTACCTTTTCCAGGTACAGGGAGGGGACATCATTCGTTATTTTCCATATCCTCGAGGTTTTTGAATCCGACACGTACACATCCCCATTGTCCGATACCGTGATGTCGTTCAGGCCGCTTGCGCCTTCAATCGCAATTTTCTTTATGATTTTTGCGCTGGGAATATCCACTACCACCACTTCTGAAATGTCCGCAGCATACATCCTGTTACCATGCCGCCCCAGTCCCTTGGGTGCATTCATGCCGCCGACCCAGTCCGGCCGGTAATTTTTACCATCCGTACCAAGTTTGGCAATGCCTCCTTTTCCGTCTGCATCCCATCCGCCGCCGTCGATCAGGGAAACATACAGGATATTGTTTTTAAGATCGGGTAATACCGATTCAGGTATGGCCACAACGGAATCGGTCTCCCATAATTTCACCAGTTTGTGTTGCTGCGCTGCGGCCTCCAGGGCAAAAAGCAGCAGAGCCGGTATGATCAGTTTTTTCATAAATTATTATTTTAAGGATGGTAATAAAGTTATTCTTCTTCAGTCATTTGCTGAATTAATTTTGATATACCGGGTCTGGTCGCACCCGCCACGTGGGTTTTCCTATTGTTATTGTACAGTTCATATATTGTGCCAGCCGTAGATTTTGTTCTGTTCTCTATCCGTTTAGGGCCGTCCGCCGGAGCCGGAGATTCCTGCAAACGGTTAAAGAAGTCGCAATAAGCTTTAATTTCGAAGCTCTTATATTTTGAAAGATCATGACAGCCATCTTCCCGGTGAACCACGCTTTTTTTATGAATAAATGCATTGCGTTGGCGCTGACGGCCAGAAATCGGGGCGATCATCCGGTGGGATCGGTGATTGTGTTAGATGATCAGGTCATCGGGGAAGGAATTGAGGGGGGAAAAACCTTCCGGGATATTACTTTTCATGCGGAAATAGAAGCGATCCGGAAAGCCGCAGGATTTTTAAGCAGCCAGGATCTTTCTTCCTGTATTTTGTATACAACCCATGAACCCTGTATCATGTGTTCTTATGTTATCCGGCATGTGCGGATCAAATGCGTGGTGATGGGGATCAAAGTTCCGGAAACCGGGGGACTCAGTTCCGCTTATCCTTTGCTGCTGGATAAAACCATTGCAAAATGGGGGAATCCTCCGGAACTGATTACGGGAGTTCTGGAAAAAGAATGCAGGGAATTAATTTCTGCTTAACCTCCATCGCCGCCGATAAAAACAGATAACCATTACCGGCAGATGGTCATTGGGATGTAATTAGCTGATTTTCAGTAAATATTTTTTTTCATTCTGTATTCCCGCGATAATTTCAGGCCTCAAATGACGTGTTCCCGGGAAACCTTTCGTAAATTGACACCGCACCGGGTGTTAGCGTTTTACAATGAACGGCCCCGTGAAAACGAATTATTATCTTATTAAAATTGCCTGACCATGTCTGCCGCAAAATCATTATCACAAACAGAAATTACGCCGCTTGCCAGCCTGGATGAATGGGAAGAAGATGTTTTAAAACGTTATCCCGAAGCGGATGCCCCTGCCAAACAGAAAGAAGAATTCCGGAATTACGAGGCGCCGGCCAGAGATACCGTAAAGGAATTTTACCGCCTGAACCATACTTATCAGAGCTATGAATTTGTGCAGGAAAAAAGAGCGGCCTTCCTGCAATTCAATAAAAGAGAAATGCCGGTCTGGGATGCATTTCAGTTCCTGAATCAGCTGGTGGATGACTCGGATCCGGATACCGATCTGGATCAGTTCCAGCATTTGCTGCAGACAGCCGAAGCCATACGCGCGGACGGACATCCGGACTGGATGGTCATGGTCGGACTGATCCATGATATGGGAAAAGTGCTTTGTCTTTTTGGCGAACCCCAGTGGGCCGTTGTCGGAGATACATTCCCGGTAGGCTGCGCCCATTCCGACAGGATTGTTTATCCGGAATTTTTTGCATTGAATCCGGATACGAAAAACGACCGGCTTAATACAAAATATGGAGTATATGCTGCGAATTGCGGATTAAGAAACGTTACCATGAGCTGGGGTCACGATGAATACGTATACCAGATGATGAAGAATTCCCTGCCGGAATCTGCTTTATATATGCTGCGCTATCATTCCTTTTATGCCTGGCACCGCGAAGGCGCTTATGATTACCTGTTAGATGATCATGACCGGGAAATGCTCAAATGGGTTAAACTATTCAACCCTTATGATCTTTATTCGAAAAATCCCACGCCGCCCGACTGGAAAACACTAAAGCCCTATTATGAAGAGCTGGTTGCAAAGTACCTGCCTGCAACGCTGAAACTCTGACCTGCGGGCAAATAATCCTTATATCAATCAACTAAATAACCCGTGCATAAATTACAGACGGCAGACTATGTTGTGTTCTTTATTTATTTCATAGTCGTTTCCGCTTACGGGTACTATGTATATCACAAAAAGAAATTCGCAACCACCGATTCCAAGGATTTTTTTCTGGCTGAAGGGTCGCTCACCTGGTGGGCCATTGGTGCATCGCTGATCGCGTCCAACATTTCCGCAGAGCATTTTATCGGGATGTCGGGATCGGGCTTCGCCCTTGGACTGGCCATCTCCACCTACGAATGGATGGCAGCTGCCACCCTCATCATCGTTGCCGTATTTATTCTTCCGATCTATCTGAAGAATAAGATCTTCACCATGCCGCAATTTCTTGCCCGCCGGTATAACGACCAGGTGAGTACGATGATGGCAATATTCTGGCTGCTGGTCTATGTTTTTGTGAACCTCACTTCCATCATTTACCTGGGCGCACTCGCCATCACCTCGATCTCCGATATTTCCTTTGGCTGGAGTGTGGCGGGGCTCAGCGTATTTTCAATCGTCGTAACGCTGGGCGGAATGAAAGTGATCGGGTACACGGATGTAATACAGGTGCTGGTACTGCTGGTCGGCGGTTTGGTAACCACGTACCTGGCACTCAGTTTACTTTCCGAACATTTTGGTTTTGGCAGCAATGTGCTGAAAGGACTTTCGATTCTGAGAAAGGAAGCGCCGGACCATTTTCACATGATCTTTCATAAGGGGGATCCTTACTATCAGGATCTTCCGGGTTTGTCGGTTTTAATCGGGGGGATGTGGATCAATAACCTGGCTTACTGGGGATGTAATCAATACATCATTCAGCGCGCATTGGGTGCGAATCTGAAAACCGCCCGCAGCGGAATACTCTTTGCCGCTTTTTTGAAGTTACTGGTTCCGGTGATTGTGGTAATACCCGGAATCACCATGTTTGTATTGCATAAAAACGGGATGTTCCAGCAGGAGATGATGCAGGGGGGTGTAATTAAACCGGACCATGCCTATCCGACGCTGATGAATTTATTGCCCGCCGGTCTGAAAGGCGTGGCTTTTGCTGCATTAACTGCCGCAGTGGTAGCTTCCCTGGCCGGCAAGGCAAACAGCATTTCCACCATTTTCTCCCTGGATATTTATAAGAAATTCATCAAGAAGGATGCATCGGAAAAGCAGCTGGTGGGTATTGGCAAATGGGTGGTGATTGCTGCTATGGCGATTGCCGCAGTGATTGCGCCGGCATTAAAAAACCTGGATCAGGCATACCAGTTCATTCAGGAGTATGTCGGATTTATTTCCCCGGGGGTGTTGGCGATTTTTTTACTTGGCTTTTTCTGGAAACGCACGACTGCCACGGCTGCGCTTACAGGAACCCTGCTTACCATTCCGATTTCAACCGTACTGAAATTTCTGCCCGTCTGGACCGGCGGCGCATTTCCGGATTATCCTTTTCTGGACCGTATGAGCATCACTTTTGTCCTCATCGTTATCATCATGGGCGTGATCAGTCTTTCCAAACCGGCAAAGGATCAGGCCGCCCATACTATTGTTATTGATCCAAAACAATTTGCCGTTTCTCCTGCTTTCATTGTGGGTTCCGTTTTTATTATGGGGATCCTGGCTGCCCTGTATACAGTATTCTGGTAAGTGAAATAACCCTTTTTTACAGAAGATGCTCCGGTAATTTTGAAATACCAAAGGGATGGTATAAATTTGTACTTTAATAGATATAAACTTATACCATGCGGGAATATACCAGCAGCTCAAAAAGAAAACCACGGGCTAAAAGTTCCGGAAAGGTTATGGAGTCCGGGGCTGGCTATACCACTCCGGGGAAAAAGAAAAAGGCAGGCGCGGGAAGACCGGATCAGGAGAGGAACCGGGTTGAGGAACCGGCCCTTGCTTATGCTGCTGATACTTTACCGCTCAATCCCGAAACTACTCCGGTAACCAGTTTGAGCTTATTCCAGAAAATGAAAATGAGTGAAAGGGGAATCAGCAAAAAAGAGCTTGAAAAGTTAAAGGGCAGTTTTGGGCTTAATTATGAACAGCTGGCCGAACTATTGCTTGTTACGAAGGCTACACTGATCAATAAGCCCCTTGCTTCGAGGTTCAATTCGTCTGTTAGTGAAAGGATCATTAGTATCTGGGAAATTTATGCTTATGGTTATGCCGTTTTTTCCGAACCCCTTTTCCGGGAATGGTTATTTCGCAAAAACCGGGCGCTGGATCAAAAAACACCCTTTGCCTTTCTCCACAGCAGTTTCGGAAGGGAGGAAATAAAAAATCTGATCGGGAGAATTGAATACGGTGTTTATTCCTAAAGCCATGGAAGTATTCCGGATAAGTGTTGGAAAATTTGCGAGGGATATGGACGGAGAAGGCGCGCGTTTATTCGGTGGTCGCTGGAACCAGAAAGGAATTCCCTGTATTTACACTTCAGAGAACCGTTCGCTTGCAATACTGGAATATTCTGTCAATATATCCCTGGATCTTATTCCCCGTTCACTTTGTATTGTGAGGTTCGAGATACCGGACAGGAATATCCGAAAACTGGCTGTGTCCGATCTGCCGGGGAACTGGCAGAATGCTGCTGTGCCGATGTCGACAAGGGAATTTGGAACCGCGATCCTGCTCGATGGCAAGACTTTTGCATTCAGGGTTCCATCAGTCATTATTCCGGATGAATTTAATTTTGTGATCAATCCCCTGCAATATGATCCTGACGGTTTGCGGATAACGGACGTGCAGGATTTCCCCTATGATATCCGGATCAAAAAATAATGAGCGGTAACAGTAAACGGATGGGCTGGCGGTGAATAGCTTAATTTTATAAAACTTCTATTTCAAAACCACTTAATATCAATATACCTGTTATGACAAGCATTATCAAAAGCTCAACCATATTCCTGGCAGCTGCCTTATTCCTCGGCAGCTGTGTTCCAACAAGGAAATTTAAAGCCTCCCAGGAGGCCCTGCAGTCCGTCCGGAACGACAGCGCATCACTTGCTGCCAAGGTGAGTAACCTGGAATCGAATGTTTCGCAGCTCAAAGGACAGATCAACGACCTCACGGGACAGGTTAATGACCTGACTAACAAAGCCGGTCTTTTATCGACGGATGCCGCCAATAAAGCGTCCCAACTAAATAAAAGCCAGCAGGAACTGGCAGATCAGCAAAAACGCCTCGAACAGTTGCAGGCATTGATGGATCAGCAGAAGAAAGCCACGCAGGAGATCCGGAAGAAAATGGCTGATGCACTGGTGGGATTTAATTCCAATGAACTTACCGTTTCCATCAAGAACGGCAAGGTATATGTGAGCCTCCAGGAAAATTTACTTTTCCCATCCGGTAGTGCAGTAGTAAATCCAAAAGGAAAGGACGCGCTTGGAAAACTGGCGGACGTACTGAACGTGAATCCCGATATTACCGTGGATATAGAAGGGCATACCGATTCTATTCCCATCCGGGGCAGATACAAGGACAACTGGGATCTGAGCACAGCCCGCGCCAACTCGATTGTAAGGATCCTAACCCAGGATTATAAAGTGGATCCGGTCAGGGTTATCGCATCCGGTCACAGCCAGTATGACCCGGTTCAATCCAACAGCACATCAGAAGGAAGGGCGCTCAACAGAAGAACCGAAATTATTTTATCTCCGAAGCTGGATGAGTTGTACAGGCTGCTGGAAGGGGGAAAGGGTTGATAGTTTATAGTTGATAGTTTATAGTTGATAGTTTATAGTTGATAGTTGATAGACGACCCTGAAAGATCAGGTACCCCATGTTTCTGCAACAGTCAGGGTAATTTTGTTGCATGTTCGTCTATCAACTATTAACTATCCACGGCTCCTCAATAGTATCTCCCAATATACCTATCATCTACAATCGCTTTCTTCACCTCAAAAGGATCGATGATCCCTTCTTTTGCGTAAACTATTTTTCCGCCGGGCTCTACCAGCAGGGTATAGGGCAGTGCGCCCTGCCAGTTTGGGTCGATGGCTTCGATCAGCTTGTATTTATTATCTCCTGAGAAAATATAGTTCCGGCTGGAAGCTTCCTGTTTTTGCAGAAACTGAAGGGCTTTTGACTGTTTGGCTGGTTCGTCCGCGCTGATGCTGATAAATTCAAAATCCCTTTTGCGGTACATCCGGTTCATGGAAATGAATTCCGGGAATTCGGTGACGCAGGGGCCGCACCAGGTTGCCCATACATTGATCAGTCTTAGCTTGTCCGAATTATTTTTCAGCAGTTCGCGAATGCCCGCTTCCCCAATGGTATCCAGACTTACGGGTTCCTTTGCCCAGGCCTGCTTTGACCTGTTGATCCAGTCGCTCTTTTCCGCCCATTTGATGGAACAGCCGAATACCTTGGTGGTTGCCACCGGAACAGGTTTCCCGGCCAGCAGGGCGTCAATCGCGTTCCGGGTATCGAATTCCGTTGGCGTTTTAGTTGGTTTCTCCATATCGTCGATCCTGCCGCTGTACCGGAGGATCCTTTTTTTGTCGAAAATAAATACGTGTGGCGTGGCAATCGGACCATAAGCCAGGGAAGCTTTTTCCGTTTCCCCATCGTAGAGATAGGGAAAATTGAATTTCTTTTCTTTCGCCCGCACTTTCATCTCTTCAAAAGAATCGCCCATATCGGTATACCCCAGTTCATCCAGGTTAATAGATTTGGGATCATTGGGCATAATGGCAACCAACGCAACATTTTTTGCTGCGTAGTCCCGTGTGAGCTGAATAATCCGGTCTTCGTATGCCTGGGCGGTCGGACAATGATTGCAGGTAAATACAATCACCAGTACATCGGCCTTGCTGAAGCTGGACAGGGAATAGGTTTTTCCGTCGGTTCCCGGGAGACTGAAATCCGGAGCCGGTGCGCCGATGGGCAGGGTCTTATGATCCCCGTTTATATGCTTACCGGATAAAGGATTATTCCCTGTCCCGATTCTGAAGGACGAAAAGCCCGAGAACAATAACAGGCATAGCAGACAGAGCAGGCAACTTTTCATACCCTTAATTTTGATGGTTATTATTCCTTTACGAACAGCGTTTGCAAAAGATAAACAATTTTAAAAAATGGTAAACCGGTAAAACAGAAAATATTTTCAGCTGTAGTAGCATTGATGTGGTGAATGCTCCGGGATCCTGCAGGTTTTCTTAACTGATGTAGCCAGGATGTAGTTAAAACGACAGGATTTGTTTTAAAGATCTTACATTTATCCTGATAAATCGATTGCACAGCTTAAATAATTAATATGACATCGAGAAGAGTATTTATTAAATCCGCCTCCGCCTTATCTGCTGCTGTTTTTGTTAAGGGTCCCCTCACTGCATTTAAACCGGCGCCACTGATCGGGCTCCAGCTTTACACCGTCAGGGATGCCATGCAGCAGGATCCCGTTGCAACCCTGGAGCATGTTGCCAAAATAGGATATAATTCAGTGGAAACGGCAACCTATACCGGCAGCCAGCAATTTTACGGGATGGATCCGCTGGCTTTTAAAAAAGTGCTTAAGGATAACGGACTGGTCGTTCCCAGCGGCCATTACCGGCTTGGCGAAGAAAAGACAGCCCAACCCGTGAAGGGAACCATGCTGCTGGAATGGCAGAAAGCGGTGGATGACGCGGCAACGGTTGGTTTGAAATACATGGTATGTGCTTATCTGGCTGAAAGTGAACGCGGAAATCTGGATCATTACAAATCCCTTGCGGAAGAATTCAATAAGGCTGGCGAAACCTGTAAGAAGGCGGGCATCCAGTTTTGCTACCATAACCACAATTTTGAATTTGAAGCGCAGGGCGGAGTTTTCCCTTATGATATATTGTTGTCCAATACGGATAAAAACCTGGTTAAAATGGAAATGGACCTGTACTGGGTGACCAAAGCCGGTCACGATCCCATTGAAATATTTACAAAACACCCGGGAAGATTCCCGCTCTGGCATGTGAAGGATATGACCAATACGCCGGATAAGACGTTTGCGGCTGTCGGCACTGGCAGCATTGATTTTAAAAAGATATTCCGGGATAAAGCCATTGCCGGGATGAAGTATTTCTTTGTCGAGCAGGATAAATGTCCCGGCTCTCCGTTTGACAGCATTACAGAGAGTTATAATTATATTAAGAAAAATCTGGTTTAACTGAGATAGTGGATAGTGGACAGT
>Ga0070680_100001992_pt1 | contig 15033 bp, 12 predicted proteins | sample KBSC73BmetaG_FD_64672 | JGI IMG/M metagenome (GOLD analysis project Ga0070680, IMG submission 64672) | Corn rhizosphere microbial communities from Kellogg Biological Station, Michigan, USA - KBS C7-3B metaG | ecosystem: Host-associated > Plants > Roots > Rhizosphere | place: USA: Michigan...
GGCGCTTGAGCCCGGGCGACACACACGATCCCAAACCCGAGCACTGCAGCGCAGCAGAACGTGCGCTGTACCAGCGTGCGCATTGATCCTCCTCAGGGGTGCGCTTCTCAACGTCCGTAAGAATCCGCTGAGGCGCAAGGGGCGGTTTGCGCTTCCTGGTCATGCCTCTCGGCGCGCGGATTGCCGCGGCTGGTCTGCCAGACCGGGCTGTTTTTCTGGGGGGTAGGGCGGTGAGCGGCCGCCCGATGATCCGCGCGCTGTCGCCGGAGGCGACACAAGCCGACCCCCGCTTTCGCGGGGGCGACAGCGACTTTCAGTCGCGCGAGAGTGAGAAGGGCAACGCACGCGTCGCCCTCTACTCTCCCCATACCTCCCTGAAGTAGTCCGCCAGATCGAGCTCGAAGATCACGCCTTCAGCCGGCATCCACTGCAAGCGCTCCGCGAGGATTTCGGGCCGCGCGTCGTTGAGCCGCCATCGTTCGACGACGCGCCCGTCAGGATCCACGATCCAGTATTCCGGCACGCCTGCCCGCTGGTAGCGCCGGAGCTTGACGATCCGGTCCGCGCGCGCGCTCGACGGAGATAGCACTTCCACGACCAGCAGCAGGGCGCCCACCGCCTCCCAACTGGCCGGCTTGGCGCCGTCCACCAGCGGAACCACGAACAGATCCGGCTCCACCAGGGTGTGCGGGTCCAGCTCGATATCAGCAGGGGCGACGATCACGTGTCCGATGTGGTGGATCCCCAGCCAGTCGCGCAGGCGCACGAACAGTGAGGCGATGGCCTCCTGGTGCCGCCAGGCAGGTGCCGGCGTCATCAGCAGTTCGCCATCCACGACTTCATGGCGGCGGCCGTCATCCGGCAGCGCCCGCACCTGGTCGGCGGTCCAGCGCTCAGCGGCGTGTGGCATACCCATAAGGCTCGGCTCGGCGGCAAGGGAAGGCAAGAGGGCATGACAACGCGTGGTTCGCTTCGCCGTGCTCATCCTGCCCATCCTGCCCATCTCGCCCATCCCGCCCATCCCGTCACGGTACCTCCGCACCCACACTCCAGCTTGACCGCCGGATTTCATCCAGTAGCGCGGTGACCTGGTTGCGCTTCTCGTGCAGCAGCAGGATCAGCAGGTCACCTTCTTCGGCCCAGGCCAGCGCCGAACGCGCGGCCTCGATTTCTGTATCGGCGCGCTCGATCCGGTCCGGTGCCGCACCCAGCGTGCGCAGTTCATCCTCCAGCACGTCCTGCACCTGGCCTTCGGGGCGTCCGCGACGATACGCGTCCATTTCCTTGAGGATGATGCGATCGGGCGAGAGCGCCCACGCGGATCTCGCGAGCGCCCGCAAGGCCTCGTCGGTGCGATCGCCCGCCTGCCCCAGCAGGATCAGCCGGCGCCTGGCCGGCAGCGCCGAGATCATCTGGGTGAGCGCCGCCATGCCGTGGGGATTGTGGGCGTAGTCCACCAGTACATGCACGCCGCCCACTTCGAAGAGATTCCCCCGCCCCGGATTCCGCTCCGGCGTTGACTCGAACCGCTCCAGCGCCGCACGCATGGCGTCGAGGGGGATCAGCGGTGTGCCATCGCGGCCGCGTAGCGAGGATGCGGCGAGCACCGCCCCCAGCACGTTGGCAATGTTGTAGCGCGCCGCGCCACGCAGGGTGAGGGGAACATTCCGGACATCCATGATGGATACAGTTTCCCCACCGCGCCGAAGCATCAGTGAGGTGCCATCCAGCCAGGCGGCATCACCATCCGCCAGAAGTGGCGCATCAGCGTCAAGCGAGAACCACCAGGGTTTCCGCGACAGCGTTGCCCCGCGCAGGGCCAGGATCGGATCGTCGGCATTGAGGCAGACCGCGCCGCCCTCCCGTACCACTCGCGCAATCACCAGCTTGACGTCGGCCAGTTCTTCCAGCGAGTTGACACCCCAGTCCCCGAAATGATCTTCGGCAATGTTGGTGAGGAGTGCCGCATCGGCATGACGCACCGCCAGGCCTCGCCTGAGGATCCCGCCGCGCGCCGTTTCCAGCACGGCGCAGCGCACCGCTGCATGGCGCAGCACCCGCCGAGCACCCATCGGGCCGCTGAAGTCGTCGGCTGCCACCAGCGACCCACCGATCACCACGCCATCGGTGGTGGCGCTGCCGGTGATGAGCCCCGCCGCCTCCGCCATCGCCGCGATCAGCCGCACGGAGGTGGTCTTGCCGTTGGATCCGGTGACCAGCACGAGCGGTACATCATGGACGGTGCGCCAGTCCACATCTTCCGGCTCGGGAATCCCGTCGTGCGGGAAGAACACCGCTCCGGCACCGGTGCCCACCGAGACCCCGTCGCTGTCGTGCAGGAAGGTCACGCCATGGGCTTCCGCCGCGCGCGCCAGCAGGCGCACGTGGGGACGGCGTTCCTCGCGAATCAGGCCGCTGAGCCGAGCGGGCGCGGCGGCGTCCGGCAGCTGGCCGGCATGCCGCGCCACCGCGGCGTGCCACGCTTCCTCCGCCACGTCCGTCGCCGCGTAAAGCGCATCCACCGGCGCGCTGAGAAAGAGCGATACCCCACCGCTGAACCGGTGGATCCGGGTGATCTCGCGATCCCAGCCGACCGCATCGAGCAGCCGGCGGGCTTCGGCTTCCCAGAGTGGGACCAGCGCGTCGGAGTCGTCACCCAGCGGCATGTCGAGTGCGGCGCCGGTGCGGTCATCCAGCAGGTGCGGCCCGGTCAGCCGCCGTGCTTCGGGCACGGCGTCAATCCTCGAGTTCAAGGTCGCGGGCAAGGCGGACGCCACGCACGTCGCGCACAAACGCGCGGGGGATGGCGCTTTCGTCCGGCGCCACGGTCGCGCCATTGCCCTGGACCGGCCGCCGGATGGCGCGCCGCTCGGCGTCCACCGGCTGGAAGGTGACGATCTGCTCCCAGCAGCGGTTCACGTTGTCGCCGAAGACCAGCACCAGGTCACCGGCGCGCGCGTCGGTGAGCGCCGCCGCCACCGCCTCCTGCTCGTCCGCGATGACGCTGACGAGGTCCGCCTGCACGCCCGCGGCCACCAGTGCGTCGCGCAGCAGCCGGGGCACCTCGCCATAGGCGCGCCCGCGCCGGCCGTCGTCCTGCCGGCAGATGTAGTGGTCGAAGTAGCCGGCCACCCGCTGGGCAATGGCCACCAGGTCTTCATCCCGCCGGTCACCCGGGCCGCTCAGGACCAGGATGCGGCGGCCAGCGGCGCCGAGCCGTTCCACGAACTGCACCATGGCCTCGATGGCGGCCGCGTTGTGGCCATAGTCGAGGATGACCTTGAACGGGTGCTCGTCGAACACGTTGCCGCGGCCGGGAGCCTGGAAGAACGTGGTATCGAAGGTCTGCAGCCCGTGCCGGATGTTTTCCAGCTTGAGCCCCATGCTGAACGCCATGGCCGCCGCGAACATGGCGTTCTGCACGTTGTGCATGGCCCGGCCGTCCAGCGTAGCGGGAATGAGGTGTGCGGCCAGCAGCGGAATGTGCGCGCCATGATCATACAGCGTGATCATCTGGCCGGTCATGCCGGCTTCGAGCACGCATCCCCGACCACCGGCCTGGATGTGCTCCCGTACCAGTTCGTGGCCCGGGTTCATGGTGACGTAACAGAGGTGCCGGGCTGGCGCATGGTCCGCCATTTTAAGGCAGAGCGGATCGTCCGCGTTGAGGATGGCGGTATCGCGTGCCACTTCCACCACGATGCGCTTGACCTTGGACAGGTCCCGCAGCGAGTTGACACCGCGCATGCCGAGATGGTCTTCCCGCACATTGAGCACGGCGCCGACATCCACATGCCGGACGCCCAGGCCGGCGCGAAGCAATCCACCGCGGGCTACTTCGAGCACCGCGACATCCACGAACGGATCGGCCAGCACCATGCGCGCGGCCACCGGGCCGGTCATGTCGCCCGCGACGGTACGCTGGCCGTCCACGTACACGCCATCGGTGGTGGTGAGCCCCACATGCTGGCCGGCGAGCTTGAGGATGTGCGCCAGCATCCGTGCCGTGGTGGTCTTCCCGTTGGTGCCCGTCACCGCGGCGATCGGGATGCTGCTCGGCGCGCCGGGCGGGAACAGCATGTCAATCACCGGGCCCGCCACGTCGCGCGGCTTGCCTTCGCTGGGTGACATGTGCATGCGGAAACCGGGCGCCGCATTTACCTCCACGATGGCGCCGCCCACTTCCTTGTACGATCGCGAGATATCGCTGGTGAGGAAGTCCACGCCGCCCACGTCCAGCCCGATGGCCTGCACCGCGCGCACCGCCATCTCGGCGTTGTCGGGGTGGGTGACGTCGGTCATGTCGGTCGCGGTGCCGCCGGTGGAGAGATTGCCGGTGGACCGGAGAAACACCATTTCGCCGTCGGGAGGCACTGTGTCGCCGGTGTAGCCGAGACGCGCCAGCAGCGACTCCGCCTGGCGGTCGAGCTCCAGCCGGGTCAGCACTTTTTCATGCCCGATGCCCCGCCGCGGATCGAGGTTGACCATCTCCACCAGCTCGGCGACGGTGTGCCGCCCATCGGCGACGACGTGACCGGGCCGCCGCTGTGACACAGCCACCAGCGCACCATTGATCACCAGCATCCGGTGGTCCATCCCCACGACAAACGCCTCGATGATCACGCTGCGACTGTGTTCCCGCGCCACATGGAACGCGTCGCGCACCTGCGCCTCGCTGGTCAGGTGAATGGAAATGCCGCGGCCATGATTGGCGTTGTAGGGCTTGACCACCACCGGGTAGCCGATCCGGGCGGCGGCTGCCACGGCTTCGTCTTCCGATTGCACCAGTTCCTGGGCCGGAACCGGAAGCCCCAGCGTCCCAAGGATGCGATTGGTCTCTTCCTTGTCGGACGCGAGCTCCACCGCCACATGCGAGGTCTGGCTGGTGACGGTGGCCTGTACCCGCCGCTGATAGCGGCCATGGCCAAGCTGGATGAGACTGTTGGTGCCGGTGCGAATCCAGGGAATGCCGCGCACCGTGGCGGCGTGCACCAGTGCCGCGGTGCTCGGCCCCAGGGCATGACGCTGGGTAAAGCGGATGAATTCGTCCCGCTGGGTTGCGAAGTCGAACCCCAGGGGCACGCTATCCTGCGGGCGCAGTTCCGGTGGCAGCAGGTTGTGAAGCAGCTGCAGTCCCAGCAGGCCAGCCTCGAGGCCCACTTCGCGCTGTTCGTATTGATAGACGATCCAGTACTGCCCGCGGGGTCCCAGCGACCGGGTCTTGCCGAAGGTGATATGGTGGCCCGCGACGTTCTGCAGCTCGATGGCCACGTGCTCCAGCACATGTCCCATCCAGGTGCCGTCGCCTTCGCGCATGCGGCGGATGAACCCGCCCGGCTCGCCGTGGGAACAGCCATGCTCCTGCAGGCCGGGCAGCGCGGCGATCAGCGCATCAATGAACCCCGGTCCCAGCCGGGCGGTGGGCCAGTCTTCGAGGTCACCCAGGTCAACATCGAGCCGGATGACGGGGAAGTGGGCATATAGACTGGGGCCGACATAGACGGCGCGCTCAAGAATGCGCATGGTCACCCCGCTGATGACGATCAGGGACGCTCGGCGATCTCCGGCGGAGGAGTTGCCTTGCGGGTTGTCAGGTTGAACGTTGAGCCGTGGTCCAGGATGTGGAGCCGCAGGCCGATCAGGCAGACCGGATCGTTGCGGCGCACCCGGGCCATGGAACTGAACTCCAGGTCGGACGGATCCACCACCGTGATGGCGCCGCTGCCGACCACCTCGAAGACGTTGTCCGGGCCGATGAACGCCGCGGTATTCTCGTCCAGGCCGAGGCCCAGGGCAAACGGGTTGTATGCCAGTGCCGTGAGCAGCCGCCCCAGCCGGTCACGCTGACGGAAATGCTGGTCAATGATGACCGTGTTCGACAGCCCCAGTCCCGGCGCCAGGGTCACGCTCCCCGCCAGTGGGGATGCACCTTCTTCACCGAATGCGATCATGTGCTCGCACAGAAAAGCGGCGCCCGCCGAGGTGCCCGCCACATGCGCCCCCGCGGCATTACGCGCCCGGATCATGCCCGCCAGCTGGGTGCCCCCGACCATGGTGCCCAGCCGGAGCTGATTCCCCCCGGTGAGGAAGATGCCAGTGGCATCGGCCAGCGCGCCCACGACCTCAGGGTCGTTGGCCTCGGTGCGGGACGTTATGGGAATGACCGTCGTCTTCCGGGCACCGAAGTTCTTGAACAACCGCGCATAGCGATCGCCGGTGTCGCCCACCTCGGAGGCAGTGGGCAGGATGGCGATCACCGCTTTGTCGCCGCCGGCCAGTGTTGTGAACCGGCGGAGGATCATGCTGGCCCCCACCTTGTCTTCTGCACCACCCACCGGAATGACATAGCCCGCGCCGGATGACACTGGTCGCGCCGTCACTCCGTTTCCTCCAGCGGGCCGCGCACCGTGGGCACGCCACCGCGCACATGCCAGCGGCCGCCGGCCATGACCTCAGCCGCTGTCCCGTCGTCATTCAGCACCACGAGGTCGGCATCGCTGCCGGTCTCGATCCTGCCCTTGCGCTGCAGGCCCCAATGCTCGGCGGGGTTCAGCGTGAACGCGGGCAACGCGGTGCCGAGCGGCATCCCCGCCATCGTCGCGGCGCGGAGCGAGTGCAGCAGCGCACCGGGGCGCCCCACGTCCATTGCCGCCACGCGGCCCTGGGCATCGAACACCGGCAGGCATCCTCCCGCGTCGCTGCTGACGGTGACTCGCTCCGGCGGCGCGCCGGCATCGAGATAGCGAGCCAGCGCCTCTTCGGCGCTCCACGCATCTTCGCCATCTGCCACCGGGAAGGCGGTGATGTCCACCACCGCGCCAGCGCGCGCCAATTCCATGGCTTCTTCCAGCAAGGCCCGTCTCCGATTGATGTGCGTCGGGTTGAATACGGCGGCCGGCAGTTCACTCTGCCCAATGGCCTCGCGCACCAGCGACAGGCCACGGGGCCCGTCGCCGAGGTGCAGGTGCAGAATGCCGGCTTTTCCACCCAGCAGCCCGCCCACATGTGCGTCGGCCGCAACTTGCAGCAGCGCCTCGAGTGTTGGCTGACTGGAGCGATGGTCACTCACCGCCACTTCGCCCACGCCGAGTACCGGTTCCAGCAGTGCCAGGTCGGAACGCACGCTACCGGTGACGGTGGCCGGCGGCAGGTGGTAGCCACCAGTGAGGCACCAGGCGGAAAGTCCCGAGCGCCTGAGGCCAAGGACGGTGACCAGCAATTCCGCCGGCGTCCGGATGGTGTCATCGGTGCCGAGCAGCCCGATGACAGTGGTGATCCCGGCTGTCGTATACTGACTCAAGCCGGGACTCGGGACGCGGGATGCGGGACCCGCCTCCCCCCCACCGCCGGTGACGTGAGCATGGCCGTCCACCAGCCCCGGAATGACGCGGCGCCCACCCAGGTCGGTGCGCTCGACCGGTACGCCGCGAATCTCCGGCGGCTCGCTTCCGATCCAGGCAATCCGGCCCCCGGCTGCCAGGATATGCCGGTGCCCGTGCGGCCTCGGGCTGAAGAGGTCCGCATTGAGGAGAAGCTGCAGCATGGTCAGGAAGTTATCCCGCGCGGGCGGCGTACGTAACGGATCAGGTCCCGGGTCGTGTCGAACACCGTGACGTCAGGGCGGGCCAGCGCCAGTTCCCTCGGCAGGTCCTTGAGGTCGAGGTGCGGCCAGCGCGGATTGTTCAGTTGCAATGCCGGCGGTGGGGCGCCGACCTCGATCCGGAACCGCTCCAGTTCCCCGATATCGTGACTGGACGAGACCACGTGGGACCAGCCCGGGGCCAGCAGGTTGTCGCGGTCCATGAGGATCACCGCGCACCCGCCGCAAAATCGCGGATCCGCTGTACGATCACCGGATCGTCGAGTGCGCCGCTGTGCCCCAGCCCATCGGTAGGCACCAGTTCCGCTCCGGGCCACTGCTGGGCGATGCGCTCGGCATGGGAGAAGCCGACGTCCTGATCGGCTCGGTCGTGCACGATCAGCGCCGGGACCGAGAACCCCTGCGCCAGCGCCGGGATGTCGAGATCGTTCCAGGTGAATCCCAGCCGGCGCGACAGGTTGTCGGCCATGATTGCCCGGGCTTCGTCGGGCAGGCCAATGGTGCGGGCAAAGCGCTCGGCGTATTCCCGCTGCTCCGCTGGCGCGCTCAGCAGCACCGCGCGCCGGGTGGCCACGCCGCGGTGCATGGCAATGGCCAGCGCCGAGGCGCCCAGCGAATGGCCGACCAGCAGCGCCGGCGACGCGTCGAGCCGGGCCACGGCCGCTTCCAATGCACGGACAAACTGGGGCAGGGAGGCCAGGTGGCCGGACGATTGCCCATGGGCGGGCTGGTCATAGGCGACCACGCGAAAGCCGTCTTGCACCAGTGCCGGCACCAGGCGGTGCCACCGCGCAGCGCGACTGCCCCAGCCGTGCAGCAGAATCGCCAGCGGGCCGTCGGCACCCCAGCGCCAGGCGGCCAGCCGCTCCTGGTCGGTGCGGATGTCGAAGCGCGCGCCAGTGGCGAGGAAGGCGACTTCGTGCTCGCGCAGATCCCGGTGCGGCGGCCGGCAGAACAGGCGTTCGGCATATTCCGCTGCCAGCGACGGGGCCACAGGGCCGAGCGCACTGAAGCCGGCGCGCAGGACGCGGAGCCGGGTGGAAGCATTGCCCATGGGGAAAAGATAGCGGGCCTCGCGCCCTGCCCAATCGCGCGTTAGACTTTGGCGTTCTTACCTCCGCCTCTCCACTGCCTGCTTTCCCCGGAGGCCATTCCGCTGATGCGTGCGCGCATGCGGCTCGCGTGTGCCGGTTGTGCCGTGGCCGCCTTCGGCTGGGCGCCCATGGGGGCGTTCGGCCCGATGCCGCTCCGCGGGCAGGCACGGCCCGGGGGCACGCCTTCGGTCTTCCGTCAGTTCGGCGAGCGGGTGGTCAAGATCGAGATCTCCGAATCGGGCTCCGCGGCAAAGGCCTCGCTCGGCTCGGGCTTCTTTGTCTCGGCCGGGGGCGACGTGATCACCAACTATCACGTCGTCGCCCAGATAGTTCACGACCCCGATCGTTATCGCGCGCGCATCATCAACGCCGCCGGGGACACCCTGGGTGCCACCTTGCTGGCGATCGACGTCGTTCACGACCTGGCGCTGGTGCGCAGCAGCGCGCCGCCATCCGCGTGGTTCACCCTGCGCGCCGCCACGCCGGACCAGGGCGACCGGCTGTTCTCGCTGGGCCATCCGCGGGACCTGGGTCTCAGCATCGTGGAAGGCACCTACAACGGTCTGTTGCGCCACACGCTCTATCCCAAGATCCATTTTACCGGTTCACTGAACCCCGGCATGAGCGGCGGGCCAGCGCTGTCGGCCTCGGGCGACGTGATCGGCATCAATGTGTCCACCGAGGGCAACCAGGTCAGTTTCCTGGTCCCTGCCGACCAGGCGCTGGCGCTCCTTGACCGGACCCGTGCAGCCGGTTTCCAGCCGCCCACGAATTTTCTGGATGAAGCCGCTCGCCAGATCCTGGCGTACCAGGACATCTATCTCGACCGTGTCTTTCGCACCCCGGTGCCAACCGTGACCATCGGACGGTTCACCCTGCCAACCGAACCGGCGCCTTTCTTCAAGTGCTGGGCCGATGCCGACCGCAATCCGGAGCAGCCGTACGAGACGGTGTCGCACCAGTGCTCCACCGACGACTACCTGTATCTCTCCGAGGACCAGGCGTCCGGGCTGATCGAGCTGACGCATCAGGTGCTGACCTCCAGCCAGCTCAACCGCTTCCGCTTCTACGCGCTCTACAGCAACGAATTCTCCAGCGGGGATTCGCCCATGTGGGGAGACGAGGAAGATGTCACCAGCTTCCGCTGCGTCACCCGCAATGTGCGCCGGGGCGTGAAGGGCACCCTCCGGACCGCGTTCTGCGCCCGCCGCTACCGCCGCATGCCTGGCTTGTACGATGTCGTCGTCCGCGCGGCCGCGCTTGCCACCCGCAACGATGGGCTGGTGACCACCCTCACCCTGGCCGGCGTCAGCTATGAGAACGCCGAACGGGTGGCCCGGCGGTTTCTCGAGAGCATCTCATGGACCGAGTGATCCTGGTGGAAGTCCGGGACCGCCGGCTGCACCTTCGGTCCCGGCACCGGCTGGAGCGCTTCCCGATTTCCATCGGGCGCGCCTACGACAACGACATCATCGTGGATGACCGGTATGTGGATGCGCACCACGCCTCGCTGTCACTGGATGACGACGGCGTGGTGGTGATCGAGGATCTCGAGAGCGTCAACGGCGTGAAGGATGGCCTCCGGGGGGCGCGCGCGGCGCGCATCCGCCTGCCGTCCGGCGGGACTGTGCGACTGGGTGAAACGGTGCTGCGGATGCTGGACGTCGGCCATAACGTTGCGCGGGCAGTCCCGCTGGCGGACGAGGGCCGGCTGGTGAGCGCACTCCTCACGCCCACGGCCGCGTGGTGCGTCGTCGGCGGGTCGGTACTGCTGGCCATGCTGCTCGCGTGGCTCCGGCAGTACAGCGGTGAGCGGGCAGTGGTGCTGATAAGTGCCGCCCTTTTCCTTTTCCTCGGATTGTGCATCTGGGCGGGCATCTGGGCCATCGTGGGGCGGTCACAGGGTGGACGCGGCCGCTTCCTGACGCACCTGGCGATCGCATCCCTCGCGCTTTCCGCGGCCACCCTCTGGGTCGCCGCGATGGACTACATGGAGTTCCTCTGGCCCGAGCTGGCCCTCAGGCCAGCCATTCAGTACGGCGGTTCAGTCCTGATCGTCGCCGCAGCGCTGAGTGCGCATCTCGGACTCGTGAGCATGCTCTCACGCCCTCGCCGGATGGCCATTGCCGGACTGGCCACCATCGTGCTCCTCGGCCTGGCGGAGGTCGGCAGCTGGGCCGACGAGAATGAGTTCGACAACGCGCTCCACTATTCCGATGTCGTGAGGCCGATGGGCGCCGGGCTGGCACACACCGTGACCCTGGACCGCTTCCTCGACGACGCCGGCGGTCTTCGGGCCGACCTCGATTCGCTGGCCGAGCGGCGCAACCGTGCTACGGCTGCAAACCGGCCGGCACCCCATTCGGAAACTGCGCGTTGATCGCATCCTGGATGCGGGGAATCCGGTTCTCCGGATTGGGATGGGTGCTGAAGAATTCGGGCGGCTGCTTTCCGCCCGCCTCGGCATCCAGCACTTTCATCACTTCGATCATGGCGCGCGGGTCGTAACCCGCTTCGCTCTCGAGCTTCACGCCCAGCTGGTCGGCCTGGATCTCGTCTCCCCGCCCGAACTTCATGTTCACCAATTGTCCGATCATGGCCACCACGGCGGCACTTCGCTGGGTGGATGGATTGTTCGGGTCATAGGTGGCCAGGACCGCCGCACCGGTCAGGCCCTGGGTGAGCTTCTGCTGCGCAATCTGCTGCGCGCCGTGCCGCGCCACCACGTGGCCGATTTCATGGCCCAGTACGCCGGCCAGCTCACCCTCGGTCTTGAGCTTGGACAGCAGCCCTTCGGTGATGAACACCTGGCCACCGGGCAGGGCAAAGGCATTGACCGTACTGGGGTCGGCCAGCAGGTGGCATTCGAACCGGTAGTACTGGGCTGCCTGCTGGGCATCACTCCGGCTCACCAGCCGGGCGCAGACCTGGTTCACCAGCTGGGTGGCCTGCGGGTTGGCGCTGATGCCGCCGTACTCCTGCGCCATCTCGGGCGCGGCCTGCAGCCCGAGCGCTACTTCCTGTTCATGGGTGATGCTGCCGACGTGCTGGGTTTCGCCGGTGATGGGGTTGTCACTGGAGCTGGCGTAATAGGTGATCAGGGAAATCACCGCGATGATCGCCGCGATGACAAATCGGCCGCGACTCATGGTCAACTCCTGGGGCGTCTCGGTGATCAGTGCAGCCGGAACCCTCCCACCGCACTGGTGAGTTTCTCCGCCGCCTCCGCCAGGTGCCCGGCGGAAGAGGATATCTCCTCGGTAGAAGCATTCAACTCCTCGGCTGCTGCCGCAATCTCCTCCGCGGCTGCGGCATAGTCTTCGGTTCCGGCTGAAACCTCGCGCATCCGCCCCGCAATACCCTCCACCAGGCCACGCACCGAGTCCGCCGAGGCCGAAATGCGCTGGGTCCACTGGTCGTTCTCTTCGGCGTCATTGGCCACGGTGAGCAGCCCTTCGGCGGCTGCATGGGCCGCTTCCCGGGCCGCCAGGCCCCCTTGCCCCAGCCGAAGCAGCCGTTCGCGGGCGGTGGCCACCCGTTCCAGCACTGTCTGCACCGTCTCGCTGGTGGAACTGGCCGCCTGCGCCGCCTGAGCCGCCAGCTTCCGGACTTCCTCCGCCACCACGCTGAACCCCTTGCCCTCTTCGCCCGCGCGGGCCGCCTCGATCGAGGCGTTGAGCGCCAGCATGTGGGTCTGCTTGGCAATAGCCTTGGTCTGGGTCACGAACTTCTCGATTTCGGCAGACGCCGTGGCCAGCGCCTCCGCTTCCGCAGCCCCGTGCTCCACGTCCTGCGCCAGCCGGGAGAGCTCGGCGGTGCTGGCCTCCAGCCGCTGGCGGTGCGCCCGTGCGGAGCGCGCCAGGGCACCGTTCCGGTTGGCGGCCTCGACCGCGCCAGCGGCAAGCTCCTTGGAAATCTCCAGGATGCGCCCGGCGTCGTCCGCCGCGCTGCGGACGATCAGCGCCTGCTGGTTGGCGCGTTCCGTAAGGTCACCGGTGGTGCTGGCCACCTCTTCGGTCGAGGCGGTCATCTCCTCGGTGGACGCGGCAATCTCCTGGGCCATGGCCGCGGCGTCGGCCGAGGTGCCGTGGATGGTGGTGGTGAGCGCCCGGAGCGCGTGCACCATGGCGCTCACGCTGCGGCCCAGGGCCGAATGCAGCAGGGTGGGGTCGGCCTCGATCAGCTCGCCGGCGGTCAGGTCACCCTGGGCCACCCGGGCGGCGACTCGCTCTGCCGCCACCAGCGGCCTGAGGACGGCGCGACTGGCCCATGATGTGAGAATGATCTCCATCACCAGCGCCACGCCGAGGAAGGCGAGGACGTAGGGAAGGATATCCGCCAGGGCGGTGGCGCCAGTGGCCTGCCAGAGGATCACGCCCACGGCCAGGGTCAGCAGCACTACGATGAGCCCTCCGGCAATGTGCAACCCGGACGTGAGGCGTCGTGATTCGATGGTCATGCGTCTCCGCGGTGCGGCAATGGAGAGAGGGGCGTGTCCGGAAGCTAGGAGCCCGGGCGGGAGCAGGGCAAGCGGCAGAGCATGGCACAGGGCCCCCCATCCCCGGTACATTACCCGGTCAGCAGGCCAATACGCCGACATTCTCCGTGGACCGCAGTCACCCGATGACCCAGCCTTCCGATCCAGACAATCATTCGTATCAGCCCGATCTCGTCGAAGCCAAATGGCAGCGGCGCTGGGCTGAGCGCCACACCAACGAGCCCGATCTCGACCATGCGGAGCGTCCCTGGTTCAACCTGATGATGTTCCCCTATCCCTCGGCTGAGGGGCTGCATGTCGGGAACATGTTCGCCTTCACCGGGGCGGATGTCTTCGGGCGGTTCAAGCGGCTGCAGGGGTACGATGTCTTCGAGCCGATGGGGTACGACGCCTTCGGCATCCATAGTGAGAACTTTGCGCTGAAGGTGGGTACCCACCCGGGCAAGCTCATTCCGCGGAACATCGAGAATTTCCGGCGTCAGCTGAAGCGCATCGGCGGGATGTTCGACTGGCGGCATGAACTGTCCACCACCGATCCCGGCTACTACAAGTGGACCCAGTGGCTCTTCCTGCAGCTGTTCAAGGCGGGGAAGGCGTACAAGAAGGCCGCCGCCGTCAACTGGTGCCCCAAGGACAAGACCGTCCTGGCCAACGAACAGGTCATCGGCGGGCGCTGCGAGCGGTGCGACACGCTGGTGGAGCAGCGCATCCTGGAGCAGTGGTTCTTTCGCATCAGCGAGTACGCCGGCAAGCTGCTGGACGACCTGGACGACAAGTCCCGGATGGACTGGTCCGACACCACCACCACGGCCCAGCGCAACTGGCTGGGTCGCTCGCATGGCGCGGAAATAGAGTTCCCGGTGGGCGCCGGGAAGAGTATTCGCGTCTTCACCACTCGACCCGACACGCTGTTCGGCGCGACCTTCATGGTGCTCGCGCCGGAACATCCGCTGGTAGCGGAGATCACCACGACGGGTCAGCGCGAGGCGGTCAATGCCTATCGCACGGCGGCGGGCGCCAAGGACCTCGTCTCGCGCAAGGTGGGTGAGCGCGAAAAGACCGGCGTGTTCACCGGCGCCTTTGCCCGGAACCCTGCCACCGGACGCACCATTCCGGTCTGGGTGGCGGACTACGTGCTGATGGAATACGGCACCGGCGCCATCATGGCGGTGCCGGCCCACGACGACCGGGATCGCGAATTCGCCGAGAAGTTCCAGCTGCCGATAGTGCCGGTCATCAACGAACACGGCATGCTGCAGGAGAGCGGCGAGTTTTCCGGACTCGCGGCGGACGAAGCTCTGCACCGGATCACGGCCTGGCTGGAGTCGGCTGGTGCCGGCCGCGGTGTGGTGCAGTACCGGCTGCACGACTGGTGCATCTCGCGCCAGCGGTACTGGGGCCCGCCCATCCCGATCATCTATTGCGACAAGTGCGGTGTGGTCCCGGTGCCGGAGAAGGACCTGCCGGTGGTCTTGCCATTCCTGGAGGATTTCCGTCCCGACGACAGCGGCATCTCGCCGCTGGCCCGCCACGAAGACTGGTACTACGTGGACTGCCCGGAATGCGGTGGCAAGGCGCGCCGGGAGACCGATGTGTCGGATACCTTCCTCGATTCCGCATGGTACTACCTGCGCTATCCCAGCACCGAGTTCGATGACCGGCCGTTCGACAGGGAACGGACCCGGCGCTGGTGCCCGGTCGCGTCCTACATCGGCGGGAACGAACATGCGGTGCTGCACCTGCTGTACTCGCGGTTCATCGCCATGGTGCTGCACGAACTGGGGCAGGTGGAGTTCGACGAGCCGTTTGCCAGGTTCCGGGCCCACGGGCTGATCGTCAAG
>Ga0070680_100001993_pt1 | contig 15028 bp, 13 predicted proteins | sample KBSC73BmetaG_FD_64672 | JGI IMG/M metagenome (GOLD analysis project Ga0070680, IMG submission 64672) | Corn rhizosphere microbial communities from Kellogg Biological Station, Michigan, USA - KBS C7-3B metaG | ecosystem: Host-associated > Plants > Roots > Rhizosphere | place: USA: Michigan...
GTCTCCTGCGACGATGTCTCGATCAGCAGCAGCTTCCCGCCGCGACGCGCGATCTCTTCCTCCGTGAACTTCATCAGCCTTTTGCCGACACCGCCGCGGTGCTTGGACTTGTCCACCGCGATCCAGTACAGATCGTACGTCGCTTCAGTCAGCGGAGTCGGCCCGAACGTCACGTAGCCGAGTACCTCCTTCGACTCCCCCAGCTCCGACTCGAGGACGTACGTGAGATACCCGCTGTGCTCGCCCAGGTCGAGCCACTCGTCTATCAGCTCCAGCGCGGTCCCGATTTCCTCGGGCGTGAAATTCCCGGCGTTCTCCAGAATCCTGAAGACGCCGCCGCGGTCGGCTGCCACCATCGGCCTGATGGTTCTAATCATCGGTTCGAAAACTATTAGCTGCGGAGGTGCGGCAAGCGCTGGCATTCGTTTCTTCCCATCATATCTGAAGTGACCTGCCGAGCACTCCGAGCGCGGCTTCCTTCACCGCCTCGCTGAGCGTCGGGTGCGAATGCACCGTGATTCCAATATCCTCCGAGGAGCCGCGGTACTCAAACGCCAGCACCGCCTCCTGAATCAGCTCCGACACGCCCGGCCCGATCATGTGCGCGCCCAACAACTCATCGGTCTCGGCGTCGGCGATGAACTTGACGAACCCCACGGTGTCACCCGCCGTTCGCGCCCGTGCATTCGCGGAAAACGGAAACTTGCCCGTCTTGTACTTCCTGCCGCTTGCCTTCACTTCGTGCTCCGCCAGTCCAACCGTCGCAATCTCGGGCCAGGTGTAAACCACCGACGGCATCGACTTGTAATCGATGTGGGACTTCATTCCCGCGATCGCCTCGACCGCGACGACACCCTCGTCCTCCGCCTTGTGCGCGAGAAGCTTCCCGCCGACGACGTCTCCTATCGCAAAGACATTCGGGAGATTCGTGCGCATCTGAGCGTCCACCAGAATCTCGCCCCGCTTGCTGACGCCAAGACCCAGCGCCGCCGCATCGATTCCCGTCATCGCTGACTTTCGCCCGACCGACACCAGCACATAATCGGCCTCGATCTTCTCGGATTTCCCATCCTTCTCGACGTCGACAATCACGCGATTCGCCTCGACCTTCGCGCCCGTGACCTTCGACCCGACACGAATGTCGAGCCCCTGCTTCCGGAAAATCTTGTCGGCTTCCTTGATTATCTCTTCGTCGTTCCCATGAAGAATCGTCGGCAACAGCTCGACGACCGTCACCTTCGCGCCGAGCCGGCGCCACACGGAGCCGAGCTCGAGCCCGATCACGCCGCCGCCGATGACGAGTAGATGCTTCGGCACCTCGGGGATCTTCAAGGCGCCAATATTCGAGAGCACTCGCTTTTCGTCGAACTTGAGAAACGGCAGCTCGACCGAAACGGAGCCAGTCGCGATGATCACGTTCTTCGCGCGATACTGCTCCGTCTTCCCGTCGGCTCCGGCGACGTCGATCACGTTTCCTTTCTTGAGCGTCCCACGCCCGCGAGCCCACGTGACCTTGTTCTTCTTGAACAGGTACTCGACGCCCCGCGTGTTCGCGCCAACGACGGCGTCCTTCCGCTTCATCATCGTCGGCAGGTCCAGCTTCACATCCCCGATCGTCACGCCATGCTCGGCCGCGTGCAGCTTCGCGAACTCAAAATGCTCGGACGACGTCAGCAGCGCCTTGGATGGGATGCACCCGACGTTGACGCACGTCCCGCCAAGCGTCTTGTCCATCTCGATGCAAACTGTGTTGAGGCCCAGCTGGCCGGCGCGAATTGCTGCTACATATCCACCGGGTCCGCCGCCGATGATCGCTACATCGCAGTCGATCATCTATTCGATAAGCATCGCGGCCGGATCTTCGATGAGCTCCTTCACGCGTACGAGGAATAACACCGCCTGCTGTCCTTCGACGATGCGATGATCATATGAGAGGGCGAGGTACATCATCGGCCGGATGACGACCTGGCCGTTGATCGCCACCGGTCGATCCTGCGTCTTGTGCAGGCCGAGTATGCCGACCTGCGGATAGTTGATGATCGGCGTCGACACGAGCGATCCGAAGACACCGCCGTTGGTGATCGTGAACGTCCCGCCGGTGAGATCGTCCATCGTTAGCTTTGCGTCGCGCGCACGCTTGGCGACTTCGCTGATCTCGCGGCTGACGTCGATCAATCCCTTGCGATCGGCGTCCTTGATGTTCGGCACGACGAGTCCCTGCTCGGACGCGACGGCGATTCCCATGTTGACGTAATGCTTGAAGATGATCGCGTCGCCGTCGACCTGCGCATTGATCGTCGGGAACTGCCTGAGCGCCTGACACGCCGCGCGCACAAAAAAGGGCATGAATGTCAGCTTGACGCCATGCTCCTTCTCGACCTTCTCCTTGTACTTGTCGCGCAGGCCGTTGAGCGCGGACATGTCGACTTCGTTGAACGTCGTGAGATGCGCCGTAGCGTGCTGCGACTGCAAAAGATTTTCCGCGATGCGCTTCCGTCGCGTAGACATCTTCTCGCGCGTCTCGCGCTCCCCGGGTGCGGACCCATTCCCCCCACGTACCGGTGCCGTAGGCGCCGAGGCAACCGTGCGCGACGGCGCAGCCGCAGGAGCAGTCGCCGCAGATGCGGCGAGAACGTCAGGCTTGGAGACCACCCCGCCCCGCCCGGTGCCGGCGACAGCCGCGATGTCGATGCCGCGATCATCGGCGACACGTCGCGCCGCGGGCGAGCTCTTCGTGGCCGGCTGGGACGGAGCAGGAGCGGACGCAACTGGCGGAGGAGAGGGCGCGGCCGCCGCCTGCGCAGCGACGCCAGTCGAAGCTGGAGCCGAAGCGCCTGTTCTGGATTCGTCGATGGACCCCAGCTCGTCATCGACGTGCACCACGTCGCCCTCTTTCTTGGCCTGCTTGGCCAACACGCCAGGCTTAAGCGCCGGCACCTCGACCGTAATCTTGTCGGTATCGAGCTCGACGACGGTATCGCCGGCGGCCACCGCATCGCCTTCCTTCTTCAGCCACCGAGAAACCGTGGCCTCGACGATGGATTCTCCGAGCGGGGGAACCTTTATGGAGAGCATTCAGTCTGATCCGGAGCGGAAAGAAATCAATTTCGGTATCTTCACGGCGCAATCGCAAACCTGCCCGCCATCGTAATTTACGTGATGCGTGCAGCCCTTTTCCTACGACTGAATATAACGCTCCCATAATCGCGTGCGAGGACTGACAATCTCGGCGCACGGCGGTCTCGACCAGCTCGTGTACCGGACCGATCTGCCGAAGCCCGAGCCCAAACGCGGCGAGATCCGCGTCCGCGTCAAAGCCGCGGCGCTCAACCATTTAGACCTCTTCGTGATCGCCGGAATGCCCGGCGTCACCATCACGCCGCCCTGGATCCTTGGCGCCGATGCGACCGGCACCATCGACGCCATCGGAGACCTGAGCGGCATCTCCGACAACGCGCTCAAAGTCGGCGACAACGTCATCATAAATCCGGGCCTGAGCGACCGCACCTGCGAGTACTGCCTCGCCGGGGAGCAGTCCCTCTGCGTCAAGTTCGGCATCCTCGGTGAGCACGCGCCGGGCACGCTCGCCGAATACATCGTCGTACCCGCCGTCAACGCCCGCAGCATCCCGCGCGACAAACCGGTCGAACAAGCGGCAGCATTCACGCTCGCGACACTCACCGCGTGGCGAATGGTCGTCACCCGCGCGCGCGTCAAGAAAGGTGACAACGTCCTCATCTGGGGAATTGGCGGCGGCGTCGCGCTCGCCGCGCTCGAGATCGTCCGCAGCATCGGCGCGATCGCATGGGTGACGTCGCACAGCGACGAGAAGCTCGCGCTCGCCCGCGGCCTCGGCGCCGAGAATCTTCTCAACTACGCGACGACGGACGTCGGAAAGGAAATCCGTGCCCGCACCGGAAAGCGCGGTGTCGACGTCGTCCTCGACACCGTCGGCGAAGCCACCTGGCCGCAATCGCTCGGCGCCCTCGGCAAGCGTGGACGCCTGGTGACGTGCGGCGCGACGTCTGGTCCAATGGTTCAGATGGATGTCCGCCGGCTCTTCTGGAACCAGTGGGACATCATGGGCTCGACGATGGGCAACGACGCCGAGTTCGATGCCATCACCAAGGAATACCGCGCGGGCCACTTCACGCCACTCGTGGATTCGGTGTTCGACATCTCGCAGGGCCGCCAGGCCTTCGAGCGGCTGCAGAGCGGACAGCAGTTTGGAAAGATCGTGGTGCGAATTCCGGAATGACAGGCGACGAAGACCCGAAAAACGACAATCCGCAATCGCAGCCGTCTGGTCAGGCTCAGTACACGCCCGCCGAGCTGAAACAGATTCGCGCGGAATTCGTATCCGGAAAGACGCCCGCGTGTCCGCAATGCCAGGTCGCGATGACCAAACGGGAGATCGGCGGGGGATCGTTCGGCCTCGGCTACGCGCGACAGCGCGACTGGTTGATCTGCCCCAGGTGTCGACGCAGCGCGATCTTCGACATCCATCGCGGCACTCGCACCTGAACCGGCCACCGCAGGGTTATTTTTTGAGATGAATCTGATCAGACGCCTCGCCGCAATCGGCGCCCTCATATTATTGCCGCTCTCCCGCGCGAGCGCCCAGGTGATCGAACGGCCAGTTCCGTTCGACAGCGCCGGACTCGTCACGGTGATGACTCCCTTTCTGGCCGACAAAGCCGCGCTCCGTCCGCCCTGGTGGCCCGTCTCGGGTGAGTTCACGGAGGCGCGCCTCTTTACCGCCAACGATTCCACATACGTCCTCGCCGTCGGGCGCAGAACCGGTGTCGTCGAGCGGTACAATCTCACCGCGACCGACCGCGAAGCCATTCGCGCCGTTGTCTCGAGACTTCCGCGCGAGGTAATCGTTGCGCGGACCGACGCCCGCAATGGGTTCATCGGAAGGCAATCACTCCTCGGCCTTCTCGTCTACGGTCCCACGTTCGCTGGCGCCATCGCGAACAATGATGCCGGTGCCGCCGCCGGATATCTGGTCGTCGCGGGTGGTAGTTTCTTCGCCGCGTCCGAGATTTCGCGCCGAATCCTTGTCACCAAGCCGCAGACGGACCTCTCCTTCAATCTCGGCCACAACGGCGCGCTCGCCGGCTGGGCGACGACGTATCTCCTGCATACCAACGATCACGTGCAGTCCGCAGGTGCGTTCATCGGTGGACTCACCGGAGCTGCGCTTGGGCTGCACTTCGCCGACGGGATGACGGAAGCCGATGCGGTCGGTGCCGGGTTTGGCTCGGACATCGGCGCGCTCATCGGGTATGGCGCCGCCGAAACCTTCCGAGGAGGCTCCGGGTGCCAGCTGCAAGCAGATGGCACCACCGATTGCGGCGGACGAATATCGGACCGCGCGGAGGTCGCTATCATCCTCGCTTCCGGCATAATTGGCTACCCACTCGGCGTCCTCTATCCTCGCAACGCGAGCTACAGCGTCACTCCCGGCGACATCCAGACGCTGTGGCCGAGCGCCGCGATCGGAGCGTCCGCCGCAAGTCTCTTCCTCAGTGATAATCCCACGACTAGCCACGCTGCTCTCGCACTCACCAGCGGTGGCGTGGTAGGCATGATCCTTGGCGATCGCTTCCTCGTCAGGAAATTCGACCATAGCCGCGCCGATGGCCTGCGGGTCACCCTTGGCACTCTTGCTGGAGGGCTTATGGGAGCCGGGATTGCCTCGCTGACAAATCCAAGTGACCCGAATCGGAGGCTGGTTTCGGGAATGGCGACTGCCGGCGGCCTGATTGGAGTCATTGCCACCGAGCGCTATCTCGATCCCTCCCCCGACGCCGGACGCAGAGGGATGAGGCTAACCGTCAATCCAATGAGTATCTTTTTCGTCGCCGCCCACACACCAGGGAACCACTCCCTACTCAATGTGAGGTTCTAGTGGACACCACGACGACACTCACCTTCGGCGAGAGACTGCAGGGAAGCTTCGAGCAGCTCTATGGTTACGTGCCCGCCCTCTTCGGCGCGCTGGTAATCCTCTTCGCCGGATATCTCCTCGCCCGACTGCTGGAGAAGGGAACCGATCGCTTGATGCGGCGGGTCCATCTCAATCAGATCCTCGAGCGCGGTGGCGTTATGCAAGCCGTGGAGAGATCGGGCACGCGTGTTAACCCGACGCGCGTCGCGGGAAGTCTCGTCTTCTGGTTCGTGATGTTCGCGGTGATGCTCGTCGCCGCCAACGCGCTGGGCCTTCAGTCCCTCGCCAACGTCTTCTCGGAGTTGGTGAGCTACGTCCCCAGCGTCATCGCCGCTATCGTCATCATGATCGTCGGCATCGTCCTCGGCAGCTTCGTCGGCGGATTGATCATGGCGTCCGCCGGTGGACTCCACGGCGGACCGACGCTCGCGCGAGTGGGGAAGGGTGGCGTCGTCGTGCTGGCGGTGTTCATGGCGCTCCAGGAGCTGGGTGTCGCGACCGAGATCGTGACGACCGCGTTTGCGATTCTCTTCGGAGCTGTCGCGCTCGCGCTGTCGCTCGCGTTCGGACTCGGGAACCGCGAGCTCGCCGGTGAAGTCACCCGCACCTGGTACCGGCGCTACAAGGACGAGCGTGACGCGATCGAGCGCGAGAACCGCGAGCTCGACCGCGCCGAGGGAATCTCCACCACCGAAGAGTACGTGCGGCCCACGTACGGAATTCGCAACACCGGTCCGCACGACATAGTCAGACCGCCGGAGTGAGCTCGATGGCGGCGGAGCCGGCCGAAACAGAGGCGACGTCCGCAACAAGAGAGCTCGCGAGGGCGCTGTCGCTTCGCGATGCGATCGCCCTCGTCCTGAGCGTCATCGGCACTGGCGTTTTCCTCAAGACGGCGCCGATGGCGCAGCTGGTGGGAAGCCCGAAGATGGTAGTACTCGCGTGGCTCGCCGCGGGCGTCCTGTCCCTCGCGGGCGCTCTCACGTATGGCGAGCTGGGAGCCATGCTCCCCGAGGCAGGTGGCGACTACGTTTTCCTTCGCGAGGCGTACGGCAACCTTCCCGGCTTTCTGTTCGGGTGGAGCACGCTCATCCTCATCGCCAGTGGCGGAGTTGCCGCTATCGCGACCGCGTTCGCATCCTTTCTCGGCTCCTTCGTTCCGCTCGACGCGGTTTGGGGCGCGCATGACTTTCACATTCTCGGTCAGGTCGTGCACTGGCGGTTCGGCATTCAGCAGATGGTCGCGGTGGCGGTGATCCTTCTTTTTTCAGCAATCAACGCCCGCGGCGTTGCAGTCGGAGCACGCGTCCAATGGGCGGCAACCGTCGCCAAACTCGGAGGAATCGCGATCATTGTGGTCTGCGCTCTTTTTTTCTCGCGCACGGGATCGTGGCAGCACATGCGTGAGCCGGTGACCGCGCGGATCGCCAGCGGTGGCGCGAGCGCATTCGGCGCGGCGATGCTCGCGGCATTGTGGGCTTACAACGGCTGGTCGAATGTCGCGATGGTCGCTGGCGAAATCGACAAGCCCGAGCGCAATCTGCCGCGCGCGTTGATCTACGGCATGGGCCTGGTGATCGTCGTCTACCTGGCCACGAATATCTCATATTTCTACGTACTTCCGTTCAGCGAAGTGCTGACGTCGAATTCGACAGCGTACCGTGACGCGCTCCCGGTCGCCGCGAAGGCCGCTCAGACCGTTTTCTCCTATGGGCCGCAGCTCGTATCCCTGGCGTTCCTCATCGCCGTCGCGGGTGCGCTCAATGGAATCATTCTCATGAACGCGCGCGTGCCGTTCGCCATGGCTCGAGATCACCTTTTCTTCAGTCCGCTCGGCCGGCTGAACTCTGCACGCGTGCCGGCGATCGCAATTTGGGTACAGGCGATCTGGGCGTGCGTGCTCGCGCTGTCTGGCACATTCGATCAGATCACGACATCGGTGATCTTTGCGCTCTGGATTTTCTACGTGCTCGTTGGGGCGTCGCTGTTTGTCTTGCGGCGCAAACTCCCGGCGGCGCCGAGGAGATATCGCACCCCGGGATATCCGATAGTGCCACTCTTATTCGTGGCCGTAGCGGTGTGGCTGGTCGTAAACAGCATCAAGGCCTATCCCGTCGAATCGGCTGCGGGTCTTCTGCTCATCGCACTGGGCTTGCCGTTCTATATGTATTTCCAGAAGGGCGCCGCTGTCCATCACATGGTGGATCACTCGACCGAGCCCGGACTGCTCGGCTAGATAATTCCAGCCAGATATTTCTTCCTGAGAGCTTCAGGGTGCCGCTCGATCGCGTACCGAAGCATGGTTCGCGGCATCACGCGATAATGCTCGCGCAGGAAACCGTCGAGAACCTTGCGGTCCCGCTTTCCGACTTCGCGCAGCATCCACCCCACGGCCTTGTGTATGAGGTCGTGCGCGTCGCCGAGCAGCAGCTCGGCAATGATCAGCGTCGGCCCGAACTGATCGCGCTTGATGAAATAATGGGTGGCGACGATGGCGATGCGCCGCTCCCAGAGGTCCTTTGATCGCGCAAGCCGGAGCAGCAGCGCAATGTCTTTGGGTTCCAGATGCGCGCCAACAATACCCGCGGCCGAGGCATCTACCAGGTCCCAGTTGTTGATGTAGTGGGTATGCGCGAGGTAGTCCCGGTGGACGATCTTGCGCTCTGCCGCATCGCCAGACGCGTAGGCATCGACCATGATGACGAGCGCCAGCAGCCTCTCCTCGTGCCACGGCGATGCGAGCATTCTAAGCACATCGTCGCGACTCATCTGGGCATACTTTCGCGCGAGCGTTCGCAGAGCTGGAACTCTCAGGCCGAGAAACTTGTCACCTTCGCCGTACTGTCCCGGCCCAGTCTTGAAGAAGCCCATCAGAAACTTCGCGTCCGTCGGATTGGCGAGGCCGTAGATCTCCTTTCGCAGCGCCCTCAGCGTCGGCGGCGCTTCGGGTTTCTTCGCGGTCTTATTTCGCAACGGCATTCACCACCGCCTTTGCGACCGCTTGTTGCAACGGCCCGACATCGGGGAAATACCCTTCCGGATTGGTCCCCATATTCTGCCGGTTGGTGAGCAGCACGATGGACAACTTGTATTTGGGGATTCCCACGACGTACGTCCCGGTGAATCCAGTATGAGAGAAGCTTCCCGGCGGTAACCCCGCAGGCGCCTGCCAGCCGAGAAAGTTCTGGTATTTGTCGCGAGTAAAGAACTCGTCGATGACAGCTGGGCGAATGTACTGATGTCCGCCCTCGCGCCCACCGCCGGTACTTCCGCGATTGACCAGCAGATCGAGCAGCACGCCAACATCCCGCGCGGTTGAAAAGAGTCCGGCGTGTCCCGCCACTCCACCATTGGCGTAAAACGAATTTCCATCGTCGACCTCGCCGTCCAGCACGTGCTCCCGCCAGCCGTTCCACGCAGTAGGATCGCCCTTGTACAGATACCCGAATGTCGGATCGTAGACCATATGCTTCTCGTAGACGTTCCCCTGTTCCGTTGCGGCGAATTCGGTGAATCCGTGTGATCCCGGATTGAACGTCGTCGAAGCGAGTCCGAGTGGGCGATAGAGATTCTCGGCGAGAAAGCTGTCGAGCCCCTGCCCGCTGACGCGCTCGACGATGTATCCCAGCAGCATGAAGCTCAGATCGCTGTAGTGCCGCCCCTCGCCGACGCCCCATTGCAGCGGCATGTCGCGAATCACGTTGTAGGTCTGGGCCTTGTTTGATGCGTGGTAATAGAGCGGCTGCCACTGAACGAGTCCGCCGGAATGCTGAAGCAGGTGGCGGACGGTGATGCTGTCGAGATGCGCTCCCCTGAAATCCGGCAGGTACCGATAGACCGGCGCATCGAGATCGACCTGGCCGCGATCGACCAGTATCATCACCGCGAACGTCGTCGCCATCACCTTGGTGACCGACGCGAGATCGAACATGGTGGACGTATGCATCGCGCGCGGCGAAGCGAGCCGGTGCATCGCGTAGTCGTTGAGCTCGGCGTAGCCGAAGGCGCGCTCGTGCACTACGCGTCCATCCTTCGACACCAGGAACACCGCGCCGGGAATGAGTTTGCCGATCGACGCTTCGATGGTCGAATCGGCGACAGCGATGCCTCGATTGAGCAATGGGTCCGCGACGAGCGTGGTAATGGGTGGCCTGGCGATTACTCCGCACCCGAAGACCGCCGATACGATTGCGAAGGCGAGAGCGACGCGCACGGGAGTCATATGCTTGCCGGTTGAAAAAAGTGCAACTGAGCCCGGAAAGATGTATAATCTCCCGACGCACGAACTCGCGAGGGCCCAACCCGATGACCCCGATCAGTCCGGCCGATACAGCGTGGATGCTGGTTGCCACGGCGATGGTGCTGGTGATGACGCCCGCTCTCGGATTCTTCTACGGGGGCATGGTCAGGGCGAAGAACACGCTCAATACCATGATGATGAGCTACATCGCCCTCGGTTTCCTCGGCATCGCGTGGGTCATCGTCGGGTACTCGCTCGCCTTTTCCACCGGATCCAACTGGGTAGGCGGCTTCGATTACGCGTTCTTCAACAACGTTGGCATCGACGCGAAAGGCACGATCCCCCACGCCCTGTTCGCGGCATACCAGGCGACGTTCGCGATCATCACCGCTGCGCTCATTTCCGGCGCGATCGTCGAGCGCATGCGCTTTGGCGCCTATCTGACATTCATCACGCTCTGGTGCGTCCTCGTTTATGCTCCGATCGCTCACTGGGTCTGGGGCGGAGGCTGGCTCGGTAAGTTGGGCGCCCTGGATTTTGCGGGCGGCACCGTCGTCCACATCAACGCCGCCGCCGCTGCTCTCGTCGTCGCCGTAGTGCTCGGCGCGCGCAAGGACTACGCGCGGCAGGCGATCATTCCGCAGAACGTACCCTTTACTCTGCTTGGAGCCGGCCTCCTCTGGTTCGGATGGTTCGGCTTCAACGGCGGCAGCGCGCTCGCCGCCAACGCATCTGCCGCGCTCGCTTTCACCAATACGATGTTTGCGCCGATGGCCACTCTGGTCGTCTGGAGCCTGGTCGACATGATGCGCACGCGAAAGACGACGGCGATTGGCGCGGCAACGGCAATCGTCGTGGGACTCGTAGCGATTACGCCCGCCGCGGGGTTCGTCAGTCCGATCTCCGGAATCGTCATCGGAGGAATCGCCGCGTTTCCCAGCTACTTCGGCATCCTCTGGCGCGCCCGCACCCGGCTCGACGACTCACTCGACGTCGTCGCCGCACATGGACTTGGCGGAATCGTCGGCGCACTGCTCACGGGAGTGTTCGCGCAGAAAGTCTGGAATGGAACCGCTGACGGCGCTCTCTACGGCAACCCCGCGCAGTTCGGAATCCAGCTCGCGGCGGTCGTCGCCACGATCGTCTACAGTGGCGTCGGGACGTTCGTGATACTCAAGCTCGTCGCGCTTGTCGCACCCCTTCGCGCCAGCCCCAAAGAGGAAGGGATCGGAATGGATGTCACGCAACACGGGGAAGAAGCGTACAGCAGGGGCGAAGGCGCCATTCTCGTTCACGCTGACCGGGGCTGAGATATGAAGCTCGTCGTCGCGATAGTTCGGCCCGAACGGCTGAATGAAATTCTCGAAGCGCTCTACCGCGCCGACGTGCGCGGGCTCACGATCAGCCGCGTCCGCGGGCACGGCGGCGAGACGGAGGCTGTCGAGACCTACCGCGGGATGACGGTCAAAGTGGAGCTGCACGACAAGGTGCGCCTCGAGATCGGTGTTTCCGACAATTTCGTCGACCCCACGGTCCGCGCGATCTTGTCGGCGGGGGCAACCGGCGATGTCGGCGACGGCAAGATCTTCGTGCTGCCCGTCGAAAAGGTCTACCGCATTCGAACGGGCGAGGAGGACCGCTCGGCGGTCACCCCGATTTCGACCGAGGAAAGTGGAGTCTAGTTTTACCGTCTGACACGGTGGAACGTCCATAATGCGTGGCCCTCGCCACCTCGGATGGTTCGATCTTGTCTTTGGAGGAATGTTTCTGCTCCGATCATCGTTTGCGGCACTTACCGGCATAGCAGTTTTCGCCGCCTGCTCCTCACAGCCGAAACCGGTCACGACCGTCCGTCCGAAGGTCGTCCACGACACGGTCACGGTGACGGTGCGCGACCCCGATCTCGACAAGAGAGTCGCTCGCCTTGAGCTGCAGGTCCTGGCACGAGATGCCGAAATAGAAGACCTCCAGGCGAAACTCGAGGATACCCGCGCCGAAGTCGTTCGCGCGATGGCCAAGCTCCAGTCGGTCGCGAGCCGGGCACAGGCGGCGTCGGCGATGGCGGAGGCCGAAGTGGCTCTCCAGACGATGAAAGCTGGGGCGTCGCAGGATCCTCCCGAAGCGGATCAGGTCAACCGCCTCGTACGGCAGGCAGCAAACGCCTTCGACAAAACGAATTACGGGGGTGCGCTTTATCTCGCGAACCAGGCCAAGACTCTGGCTCTTTCGTATCGCGGGCGAATTGCGGGCTCCGGCCGTGAAGCTGCGAGACCCGGTGAGACGGCATTCGCGGTTCCCATCAGGCTGACGACCACGACGCGCGGAAATGTTCGCGGCGGTCCGGGAACCAACTTTCCGATCGTCTTCGCCGCGGACTCTGGAATGACCCTGACCGGCTATTCCTACGCCGACGAGTGGATCAGAATCAGCGACGATGGCGGACGGGGCGGCTGGATCTTCCGCTCGCTCGTCGCGCGTCCCTGATCAGCTGCCCGTTTTCTTGAGCTTGCGGGCGCGGACCGCGCGGTCCCGCCCTTCGCGCTTGGCCTGATAGAGCGCTTCGTCGGCAACCGAGATCAACGCTTCCGCGTTATCCGCATCCTCGGGGAATGAAGCGACGCCGATGCTCAAGGTCATCTTCCTCCCCATGAACTTCTTGGCGGCCACGCGCGCGCGAATGTGCTCGGCCAGCTCCAGCGCATCGGCGGCTGACGTGTCGGGCATCAGCACGACGAATTCCTCGCCGCCGTAGCGCGCCACGCAATCAACAGGACGCGCTGCTTCGCGCATGATCTCCGAGATGGACTTGAGCACTTCGTCGCCCGCGGGGTGGCCGAATGCGTCGTTGTACTGCTTGAAGTGATCGACGTCGCCGACGAGCACGGAGAAATTGCGCCGCTCACGTTTGGATCGCGCCTCTTCTTCGTCCAGGCGCTGCATCAGCGAGCGATGGTTTTCCAGACCGGTGAGACTGTCGGTCGTGGAGAGCAGCTCCAGCTCTTCGTTCTTGGCGCGAAGCGTCTCGTGGATCAGGTCGAGCTCGCGACGCCCTTCGCGCAGGCGCGACACCATGTGATTGAAGACGTCGGTCAGGTATCCGACTTCGCCGCCGCCGGGTGCCTCGGGCAGGTCCACCGCGAGGTCGCCGGCCGCGACTTCACCCGCGCCCTTCGCGAGCCTGTCGAGAGGCCGCGCGATGAGGAGTCCGAGTCGATACGCGAGCGTGGCGACGAAGACGAGCAGCAACGCGATCACGATCAACGCGAAATCCCTGAAGTGACGGACCTGCGCGAACGCGGTCTCGGCCGAGATCTCGGAGATGACCGCCCAGTTGACCTGCGGGACGAACTCCAGGGTGCCGATGACGTCACGGCCTCCAAAGCTGGTATAGCCGAAGGGGGCGCGGGCGCTCTTCAGAAGTCGCTTCATCGTTGGAGGCGACATCCGTGTCTTCACGAGCACGGGCGTCATTCCCTCGGAGCTCGCGATTGGATATCCCTTCGTGGTGACGAGATACATCGCGCCACTGCCATCCGGCGTGAAAGTCCGGAGCAGCACACGAATCGGCGCGAGGTTCAACTCGGCAGCGAACGCGCCGATGACGCGCCCGTCGGCACGCTGGGCGGGCACGGCAATGAGAAGCTTCGCTCTGCCGGCCTTGTCATCCCAATAGGCCTCACCAACCAGCTGACCTTCGGATTTCAGGAGCGACCGCCAGTCGTCCGGCAGCTGGACCGGCGTCGAGTCCGATGAGCTCGTCGCCACGACGTTGCCATCGAGATCGAGCACCATGAGCTGCTCAAAATCATTGAATCTCTCGTGCAGCGAGAGCAGATAGTCGCGAAGCCTTCCCTCCGCCTGTGCCGACGATCCGCTCGGCGTCCGCGCGGTGCCGACCGGGCGGTCGAGCGTGTTCGCGACCTCGTCCGAGCCGGAGAATACACGAAGATCGTAAAGGCGCTCTCTGAGCCAGACACTCGTCGCGCGCGCGCCCTGCGCACTCTCTGACAGCAGATCCTGGGTGATCTTCTTCTCGAGGGCGCGGCGATTCTGTGTGTACGAGATTCCGAGCATGACGCCGGACGGAAGCAATGCCGCCGCGACCGCGAACGCGAGGATCCTGCTCCGGATGCTCTCCAGACGCGGGAAGGGGAGGTATTTGGCGCGCGCTCGCGGAGTGGTCGCTTTCACTGGGGAAGCGGCCGTTATCGGAGTGACACCAGGGTCATTGGTCGGAGGCATCGTGTAGAAGACGATTCATCAGCCGCTGAGCTACGAATCAAATACGGGTCACAATTCGGCGATGATTTGGCGCAAAATGTTTACTCGCGTATCCGCAGCCGGAAATCGTCCCCATTCTCAGAAATCACATTTCTATTGTCGTTTTTGCCTGCCTTTTTGCATCCTGCGACTCATCGCTGGAAATCTTCGGAGGCAGCTCGACAGCTGTCGCTCGACGTCCGTGAAAAAATCCGAAAATCACCGGAAATCGGGCACCCTCGGTAGCCAAAAAGGTATTAATATGTTCGACTGAATCCGCCCGGGAAAAACGGATTCTGTTGTTTCCAACGCGGTGCCTGAGCAGTCTCAATACCATTGAGTGGGTCATTCCAGAAGCGTCTAGTCGCTCCTGGACATCTTCGTTTATACTGGCGCCGACGGCGCTTTGGCCGAGGGATTCGAGTGCGGACAGGACACTACCTGATCAACGGACTTATCGGTGCGCTCGCACTGGTGTTGGTGGGAGCGCGGATCGTTCCGGGATCTGACGGTCGCGGGCCGGTCCTTTCCGGAGCGGTTTCGTTGATGGCTGGCACCCGCAACCCACGTCC
>Ga0070680_100001994_pt1 | contig 15028 bp, 14 predicted proteins | sample KBSC73BmetaG_FD_64672 | JGI IMG/M metagenome (GOLD analysis project Ga0070680, IMG submission 64672) | Corn rhizosphere microbial communities from Kellogg Biological Station, Michigan, USA - KBS C7-3B metaG | ecosystem: Host-associated > Plants > Roots > Rhizosphere | place: USA: Michigan...
CGTCTCACGTCTGACTTCTGGGTAGGGCCCTCCCTCTCCCCTCTCCCCTCTCCCCTCGACTTCATTTCCCGACCCGCCTTCCCAGTATCATCTTCACAATCTTCTTATCCCCCGCCGCCGTCAGCGCCGTGCCATATCCGAAATTGAATTCCCAGGCGGGGCTCACGTTCAGATTGATCGCGCCGAAGATCTGGTGCTCCTGCTCGGCGATCGGATCGAGCTCGTTGATCGGGCCGGTCGCGCCGTAGTATTCGACGGCGAGGTTGACCTCGTGCGTGACGTCGTAGCCCACGTCGACGTTCGGCGAAAAGATGAACGGCGTCGACGCCGTCGGGCCGCGCAACGATTTCTCGAGCGTCGGGTTCAGCGACGCGTACCAGCGGCCCATCTGCTTGTCGATGATCGGGCGCAGCTCGTAGGTCCACGTGTCGCCGGCAAACTCCGCGCGAGCGTAGCCGATCTCCTGCGAGATGCTCACGCCGACCGGCCATCCCCAGCTCTCCGGCGCCCGGACGCGTGGGCGCAGATGCGTGCCCACGCATTGCCAGCCCTGGCCGGCGGGAATCGCCGTGAACCAGTAGAAGCCGAGCTCCGCCCAGCTCGTGAAGCCGTGCGTGATCTCGACCGTCTCGTGCACGGCGTGATTGGTCGGCAGCTCGCCGTTCTCGCTGATCTTGCTGCCGTTGATCGTGTAATTGCTGTGCAGCTCGAACATCGTCACGTGCGGCGCGACGGTCTCGGATCCGTACACCTGAATTTCATAATTCTCCTGCGCGGCGGCCGGAATGCCAAACGCAATCAGGGCGAGGACGAGGGAGAACGAGCGGAGAGGTGGCATGGGGCGTGTAAAGGTCGATGGAACGTCTGATCCAGCCGTGGTCCCGACATGAGTGATACGCACGCCCGCGAGGATTGCTGAGACCCGTGCGTGCCGCAATGCTCTTCCGCCGAGGAATCGAGTGCAGTACCATGTTCCGTCGTCCCACCGGCGGCCATCGGCCGCCCTTGCTCCCGCGGCCGAGAGCCGCTCGTCGGCCATGTCTTCACACTCCCCGTCAACGCGCCGCATGACTTCGGCGTTCCGCATCGCACGCGCGCTCGCCGCGCTGGGCGTGCTGCTGTCGAGCGGACGCGTCGCGGCCGCACAGGCGCCCGTCGATTCGGCGCTCGCCAGCTACATCAATTCCATTCGCGCGATCGACGATCACGCGCACCCGATGCTGCCGGTCGCCGCCGGTGCGCGGCCGGACACCGACTACGACGCGCTGCCGCTCGACGGCATTCCGCCGTTCGATCTTCCGAGCCGCCTGCGGCCGACCGATCCGGTGTGGCGGGCGGCGCAGCACGCGCTCTATCAGATCTCGCCGGAGCTGTCGGGTCCGGGATACCACACGTCGCTTCGGACGGCCGTTGCCAACGCGAAGCGCATGTACGGTGCGCGATTTCCGCGCTGGGCGCTCGATCAGGCCCGGATCGACGTGATGATGTCCAATCGGATCACGATGGGCCCGGGGCTCGCGGCGCCGCGCTTCCGCTGGATCGCGTTCGACGACGCGCTGATGCTTCCGCTCGACGTACGCGGCGAAGCGGCGCTGACGCCGGACGACCGCTCGTTGTATCCGCGCGAAGCCACTCTGCTCCATCGCTACCTGCAGGCGCTGAACATCCGAACACTGCCCGCTTCGCTCGACGAATACATCCGCACCGTCGTGAATCCAACGCTCGCACGCCAACGTGCCGGCGGCGCGGTCGGGATCAAGTTCGAGGCGGCGTATCTTCGGCCGCTCGACTTCGACGACCCGGATGCGTTCGCGGCGCATCGCGTGTACGCGAAGTACGTGCGCGGCGGCGTACCGTCGCACGCCGAGTACAAGGCGCTCGAGGATTATCTGTTTCGTGCGATCACTCGCGAGGCGGGACGACAGCACCTGGTCGTGCAGATCCACACGCTGGAGACGTTCGGCGGCTTCTACCGGTCGGCCGGGAGCGCGCCGCACCTGCTCGAGCCGGCGTTCAACGACTCGACGCTGCGCGGCACGAAGTTCATCGTCGTGCACGGCGGCTGGCCGCTCGTTGCCGAAACGCAGGGACTGCTGACGAAGCCGAATGTCTACACCGACATCTCGATGATGGACGTCATGCTCTCGCCTACCGTGCTCGCCGGCGTGCTGCGCCAATGGCTCGGCGAGTGGCCGGAGAAGGTGCTGTTCGGAACCGACGCGTTCGATGGCGGCGTCGAACAGGGCTGGGAGCAGGTGGCGTGGGTCGGGTCGACGACGGCGCGACGGGCGCTGGCGATCGCGCTGACGGGGATGATGCGTGACGGCGAGATTTCGCGCGCGCGGGCCGAAGCACTGGCGCGCATGGTGCTGCGCGACAACGCGGCGGCGCTGTACGGCCTTCGTTAGCGATCTCCGATCGCGCTGACGATCCCGGCGATCGTACTCCCGTCCGCTCCGCAGCGCGCATGCACCTCGCGCGCGCCGGTAGCGTGTACGATTGCCGCTACGTTCGACGCGCGCACACCGCCGCCGGGCATGATCACGATGCGTCCATTCGCCTGACGGGCCAGCTCGCCAAGCCGCGTGCAGCCCTCGCGCGCCGTCGGCGCGCCGCCGGATGTGAGTACTCTCTGAACGCCGGCCTCGATCAGACGCTCGACCGCGGCCGGTTGATCGTCGATGACGTCGAACGCCTTGTGAAAGGTGACGGGGAGCGGCCGGCTCGCCTGCACCAGCGCATGCACCGCACGGCTGTTCACGGCGCCACCCGCCGTCAGCGCGCCGATGACGACGCCGTGCGCGCCCGCGTCGCGGAGCCGAGCCACGTGAGCGAGCATCGTCGCGATCTCCGCATCGTCGAACACGAAGCTGCCCGCGCGCGGACGCACCATCGCGAAGACCGGTATCGACACCGCCGCGGCCACGCTCCGCACGAGCTCCGACGACGGCGTGGTGCCGCCAACCGCGAGATTCGCGCACAGCTCGAGCCGCGCCGCCCCGGCCCGCTCGGCGGCGCGAGCCGCGTCGAGAGAATCGACGCACGCCTCGACGACGACGGTCACCGCACGGGACCTTTCTCGTGCACCGGGTTCGCGTTGTACTGTCGCGACTGATTCTTTGGAATCGTGATCCATTTCCAATCGTCGCTCGCCAGCATACGCGCGAGCAGCACGATCTGGCCGACGTGATACGACGCGTGCGTCGCCGAGCGGCTCAGCGCTTCGTGCACCGTATGCGGCACGCCGCGAATCGTCACGGTGCGACGAAGATCGTCGTCGGCGAGCGACCCAACTTCGCGCTCGACGACTTGCCAGCCTTTCGACCACGCTTCGTCGACGGCGGCCCGCGTAAATGGACCTTCCATGAACTCGCCGTCGCGATTGCGCCACGGCTTCTCGCCGTCGGCGGTCAGAAAATCCGTGAATCGCGACACGAGGTTGCCGCCGAGGTGACGCACGATCATGGCGATCGAGTTGCCATCCGGCGAGACGACGCGATTCATTGCATCATCCGACACCTGTGCCATCGCTTTTTCGCCAATCGCGCGGTAGCGCGCATATTCGTCGAGGAAGTCCTTCACGAGCATGGTTCGTGTCTCCGGGATGCGGTCGGACGTGGCGCGTACTCGGGGCAAGTGTCTATGTTCACCGCTCCGGACACGTCGCGCAACACCAGATCGCACCGCATGCTCTTTCACGACCGGCCCGTTCTTCCGAACGGCTTCCGCTGCGCCAGCCGCAACTGCGGACTCAAGCCCCAGGCAAAGGATCTCGCCCTGTTCGTGAGCGACGTGGACGCGGCGGCCGCCGCCCTGTTCACGCGCAACCACTTTCCGGGCGCGCCGATCGTGCTCGGCCGTGACACGATTCGCGCCGGACGCCTCCGCGGCATCGTTGCCAACAGCAAGTGCAGCAACGTGGCTACCGGCGCGGCTGGCGTCGAGAACGCGCGGCGCATGGCGGCGGCCGTGGCGGCCGAGATCGGCACGACAGCCGACCGCGTGCTCGTCAGCTCGACGGGGGTGATCGGCGTACAGCTGCCGATCGAGCTGATCGAGCGGGGCGTTCGCGGCATGTCGGCCGACTTGCAGCCCGATCCGCTCGTCGGCGCGGAAGGCATCATGACGACGGACACATACGCGAAAGCGCTCTCGGCAAGCGTTGGGAGCGCGACAGTCACGTGGGTCGCGAAGGGCTCGGGAATGATCGCGCCGAACATGGCGACGATGCTCGCCTACATCTTCACCGACGCCGCGCTCGAGGCGCCGGCGCTCGACGAGATGTTGCGCCGGGTGGTGCATCAGACGTTCAACATGCTATCGGTCGACAGCGACACGAGCACATCCGACACCTGCGCGCTGCTGGCGAACGGACTGGCGGGCCCTGTCGACGCGGTCGCATTCGAGCGCGTGCTGCTCGCCGGCTGCCTCCGCATGACCGAGATGCTCGCGCGCGACGGCGAAGGCGCGGAGCACCTGATTCGCGTGTCCGTGCGCGGTGCAGCCAGCGAGCTCGAAGCGCGGCGCATCGCCCGGAGCGTCGTCGATTCCCCGCTCGTCAAGACGATGGTTCACGGTGCCGATCCGAACGTCGGACGGTTGCTGATGGCGATCGGCAAATGCGTCGACTGCACGGTGCGGCCCGACGCGACGGACGCGTGGATCAACGGACATCAGGTCGTCACGCGCGGCCAGCGCGTCGACTTCGACGATGCGAGCGTTCGGCGCACGCTGGCCGCCGACACCGTCGATATCGAGATCGCGCTCGGCGTGGGTGACGGCGTGGCGACGGCATACGGCTGCGATCTGAGCCGCGGCTACATTGACGAAAACGCCGCGTATTACTCGAGCTGAGCGCGTCTGTCTGTGCAGGCGGACGTCGGTGTGTCTCGCGGGCGGGACATGTTGCGCCCGCCAGTCCCGTGCGTCACATCACAAGCCGACGCACGCATGAGCGCGCTGCCGGCGGCAACTCGCGGTTCATCAAGTAGTTGGCGGCGCCGGCGGCCGGACTTCGCGATCCGGCGCCGCGGCGGCACAGCCGCTGCCCTCTTCAGCCAGTGCAGACGATCGCGCACATGCGATCAAAGAACTCACAGGAGCCCGCCAATGAACACGTCACGTTGGATGCAGCGCTCGCTACCGCTTGCGGCAGTCATGCTCGTGGGTGCGGCGCCGATGCTGTTCGCGCAACGCGAACAGGTTTTTGACTGGAGCGGCCGCGTGGATCGCGAGGTCCAGCTCACGATGCGCGGCAACGATCTTTCGGCTCGCTCGATCGGAAGCGTCAGCCAGACGCGCTCGCGCGTGATGCGGCCGCTGCCGCGCATGGACGGCCAGCTCGTGCTGCAGGTGATGAACGGCCGCGGCACTGTGGAAGTCGTGGAGCAGCCGACTGCGCGGAACGGCTTCACGGCCGTGGTGCGCGTGCAGGATCCGAGGAGCGGCGCGGACTACTACCACATCACCGGCTACTGGCAGTCGATGGGGCGGCCGAGCATGGATCGCGGCGCTGATCGCGGCGCTGATCGCGGCGCAGACCGCGGCGGCTACCGTGACGCGGATCGCGGCCGCGGCATGGGCCGCGAGAATGGCCGCATGGGCATGAACGATCAGAGTTTACTGCACTGGAGTGGCAACGTGGACGGCGAGCTGGAGATCCAGATACGGAACGGCCGCGTCTCGTACCGCCGGATCAGCGGCGCACAGCCAACGGGCATTCGGGTGAACGAAGGCCGCGGCGCCAATCGGGACTTCGGCATCGTGAACGTCGCGCAGAGTCAGGGGCGCGGCACGGTACGCGTGGTCCAGCAGCCAAGCAATCGCAACGGCTACACGACCATCGTGCGCGTCAACGATCCGCAGGGCGGGTATGGGTATTACGACTTCGACCTGTTCTGGAGATAGGATGGCCGCAGATTGCGCAGATGAACGCTGATTGACGGACGCCGTCTTGGCGTCCCACGCGTGAGTGCAGGAGCAGGGGCTGCGGGAGACCGCGGCCCCTGTTCGTTCCTTGGATATCAGATCTCTGATACCCGCGGCCGCCTGTGAGACTTACAACTTGTACAACGCTCTGGCGTTTTCGCCGAGGATCTTCTTGCGCTCCGCCTCAGTGACCCTCAGCGCCGCGAGACTCGACTTCATTTTCGAGATGCTGCCGATCTGGTGCGGGTAGTCGCTGGCGGCGAGCACGTGATCGGCGCCGGCAAAGTCGACGGCCAGCCGCACGGCGGCGGGGTCGAAGTTCACCGTATCGAAGTAGAAATTGCGTAAGTACTCGGTGGGCCGGCGCGAGATCTCCGTGCGACAATCGGCGAACGCCTCCCAGCCGCGGTCCAGCCGCTCGGCCAGATACGGAATCGCTCCGCCGAGGTGGCTCAGTATCCACGTGATGTTCGGATAGCGTTCCGGCACTCCGGCAAACACGAGCTTCGCCGCGGCCAGAGTCGTGTCGCCGAGGAAACCGACGAGTGGCATCAGCCAATAGTCGGTCATCGCTTCGACGCCGACGGGGTTCGTGGGATGAATGTGGATCACGGCGTGCAACCGGTCGGCCTCGGCCCACAGCGCGTCGAACCGCGAATCCGCCAGCGCGATGCCATTCACGTTGCTGAACACCATGGCGCCCTGCATGCCGAGCGTCGTCACGGCGCGCGTGAGCTCGGCGACGGATGCGGCCGGGTCGGAGAGCGGAAGCGTGGCCAGGGCGGCAAAGCGCGGCGCCCGCTCGCGAACGATCGTGGCGTACGCGTCATTCACCAGTCGCGCGAACCGAACGGCGCGCTCCGCGGGCTCGACATGCGTGCCGGGCGTGGTGAACGTGATGATCTGCGTGTCGACTCCCTCGCGCTCCAGCTCACCGTGACGAAAGTCGATGTCGCGGTGGCCGCGCACCGCCACGTTGTAGTCGCCCGGGTAGTGCAGACACGGGTTGTCGTCGGCGTCAATGGTCAACTCGACTGTGCTGTCGCCGGCCTGGAGTGCCTCGAGGTATGCGGGTGGATAGAAGTGGTTGTGAACGTCGATGAGCATCGGGCGTCGGGGATATGGTCCGAGTGACGAGCGGGCGCGGAGAAAGTACAGCGGCGCCGCGCCGAACACGAATGGCCATTTCGCGGCGCCGCGCCGGTCTGCATCTTCAGGCACTCCCCGTCCAGGATGGAGCATGCTCTTCGACCGACCGATGGGAATCGCGACCACTCGCCGGCGGCGAGTGCTCGCAATGTGTTCGGCGCTCGTCGCGCTCGTCGCGCTCGCCGCGGTCCGGCTACCGGCGCAGACCGCCGGTGTTTCCGCTGCAGCGGCATCGACGATTCCGGACCGACTCGACGACCAGACGTTCTGGTCGCTGGTCAGCAGCATCTCCGAGCCGGGCGGCTCGTTCCGGTCCGACAACTTCGTGTCGAACGAGCTGGGATATCAGTGGGTGATCCCGCAACTGTTGCGGACGACGCGGCCAGGCGGCGTGTACCTCGGCGTCGGCCCCGATCAGAACTTCACGTATATCGTCGCGCTGCAGCCGCGGATCTCGTTCATCTTCGATATCCGCCGGCAGAACATGCTGACGCACCTGATGTACAAGGCGCTGATCGAGTCGTCGCCGAGCCGCGCCGCATTCCTGTCGCAGCTATTCGCCCGGCCGCGGCCGGCGGGACTCGACAGCACGTCGACGCCGGAGGCACTGCTCGACGCGTACGAACAGGTGCCCGCCGACAGCACGCTGTATCGCACGACACTCGCGGCGATCGACGACCGGCTTACGAGCCGGCATGGTTTCCAGTTGTCGAATGACGATCTCGCCACAATCGCGTATGTCTACGGCGCCTTCGTCGCGGCTGGGCCGGATATCACGTACAACTTCGCGCAGCGGGGCGGTTACGGCGGCTACGGCGGCTACGGACGCGGCCGCATGCCGAGCTACGCACAGCTGATGGTCACAACGGACAGCGAGCGCGTCCACCGAAGCTACCTGGCCACGGAGACGAATTACGATGCGCTGCGCGCGGCCGAGCTGGACAATCGCATCGTGCCGGTCGTCGGCGACTTCGCCGGGCCAAAGGCGATTCGCGCGGTCGCGGACTACCTCACGGCACACCGCGCAACGGTGACGGCGTTCTATCTCTCCAACGTCGAGCAGTACCTGTTTCAGCAGGGCGACGACTGGCGTCGCTTCTATACGAACGCGTCCACGCTACCGATCGATTCGACGAGCACGTTCATCCGCTCGGTCTTCAATGGGCTCGGCTACTACCGGCGGCAGAGTCCCGGCCTGCGTGGCCAGCAGTTGCTCGCGTCGATGATGCAGCAGCTCGCCGCGTTCAAGGCGGGGACACTGGCGAACTACTACGATGTCATCGAATCGTCGGCGCCGTGAAACGTTCGCAGCAGGTAGCGCAGTGATGGAATGAGAATAACCGCGCCTGCGGCGAGGCCGCACAGCAGCAGCGTCAACGTCACCGCCGGCGCCGATGCCTGACGGATGGTGAGCGTCATCGGAATGATGAACGGATACTGCGCGAAGGCCCATCCCCAGAGAATGCAGCTCACCTGCACGATCGCGGCGAGCCGCGCGGCACGGTAGCGGCGGCGCCAGAGAGCAACGATCGCTGTGATCGCGGCGATCGCCGTACAGACGTGCAGCGCGACCGACCACGGCGCACCGGCGACGCGCGCCGACAGCCGCGGGGCTGCGGCACGCGACAGCGCCAGCGCGACCGCCGCCGCGACGAAGACGAGGGCGGCCATGATCAGCGCGCGTCGGCGGAAATCGTCCGCGAGCTCGGCGCGTGTACGCGCCGAGTCGTCGTCCACTGTTTCGTGCCCGGGCGTGTTTGGCGCCGTCGCGGCATCGACGGCCAGATACACGGCGGCGAGAAACGCAAAGAGTGCCAGCGCGAAGCAGCCGACGGCGATTGGAAATGGGGCGAGCCACGGCCACACGAACACGCGCGCGAACGATTCGGCGCCCACTTCGCCTGCGGCGCTTCCGACATCGCCGGTCGCGATCGTCCCGATGATGATCCCGAGCGTCAGCGGCGTCAGAATGCTCGCACCGGCGAACGCGAGGCTCCATCTTCGGCGCGCCGGTCCAACGCCAGCGCCGTAGCTGCGGAACACGAATGCCGACCCGCGCAGCACGATGCCGATGAGCATGATCGAGATCGGAATGTGCAGCACGATGCCGAGCGTGCTGAACGCGACCGGGAATGCGGTGAACAGCATTACGACGGAGACGATGAGCCACACGTGATTCGCCTCCCACACCGGCGCGATCGAGCTGGCGATGAGCGCGCGCTGCGCCTCTCGGCGCGGACCGAGCGCGAGCAGGTCCCACACGCCGCCGCCGAAATCGGCACCGCCCATCAGCACATACGCATTGAGTGCGAGCACCATGATGCCGGCGACGATCTCGGGCATGCCGATTGACGCGATCAGCCCCATGAGTGAGCGCTCCTCACCGTGTTTCCCGCACCAGACCAGCGATGGTCGCGCCGACGATTGCCGACAGACCGACGTACAGCAGCGCGAACACGATCATCGGAACGACGAGCCCCGGCATCGGGGTCACCGCGTCTGACGTGCGGAGGATGCCCTGCACCACCCATGGCTGTCGCCCGACTTCTGTCACCGTCCACCCGGCTTCGGTGGCGATGAAGCCGAACGGCGTCACGATCGCCAGCGCCCGCAGCAGCGCCGTGTGCTCGGCGAATCGTCGTCCGCGCAGCGCTACCCAACCCGCCCACAGGCTCACGAGCGCCATCAACGTTCCCAGTGCGACCATGATCTGAAAACCAACGTGAACCGGCGCGACCGGCGGCCAGTCGTTGGGATCGAAGGCCATGAGGCCCCGCACCTCGGCGTTCCAGTCGTGGAACGCGAGCAGCGACAGGCCATGAGGAATCTCCAATGCGTATTTCGTTTGCCTGGCGGCGACGTCCGGCCATCCGCCAATGCGCAGCGGCGCGCCCTGCTCGGTGTCGAACTGGCCCTCGAGCGCGGCGAGCTTGACCGGCTGCCACACGGCGACCGTGCGCGCGCTCAGATCGCCGGACAGCGGCTGGAGCACGGCCGCCGGCGCGCCGACGAGCAGCGCGAGCCCCAGAGCATGGCGATGAAACATCGCGTCGCGCCGTCGCAGCAGCATGGCGGCGTGAATGCCGGCGACGGCGAGTCCCGTCGCGGCATACGACGCGAGCAGCATGTGCAGCGCCTGCTGGAGCGTCGACGGATTCAGCATTCCGGCGATCGGATCGATGTGCGTGATGCGGCCGCCCGACATGAGCAGTCCGGTGGGCGAGTTCATCCACGCATTGACCATCACCACGAACACGGCCGACGCCGCACCGCTCACGGCGACGATGACGCCCGCCGCGAGATGCGCCGTCGGCGAGATCCGACCCCACGCGTACAGGTAGACGCCGAGGAAGATCGCTTCGGTGAAGAACGCGAAGCCCTCGAGCGAGAAAGGCATGCCGACGATCGGACCGGCGAACTGCATGAAACCCGGCCACAACAAGCCGAGCTCGAACGAGAGCACGGTGCCCGACACCGCACCAACGGCGAAGAGAATCGCGCTGCCCTTGGCCCATCGCTTCGCGAGCTGCAGATACTCGTCATCCAACCCGCCGCTTCGCCGCCACCGCCACTCGGCGAGCACCATCAGCACCGGCATGGCGATGCCGATCTCGGCGAAGATGATGTGGAAGCCGAGCGAAAGCGCCATCTGCGTCCGCGCGGCGAGGAGGTTGGTCATGGGAGATAAGATCTAGGCGCTGGGGACTAGCTGCTAGGGACTAGCGGGGTGCTGGTGGCGAGGTGCTTGGGGTTGGGGGCGGGACTTCACGCGTGTATTAGCCTTCTGATGTCTACCGTCGTAACGGCGGCCCTCAACCGCTCGCCCTGCTGGCTCCGACCATGTCCGACATCTTCGGCATCCATCACATCACCGCGATCTGCGGCGACGCGCAGGAAAATCTCGACTTCTACGTCGGCGTGCTCGGCATGCGCCTCGTGAAGAAGAGCGTCAATCAGGACGACCCTGCGACGTACCACCTGTTCTACGCCGATGCGGACGGACATCCCGGCACCGATCTCACGTTCTTCCCGTTCCGGAATTCGCCGGCGGGTCGAATCGGCATCGGCTTGGGCGTCGAGATCGCGCTGGCGATTCCGGCCGGCAGCCTCGAGTACTGGCAGGCACGGCTCACCGAGCACGGCGCGCGACTTCAACAAACTGAAATGCGGCGCGGCGATCGCGTGCTGCCGCTCGTCGACCCGCACGGCCAGGCGCTCGCGCTCGTCGAGACGCGGGATCCGCGCGAATTTCGCGCCTGGGATCGCAGTCCGGTGCCGAGCGAGCACCAAATCCGCGGACTGCACGGGGTGCGCCTATGGGAACGCGAGCTCGCGCTCACCGCGACGTTCGTCACGACCGTCCTCGGCTTCAGCGATTACGGTGAGGAGAACGGCTGGCACCGATACGGTGTCGACGGCGGCGGATCGGGCAAGCACGTCGAGATTCGCGAAATGTCGAACGTCGCCCGTGGCGCGTGGGGCGTCGGCACGATGCATCACGTCGCCTGGCGCGTCGCCGACGAGACCGTCGAGCGTGCGGTGCGCGAGCGCATTCTGCATGCGCATCGCCGGCCGACGGATGTGATCGACCGGTTCTGGTTCCGCTCCGTCTACTTTCTCGAGCCGGGCGGCGTGCTGTTCGAGCTCGCGACGGAAGGGCCCGGATTCACCGCGGACGAACCGCTCGAGCATCTCGGCGAACAGCTCGTGCTGCCGCCCTGGCTCGAGTCGCAGCGGCACGAGATCGAGTCGGCGCTGCCGCCGCTGTCGCCGGCGCCCGCCATCCGCGCGTGACCGAGTCCGGCGCACGCGGAGTCAGGGCAGACTACGCGGCGCGGCGCGAGGAACACCTGCGCGCCGCCCATGGCCTCGCGCGCGTAGATCGAGGGATTGGAGCGGCGCGCGTCGTCTGCTTCATTGCCATCGTCATCGCGGCCGCGGCGATCATCTCGCGCGATGCACCGCGCACCGGCGGCATCGTCGTCGCGGTCGCGGCCATCGCGCTCGTCGCGCTGATTGCCTGGCATTCCGGCATTCGCGACCGGCTGCGCCTCGAGCGGACGCGCGCGCGCAACTGCGAGCTCGGCTCCCATCGCGCGGCTCGCGAGTGGGAGGCGCTCCCGCCGGCCGCGCCGCTGACGCACGCGCACGACCACGCGTTCGCCGATGACCTGAACGTCACCGGCGATTACTCGTTGATTCGCCTGATTCCGGGCGTCACGGCAGCGGCGCGCGCCGTGCTCGGCGAATGGCTTCTCGCCGAGACGCCGCCGCCGATCGCGACGATCACGGCGCGGCAGCGCGCCGTCCAGCAGCTCGCGCCGGCGCACGACTGGCGCGAGCTGCTCGCCGCCCACGCCACCGACGTGCGCGCCGATGCGGCATCGATCGACGAGCTGCTGGCCTGGGCGGAAGGAGACGGCTGGCTGAGCCGGCGGTCGGCGCTCACCTGGACGGCGCGCATCCTCACGCTCGCCACGCTCGTCGCGATCGGCGGCGCGGTCGCCAACCTGATCCCCGTCGTTGTGGTGGTGCTGGTGATCGGCGCGAATGTCGTGCTCTCGGCGGCGGTTCGTCGCGGACTCGAGGAGGCACTGACCGCGAGCATCGGTCAGAGCGGCCGGCTCACCGGCTATGCGCGACTGTTTCGTCACGCCCAGCAGGCGCCTCGCGACAACGAGGAATTGCGCACCCTGCTCGATCGCACCGGTGGTCTCGGATCCGCCGATGCCCTCGCCGCGCTCGATCGCCTGGCGCGGTTTGGCGAAGTGCGCTACTCGCCGATGGCGCACGTCGCCTTGCAGGTGCTGGTGCTCTGGGATTTCCACGTGATCGCGGGGCTGGAAGGCTGGCGGCGGCGCCACGGCGGCGCGTTGCGACGATGGCTCGTTGCGCTCGCAGCCCTGGAGGCGCTCGCCGCGCTCGCCACGCTCGCATATGAGAATCCTGATTGGACGTATCCGGCGCTCACCGGCGACATGGCGGCGCGCCTCGACGCCTCCGGCCTCGCCCATCCACTGCTGGCACCCGACGTGCGCGTGGCGAACGATCTCGCGATCGGCGAGCCGCAGCCGATCCTGCTCGTCACCGGATCGAACATGGCCGGCAAGACGACGCTGCTGCGCGCGATCGGCTTGAACGTGGTGCTGGCGAACGCCGGCGCACCGGTGTGCGCGGCCCACCTGCGGCTCACGCGCATGCGCGTGCGGACGAGCATCAACGCGAACGATGCGCCCGAGCGTGGGCTGTCGCTGTACATGGCCGAGCTGCTTCGCGTCCGCTCGATCGTCGAGGCGGCTCACGCCGGTGCGGACTGTCCCCTGCTCTACCTGGGCGACGAGCTGCTGCGCGGCACGAATGCGGTGGATCGCCGCGCCGCGCTCGTGCTGATCCTGCGGCATCTCGTGCACACGACGGCGATCGGCGTCATCGCGACCCATGATCCCGAGATGGCGCGCGACGCGGAACTCGCCCCGCACGTGCGTCCGGTGCATCTCGTCGAGCAGTTTCGCGACGAGGCGGCGGGTTCGACGATGTGGTTCGACTACACGCTGCGGCCGGGACTGGCGTCGTCGAGCAACGCGATCAAGCTCCTCGAGCTGGTTGGGCTCAACGAGACGACGTTGGCGGCGTTGGAAGCCAGCGACCAAACGCACTGACGGAGGAGGATCATGCCAGGGCCAAGCGATCACGTCGCCGAACGTCGACGTTGCAAGTGGGCCGGTGACGATCCGCTCATGCGCGCCTACCACGACGAGGAGTGGGGCGTTCCGCAGCACGATCCGCGCATGCTGTGGGAAATGCTGATGCTCGAGGGTTTTCAGGCGGGATTGTCGTGGAGCATCGTGCTGCGAAAGCGCGAGGCATTTCGCCAGGCCTTCGCCGGCTTCGATCCGCTCACCGTCGCGCGGTTCGGCAGCCGCGAGATCGAGCGTCTGTTGGCGAACCCCGGTATCGTGCGCGCGCGCGCCAAGATCGAGGCGACCGTTCAGGGCGCGCGCATCTACTGCGAGATGGCCGAACGCGGCGAGGATTTCGACAACTTCTGCTGGAGCTTCAGCAATGGACGCGTGCTGCGGGGCGACGGGCGCACGCGCGTGGTCACCTCACCGCTCTCCGACCAGATCTCGCGGGAGCTCAAGCGGCGGGGCTTCAAGTTCGTCGGTCCAACCATCGTGTATGCCTGGATGCAGGCGGTGGGAATCGTGGACGACCACGAACGCGGCTGCTGGCGGCGGTCTCCGCGCAGGTAGCCGGCGGCGTAGCTCCCGCCGGCCATTGCGCATTTCGCCCGAGTGTCGTCAGTTCAGGGCGCTCAGACTGGCTTCACGTCTCACATCGACGTCCCCCCTCCGCCGGAGAGCACCCATGACATCATTGGCCGCGTTGTGGCTTCCGATCATCCTGTCCGCGGTGATCGTGTTCGTCGCGAGCTCGATCATCCACATGCTGCTGCCCTGGCACAAGAATGAATTCCCGCGCGTGCCCGATGAGAATGCGCTCATGGACGCGGTCAGGCCGTTGGCAATTCCACCCGGCGAGTACATGGTGCCACGGGCCGGAGACATGGAGGCCCTGAAGTCGCCGGAGTTCGTCGAGCGGGCGAATCGTGGCCCGGTGTTCATTCTGCGCATGCTGCCGAATGGCATCCGACCGATGGGCCCACTGCTGGGGCAATGGTTCGTTTATCTGCTCGTCGTCGACATTCTGACGGCGCTCGTCGCGCAGCAGGCGCTTCCGACTGGTGCGGCAGGCCACCGCGTCTTCCACGTCATCGCGCTCACCTCGCTCCTCGGCTACGCCATGGCGCTCTGGCAGGTGTCGATCTGGTACGGCCGGCCGTGGCGAACGACGATCATGGCGACGATCGACGGGATCATCTACGCAGTCATCACGGCACTGCTGTTCGTCTGGCTCTGGCCACGGTAGCGGGAGGACGCTCGCGTCAATG
>Ga0070680_100001996_pt1 | contig 15020 bp, 12 predicted proteins | sample KBSC73BmetaG_FD_64672 | JGI IMG/M metagenome (GOLD analysis project Ga0070680, IMG submission 64672) | Corn rhizosphere microbial communities from Kellogg Biological Station, Michigan, USA - KBS C7-3B metaG | ecosystem: Host-associated > Plants > Roots > Rhizosphere | place: USA: Michigan...
GCAGATGGCAACCGGCACGTCGCTCGGTGCCTTGCTACTCCCTGTAGGTGCCCTCGGCGCGTGGGAGTACTATCGCCGAGGCCATCTCAACATCGCGGCGTCCCTCTGGATTGCGCTGGGACTATTTCTCGGAGCATGGGTGGGAGCAAAGCTGGCGCAGTCGCTGTCGGGACCACAGCTGCAAAAGGCGTTTGCGGTTTTTCTCGTTCTGATCGCAATCAGAGTCTGGGTCAAAGCGTAGTCACTGATTCTAGACCGCCCTGATCTCCGGAAATTTCCAGAACGCCCACAGCGAGTAGGCGAGCATTATCACTCCGCCGCTGAAGATCGCCCACTGCACGCCGATGAAGCGCGACATCGCTCCCGCGATGAACGATCCGATCGGCGTGAATCCTACGTAGACGAACACGTAGGTGGCCATCACGCGCCCCCGCAGCTCGTCGGGGACAACAGACTGAAGTATTCCATTCGCCAGTGCGCCGTTGATCAGCATCGTCAGCCCGAGAAAGAGCAGCACAAAAGCGGCGAGATGCACCGAGCGCATTAGGGAGAAGAGCATTGTCAGTCCAGCGAATGCGTACGCGGTCGCATTGAACAGCCGGCCGCGGCGAATCCGCGCGCCGAGCCCGGCGAGCGAAAGCGCTCCAGTGAGGGCACCGATGCCGACGAAGGTAAGCAGCAATCCGTAGCCGCCAGCACCGGTATGCAGCACGTCACGCGCAACGACCGGCATCATCGTCAGATATTGAAATCCAAAGATCGAATACACCGCTATCACCCCCATCAGTCCGGATACCGAGCGCGAGCTACGTATGTAATTCAACCCTTGCTTCAGCTGTTCGGCCGGCGAGACGAGATGCTGAACGGGCGTCCACCGGGGCAGCCTGATCCGGCCCAGACTCGCCAGCACCGCGAAATAGCTCAAGGCGTTGATGGCGAAGCACCACGCTACGCCGAATTTCCCGAGTACGATCGCTGCGATCGACGGGCCCACGATTCGCGCGAGATTGAACCCGCCGGAGTTGAGCGCAATAGCATCCACCAGGTCTTCCCTCGATACCAGCTCGACGATCATCGCCTGTCGCGCGGGGATCTCGAACGCGGAGATGACCCCGCCAACCGTCGTCAGGGCGAGGAGCCAGCCGATGTCGATCCGGCCCGCCCAGGTGAACCACCAGAGTGCCGCAGCCTCGACGAGGAGGAGTGCCTGACAGATGATGACAATACGGAGCTTGCTGCGCCGATCCGCCAGCACACCCCCGTAAAGCGAGAGTAGGAGAACCGGAAAGCTGCCGGCCGCGCTGACCAGGCCGACCATGAAGGCGCTGTTGGTGATGTCGAGCGCAAGCCAGCCCACTCCGACCTGCTGCATCCACGTCCCGATAAGTGAGACGGTCTGTCCGGTCCAGAAGAGCCGGAAGTTCCGGTGGACTTGCAGCGCCCTGAACGGGTTGATCGAACGTCGTACGGGCCGGGCGGGCGTCAGGGGCATTGCGAGGGATTATACACGTCCTACGCCCGGGTTGTATGTTAGAGATATGCGCTTCCACACCTACTCGAAGTTCAGCCCGGAAGCTGCGGACGCGGTCGACCTTCAGGCGCTCCTCGACAAGCTCGCGGATTTTCTACTCCAGTCGGGCTTCGCCGGCGGGCAGAGCTTCAATCCGTATTTCGACGACTTCGATTCAGAACCCGATCGCTCGGTCGAGGCGCTTCGCCAGGCAATTCTCGATGCGCTGATCGAGAGCGGTCAGTTCACGCCCGAGCTGCTCGAGGCGCTCCGTGGCGACGGTACCAAGGAATCGCAGGAAAAGCTCAGCGAGCTTCTCGACAGCCTGATCCAGAAACTGGCGGCCGAGGGCTACCTGAACCTCCAGGCGCCGCCGCAGGTCCCCGCCGGTCACCAGCCGGTGGAAGGGCGCGGAGGTCTCGCGCACGGCGCATCAAAGAGCGTCCAGTTCAATCTCACCGACAAGGGCATCGACTTCCTCGGCTACAAGAGTCTGCGCCACATCCTGAGCTCACTCGGCAAATCCAGCTTCGGCTCACACGACACGCCGCACCTCGCCACGGGCATCGAGTCGGACGGGTACAGCAAGGAGTACGAGTTCGGCGACGTGCTGAACATCGACGTCAACGAGACGCTCAAGAATTCGCTGGCGCGCACGGGGTCCCTCGAGATTCCGATGGATCTCGAGTACAGCGACGTGATGGTCCGACAGGCGGAGTACCGCTCGTCGTGCGCGACGGTGCTCATGCTCGACACATCGCACTCGATGATTCTCTACGGCGAGGATCGGTTCACGCCCGCAAAGAAGGTCGCGCTGGCGCTCACGCATCTCATCCGCACGCAGTTCCCGGGAGATACGCTGCAGGTCGTCCTCTTTCACGATTCAGCGGAAGAAATCCCATTGTCCACGCTGCCCCAGGCGCAGGTTGGCCCGTATCACACCAACACGGCCGAGGGACTGAAGCTGGCGCGGCGACTTCTGATGGCGCAGAAGAAGGACATGCGGCAAATCGTGATGATCACCGACGGGAAGCCCAGCGCGATGACGATGCCCAACGGGCAGATCTACAAGAACTCGATGGGCCTGGATGCAACCGTGATCGCGACGACGCTGCGCGAGGTGGCCAACTGCCGGCGAGCCGGAATTCTGATCAATACATTCATGCTCGCTCGCGACCGCGCGCTGGTGGAATTCGTGAAGCGCGTGTCGGAGATCAGCAAGGGCAAGGCGTACTTCACCAATACCATGACGCTCGGGCAGTTCATCCTCATGGATTTCCTGAAGAAAAAGACGCAGAAAATTTCCTAGCGCGTCGTCAACGGCAACTGAACACTACCGGCCGGGGGCTTTCGGCGGGCCGGCCAGGGGCCGCGGGCGAATCCAAACACTCCAGAGACAAAAACGAATGCGAATCACCAGAGTTCTCGCCGCTCTTGCGATCACACTTACCGCGGCTTGCGCATCGGTTCCTCGCGGCGCTGCTGGTGCGCGGTATGACATCCTCATCAACAACGCTCGGATTGTCGATGGCACTGGTAATCCGTGGTATCGTGGCAGCGTTGGAATTGCCGGTGATCGGATTGCCTACGTCGGGCCCTCGGTTCCCGGACTGAATGCGCAGCGCGTCATCGATGCAAATGGACAGGTTGTCGCGCCGGGGTTCATCGACATGCTCGGCCACTCCGAGCTGAGCATACTGCGCGGGCCGCACGCGGTCTCGAAGATCACGCAGGGCATCACCAGCGAGATCACGGGAGAGGTGCATTCGGCCTGGCCGATCGTAGCGTTGGGCGAACAGCCGAATCCCAGATATCCGTGGAACTCGCTCGGCGAGTACTTCACCTATCTCGAGAAAAACGGGACCGCCATCAATCTCGGGACCTACGTCGGCACCAGCTCGGTTCGACAGGCGGTGATGGGAGAGTTGACGCGCCATCCCACCGACGCCGAGATGAAGCAGATGGGTGCGCTGATCGACTCGGCGATGCGGGACGGCGCGTTCGGCGTCGGCACCGGGTTGATCTATCTGCCGAGCACGTTCTTTTCGACGGACGAGCTGATCGCGCTGACGAAGTATGCTACGCCTTACAAGGGCGGCTACGCCGCGCACATCAGAAGCGAAGGAGCGGGACTCATCGACGCCATTCGCGAAACGATCCAAATTGCTTCGGGGGCGGGGACGTGGGCGGAGATCCGGCACATCAAGTCGCGGACGCTCGAGCAGATGCAACAGGCTGTCGCACTCATCGACTCGGCGCGCGCGGCGGGTGTGGACATTACTGCGGATCAGTATCCGTACATCGCCAGCGCGACCGGATTGGCGGCGATGCTCAACACCTGGGTGCAGGAGGGCGGATCTGACTCTCTCGTAATGCGACTCAAGGATCCGGCAGTGCGCGCGCGCCTCAAGATGGAGCTCGGTCAGGACAGTGCCGCGGGGATCCGCACGGCGGCAAGGACGATGATCAACGACGTCGTCGCCGATTCGCTAAAGAAGTACGAGGGGATGCTGCTGACCGATGCGGGCAAGCTCCGTGGACAGGACGCGTACGACGCCGCCTTCGACATCCTGATCGCGGACAGAGGAAGAACGGGGGCGATTTACTTTTCATTCAACGAGGACGCGCTGCGGTTGGCGATGAGACAGCCGTGGGTGTCGGTCGGACAGGACGCGGGCGCGTTGAGCCCGGATTCTACCGGCAAATTCACCGAGCGTGAGCATCCACGGGCGTTCGGGACATTCCCACGCATACTCGGGCGCTATGTGCGCCAGGATTCGGTGATCACGCTCGAGTTCGCAATCCGAAAGATGACGTCGCTGGCCGCGCAGCGCGTTGGCATCAGCGATCGCGGCCTGCTCAAGCCGGGCATGTTCGCCGACATCACTATCTTCGATCCGACGACCATCATCGATCGATCGACGTACGAGGAACCGGCCCAGCTGGCGACCGGAGTCAGCTATGTTTTCGTGAACGGGGTTCCGGTGATGGATGGTGGGCGTCTGACGAATGCGCTGCCCGGTCGAGCTCTTCGGGGACCAGGGTACCGTGGGCAGCGAGAAGAAAGATTCGGCGCGCCTTAGTGCGATGCTGTTGACAGAACGACACCAGCGAATTGTTGCGGGACCATAGAGGCGGAGGAATGACATGACAATACGATTCACGACCGGCCAGAGTGCGCTCGGCAGCGTCCTCGTCGCCGCAACGGACAGAGGCATTTGCACGGTTACGATCAGGGAATCCGAGGAAGGCGCGGAAGACTCACTGCGCGCGCATTTTCCGAAGGCCGAGATCGCTCGTGACGACGCCGAGCTCAAGCCGGCGCTCGAGACTGTATTGGCGAGGATCGCCGGACGTCGCCTCGACGCATCGCTGCCGCTCGACCTTCAGGGGACCGAGTTCCAGCGCGAGGTATGGAACCAGCTACTCGTGATACCGGCCGGCAAGACCCGCACGTATCTCGATGTGGCACAGGCGATCAACAGACCAAAGGCTACGCGCGCTGTCGCTCAAGCCTGTGGCGCAAATCCGGTAGCGGTGGTCGTACCGTGTCACCGCGTCGTGATGAGCGATGGATCGATCGGCGGCTACAGCGGGTTGCCGGGTGTGAAGCGCGCTCTTCTGTCCGCCGAAGGCGTCGAGGAATTCGCGGCCGGCTGAGCGCCGGCGGCGGCTACGCTTTCTTCGCCAGCAGACTCTTGTAGGGTCTCTCCGCCGGCCCCGTGTATATCTGCCGGGGCCGCGCGATCTTCTGCTCCTTGTCGAGCAGCATCTCCTCCCACTGCGCCAGCCACCCGGGCATCCGGCCAATCGCGAACAGCACCGTGAAGAAATCGGTGGGGAACGCCATCGAGCGGTAGATCAAGCCCGTGTAGAAATCCACGTTCGGGTACAGCTTGCGCGAGACGAAGTAGTCGTCGGACAACGCGATCCGCTCGAGCTCCAGCGCGATCTCCAGGTCCTTGTCGACGCCGACAATCTTGAATATCTCGTCGGCCATCTTCTTCACTATTTTCGCGCGCGGATCATAGCTCTTGTAAACGCGGTGTCCGAATCCCATGAGGCGTCCGCCCTGCCCGCTCTTCACGCCCTCGATGAACGCGGGCACGTTCTTGACGCTTCCGATCTCGCTGATCATTCGGAGGACCTGCTCGTTCGCTCCTCCATGGAGGGGGCCGAAAAGAGCCGCGACTCCCGCAGATACCGCGGAGAATGGATCGACGTGCGAGGAACCGACGGCGCGCACGGCATTGGTCGAACAGTTCTGTTCGTGATCCGCGTGAAGGATGAAGAGTACCTCGAGGGCGCGCACGAAAACGGGGTTCGCCTCGTACTTCGACTCCGTCATCCGCGCGATCATCGAGAGGAAGTTCTCGACGTACGAGAGCCGGTTGTCCGGATAGACGAAGGGCAGCCCCTTCACGTGTCGATACGAGAACGCCGCGATCGTGGGAGTCTTCGCGAGCAGCCGGATGATGGAGATGTTGCGCTCGGTCTCGTCGAAGATGTTCCGCGCGGAAGGATAGAAGGACGCGAGAGCCGCGATCGAGCTGTTGAGCATCGCCATCGGGTGCGCGTCGTAGCGGAAGCCTTCGAGAAACTTCCGCATGTTCTCGTGGACGTATGTATGGAACGTGATGTCGTGCTTGAACTGGTCGTATTCCTTCTGATTGGGCAGCTCGCCGTGGCGAAGCAGCCACGCGACCTCCAGAAAAGTCGCGTTCTCGGCAAGCTGTTCGATCGGGTATCCGCGATAGCGAAGAATTCCCTTGTCGCCATCGATGAACGTGATTGCGCTGCGGCAGGAAGCGGTATTGAGAAATGCCGGATCGTAGCTCACCAGGCCGTGGTTATCGGGATCGGCGGTCTTGATGTTCTTCAGCTCTACCGCGCGGATGGCTTCGTCCGCGACCGGGATCGTGTACGACTTGCCGGTACGGCTGTCCTTTATTTCGAGCGTGCTGCCCTTAACCGTGGGAGCAGCTGCGGATTTGGCGGAGGGTTTCTTGGGTGCAGGTGGGGCGACGGTCGTACCGGTCTTCGGCATTCTGTTCTCCAGTTGATTACATCAAATTTAGCGCAACGACCGCGACGAAGGAGCATCCCGGGCCTTCAGCGCGGCATCGCGCGTCGTCTGGAGAGCAATGATCAGTCCGTCCCTCGCAGCGGCATACTTGCGCCAGCGCGGGACGCGTCGTCAAATACTCTTACACTCGACTGGAAATTGGATGCCTTTCATCAGAGGAGCAGCCGGCGCAGCCGCTTCAGGCCGGATGTTGCGCATGCCTCCGCGCGCGCATTTCATTGGCCACATACTGCGAAGCTTCACCATCGCTTCAACGGCAATTGGCGGCGGCCTGTTCATCGGGATGGCTGGCTATCACGGCTTCGGCCGAATGTCGTGGCAGGAGTCGTTCTACTACGCCTCGATGATTTTGTCTGGCGAAGGACCACCCGCGGATCCAGTGACCCTCGGCGCTGCCCAGATCGGGCACCTTCACGTCTTCGCCGGATTCTATGCACTATTCAGCGGTGTGACGTTCATCACAATGGTTGGCGTGCTCCTCGCACCTGCCCTCCATCGCTTCCTTCATCGCTTCCATCTCGAGCTCGCGGGTCAGGACAATGCAGACGACTGAGTTGGCGCCATCTTCGACTCGCGCTAGGGAACTGACCCCACTTTCGCGGGATGAGCTGGCGCGAATCCATGGCTATTGGCGCGCGGCCAACTACTTGTCCGTCGGACAGATCTACCTGATGGACAACCCGCTGCTCCGCGAGCCACTCGCCCTCGAGCACGTCAAGCCGAGGCTGCTCGGACACTGGGGGACGACGCCTGGGCTGAACTTCGTCTACGCGCACATGAACCGCGTGATCAAGCGGGATGACCTCGATGCCATCTTCATCGCTGGTCCCGGACACGGCGGCCCGGCTGTCGTTGCCAACACGTATCTCGAAGGCACGTACAGCGAAATCTATCCCGGAGTGCCGCAGAGCACGGAGGGAATTCGCAGACTGTTCAAGCAGTTCTCCTTCCCCGGCGGAATTCCCAGCCACGCCTCACCAGAGACGCCGGGCTCCATCAATGAAGGAGGCGAGCTCGGATACTGCCTGCTGCACGCGTATGGCGCGGCGTTCGACAACCCGGATCTTCTCGTTTGTTGTGTGATCGGTGACGGCGAAGCGGAAACCGGCGCGCTCGCCACGAGCTGGCACTCCAACAAGTTTCTGAATCCGGTCCACGACGGCGCCGTGCTGCCGATCCTTCACCTGAATGGCTACAAGATCGCCGGACCGACGGTGCTCGCGCGCATCCCGAAATCGGAGCTCACCGATCTCATGCGTGGCTTCGGGTATGAGCCGCACTTCGTCGAGGGGGACGATCCCGATACGATGCACCAATTGATGGCGTCAACGCTCGACGAGGTGGTGTCGGAGATTCGCGCGATCCAGAGCGATGCGCGCACCAACGGGTTCACCATGCGGCCCCGCTGGCCGATGATCGTGCTGAAGACGCCCAAGGGCTGGACTGGTCCCAAAACCGTCGATGGCAAGCAAACGGAGGGATCGTTCCGCTCGCACCAGGTGCCGTTGTCAGGCATCGCCAAGAATCCGCAGCATCTCCAACAGCTCGAGCAGTGGATGCGGAGCTACAAGCCTGACGAGCTGTTTAATAAGGATGGGCGGTTGCTTCCGGAGCTGGCCGAGCTGGCGCCGAAAGGTGTACGACGCATGGGCGCAAATCCTCACGCGAATGGCGGATTGCTGCTGAAGGATCTGATTCTCCCCGATTTCCGCTACTACGCGTTGGACATCGGCGCGCCAGGCAAGATCGACGGTGAAGCGACGCGCGTCTCCGGAAAATTCCTCCGCGATGTGATGAGGCTCAACGATAGCAGCCGCAACTTCCGCATGATGAGTCCCGACGAGACGACGTCCAATCGTCTCGATGCCGTGCTCGAGGTCACGAACCGACTGTCGACCGCGGAGATACTGCCATCCGACGATCACCTGTCTCCCGACGGCCGCGTGATGGAGATCCTCAGCGAGCACGCGTGCCAGGGCTGGCTCGAGGGCTACCTGCTGACGGGCCGCCACGGCTTCTTCTCCTGCTACGAAGCATTCATACACGTCGTCGACTCGATGTTCAATCAGCACGCGAAGTGGCTGAACACCACGCGTGAGATTCCGTGGCGCAAGCCGATCGCATCGCTGAACTATCTGCTGACGTCGCATGTCTGGCGTCAGGATCACAATGGCTTCAGCCACCAGGATCCGGGGTTCATCGATCTCGTCGTCAACAAGAAGTCCGACGTCGTGCGGGTCTATCTTCCTCCCGACGCCAACACGCTTCTCTCGGTGACGGACCACTGTCTGCGCAGCCGGCACTACGTGAACGTCATCGTCGCTGGCAAGCAGCCCGCTCCGCAATGGCTCGACATCGACTCGGCCATCCGCCACTGCGAGGCGGGCATTGGCGTCTGGCAGTGGGCGAGCAACGATGGCGGCGGCGAGCCCGACGTGGTGATGGCGTGCGCCGGGGATGTTCCGACGCTCGAGACACTCGCGGCGGTCGATTTTCTTCGCGCCAATCTTCCGGCGCTCAAGATCCGCGTCGTCAACGTCGTCGATCTCATGACACTTCAGCCGCGGGTCGAGCATCCTCACGGGCTCTCGGAAAGCGATTTCGAGGCGCTCTTCACCAAGGACAAGCCGATCGTCTTCGCCTTCCATGGATATCCGTGGCTCATCCATCGGTTGACCTATCGCAGGCACAATCATGGAAACCTCCACGTGCGCGGCTACAAGGAAGAAGGAACGACGACAACGCCATTCGACATGACTGTGCTCAACGACATCGACCGCTTCCACCTGGCGGAAGACGTCATACGGCGCACGGGGCTCGCATCGAGCGCGAAGGGCGTACTTGCAGTCATCAAGGAGAAGCTGGCCGAGCATTCGCGCTACATCTGCGAGCACGGCGAAGACATGCCCGAGATCAGGGATTGGCGTTGGAGCGTGCGCGCGGAAGATTCAGCGTGACGGCACCCGGCGAGCCGTCGATTCTGGTTCTGAATGTCGGCTCGTCAACATTGAAGTTCGGGCTCTTCCCGCTCGAAAAAGGTGATGATTCCTTTTTGCACGGAGTGCTCGAGTACGCCGGACGAGAGAGTGGCCAGTTACGCCTGGTTTACTCCGGCGAGCGCGAGCAGGAGTCGGTGCAGGTGGCTGCGACTCGCGAGTCTGCCGCAAGGGAATTGCTTGACTACCTGGAGCGGAGCTCGCTCTTCAAATCCGTGCGAGCCGTTGGGCACCGGCTGGTGCATGGAGGCCCAAAGCTTCGCGCGCCGGTAGTCATCGATAACAGAGTTCGCGCTCTGCTCGAGGAAGTCGTTCCGCTGGCGCCGGATCATTTGCCGACTGAGCTGGGCGCGATCGATGAAGTTGCACGCTTCGCGTCCGCCGTCACACAGGTTGCCTGCTTCGACACCGCTTTCCACGGCGCGATGCCCCGCATCGCGCGCCTCTTCGGACTGCCGAGATCCCTCCTCGATTCCGGGGTAATTCGATACGGTTTTCACGGACTTTCATATGAGTACGTGACAGACGCTCTCCGAAAGCGCGGAGAGCTCCCTGCGCGCACCATAGTCGCGCACCTGGGAAACGGTGCCAGCATCGCCGCGGTGCGGGACGGCGTCGGGATTGATACGACGATGGGCCTCACTCCCGCGGGGGGAATGGTGATGAGCACGCGGTCCGGCGATCTCGATCCCGGCATCCTGCTCTACCTTCTTCGCTCGCGTGGATTCTCCGCCGATGACGTCGATGATGTCACCAAGCACAAGGGTGGCCTGCTCGGCATCTCGGACTCGACCTCCGATGTACGGGATCTGCTTGCCGCGTGCGCCAACGATCCCAAAGCAGAGGAAGCGATCGGAGTTTTCTCCTATCAGGCGAAGAAATTCATCGGCGGATACGCAGCGGCGCTTGGCGGCATCGATGCGCTCGTCTTCACGGGCGGAATCGGTGAGAGATCGGCGGAGGTGCGCGCGCGGATATGTGAAGGACTTGGATTCCTCGGGATCGAGATCGATTCTGCATCGAATGGCGAGAACGCGGAAACCATTTCTGCCACCGGGAGCAAGGTCAGGGTTCGCACGATCAAGACAAATGAGGAGGCGATGATCGCGAGACACACCAGGCAGGCCGTTAACCCCTGATTATGAGGCTAGCCGCTAAATCGTAGGGCATTCCCTCACTCCGAACCGGTCTATCCCCCAGAAAATCCTCTCTCATGCCCGACTGATCCTTTGGCGCGGCGTTGGCATGTTAACTCATGACGAAAAGCGCCCTTTCTGCCACACTGCTATTTGGAGTCTGCGCCCTGAACTATCCCGACGCGCTGCCCCAGCCACTTCCGTTCTCCATTGGAGAAAGAGTGGGCTATGACGTCTCCGTCGACAACGGACGCAAAGTCGGCGACGGAACGATGTGGATCGAGGGGCCCGTCGATGTGCGCGGTACCAGCACTTACCTGCTCCGCTTCGACTCTAAAGTACGAATAGCCTTACTGACCGGCGTCAGCCACAGCTCCTCGTGGTTCGATCCCGTCAGGCGGTTGTCGCTGCGCTTTCTAAAGCACGAAAAAAATCCGCTCACCCACGACGACGTTTCGGTCGACATGTATCCCGACCAGAAGACGTGGAAGTCGGTCGATGGAGAGGGGGGCAACAGTCCCGACGCTCTCCCACTCGACGAGCTCTCGTTCATCTATTTCATCAGAACGCTGCCGCTGACACCCGGGGCGACGTACCAGTTCGATCGACACTTCGACGCGGCGCGCAATCCCGTCGTGATAAGCGTCATCCGCCGGGAGATGATCCCGACTCCAATGGGTGAGCTCAAGACGGTGCTCGTGGAGATGCGCGTGCGTGACCCGAAACACTACAAGGGCGACGGAGTCATCCGGTTCAATCTCACCGACGACGAATGCAGGCTTCCGGCGAGAATCGAGAGCACCATGCCGATCGTTGGAAAGGCGGTCCTGACGATGAAATCGGAAAACGCCTCCGCGCAGTGCGCGAAGCACTAGTCCGAGAGCAGTCCGATCTTCAGCGCGAAGTCGACGTAGTCAGAGCGGTGCGCTAGTCCCAGCTTCTCGTTGATCCGCTGCTTGTACGTATCGACCGTCTTGGGACTGATGAACAGCTTCTCCCCGATCTCCGGCGCGCTGTAGCCCCTGGCCACGTATCTCAAGACATTCTGCTCGCGCTCGGTGAGCTTCTCGTACTTCGTGCGCTCGTCCGCGTGCTCGGCTTTGCGCTGAATCCGTTGTGCGAGAGCGCGGGCCGCCGAGGGCTGCATGTACATGTCGCCGGCCGCCACCGCGCGCACGGCGTCGATGAGCTCGCGATCGGCGGCGCTCTTCACCAGATATCCGTTCGCGCCTGCCTCGAGCAGCGGGACGAGGTACGAATCCTCGGCGTGCATGGTGAGGATGAGGATCCGTGCCCTCGCCTTACTGCCTACGAGCTCCTTGGTAGCTTCGACGCCATCCATCTCGCCCATGGACAGGTCCATCACTATTACGTCGGGATCGAGGCGCTGGGCCAGTGAGATCGCGTCCTTGCCGTTCGCTCCTTCTCCGATCACCTGAATGTCTTTCGCGCTGCCGAGAACGGCCTTGAGGCCGGCACGCACGACCGCGTGGTCGTCAACGAGCACTACCTTGATCACGCCATCGTTGCCCAAGCTGACTCCTCCTCGACTCTGACCGTCGCCACGACGCGGGTACCACGGCCCCCGGCCCCACTATCAATATGCAGATCTCCACCCGCCAACGAGAGGCGTTCCCGCATGCGGCAGAGGACGGGATTGGCCCGCACAGTCTCGAGGGGCTCGTCGAGCCCGGAACCGTCGTCGACGATCTCGAGCTCGACAAGGCCGTCCGGCCGCGCCGAGAGCATGATAGTCGCCATGCCGGCATCGGCATCTCGTTCCACGATGCGCAGTGTTTCCTGCGCAATCCTGTACAACGTGGTGGAAAGGGCGCCCGTTATCGACACCCCCGCGATGTCGCAGCTGACCCTGACATCGATGAGGGACCGCTGCCTGGTGGCATCCGCAAGCGATTCAAGCGCGGCTGGCAGGCCCAGGTCGTCCGCGACTCGGGGATGGAGCGACCTCGAGAGCGTTCTGATCTCCTCCAGCGCGGACCGCAGGAGATCACGTGCGCTCGCCAATGGAACGCTCCCGGCGCTTAGACCGACCTGGTTGGCGGCCGCCGCCACTTGAAAGCCGGCCGCGGCGAGAGTTTGCGCAACGGAATCGTGGAGGTCGCGCGCAACCTGCGCCCGCTCCTTCTCCTGCGCATACACCACTTCGGCTCCGAGCTTCCGCATGCGGTCACGACCGGCCGCGAGATTGTCCAGCATTTCGTTCATCGTGCTGGCGAGGTGCGCCAGATCCGGGTCAGCGATCAGCGAAAGGGGAACCCGTTCTCTGACTCTCCCCTCGGAAACGCGCCTGGCGATCTTCTCGAGATCCTGGACCGGCTTCAGGGCGAGTCGCACCAGCACGTAGTTCACGGACACTCCAGCGGCGAGTGCGCCGAAGATGATCGCCAGATCGGACCAACGCGTCGGAGTCGAGTTCAACGGAAGCAGAAGCGCGATCGCGATGCCAACGATGGTCAGATTCGCCCCAAGAACTTTGGTCTCGAGTGAAACGCGAAGAATCGCGCCGAGCCATGAAGGCACGGAACGCCGATGCACTCGTCGGGTCACGGGAGTGAAGTTCGTCATCAGAGCCTGACCGACCGCAGACATGTCATTTCACCACTAGCGCGGTAACCATTCCGAACATCCCATGCTCTGACTCGGCGTGGGGCAGGATATGGCAGTGGAATGCCCAGGTTCCCGGATTGTTGCAATTGACGATCACGTCCCACCGCTCGCCCGGAGCGATGTTGAGCGTATCGCACTTCCAGGGTGCCGGCTGGAGCCATCCGTCCTTGGCGATGACAGTCATGTGCATCCCGTGCAGATGCATCGGGTGAATCATCATGCCTTCGTTCATGTATCGGATGCGCAGCTTCTGGCCGAGCTTGGCGACAATTGGCTCGGTCGCGGGAAAGCTCTTGCCGTTGAAGGTGTAGCCGTGCATGCCGTCGTTGAGGACGAGCACGTAATCGATGTCCGCGTTTTCGATCGGCGCCGGGTTTTTCGGCTCGATGATGAATGCGCCAAGCAGTCCCAGGCCGACCTGTGTCGCGGAATTGTGGTGCGAGTGGTACATGTGCGAGCCGGGATTGGGCGCCGTGAACTCGTAGGTAAACGTCTCGCCCGGCTTGATCGGCTTCTGCGTGATGAAGGGCACGCCGTCCTGATCGTTCGGCAGCTCGACACCATGGAAGTGAACGGCAGTGGATTCGGCAAGCTCGTTCTTCACGACGAGGCGCACGCGATCGCCTTCACGAACGCGAATCTGCGGGCCCGGGACCTGTTCATTGTAAGCCCACGCTTCGACCATCTGGCCTGGCGCGGTCTCCCATTGGATTTTCTTGGCGGTGACCTCGAAGATCTTCACACCGTTTTCGAGTCGATGCGCAAGCAGCTGATTGCCCTTTCCGGCCGTTTTGGCGGGAAACGCCTTTATGCCGGCCTCATGCATTTTATCCATCGCGTCGGCAGCGGCAGCCGCGGATACAGGGGCTGGGTTGGGCGCCATGGTGCCGCCGCTGTTGTCGGCACCGTTGGCTTTAGTAGTTTGAGCATGCGAGTCAGGAACTCCGCAAGCGACTGCCGTTCCACCCACAATCGCGGTGAGTGCGGTCTTTCTCAGGAAGTCACGCCGCGAGCTGACGAGCGCCAGCAGTTCGGACGCGTTCTTGTGTGCGATCTTTTCGCTCATCGTCGGTTCCGGATTTGGTTGTAATGCGCTTCCAGTGAACCTACGATCGACAGCGGCCTTACTCTGTCGTGAGTTGGAGGATAGTTCTAGGGATAAACGCTACATTCCACGTAAGGGAACACCCGACACGAATGCCTGAACGGATAACGCACGACATACTCGCCGAGATCGTCGGAATTGCCGCCGATGCGGTGATCTGCATGGACGCGTTTCAGCGCATCACGTTCTTCAACAAGGGCGCGGAAAGAATCTTCTGCTATTCGCCCGAGGAAGTCATCGGCGAGCGGCTGGAGATGCTGATGCCCGAGCGCTATCGCGGCAACCATGCGCGACAAGTTGCCGAATTCGGGCGGTCGAAAGTCACCGCGCGGAGAATGGGGGAGCGGCGCGAGATCGCCGGCCTCCGAAAGAATGGCGAGGAGTTTCCCGCCGAGGCGGCGATATCGCAGGTGCAACAGGGCGACAGCGTCATCTACGCGGTGGTGTTGAGGGATGTAACTGTCCGCAAGAAGTTCGAGCAGCGCCAGGAATTCCTCGCCGCGGCCGGTGAGAAGCTCGCGTCCTCGTTCGGCTCCGGCGAAGTCCTTCACCATGTGGC
>Ga0070680_100002002_pt1 | contig 15003 bp, 11 predicted proteins | sample KBSC73BmetaG_FD_64672 | JGI IMG/M metagenome (GOLD analysis project Ga0070680, IMG submission 64672) | Corn rhizosphere microbial communities from Kellogg Biological Station, Michigan, USA - KBS C7-3B metaG | ecosystem: Host-associated > Plants > Roots > Rhizosphere | place: USA: Michigan...
CATTGCTCCCTTCGCGTACAGCTTCGAGCGCTCACATGCCGCGGCTGATGCCGTGGCGCTGCACCCGGAGGCGTCGCATGACGAGGGCGAGCACGTGCGCGTCGCCGGGCGCATCGTCGCGTGGCGGGCGCACGGAAAGACGACGTTCGCGCACATCGCGGACGAGAGCGGCCGAGTGCAGCTCTACTTCAAGAAGGATCTCATGGGAGAGGACGCGTACGGCGTTCTCGATCTATTCGACATCGGCGACATCATCGGAGTTGCGGGTCCGCTCTTCCGCACGCGCACCGGTGAAGTCACTGTGCGCGTGACCGAGGTGCACCTGCTCTCGAAGTCGCTCCGGCCGTTGCCGTTCGGCAAGGAGGAGGTTGTCGACGGGATCACAGTACGCCACTCGGGTTTTTCGGATCCGGAGCAGCGATATCGTCAGCGCTACGCCGACCTGGCTGTGCATCCGGAGGTGCGCGCCCTCTTTCGTGCCCGGTCGCGCATGACCGCCGAGCTGCGGCGTGCGCTCGACGAGCTCGGATATCTCGAGGTCGAGACGCCTGTGCTCCAGCCGCTCTATGGTGGCGCGGCGGCTCGGCCGTTCACGACGTATCACAACGCGCTGGACATGCCGCTGTTCCTCCGCATCGCGGATGAGTTGTACCTGAAGCGGCTTGTCGTGGGAGGTCTCGACCGGGTCTACGAGATCGGGCATGACTTTCGAAACGAGGGCATTGACCGGACGCACAATCCGGAGTTCACGATGCTCGAGTTCTACGAGGCCTACGCCGACTACGCCGTTATGATGACGCGCGTCGAGTCCCTGGTGGTTCGGGCTGCTGACGCCGTTCGGCGTGCGTGGTCGCCGCCGGACACGGCCGGCGCCATCGAGCACGGCGGCGAAGGCGTTCCGGTATTCCATCCGCCGTTTCCGCGCGTCGAGTGGCTGCCCTCGCTCAATAAGGCGCTTGGCGCCGACGTGCTCGCGATGGATGAAGCGGCATTACGGAACGCGGCCGAGCGGGTTGGTGTTCACAAAGTAGAATCGCTCAGCCGGCCAAAGGTCCTGGACGAGATGTTCCAGGCGCTTGTGGAATCGAAGCTGCGCGAACCGACCTTTGTGATCGACTATCCCGTGGATCTATCCCCGTTGGCCAAACCGAAGCGTGGCAACCCGGCGCTCACCGAGCGCTTCGAGCTGTTCGCGCGCGGAAAGGAGCTTGCGAACGCGTTCAGCGAGTTGAACGATCCGATCGACCAGCGCCGGCGGTTCGAGGCGCAAGCTCGGCTGAGGGCGGCGGGCGACGAAGAGGCGAGCGGGGTCGACGAGGACTATTTGCGCGCTATGGAGTATGGTATGCCGCCGATGGGCGGCGTCGGCATCGGGATCGATCGGCTGTTCATGTATCTGACGAACACGCCGAACATCCGCGACGTCATTCTCTTTCCTACGCTTCGGTCAGAATGAGCCGACTCGAGCTGTCGATCGCCTGGCGTTATCTGCGAAGCCGACGAGGATCGCGGCTGCTGTCGCTGATCAGCCTGATCGCGATGGGCGGCGTGACGGTCGCGGTCAGCGCGCTCGTCGTCATCATCGGCGTGATGAACGGTCTGCAGAACGATTTGCGCGAAAAAATTCTGACCGGAAGTCCGGATATCAGGGTCCTCACATATGGTGAGGACATGATCATGACGAACTGGGACACCGTACTCACGAAGGTGAAGCGACAGCCAGGCGTCGTTGCGGCTGGGCCGTTCGTGCACACGCAAGCGATCGTCCGAGCCAAGAATCGGAAGTACTTCGAAACGGCGTTCGTGGAGGGATTGCCTCCGGCGGGGCGGGGAGTGCCCGAGATCACGCGCATTCGATCGACCGCGACATCGGGCGACTTCTCGTTCGCCACGCTCGATGGAAAGTACCGCGGCGCCGTGCTCGGCTCGAAGCTCGCCGAACGGCTCAACGTCGTACCAGGCGTCGATTCGATCCAGATCGCGACAATCGGGAAAGACCTCGATCCAATTACAGGGTTCCCACAGCCAACGATGAGGACCTTCGAAGTCACGGGGATCTTCGACACGGGCATGTACGAGTACGACAACAACTACGTCGTCATCTCGCTTGCCGGCGCTCAGGATCTGACCGGACTCGGATCGTCGATCACGGGCCTGGAAGTGAAGACGCCGACTCGCGCAGATGCGCCTGAGGTCGCTTCGCGATTGGCGGACACGTTGGGAATGCCGTATCGCTTGGTCGACTGGCACCAACAGAACAGCCCGCTGTTCAACGCGCTCAAGCTCGAGAAGCTCGGAATGACGGTGATTCTGTTGCTGATCGTGCTCGTCGCGGCGTTCAACATCATCAGCACGCTGATCATGGTCGTCACCGACAAAACGCGCGAGATCGGGATCTTGCGCGCGATGGGAATGCCGGCCAAGTCCATTCGTCGAATCTTTTTCGGACAGGGGCTGGTGATCGGCGTCGTCGGGACGAGCATCGGATTAGTGATCGGACTGATCGCATCGGAATTGATCGGGGCGAAGAAACTCATTCGTCTCGATCCAGCCGTATATTTCATTGACCACTTGCCGGTCTCGACGCAGCCGCTCGACGTGACGCTGATCGTGCTGGCAAGTCTCGCCGTGGCAGCCATCGCGACGCTCTATCCGGCCCGTCAGGCGGCGCGGCTTTTCCCCGTGGAGGCGATTCGGCACGAATGATCGCGCTGGAGGCAGTTGATCTGGCCAAGGAGTACACCGGCGGCGACGGCGGCAAGATCACCGTGCTCGACGGCGTGAATCTCGAAGTCGCGCGCGGCCAAATGGTGGCGATCGTCGGCGCGAGCGGCGCGGGCAAGAGCACGCTCCTGCATCTGCTCGGCGCGCTCGATCAACCGACGCGGGGTTCCATTCGTATTGCGGGCGAGTCGATCGCAGGGCGCAGCGACGATCAACTTTCGGATCTCCGCAATCGCTCGATCGGATTCGTGTTTCAGTTTCACCATTTGCTGCGTGAGTTCAGTGCGCTCGAGAACGTGATGATGCCGCTCCGCATCGGCGGCTGGACCGAGATGCGAGCGCGCGCACGAGCGGAAGATCTGTTGTCGCGCGTCGGGCTCTCGGGCCGCGTGCATCATCGACCCGCGGCGTTGTCTGGCGGCGAGCAGCAGCGCACGGCGGTTGCGCGCGCGCTCGCGCTCGATCCTGCCGTGCTGCTCGCGGATGAGCCGTCCGGGAATCTCGATCACGGGAACAGCGAACGATTGCACGACCTCTTTGCCGAGCTATCGCGCGATCTCGAGATCGCGATGGTAATTGCAACGCACAACCGCTCGCTCGCGTCGCGCGCGGACCGCACGCTGTTGCTCGAGGATGGACGCCTCACCGATACGGACGTGCGGGAGGTCGTTCCCTGATGCTGTGCGACAGCTGCCGAGAGCGCGATGCGGTCGTGCATTTGACGACCATCGAGAGCAACGCCGTCCATCAGCTGCACCTGTGTGAACGGTGCGCGGCCGATCGCGGCGTGGAGACGACTGTGGCGACCCCCAAGCATCCGCTCGCCGAGTTTCTGCATCAGCAAGTGCCGGTGCCGAACACGGACAACATTCGTTGCACGTTCTGCAACACGACGATGGCGGATTTTCGCGCCACCGGTCGATGGGGCTGCGCGCGCTGCTACTCACATTTCGAAGTCGGCATTCGCGAGCTTCTGCGACGCGTTCACGGCAACCACCGGCATGTCGGCCGCGCATATCGTCCGCCGATGTCGGAGTCGCTCGAGCGAGCAGCGGTCCTCGGAGAGCTCAAGGATCGTTTGCGTCGCGCGATCGAAGGCGAGCAGTTCGAGCTCGCGGCCGACCTGCGCGACAGGATTCGGGTGCTGGAATGAGCGTCGATCTATCGCTGCTGCCGGATGGTGGCGTTGGGTGGCTCGATGCGTCGGGCGCGCACGCCGACATCGTGCTGTCCACGCGGATTCGCCTCGCGCGCAACCTCGAGGGATATGCTTTCACCGGCCGGGCACGTGACGGTGAGCGTCTGCGTGTGCTGGCGCAGGTGCGAGAGGCAGTAACCTCCGTTTCATCCCTCGACCAAGCGGTGATGTATCGTCTGGACGAGCTGGCGCCGTCGGCGCGGGCGCTGTTGCACGAGCGCCATCTCGTGAGCAAGGAGTTGGCGGGGCTCGACACCCAGCATCCGCTCCGCAGCGGCGCCGCGGTGTTTCTCGCCGACGGCTTGGGACTCATGGTCAACGAAGAAGACCACCTGCGCCTGCAGGCCCTCCGATCGGGGTTTGCGCTGCAGGAGGCGTTCGCGGCCATCGATAAGCTGGACCGGGACTTAGGCGGTCGCGTCCCGTACTCGTACCACGGAGAATTTGGGTTCCTTACGGCCTGTCCGACGAACGTCGGAACAGGAATGCGGGGATCTGTCCTGATTCACTTGCCTGGTCTCGTTTTGACAAAGGAGATCGGGAAAGTGCTCGCGAGTCTTCAGCAGATGGGCCTCACGTATCGAGGCTTGTATGGAGAGGGCAGCGAGGTGGTTGGGAACTTCTTCCAGATCTCGAACCAGACGACGCTGGGTCGATCGGAGGAAGAGTTGCTCGATCAGCTGTTGCGCGTCGTCGGTCACGTCGTCGAACGAGAGGCGGAAGCTCGTCGTGTGCTGTTGCGTGACGCGGGTTATATTATCGAGGACAAGCTTTGGCGCGCTTACGGCACGCTGCGATACGCCAGAAGCCTCACGTTCGACGAGGCGATGAACTACCTCAGTGGCGTACGGTTGGCCGTCGGGCTGAAACTGATGTCCAGCCTCAGTGTATATACCCTCAACAAGCTCCTGATCTTTTCGCAAGCCGCGCACCTCGCATATGCCGAGGGTCGTGCGCTCACGGAAAGTGAGACGAACCTGGCGCGCGCACGGTATGTGCGTAGAGCGTTGGACGAGGAAGCGGGCTCGGTCGGCTAGCGCCGGCTAGGGTCCCGGATGTGAGGGAATTATGAACGGCTACAACTTCACCGAACGCGTACGGAAGGTCCTCGCGATGGCTCGCGAGGAAGCCGCGCGTCTCCACCACGAGTACGTGGGGACCGAGCACATTCTGCTCGGATTGATTCGCGAGGGTGAGGGCGTCGCCGCGACGGTGCTCCAAAACCTGAGCGTCGAGCTGGACGACATCCAGCAGAAGATCGAAGAGACCGTGAAGAAGGGCAAAGCCGGCCAGACCACCGGACCGGACCTGCCCTATACATCGCGCGCCAAGAAGGTGCTCGAGCTCGCCATGAGCGAGGCGCGCGAGTTGAATCACAGCTACGTCGGCACTGAACACCTCCTGCTTGGCCTTCTCCGCGAAGAAAAGGGGATTGCGGCGCAGGTGCTCACCGACGCGGGCGTCAATCTAGACGCCGCCCGCGCCGAGACGCTGCGCATCCTCGGCACGGAGATGCCGCAGGGTGGTGCTCAGCAGCCGACAGGCGGCAGCGCCTCGACGCCGCAGGCACAGCCCAAGGGCGAGAAGAAGTCCAAGACGCCGGCGCTCGATCACTTTTGCCGTGATCTGACGCAGCTCGCCGGCGAGGGACAGCTCGATCCCACTATCGGCCGCGGCAAAGAGATTCAGCGCGTCATGGAAGTGCTGACGCGCCGCAAGAAGAACAATCCGGTGCTGATCGGCGAACCTGGCGTCGGTAAGACGGCGATCGTCGAAGGCCTGGCGCAGCTCATCGCGAACGGCGAGTGCCCCGAGTCGCTCCGCGACCACCGGGTGCTGTCGCTCGACATGGCTGCCGTCATCGCGGGCACCAAGTATCGCGGTCAGTTCGAAGAGCGGCTCAAGGCCGTGATGAACGAGATCGCGCAGAACAAGCAGATCATCCTGTTCATCGACGAGCTGCACACGCTCGTTGGTGCAGGAGCGGCTGAAGGCGCGATCGACGCCTCCAATATGTTAAAGCCCGCCTTGGCACGCGGAGAATTGCAGTGCGTCGGGGCGTCCACGCTGAACGAGTACCGCAAATACATCGAGAAGGACGGCGCTCTCGAGCGGCGCTTCCAGACGGTGATCGTCGATCCGCCTTCGGTGGACGAGACCGTGGAAATCCTCAAGGGACTTCGCAAGAAGTACGAGGATCACCACAAGGTGACGATCCCCGACTCGACGCTCGTCGTGGCCTCGAAGCTTTCGGAGCGCTACATCACCGACCGTTTCCTGCCCGACAAGGCGATCGACGTCATCGATGAAGCGGGTGCTCGCGCGCGGTTGGCCGCCCAGGCCCCGCCGCCGGAAGTTGCGGCGCTCAAGGGTGATCTCGAGGCCGTGAACGGCGAGAAGGAAGCTGCCGTCCGCGACCAGAACTTCGAGCGCGCCGCGTCGCTGCGCGACAAGGAGCGCGAGATTCAGAGCGCCATCAAGCAGAAGCAGGCCGAGTGGGAGGCGCGTCGCCAGACGCACCGTCCAGTGCTCGGCGAAGAGGAGATCTCGTTCATCGTGAGCCGGTGGACGGGCATCCCGGTCACGCGCCTCCAGGAGGCCGAGACCTCTCGCTTGCTGCGGATGGAAGACGAGATGCATCAGACCGTGATCGGCCAGGACGAGGCGATCCGGGCAATTTCGAAGGCGATTCGGCGCAGCCGCGCGGGGCTCAAAGATCCCCGCCGACCAATCGGCTCGTTCGTATTCTCCGGCCCAACAGGTGTCGGTAAGACCGAGCTCGCACGCGCCCTCGCCAAGTTCCTCTTCGCGGACGAAGCGGCGCTCATTCGCGTCGACATGAGCGAGTACATGGAGAAGTTCTCCGTGTCCCGCCTGATCGGCGCGCCGCCGGGCTACGTCGGCTACGAGGATTCGGGCACGCTGACGAAGGCTGTGCGTCGCAAGCCGTACAGCGTCATCCTGCTCGATGAGATCGAGAAGGCGCACCCCGACGTGTTCAACATCCTGCTCCAGGTGCTCGACGAAGGTCATCTCACCGACAACTACGGTCGCGTGATCGACTTCAAGAACACCGTGGTGATCATGACGTCGAACGTCGGTGCGCGTGATCTGACGAAGACCAAATCGTTGGGCTTCACGAGTGGCGACGCCGCGGCCAACTGGGAGCGGCGAGCCGAGAAGGTTCGCGAGGAGTTGAAGAACGTCTTCAACCCCGAGTTCCTGAATCGACTCGACGACGTCATCGTCTTCCACCCGCTCAGCCGCGAGCACATCTCGCAGATCGTGAGCGTGCTGCTCAAGGACGTTCGCAAGCGTCTGGCGGAGGAAGAGCTCCAGCTCAAGCTCACGGACGCGGCGACGGACTTCCTCGTCAAGCACGGATACGACGAGCAATACGGTGCACGACCGCTGAAGCGGGCGATTCAGAAGTACATCGAGGATCCGCTCTCCGAGAAGATTCTGATGGGCGAGTTCTCGAAAGGCGACGAGATCGAGGTGGACGTCGCACCCGACGGTGCAGATCGCCTCGAGTTCCGAGTCCTGACGCCGACGCCGCAGGCCTGAGGATAGGCCGGGTTCGAGATAGCGAGGGATCTGCAGTTTACTGCAGGTCCCTCGTTTGATTTCCCGGATCGACCGGCGATCGGCGAGCGGCGTGTCGGGGCGCGTGATGCGACACGCGCGCGGCGAAGGCTCACACGCCGTAACCCCGTTCGCGAACGCCGCACTCGCCCCGTTGCGCCGCACGCCGTTTCCCGCTCGCCGCTCGGTCTCGAGGCCCGGTTGATGCTTGGCCGAACCCAACGGGAATTGACGTGTACTAGCGGCCGATACGTCCCATTCCGGGACCTGCTTGGCGGCTCAACGTGTATATTTCCGGACTATGCGACAAATGCGTCTAGCCCTGTCGTTTCTGGGCGTGCTGGGGGCTGCCTCCGTGGCGGGCGCTCAGCAAGCGGGTCCTGGCTCGTGCGCCACACCCGACAGCGTGGCGATCCGTGGTGCTGGCAAGGCCGCGACCGAGGACCAGATCCGAAACGACATTGGCATCGCGCCGAAGTCGACCGTGAACTCGCGCGTGGTGACGCAAGCGATCAAGAATCTGTACGCCACGAATCTCTTCGACGACGTCACGTCGGCGTGCGAGACGGTGAACGGGAAAACAATCCTCGTTTTCACGGTCGCCGAGCGGCGCATTCTCAGCGATTTCCAGGTCACCGGGCCCGACAAGGTCTCGGCGAGCTCGGTCCGTGAGCGCGTCGATCTGATCGTCGGCAAGCCGATCGATCCGTCGCAGGTTGCGAGATCGGTCGCCAGGATCGACTCGCTATATCAAAGCGAGGGTTATTACCTCGCCCATGTCAAAGTCGATACGATCAAGGATCGTGAAGCGACGACGCTGATCTTCCATGTCGATGAAGGTCGGCGTCTTGCTGTTTCAGGCGTCGAGATCGTTGGGAACAAGGCGCTGACGGACAAAGAGGTCGTCGCCGCGATGAACACCAAGCCCGAAGGGTTCCTCTGGTGGCGCAACGGCGAGTTCGATACCGACAAGTACAACGAAGATCTCTCGAAGAATATTCCCAAGCTGTATGGCCAGCACGGTTACATCGACATGCTGGTGGTGAACGACACGCTGATCGTCGACAAGGATCTCGGCAAAGCGCTCGTTCGCATCACGGTGCGTGAAGGCCCGCAATACAAGATCGGCGACTTCGAGGTGAACGGCGCGCGCGTGTTCTCGAACGACGACATCTCGCGTATGTATCCGTTCACCGCGAGCAAGACGAAGGGCGCGACCGAAACGGTGAAGGGACTCTTCGGGCGCGGCACGAAGGAAGCGAACGACGTCTTCAACGAGTCGGCGTGGAACGACGCGACCGACAAAGTGACGGACGCGTACTCGAACCAGGGCTACATCTACGCGAGCGTTCGGCCGGTCGTCGAGCGCCGAAAAGTCGGCGCCGACTCGGTGCCGACGGTCGACCTGCGTTGGGACATCGACGAGAAGACGCCGGCGATCATCAACCGCGTGGACATCCTCGGAAACGACGTCACGGTCGAGACCTGTATTCGCGACCAGCTCAACGTCTACCCGGGCGACGTGTTCAATAAGGATCGGCTCATTCAGAGCTACCGGAACATCGCGAACCTCGGCTTCTTCGAGCAGGACATGCCGCCGCCGGAAACGCGGACGGCGAATGAGAACGGCGACATCGATCTCGTCTTCCATGTGAAGGAGAAGCGCACCGGCAACGTGAACTTCGGTGCGTCGGTCGGGCAAGGAACCGGCCTCGGCGGATTCCTCGGCTTCGATCAGCCCAACCTGTTCGGCGAGTGCAAGCGTGGATCGCTGCAGTGGCAGTTCGGCCAATACATCCGTGACTTCAGCCTCAGCTATACCGATCCGCGCATCAAACAGACGAACGTTTCCGGCACGATTTCCCTCTACAACCAACGCTCGCGGTTCATCATTCGCGACATCGGCCAGTCGAATACTTCGGGTGGCCAGCTGCAGTTCGGTTGGCCACTGCCGAATTCGAGATACACGCGCTTTTACGTCAGCTACGGCGGCGAGCGCGTCAGCTATGGCGGCGACGGTCTCGTGGGAACCATTCAGTGCAACGGATGCTTCCGATCGACTTTGGGCTTCACGCTCGACCACGATACGCGGCTCGGGCAGCCGTTCCCCGTTGCTGGGACTCACGAAAACATCGGTCTGCAGCTGAATGGCGGTCCGCTAGGAGGGACCGCTGCGTTCCAACGATTGACCGGCGAGGCCAGGTCGTACTCTACGCTCGCGACCTTCGGCAAATCGCTCGGGCCGGAGCCGCTCGCCCTGGTGTTTGGGCTCACGGCGCGCGCCGGTGCGCTGTTCGGCAATCCGGGTCCGTTCTTCGTCTCCCAATCGTTCTCGATGGGTGGCGTGCAGTACGGCATTCCGCTGCGGGGCTATGAAGAATTCTCAATTACTCCGCGCGGCTTTCTACCGAACGCAGATCAGTTCCAGGCGCAGCGCACGTCGTTCGGAAATGCGTATTATTCCAGCTCGGCTGAACTCGGCTTGCGCGTAAATCAGCAGTTGTATCTGGACGCCTTCTACGACGTCGGCAATTTGTGGGAGCAGCCGCGGGACTTCGATCCAACCCGGTTGTTCCGTGGTGCCGGCTTCGGTGCTTCACTCGTCACTCCGCTTGGACCGCTCGGTGTCGACCTGGGCTACGGCTTCGATCGCACCGACGTCTTCGGCCACAAAGACCCGAAGTGGCAGGTTCATTTCAAGTTCGGTCAGATCTTCTAATTCGGAGTTCCAATGCGTTCCACCCTCCGCGCGACGTTGCTCGCGCCAATTCTCTGTCTGATGGCTGTGGCCGCGGCGCACGCACAGACCTCGTGTACCAAAATCGGCTACGTCAACACGTCGGTCTTGATGGAGGCGGCGCCCGGTCGGATTGCGGCTGAGTCGTTGCTCAACAAGATGGGCGATGGTTTCAAGGCGATTTTGGCGAAAGAGCAGGACTCTGCGCAGAAGATGCTGGCCGCCTATCAGAAGAACTCAGCCACGATGACGGCCGCGACGAAGGACAAGTCGGAGAAGGATCTGCAGGCGATCGAGAACGATCTCCAGGCGAAGCAGCAGACGTTCCAGCAGCAGTTCAACACGCGGACCGAGGAGCTCATGGGTCCGGTCAAGGATGTCGTGAAGGGGGTGCTCGACACGATCCGCGAGGAAGGCTGCTACGCGATCATCTTCGATAATGCACAAGGTGCGTCGGGGATTGTTTCCGCGGACAAGAATCTGGACATCACGGACAAGGCCGTGTCGCGCCTCCGCGCCACGCCCGCGCCGAAGATCAACGCGACGACCACGACTGCACCGGTCAAGGGTGCACCGGCGTCGCCGGCAGGTGTGACGGGCAAGCCGCCGATCAAGCCTCCGCAGTGATCGCGGGTTCCGGAACGACGAGTAGCGGCGGTGAGGGCGAATTCGCTCTCACCGCTGCGGCTATTGCGGAGAGTGTCGGCGGCCGTCTCGTTGGAGACGCCGCCATTGTCGTTGGCGGGGTAGCGCCCCTCGATCGCGCCTCCGAGCAACATTTGAGCTTTCTGGGCGCGCCGAAGTACGCATCGATGTTCACGACATCGTCGGCGGGCGTCGTGCTGATCACGCCCGAATTGGCGGAAACTCCAGGTCGCGTTCCGGCGCGCATCGTCGTCGACAAGCCGCAGGAAGCCCTTCTCGCGCTCCTGCCTCGCTTTCACCGAGCGATCCGCGCTGAGCCGGGCGTGCACGCAACGTCGGTCATTGGGCGCGACGTGAGGCTGGGCCGCGATGTTTCGATCGGCCCGTACGCGATTCTCGCCGATGGCGCTGCGATCGGCGATGGCGTGGTGATCGGACCGCATTGTGTCATCGGAGCGGGCGTCGAAATCGGCGCAGGATCGCAGCTATATCCCTCAGTCACCGTTTACAGCGGCTCGATCGTCGGCGAGCGCGTGACGATCCACGCGGGCGCGCGCATCGGCTCCGACGGGTTCGGCTACGTGCAGCGCGACGGCGAGCATTTAAAGATTCCTCACGTCGGCCGCTGCATCATCGAGCACGACGTGGAGATCGGCGCGAATTCCACCATCGACCGCGGCTCGATCGACGACACAGTGGTCGGCGCGGGCACCAAGATCGACAATCTGGTGCAGGTCGCGCACAACGTCCGGATCGGGCGGGTCTGCCTGATCATGGCGCAAGTCGGCATCGCGGGCTCGGTTCGGGTTGAAGACGGCGCGATGCTTCTGGGGCAGGTGGGGGTCTCCGGCCACCACACGGTAGGAAAAGGAGCTCGCCTCGCTGCACAAGCGGGGGTTTTTGGCGATATTCCTGCGGGCGAAACCTGGTCGGGCTACCCGGCCCGCCCGCACAAGGAGTCGCTCCGCGCCCAGGCGGCGCTGTTCAAGCTCCCAGGCCTGCTCCGTCGCATCGAGCGACTGCTCGACAAAAACGAACCAGAATGAACCGTCGGACCATCGCACGTCCGGTGTCGCTCGAGGGAATCGGGTTGCACCTCGGCGAAGCGTGCCAATTATCCTTTCGACCCGCGCCAAGCGGGGCGGGAATCGTCTTTCTCAGAACGGACCTGCCGGGCGAGCCGCGGATTCCCGCGACCGCTGATCGCGCGGTCCTCACGGATCGTCGCACGCAGCTGGGTGAGGATCCTGTCTCGGTCCACACGGTGGAGCACGTGCTCGCGGCGGTCGCGGGCTGCGGCATCGACGATCTCGAGATTCACCTCGATGCTGCGGAGCCGCCGATCATGGACGGCAGCGCCGCGCCGTTCGTCGAAGCGCTGCTCGGCGCCGGCGTCACGGACCATGCTGGCGAAGCCGAGTACCTGACGCTTCGCAATCCGCTCACGCTGACGGACGGCGAGTCGACGTACGAGGTGCATCCGTCGCCCGAGCTCGAGCTCCACGTCACGATCGACTTCCCGCACGCGACGATCGGCCGTCAGCAGGCGAGCTATCGCGTGACGCGTGAGACTTTCATGAAGGAGCTCGCGCCCGCGCGCACGTTTGGCTTCATGCACGAGGTCGAAGCGTTGCGCGGCATGGGCCTGATCAAGGGCGCGTCGCTCGACAACGCGGTGGTCCTGGATGAAAATGGAGTGATCGGCACGACCACGCGGTGGCCCGATGAATTCGTTCGGCACAAAGCGTTGGACTGTATCGGCGACCTCGCGCTCGCGGGCGCCCGCGTTCGGGCACGCGTGACGGCGACCAAGCCGAGTCACAAGGGAACGGTGCGCCTCGTGCGCGCGATGAGGGAGGCTATGGCGACGGAAAAGAAGGGCATGGAGATCGACGAGATCATGAAGGTGCTCGCGCACCGCTACCCGTTCCTGCTCGTGGACCGGATTCTCGAGATCGACGACAAGCGCGTGGTGGGCATCAAGAACGTCACGATCAACGAGCCGTTCTTTCAAGGACACTTTCCCGGCCATCCGATCATGCCGGGTGTCCTGATCATCGAAGCGATGGCGCAGGTGGGCGGCATGCTGCTCATGGGCGCCGTGCCGGACCGCGAAAACAAGGTCGTCTACTTCACGTCGTTGAACAATGTGAAATGGCGGCGGCCGGTGAAGCCGGGCGATCAGATTCGCTTCGAGCTCGAGTTGCTCCAGGTGCGCGGCATGATGTGCAAGATGTCCGGCGTCGCGAAAGTCGACGGACAACTCGTGTGCGAGGCCGAGATGGGAGCGGTGGTCCGCGACAAATGAGCGTCAACATTCATCCAAGCGCCATCATCCATCCGACCGCCGAAATCGGCGCCGGGACGGAGATCGGCCCGTTCGCGATCGTCGGTGAGAATTGCGTGGTCGGCGAAAACTGCATCGTTGCCGCGCGCGCGACGCTCGAGCGTAACGTCACCCTCGGCAACAACGTGAAAGTCGGCGTCGGCACTGTGCTCGGCGGTGACCCGCAGGATCTCAAGTACAAGGGCGAGCACACGACCGTGGAGATCGGCGAGGGCACGACGATTCGCGAATACTCCACGATCAATCGTGGCACGACGCAGTCGTTCAAGACGACGGTGGGGAAGAACTGCTTCCTCATGTCGTATGTGCACCTCGCGCACGATTGCCACATCGGCAACGGCGTGATCATCTCAAACGGAACGCAGCTTGCCGGGCACGTCACCATCGATGAGAAGGCGATTCTCTCGGGGCTCGTGGCGGTGCACCAATTCGCGACGATCGGCCGGTTCAGCTTCATCGGCGGGTGCTCGCGCGTGGCGAAGGACGTTCCGCCGTTCGTCCGGGCGGTCGGCAATCCGATCAAGCTCTACGGCCTCAACGTCATCGGGCTAGAGCGTAATGGGTTTCCCGAAGACGTCCGACGAGAGCTGAAGCGCGCGTATCGTCTGTTCTTCAAATCGGAACTGAATCTGTCGCAGGCGCGCGATCGCGCGGCCGCGGAGCTCAAACAGATGCCGGAGATCCAGGAGTTCCTCGCGTTCTTCGATCGCAGCGATCGCGGGTCGGTGGTCTGATGCCTGTTCGCATCGGAGTCGTTGGCGCGGGAGCGCTTGGCTTTCACCACACGCGCATCCTGCGCGACGTTCCCGGCGCGCAGCTCATCGGTTTCTACGAAGCGAATCCGCAGCGCGCCGCCACGGTGAGCGCGGAGCTCGGCGTCAAAGCGTTCCCGACGCTCGACGCGCTGCTCGATGAAGTACAAGCCATCAGTGTCGCTGTACCGACGCCGGCGCACTACGCAGTTGCCGCACCGGCGCTCGAGCGCGGACTTCACGTGCTCGTCGAGAAGCCGATCACGACGACGCTCGAGGAAGCCGATGCGCTGCTCGCGATCGCTCGCCGCACCGGCGCGGTGTTGCAGACGGGACACGTCGAGCGCTTCAATCGCGCCGTGCGCGCGGCGCTCGAGCTGGTCGACGAGCCACGATTCATCGAAAGCAACCGACTCGCGCCGTTCAATCCGCGCGGCTCCGATGTCGCAGTCGTGCTCGATCTGATGATCCACGACATCGATTTGGTACGAACTTTTGTCGGTGGGAAAGTCAGCGCGGTCTCCGCGGTGGGGGTCCCGGTGCTCACGCCATTCGTCGACATCGCGAACGCACGCATCACGTTCGAGGCCGGCGCAGTCGCGAACATCACGGCGAGCCGCGTGTCGCGCGAGCGGATGCGCAAGCTCCGCATCTTCCAGCAGAGCGGATATCTGTCGCTCGATCTCGCGGCGGGCACCGGCGAGTTCTATCGCTTGCGACGGGACGTCGATCTCGAGGCGCTCGTGCGCGACGCACAGGGTGCGCAGGCGCTCGAATCATTCGTCGAGCGGGTGTCGGTGCAGGGACCCGATGGTGAGCCGCTCCGACTCGAGCTCGAAGCCTTCGTCCAAGCGGTGGCCGGCGAGGCACCAGTCGCTGTGAGCGGCGAAGACGGACGCGAAGCGCTCGCGGTCGCGCTGACGATCGTGAACGACATCGAGCGTACGCTGCCCACGCTGGAACGCCGCCCAATGGCGATGAGCCGTGCGTGAGATTCTGTTCGTCGCCGGAGAAG